>Ga0154635_128_pt2 | contig 42909 bp, 42 predicted proteins | sample Rifle2008BG13ft_FD_116064 | JGI IMG/M metagenome (GOLD analysis project Ga0154635, IMG submission 116064) | Solincola sediminis RBG_13_55_18
TCCCCCAGCCGCTCGATATCTCGTTCAGGCCGGCGAAGTTCCACTCCGACACACTTCCTTCCCGGCGCATGGCGAGCGCCGCTATTCCGCCAAGCTCGGTTTCGGTCATCCCCTTCCAGCCGCCGTTCTCGATGGCCTCGCGCGCCGCCCGCTGGCCGGCGTCGACAATGCGGCCCGCTTCCCGGAAGCGGTTGATGGTTCCCTCGTCTTTGATAAGAGAAGCCCCGTCAACGATATCGTGTGCATTTATGAATTCGAAGCCGGGAAGGGCCTCCGAGAATCGCTCGAATTCGTAGTGGGTAAGCCAGCCTTCAGCCGTGTAGGTAGCCATCCCCGTCTCGTAGCCCAGGCGCCCCTTCTTTATATCCAGCTCTTCCTCGATGAAGTATTGGATGGTGTCGATCTGCTCGGCGCCGCCGGCACCGAAATAGCCACGGACGTGGTCCTCGTCCATCCAGGTCTCGCTGAGCAGGCGCGCGCAGTCGATGACAAATGTGAAAATCGTCGGCAAGCCTTCGGCGGGAATAACAATGTAGGAGCGCCAGGGAACGAAGGCGTCTGTTATAAAACTCATGGTGCGAATACGTGAGCCGAGATAAACATCTATATCACGCTCGTGCATAGCCGACTGTATATCGCTGATACGCTTGTCTATATCTACCGCATAAGGGTCGTTGCTGTTATATTCCGGCATTTCCATCATCTCCTATGCCGCATCAGAAATCGGTCGGGATGCCTGCGAGTATCTTGTTCAGCTTATCAACGAGGGGCGCCAGACGAAGCGCTTTGGCCATATTGCCACGAAGTGTCAGCTTGCGTGAGGTAAGCGCTCTCACCGCTCCTAATTCGGCGCGGCTGATCTTGGCGAAGGTCTCATAGTCCGCGATGATTTTGAATTCGCCCTTGGGACCCTCCCCCTCGCCGGTCTCGAACGCTTTCACCTTTCCGTCTTCGAAAGCCACGTGAAAATAATGCTCCTTACCATCAGGGCAGTTCTTGTAGATGTTGGTCATGGAGCTGGTCACATGGTGTAGTTTTTCAGGCGTGAGTTCCGCTACGGCTCGCTTGTGGCCTTCCTCGGCCCACTCCGGGCTCAGGTAGAGGAAATTTGCCATAACCGTCTCCTTTCTTTTCAGCTTTTCACTTCTGAATATGACTATCTGGGGAATCTGTAAAACAAACCCTTCATCTTGCCCACCAGCAGGAGAAAAGCCGTCTTGGGTACGCTTACCGGAGACATTGCAAAAGTGCTTGCCTTGAGACGTCTCAAAGCGATGTTCAGGATATTGTCGCAGCGCCCACAAGTGTCCAGTCCATCCACCACTTTGTAAGCAGGAAAGCATTCGAAGATTTTGCGTATAGCTTGGACTGGATCGGAATCGACTCTCCGAACGGCGACGAGCGACGTCTCCATTGGCACCCTCCCGGCGGCATTATATCACGTAGAGGCCGGAGCTCCACAAAGACCTACACAAAGGTGCCTGACACCTTTGTGTAGGTTTATTTGGCAGGTTATTGTTGGGTGAAGGAGATGTCGTCGAACCAGAGGCTGCCGGCAGTCTGCCCGGTCGCCGGCGCTTCAAATCCGCAAACAACAGCGGCCCGGTAGGCGTTCGAAGGAGCCGTCGCCTGCATGCTGACGGGTGTCCAGTCGCAATTCAACGAATAGTCGCTGCCCGGCGTCGTTCCCGACCAATCCACTCTGATCTGCTGGCCGAGGATGTTGTACCATGCGATGCCCAGGCCTATATTTCCGCCCCGGAACATCCTTGCCTTGTTGAAGGCGCTGAGTGAATATTGCTGGCCGCCGTTAACACTGAAGGTGCTCGACTTCCAGGCCGGCCTCGTGCCGGCGGTGGTCACGTTTGCGTTTTGAATCTTTACCGACCGGGTTCCTCCGTGTGCTTCCAGATTATCCCAGGAGAATGTCGCCGTTCCCGACACCTCGGTGCTCCAGCTGGCGGGCTGGCTGCCCGAAGCGGTCTCGAGACCCGAGTTGGGCGCCAGGTTGGAAGGAAGGCTCGAGGGCGATTGAACGGTCAGCGTGTGCCCGCCCGTGACAGCGAGATTATTAAGAACCAGCGAGGCGCCGCTTATCGTATAATCCGTTCCCATCGTCAGGAGATTGTTATCAAAACGTACGACGTAGCCGGATGGATTCGTCCACTGGCCATCGAGTTGCAGTTTCACGCTGTGCGTCGTATCGGTGATCGCGAAGGCGTTCGGAGCGGTGTTGTCATCCAGCGCAAAGGTCATTGTCTTCCCGGCGCTGTTGTCGAGACCCATCCAGGAAACATCGAGCGTCATCTTGGAAAGGTTCCTGGCGTGAATCGCCGCGGAATTGGCGGCAGTATTCACCTTGACCCGGCCCATGCCCGGCTGGTTGAGCCCGGGTTGGGGAATCTGCACCTGCATCCACCACGCCTTGGTGTTCCTGTCGTCGTATGTCTTGTAGGCAACCTCGGTCGGGCGCTTGTTGGCGATCTTATCTGAGAAGTAAGTCGTAGTATCCGAGTAGGGCTCGGCGAAACCGTGACCGCCATATAGATCGGTCACATACTTGCTGTTGTAGGGCCCTAACGACGACCATGAATTCAGGATATCGTAGATGTCTTTGCCATTGGCGAAGGTGGACGTGGCATAGGTGTACGGAGCCGGAGCGTCGGCGCTCCAATAGAATATGAAGAAAGGTTGATTCCATTGGATGGTCAATTGCTCATGGGAATTCGGTACCCAGAGGTCAAGGGTGCCGTGATTTATATCCCAGAAGTTATTGGCTTCATTTTCCAATATGTAGCGTGCGCTGTTCTCGTTGAGGACGCTCATCCTTTCAGGCGTCGATTCACTGATCGGACCGCCGGCCACGTTTTCGAATAATTCCGCCATGCGCCCGTCGTTGCGATCGGCATAACCGGGAATCGCGACTTCCGGGAAATAGGTTTTGTACCACATGTAATTGAAGTAATTGTCCGTCATCGCGTCGGCCGACCTGCCGGCTGCCAGGAGATCCGGATGGTGTAGCATCACGATATCCGTCCCGGATCCACCTTGTGAATGCCCCATGAGGTAAATCTTCTTAGGATCGATCTTGTACTTCTCCATGGCACCGTACATGCAATCGAGCGTATCGCTTTCACCGTGTTCGTACTCGTTCTGCAAACGAACCTCGTCGAACTCGAATGCGCCACCTTTGGTACCGAGGCTTACCGGCCCGGCGGCGACAAACGGCTGTGGGACATCCTTGCCGAAGCCGTAGATGTTGTATTCATACACGCTTTGCTGCAGGTTGACCGTATCGTCGTTGACCGAAAGCTCCAGGTAGTTGTCGTGGGTCCCGAACTTTATCTTGGTTTGAGTCTCGCCCTCCGGGGGAGTCCAGGTTTGAGGGCCGTTGAAAAGCACGGTTTCCACGCCGCCCTGAACTTTTAAGAGGCGGCAGGTTTCATTTCCCGCCGCGTCCTTCAACAGTTCTATGCGATAGGCGTCATTGCTGCTGGTATTGCGATGCAGGTTTATCGCTATACCCCGGGAGGAAGCGGCCGTCGAAAGATCCTTGACCTTCACCCGCAGCATGTAATCGGTTCCACTGGACCCCTGCCGCAGGGACTCAGTCCAGGATTGCGCCGTGCTCGTCTGCCGGTACGCGCCGCCGGTTGCGGTCCATGTACCGCTCAATGCTTGCCAGTTGGTTGCGCCCTGCGCGAAATCGTCGTAGATGTCCGGCTCGTTATGGTCGATGCCGTCTATGTAGAGGCTGTGCATGTTCCTTCCCCAGGGGCAGATGAGAATCCAGCCGAGCTGATCGGCGAGCTGCCTCAATTGCAGTGAGAGAGGGTTCAAATCGTTATTATCAACCAGGGGGACGCCGTTGAGCGCTTTCAGTTCCACCCACAAAGGATAGGTTTTCGTTGAATCGTAACCATTAGGCAGGTAGACCGTGCAGGGGATTTCCAGGCCGTCCTCGGAGGATCTGAAGAAATATTCATACGCGATGCCTCCGGTCGGTTCCCCCCTCCGAAGTGTCGGCTCGCAGCTGGCTGCGAGTGACAGCGACGCCAGAAGTATGACGGCCAGAGATAGGACCAAGGACTTGAGAGACTTGTGATTTACGCGCTTTAGGTGCTTCATGATACCCCCAGATTTACCCCCACAAGTTACCGGCAATACAAAGACAAGGAATTTATAAGCATTATTCCCGTGATGGCATCTCTCCTCGCTTCCATGTTTTGGTAAGGCATCTCGTCCGGCCCTATCCTTGCGAATAATAATATCGCAAGTGCTCGGGAAATTCCATCCGGGAAACAACCATGTATGGCTTGCTCTGTCCAGTGGGTTGTACTGCTAAAACCCTTCAACCATCCGTATTATTCTGCTACAGCCGGAATTTTCCTTTAGAAAATGACACAGGATTGTCACAGTTCGCCGGCATAGCCCACCACGTCGTGTCCGCCGGTCCATCCACCCTTGTAGTTGAAGTACATGGGGCGCTCGCAGACTATGGGGGAATCGGACGTTACCTTGATGGAGACGTCCTTTCCCGCTCCAACGGCGTCGTTTACGTAGACCGTCTGGCGGGTGGTGCCTCCGATGGGGACGTCCTGGGTCTGGGTGGTTCCGTCCGAGAACATGTAGGTTACGTGGGCGGTGGTGGCCTGGGCGTTGGGATTGGCGAGGCACAGCCATTCCTCGAAGCCCTGTCCGGTGTAGCCTTCGGCGAAATAAAAAGCGTTGCCGTAAGCGTCGGGGTCGGTGCTCATGCTCGCCTCCAGGATCACCGGCTTCTTACCGATGGCCATGCCGCTTATGGCAAGCCTGCCGTAGGCGTCGATGGAGGCGGCGCAGGGCTGCCTGGCCCCGGTCTCCGGGTCGATCGCGATAAGCGACTTGTAGGCGGGATCGCTGATGGTCAGGTTAAAGGAATCGTCCAGGTCGTCAGTTTTCCAGGCGGCGATAAGGAGCCTGCCGTTGTTTTTGCGAAAGCAGTCGGCCTCAAGAGTATCCATCCTCGCGCAAGAGAAGGAGGCGGCGGAGGGATCGAAAGCGGTTACGTCGCCAAAAACATCGGTGAAGGTCGTGTAGTAAGAATAGGACCTCTTGCGGTCGAAGTCCTCCTCGACCAGGCCCGACAATTCGCTGCCCGTGTCCCGCAACCGGTACCAGAAGATCATCTCCAGGTCCGTCCTGGCATAATTGATAAGAGAACGTAACATATATATCGCCTGGGTCTCCTGGTCCCATTGTGAAGTTGTGAAGGAGAACTCGGTTATCCACAACTGCAGGTCCGCGGCGCCGCCCTGTGCCATAAGATAGCGCATATAATCGACGATCCAGCGACACTTGACCTCCTGCGGCGTGTACTCGCCCGTTCCCAGCGTCTCAGGGTAGGGATGGTAATTTATGACATCGACGTAATTGGCGAGGCCCAGGCTGAGGCAGCCGGTCAGGTAGTCGAAGGAAGGGGTCCAGCCGCCGGCCAGCCCGCCCATGAGAATTAGGGCGTCGGGATCGGCCGCCCGGATTTCCTCGGAGGCGGCTATGAGGATGGGCATATAGGCCGCCGGACTGGGGGGATCTCCCCAGAATATCTGGATGTTCTCCTCATTCCAGACCTCCCAGGCCTTTACCCTCCCCCTGTAACGGGTGACGATGGTGCGCACGTAATTGCGCCAAGCCGCGATGTCGGTGGGCGGGTAGTTCCAAGTTTTTCCACCGTTCGCCCAGTAAGGAGTGCATCCCAGGATTCCGAGCACGTTGACCTCGTGGTCTTCCGCCTCGCTTACCAGGCGGTCCGCACAGGCCAGCCGCTCGGGATTCCACCATCCCTGAACCGGCTCCAGGTTTACCCAACTGAATCCGCATCTCACCCAGCCGGCCCCCACACCGTTCAGATCCTGGAACTCATGATCCATGGTCGTCGCGTCGAGGTCGGTCAACTGGCTGGAAGCGATGCCATAGCGGTCGGCGTAGGACGTACTTGCGTTGAAAGACGTCGCGGCGGACTTCGCTCTGGAGATACCGGGCATGGTCAAGGAAAAGAGCAGGGTGGCGATGAGAAACGTTGCATAAGCAAAACTACGTCTGCGACGCATTTGAAACCTCTCGTCCCACCGGAACCGTGTATTTAGTTTTCTATCGGAATGTTGAGAAGTGACCTGAAACGGAAGGATTAAGGTTCAAAACCGCTTTTTCCGCAAGGTTAGGCGGGCAAAGCCATCTTGACCAGTTCGATCAGGTGGTAATTCCGGAGACCCGATGTTGCGGCGACCTTCCTAAGGTTGAGAAAACACAGCGGGCAGAGATATGCCATTGCCTCGGCTCCCGCTTTCATCGCGTCGCTCACATTGCGCTCTTTTATTCGCATGGCCTTCTCCCTGTCCCGGGGCATCATGGGCGAGCCGCAGCAAAGAGCGAAGAGGCGGTCATGCTCTCTCGGCACGCGTTCCACTCCTATCAGGTGGAAGAGTTCATCGAGCATCCCGTCCTTTGCAGGTGTATAGCGCGAAGCGCATGGCTGCTGGTAGGCGACCCTGATACCAAGCGGCTTTATATCCGTGATCTTGACCCGCTCGAGGAGGTATTCGATTATATGAACCGGCCGGAAAGGAATTTCCACTCCGTAATCCGTCGCCATGGTCGCCATCAGCGCATAGCAGTCATCATGATAAAAGATCACTTCCTCGGCTCCCGTTCGAGCAATATTTGCTACAACCTTGCTCGCTCCTTCTTGCACGGGCGTGTCGGCCCCGAGGTGAATCCAGCCCACGTTGCAGAAGTAATCCCCGCCCTTCAGCATGGTGAGATCGTCGAATAGCGGCCCTTCGAAAAGCCCCGGGATGAGATCTCCGACACAGCAGAGGGACAGGGTCCGGCTGCCCGGTTCCCCCATCACGACCTCGCTGGGAATTTTTGGCATATTGCGGAACATCTCCGTGTTCCGTTCGGGGATATCAAGAACTCCCGTCTCCTCCTGCCGGCTCACGATGAGATCGAACGGCCGGGCCCCCTTCTCGCAGAACTGGTTGCATGCAATGCAGGTAACACACTCCCCCAATATCGGCGGTGTCCCTCCCGCGATGAGCGATTGTAATTGCTTTTTGGCTTCATCCCGATCGCAATCGACGTACGGGCACAGGACGAGGCAGTCGCCGCACAGGTCGCATTTTTCTTTTAAGAACACGGTTTTCTCCCTGTCTTCGATTGCGATTATGAACGATGCTCCGCAGTCTACCATTCCAGGCATGAAAGATATAGAATATTAACGACCACTTAATACAAATCTTTTCTATTATATCGTCGGCCGTCTGTAAAGAGAGGTGAGGCAATTGCCGGATTGGACGCAGGAAGTCGAGGTTTTGATAGACGAGGGCAGGATAAGCGTCCCCTATTCATGGACGGTGGGGACCACTCTGAGCCGATTCTATTGTGAGCTTCGGGACAACGGCAAGATCTGGGCAAACCGTTGCCCGGAATGTGGAACCGTTTTCGTTCCACCCAAGATAAAATGTATCAACTGCTATCAGGATCTGCACGATTGGGTCGAATTACCGGGAACCGGCACCGTTGAGACTTTCACTGTCGTTCGCTATGAGGAACCAGCAATCCATCCCCGCAAAGCGCCCTTCGTCTACGGCATCATCAAGATGGACGGTGCCGATACCGGAATGCTCCACTTCATCGATGAAATCGAGCCGGAAAAGGTCAAGGCGGGCATGCGGGTGGAGGCGGTGCTCGAGGATGAACGCGATGGAAACATCCTCGACATCAAGCATTTCCGCCCCTTGAAGCCGGGAAGCGGGGGGTGAGAGAAGAATGGAAAAAGTCGCTATAATCGGCGTCGGCCAGACCAAATATGAACGCGATAAAAAGGAAACCTTCGCAGAACTGGTTTTCGAGGCCACGAGCAAAGCCTTGGAGGATGCCGGCATCTCCAAGGACGATGTGGATAACATCGTCTCCGTTTCGAGCGATTTCTGGGATGGCCGCACGATCTCCAGCATGGCTATATCCGATGCCTCGAATGCATATGGCAAGGACATCACGACGGTTGAAGGGGACGGGACCTTTGGCGTCCTCTACGGAATGATGCGCATTCTCTCGGGAAGCTTCGGCGTCACCATAGTCTGCGCTCATCACAAAGGCACCGAGAGCAATATGAGGGGCATCACCAATTGCGCCTTCGATCCCCTGGTCGAAAGGAAGCTGGGAATAGACGCCATTTCCTCGGCTGCGTTGCAGGCGCGCCGGTACATGAACAGATACGGAGTCCACGAAGAGCAACTCGCACTGGTTTCGGTGAAGAACCATAAGAATGCCATGCGTAATCCCCTGGCACTTCTGCCCATGGATATATCAGTCGAAGACGTTATGAATTCGCGCAAGATCGCGGATCCCCTGAAGCTGCTCGATTGCTCTCCCGTCACTGACGGTGCATGCACATTGGTGCTCGCGGCCGAGAGGGAGGCGAAGAGACTTTCGACCTCGAAGAAGCGGGTGTGGTTAAAGGGCACCGGCCATTGCTCCGACGCCTTCCGACTGGGGGATCGAGATCTTTCGGATACCCGGGCGTTAAAGGATGCGGCCAAGCGCGCTTATACCATGGCGGGAATCAGCGATCCGCGCAAGGAAATCGCCGTGGCCGAAGTGTACGATGCCTTCTCCCACATGGAACTGATGTGGCTTGAAGGCTTGGGCTTCTGCGAGGACGGGGCGGCCGGCGAACAGATGGAGCGCGGAGTTTTCAACTCCGACGGCAAGCTGCCGGTAAACCCCTCGGGTGGACGGCTGTCATCACACCCGGTTCAAGTGGCCGGCCTCGCGGCAATGGCCGAATGCGCGCTGCAGCTGCGGGGCGAGGCCGAGGATCGGCAGTTGGAGGATCCGCAAACGGCGCTGGTACATGGAATAAACGGCATGTGCGGGCAATCGCACTGTGTCTGGATACTGGGCAAATAAGGGGGTGGCGCAGTTATGGGTAAAAGAGTAGGAATCATCGGAGTCGGGCAAACCCATCACGCGGCGAAGCGCCTGGATGCATCGGGCGTAGAACTCATAAGTGAAGCGGTCACCCGCGCCCTCGATGACGCACAACTGACCATCAAGGACATAGACGCGGTGGTCATCGGAAATATGGACCATTTCGAGAATATCAATTACGTCGACATGTGGGCCATCGACGGTCTGGGCGCCTTCATGAAGCCGGTCTTCAAGGTGACGACGGGCGGCACCACGGGAACGACGGTAGGCGCATGCGGGTACTACCATGCCGCGAGCGGGCTATTCGACGTCGTGCTCGCGGTGGGTTGGGAGAAGAACTCGGAGTCGGACACCCAGGCGGCCATCGCCACTTGTGCCAATCCCACCCTCGAACGGGACCCTTTCGCCGGCGCAATCGGGCCGCTGGCAACCGAGTACTCCATGTATATGAAGGCTTACGGGGCGACCGAGGAAGATTCCGCGATCGTCGCCGCCCGCGATCGCAACAATGCGCTCAATAATCCTTATGCGCATTCGCGCCAGGCGGTTACAGTGGAGGACGTCTTGAATTCCCCCATGCTGTCCTATCCCGTGAAATTCCTCGACATGTGCCCCCGCTCCGATGGATCATGCGCGGTCATATTCGCTTCGGAGGAAAAGGCCAGGAAGCTATGCCCCAGGCCGGCTTGGGTACATGCTTCTGTCGTGCGGCACGATTATACGCACTTCGGGGATCTGGAGTGGACCTTCATGCCCACGCTGGAGCGGGCATCCGCGGCCGCTTATAAAGTAGCGGGCATAACTGACCCCCTCAATGAATTCGATGTAGCCGAGCTATATATCCCTTGCGCGACATGTGGAGTGAAATGGATGGATTCGCTGTGGTTCTGCGACCATGGCGGCGCACCGGACCTCATTCGCAAGGGCACCTTCCACATGGACGGCCAGCTTCCCATCAACCCCTCCGGCGGAGTCATTTCCACCAATCCTATAGGGGCGACGGGGCTGATTCGTATAGGGGAAGGTGCCTGGCAGATTATGGGAAAGGCCGGCGACAGGCAGGTGCCGGGCGTCGAGAAGGCACTGTGTACCGGTTTCGGGGGTTGTAGTTGGTCGGATGTAATGATCCTCGGTGCGGATCTACCCTAAGTGGAGGAGGTGACTCTGAAATGGGACTATACGATGACAAGCGCAGGAGGACGCACACGCCGGAGGGTTATGAGCTTCTCACCCTTGAGTCCGGTCACATTGAATACAACTTCGATTGGCACCTGGGCTATTACTGGAGCAAGTTCCTTGCCGAGATGCGCGACAACAAGCGCTTCATGGCTACAAAGTGCCCCCAGTGCGGCACGATATATATGCTCCCCCGCCAGGTATGCGGCAAATGTTACGTGGAGATGAATGACTGGGTGGAGGTAGGACCCGAGGGCACCTTGGAAGGTTTTACCATCGTGCGCTTTCCCTACGTAGATCCCAATAACGGCGGCATGAAGGAAGTGCCTTTTACGTCGATATGGGTCAAGCTTGATGGTGCCGATACCCGCCTGATGCACTACAGCAACGAGCACGACGAGAAGGACCTGGATGTGGGTATGCGCATGAGGGCGGTATGGGCCGAGAACCGGACGGGGAGCATCCACGACGTCCAATACTTCGAAGTAATAAGATAACCTACACAAAGGTGTCAGGCACCTTTGTGTAGGTCCTCAGGAAACATATCTTGAAACGCCCAGGATCGGAACCTACACAAAGGTGCCTGACACCTTTGTGTAGGTTGACACCTTTTTGTAGGTTAGCGGGGGGTGACTTCGATCTCCAGGTTTCCCTCTTCTGAAAGCTCCCATTCGACGTTCGATTCGAGGTCGAGCGCGACGTCGAAGATGCCTTGCATCATGCCGACGATCAAAAAGGGTAGAACCGCGTTATTAAGGGTCATCTTTAGTCCGGATCGCTTGATGCCAAGCTCGGTAATGTTACCCAGACCCCTCATCGCAAGTCCGGCTCTGAACGCCTCGGTACTGCCATACTCATCCATGGTAAAGAATCCGGTCCTGGTAAAGCGGCGCTGTGCCTCGACCGCCGCTCCCGGAATGGCATCTCCCAGTTCCTGCTCGAGTTCTTTAAAGATCGGATCGAACTGGTTCGGCCCCATGACAACCAGGCGCCGATTAGCCGTCTTGTTCATTATCACTCCCCGGTCCAGATCCCACTTGTTCTGGGCCATCATCTTGGGCCCCCCGCACGACGAACATTCCTCCAGCTCTATATCCCCGGGCATGGGGCTGTAAAGGGACATTTTCATCCTTCCCTTCAGTTCCTCCGGACGCTCTTGCGGGAAGGCTTTTATGTGGTAAACTCCAGGCTCGGCCTCCCAGTATTCCAGCCCCTGGTCTCTGCCGAAAAGAGCCTCCATTGCACCGCCATGACAGCCTACGCACATATATAGGGAGTAGGGCTCCTTGATGCTTACGGTATAGAAATCGTCCTCATCGCCCTCGTAGCGCATGTCCACGAATTCGAACTTGCCGACGCCCTGAGGCGTGGCAAGAGCTATGAAACTATCGCCCACTACCCGGACAAACTTGGGGTTTTGCCGTAATTCATCCATATTTTCCGGCAGGAAGAGCTTGCAATAAGCGCGGAAGGTCCTTCGGATGCAGTCGATAACGATATGTTCGATGGGTATGCCTATTATCTTCTCCATGCCTTGGAAGAGAGGATCCAAGGTTTCGCATTCGGTTAAGACGATGCGGTTCCTCTGATCCCTTTTCTGCACTATATCGCCGTTGGTCAACCACGCATACTCGTCGGTTATAACCTTTGGTACACCGCATTCATCGCAACAATCAAATTCGCTCATAGCAACGGCCTTCCTCCTTCAAAACCCACGTATCAGCCCCTCCGACCTCTCTCACGTTCTTATCGGCAGATTTCAACGCCGGTTAAGGATTTCCCTTTGCTTAGACCCCCGAATTGGAATGGGTTAATATGACGGAATGGAGATGAAGAAAGTCTTTGTTGTCGGCTGTGGTTTCATGGGGAGCGGGATCGCACAGGTGGCGGCCGCTGCCGGTTACAGAGTGAAGATGTGCGACCTGGACCAGGAACGCACGTCAGCCGGCTTGCGGGCGATCGAGAGTTCGCTGGATAAACTCCTCGCGAAGGACAAGATCGATATCAAACAGCGTGATTCGGCGCTCGCGAATATCGGGACTACGACTGAACTCCAAGATGCCGGTGATGCGGATATAGTCATCGAAGCAATATTTGAAAACGGCGACATCAAGCGTGAAACCTTCGAAAAGCTTGACGGTATCTGCCCACCCCATGCTATTCTCGCCACCAACACTTCCGCCATCCCCGTATCTTCCATCGCCGCCGCTACCTCCCGGCCCGACCGGGTTGTGGGTATTCATTTCTTCGGTCCCGTGCCCTTGATGCGTCTAGTCGAGGTGATCAGGGGATTGCTGACCTCGAACGAGACGCTGGAGATCGCCGATGAGTGGGCGCGCAGCCTGGGAAAAGAGACGGTTATCGTCCTCAAGGACCATGCGGGCTTCGTAGCCAACCGGGGAAGCATTCCTTCCACCATCGAAGCGATACGAATGGTGGACGAAGGTCTGGCAACTCCGGAGGATATCGACAGGGCGACCGGGGGCTACGATTTCGGCGTGGGTCCCATGCAGATAATGGACAATGCCGGACTCGATGTCGGATTAAACGCAGCCATGGCCATCTACGAGGATACCCGCGACACGAAATTCTTCCCGCCTCCGCTCTTGAGACGGCTGGTCTCGGCGGGTCTTCTGGGACGTAAGTCGGGAAAAGGATTCTATGATTACACGAGCGGAAAACGAGACAGCTACATTTGCCTGGATAAATTTGCAAATGAGACCGCGGGGGAACGGGCGGCCAGATTGGCCGGCCTTCTGCAGCGCTTCATTATGCCGAATATCCTCGAAGCGGTGAATCTTGTTGCGACTGACATAGCAACGGCAGAAGACATCGACAAAGCCTACCGCCTGGGCTTCAACCTACCGCAGGGTTTCCTCGAGATGGCCGATAACCTGGGGCTGGATGATTTGATCGCGACAGGACTACGGTTATACGAAGAAACCGGTGACGCCAAGTTTTATCCGCCTCCCCTCTTGAAACAAATGGTGGCCGAGGGGAGGCTGGGATGTAAGGTAGGAAAGGGTTTTTACGATTATCCCAGTAATAATGTGTAGCGAAGAGCAGCTGCTCTAATAATAGCCGGCCTGGAACAGGAGGGATTCAGATGGATAGGATCTGGTACAAGAGCTACGACTATTTCGTCCCGGAAAGCATACGTTATCCCCGCATACCCTTATATCAAAACCTGGAACTCTCCTGCATCAAATACGAGGATAACGTGGCCACGATCTTCTTCGATCAAAGGCTTACCTATGGCCAAGTGAGGGACCAGGTGCGCCGGCTGGCGACCGCCCTCAGGGGTATGGGAGTCCAGAAGGGAGACAGGGTCGCTCTTATGCTGCCCAACTGCCCGCAGATGGTCATCGCCTACTATGGAGTCCTGGAAGCGGGTGCGGTAGTAACCAATATAAGCCCTCTCCACGTCGAGCGTGAGATAGAATATGAACTCAACGACTCCGGTTCGGAGACTATTATCTACCTCGATCTCTTCGATTCCCGCATCCAGGCGGTGAAGGATATAACGCCGCTGAAGCGCATAATCGCGACCAGCATAACCGATTACATGGAGACTCCGGTCGATCCCAACGTTGCAAAGGACGCCAACACCTATTACTTCCTGGAACTGATAAACGATGCAAGCCCCGACGTGCCCGATTTCGATATGGATCCGGAAAACGATCTGGCGGCGCTGCAATATACGGGCGGAACGACGGGCCTTCCCAAGGGGGTCATGTTAACCCACCGCAATCTCCTCGCGAACACCATGCAATGTGCCATGTGGGGCCGGGAATTCCTGGAGCGGGGCAAGGACGTCTTCCTGTGCGTGATCCCCTTCTTCCACTCCTACGGCCAGACCGTGGGCATGAATAATGCCATCTTCAATGCCGGGACCATGGTCCTCATCCCCCAATTCGAGATAAACATGCTGCTGCAGGCCATCCAGAAGTACGAGCCCAACCTATTCCCCGGAGTGCCCACCATCTACATCGCCATCCTTAACCATCCCGATGCGCTCGCTTACGGCGTCAACAAGATAAAGCTTTGCAATTCCGGTTCGGCCCCGCTGCCCATAGAAGTGCACCGTAAATTCAGCCAAATATCCGGCGGTATTTTCATCGAAGGCTACGGGCTCTCCGAGTCGTCTCCGGTCACTCACTCGAATCCGCTTCTCGGCATGAAGAAGATAGGCTCGGTCGGTATCCCCTTCCCGGATACCGACTGTAAGATCGTCGACATCGATACCGGCCTGACCGAACTCGGCATAAACGAGCCGGGCGAGATAATCATCAAAGGGCCCCAAGTCATGAAGGGCTACTGGGAGAAGCCGGAGGAGACGGCCGAGACCCTGCGAGACGGCTGGCTCTTTACCGGGGATGTCGGGACCATGGATGAGGACGGCTACTTCTATATCGTGGATCGCAAGAAGGACATGATAATCGCCGGCGGCTTCAACATCTACCCGCGCGAGATCGACGAGGTACTCTACGAGCACCCCAAGGTACAGGAAGCGGTGGCCGTGGGCATACCGGACGAGTACCGCGGCGAGACGGTCAAGGCATACGTCGTGCTCAAACCGGAAGAAGAATGTAGCGAGGAGGAGATCATCGCTTTCTGTAAGGAAAGGTTGGCGTCCTTCAAGGCGCCTCGGGTGGTCGAGTTCAGGGCCGAGCTCCCCAAGACCCTCGTGGGCAAGGTCCTCCGGAGAGCGCTGCGTGAAGAAGAGATGGCCAAGCAGAAGGAACAAGAAAAACCAGAGGAATAATCTTGGATTGGGAGGCCGATCTCAAAGGCGCGGTGGTCGAGGGTGACGAGATTAAGGCGGCTCAGGTAGCGAAGCAAGCTCTGGATGAGGGGGCCGATCCTCTTTCACTTCTTCAAAACGGCGCCGTGGCCGGGATCAGGGAAGCGGGAGATATCTGGCATGCCGGTGATTACTTCCTTCCGGACATAATCCTTGCCTCCGAAGCTTATAAAGAAGCAGCGAAGACGATCGAACCGCTGCTGAGCCACGGCCAGTTCTCGTACCGAGGGAAGGTTCTCATCGGGGCTGTAGAGGGGGACGCCCACGATATCGGGAAGAACATCGTCGTCTCTCTTCTCAAGTGCGCTTCATATGAAGTAATAGACCTCGGAGTCGATGTGCCCTTGCAAGACTTCGTGGATAAGGTGCGCGAGCTCGAGCCGGACATCCTGGGCATGGGCGCTTATATGACGACCACCATGCGGGGCATGTCTGAGGTGATCGGCCTTCTCGATCAGGCCGGCTTGCGGGAAAAGGTCAGGGTGATCCTCGGAGGAGCGGCCGTAACAAGAGAGTACGCGAAGGAGATTGGAGCCGACGGCTATGGTGCCGACGCGGCCGAAGCGGTCGAGCTGGCCGATCATCTGACCGGGGGTAAGTGAATTGGGTGTGATGACCAAACTCACCAAAGCCATGCTTTACTCCCGGGGCTTCAGGTTGACCGAACTGGACGGTTTCGAGCGGCTGATCGCGGGCATCTATGGCAGGCCCGATCGGGTGCCGGTGATCATGCAGCCTTACACTTATGCAATGGGCATGAACGGCCTTTCCGCCCGCCGCTTCTTCAGCGAGCCCGAGCCCTTTATCCATGCCTCCTATAATACCGCTGCCTACTTCGGAGTTGATTTCTGGTCGCCGGTATTCGACTTCTACAACATCGAGCTGGACGCGCTGGGGCAGAAGCTGATCTGGCGGGATAAAAGCGAGCCGGACGTGGATACTTCAGACCCCCTTGTTAAAAGCGAGGATGATCTCAAGCGCCTAAAACCCCCGGTCGCCGGAAAGAGCGGCCGCATGCCTTATGTTCTCGAGTCCTACAGACGCTTCATGGAAATTATGAAACTGCCACCGATGTGCTACTGCTGCGCGCCCTTCACCATGGCCGTTCTCATCAGAGGCTACGTGAACATCCTGCGGGATATGCGCCGCAACCCGGCCTTCGTGCATCGCTTGATGGAGTTCCTCTCGATGGAGGTGACGGTCCCTTGGATCGACACCATGGCCGAGCTTACAAATTCTTCCATAATCGTCATGTCCGATGCCTGGGCGTCACAGCCGAACATGGCGCCGGAGACGGTACGTGAATTCTGCCTCCCTTACATCGAGAAGGTCATAAGGGCGACTTCCACTGCGATGCGGACGGTGCTGGATACCGGCAGTTGGGGCGAGAGGTCGGTAAAGGATCCCCGCCAGGTCCTGGATATCAAGATGGACATGATGCTACCCGGCAACCAACTCAAGGCCCTTCGCCCTTTTTTCCTCCTGGTCTGGAACGAGGACTACGAGGAAATCGGAATACCGCTGGCGCGAGCCTATGCCAGGGAGAAGAAGGTCTGCCTGGCGCTGAATATCCGCCCCAACCTGATAGAAGAAGGGCCGCCCGAAAGGATTGCGGAGACCGTGCGCAAGCTGGTCAAGGAGGGAGCCGGCAAAGGTAAGCTTATGCTTATCATCAACCTGGTTCCACCTGGCACCCCGGTGGAGCACGTTCATACCCTGATGGCCGCCATAAGGAGATTCGCACGCTATCCCATAGCTTTGGATCTCGACAGTATGGCCGTTGCCGCACCCGCTTTCATACCCTTTGAAGATTGGGTGGCAAAGGAAGGCCTCCCCATTTAGGTGCCGTGTCTTGAATCTCCACTCAAGTGTAAGGATATCCTTATACTTGAGTGGAGATTCAAGACACGGCACCTAAGAGGGCATGTGTTATCGGTTGAGTTGCGTTCGAGGCCTGACATAGACGCGGTATATCGGTTCTCCGACTTTAAAGCATTCAGTGCAGCCGTTGACGGTGGATACCTCGACTTCCTCGAGAAGGCAATCGAAATCCAACTCACCGTATTCGTCGAGCACCCTTTTCAGGTGGTCGCCGCTCGATATCAATGCTTCCCTCCACCCTTGCTCCAACCGGCTTGAATCGTCGAGGATCGAGCAATGGGGTGGGAAATTAAAGTTGCTCCTGTCGCTCTCTTCCATACCCCTCCTGAGTCAGCGGCTTTCGATCTTATATATATTATAATTACAAGGGAGGTGAGAGACTTGCCCGATCTCAGCAAGCTGGTCCGCAATTACCTGTATTTTCCAGAACCGATTCCGCTGGACGAGCCCCCGCCGCTCTGGGCCGGAAATGGGGAAGAAGTCTGGATGGAATGTGCCGACGGCGTTGCCATCCATGGCCTCTGGTGGGATGATCCCGCCGGCGCTCAAGCCATTCTCTTCTTGCACGGCAATGCCCAGGATGTCTACAGCTGGTCGCCGATACGGCAGGAGCTGAAACACCTCGATTGCCGCATGCTTCTGATCGACTATCACGGTTATGGCAAGAGTGGCGGAGAGCCTAGCGAGAAATCCCTTTACATGGATGGCGAGGCCGCTATGAAATGGCTTAACGAGCGAGGGATAGAAGATAAGGATATCATCCTCTTCGGGAAGTCGTTGGGCGGCGGTGTGGCTTGCGAGATTGCCAAGAACCGTCGCGTGAGGGCCTTGATCCTCGAATCCACTTTCACCTCGCTCGCTCGCGTAGGCAGAAAGCTTTTTCCATTCCTCCCGCCCGGTCTGCCATTAGGCGAGACTTACGATTCGATCGAGAAAGTGAGAGTCTGCGCGTGCCCGGTGATGATAATCCACGGTGAATCCGACGACCTCATTCCGGTTGGTGAAGGCTTTGACCTTTACGAGGCCGCGCCCGGCCCCAAAGATATCTACCTGGTGCCCGATGCCGGACATAATGATGTATCGATAATTGCCGGAATGAATTACACGCACCGGATCGCTTCCTTCCTGAATGCATGAATTGTGATAAGGTGGCGCAATGTGGTGGGAAGCCTTGCTTGCGGCCTTCGGCCTGGTCCTGCTGGCCGAACTCGGTGACAAGACGCAGATCGTTGTCCTCACCCTTTCGGCCAAATACGGTTTCCGGAAGGTCTTTCTCGGTGCTGCCTCCGCCTTCCTTCTGCTGAACGCGGTGGCCGTAAGCATCGGTGTTATCTTCTATGAATTCGTGCCGCAAAAAGCGCTAAAATACATCGTCTCAGGGATATTCATAGTAGCTGGATTGGTGTCGCTTCTTCCCGGAAAGGAAGAGGAGGAGAAAACAGGAAGGTTTCAAGGGCTAAGAAACCCGGTCTTGGCCACGTTTCTTTTAATCTGTCTGATGGAACTTGGGGACAAGACCCAACTATCGATAGTGGCCCTCACCGCCAAGTACGACCAACCGATCTTTGTTTTCCTTGGAGGTACCTTAGCTCTTTGGGTTATCTCTCTAGTCGGGGCCCTGGTCGGCAAATGGATCGGCGGCAGGGTGCCTCGGATCTGGATTCGCCGTATCTCCGGCGTTATTTTCCTGGCGATCGGAGTAATTAACTTGTTTTGATGCGCGACGAATCCTATACGATTAATTCTTTCGCATTCATCGCTGCCTCAAAGGCGTTGGAAGCGTAACCGCTGGCTCCGATCTCAATTGCATAATCTGAGGTGACAGGAGCACCACCGACCATTATCAAGGCCGAGGGGTCAATGACTCGCACGGCATCGATTACCTCTTTCATGCGTTGCATGGTCGAACTCAACAAGGCCGAAAGACCGAGGATATCGGGTGAGTATTCCTTGTACGCCTCGACGAACACTTCCGTCTTCAGGTCCTCACCGAGGTCTATGACCTCGAATCCCGCTCCCTCCATGCACATGCGCACCAGGTTCTTTCCGATGGAATGGATATCACCGTAGACCGTGCCGAGCACGACCTTACCGCTGCCCTTTTCACCCGCGGTAAGCAGCGGCTTCAGCAACTGCATGCCCTCCTGCATGGCCGCCGCCGCCACTATAAGCTCCGGTATGAAGGCTTCATTACGCGAAAAGCGCTCGCCTATATCCTCCATGGCCGGCATCATGGCCCTTTCCATAATATTCCTGGGCTCGAGTCCCGCCTTCAGGGCCTCCCCCACCAGCTTTTTCGCGGCATCTTCGTCCCCCGCCGTGATTGCATCTCTTATAAGCAACAGCATCTCTTCCATACCTACACCTCGATCGGGTAGTTCCCATACTTGCGCGCCGCTTTGACCATAGCGATATAGTTCTCAGGCTTGCATCCGGGATGAATCGAATTGGAAGAGCTTATGATATAACCGCCTCCGGGAGCGGCCTTGGCAATCGTTTCCCTCACTGCCTCTTCCACATCCTCCTCGCTTCCGAACGGCAAGAGATACGTGCAGTCTATGTTCCCAAGGATGCATAACCGGTCTCCATACCCTGTTTTCACCTCGCCGATATCCATGCATTGCGGCTGAACGGGGTGGAAGCCATCGAACCCGGCCTCGACGATGCCGGCAAGGATAGGCGCCATGTTCCCGTCCGAATGTTTGAAGATGAGCATGCCCAGTTCATGAGCCCGCTGCGTGATTTCTTTGTGATAAGGGAGTATGAACTCTTCGTATTGCGCGGGAGACATCAAAGTGGTCTGGCTGAATGCCAGGTCGCCGTCGATAGCAATGATGTCCGCCCCCAGTTCGGCAGCCATGTCGGTTATTTCGAGAATGAAATCGGTGGCGATACGGGCCAGGTCGTGTACGAATCGAGGATCTTTTATATAGAAATAAAGTAGTTTCTCCATACTGCCGAGCAGCATCCAACTCTCCCGGAAGGGCCCCGGCTGCACCATCACCTGCGCGATCTCATTCCCGAAGTTACCTTTGGCCGCCATTAACATCATCAGCTCGGATTGCCGCGGGTGATAAGGCTTCAGTTCTTCAAGGTCTTGCGGTCCCGAAACCGGTCCGGCTACGGCCGTGGCTTCGCCTTCTTCGCTTATGCGCATTATCCTGCCCCAGCCGTCCCGTACGTGATCTTCGTCCACCTTTTCGGTATCTAGAATGGCGATGGAAGTGATCCCGTCGAGTTCGAGTTGCCGAATCACGGTGAAGAGGGTCATAAGGAGTTTGATCTTTTCTTCCACCGTCATCTGCTGGGCAAACTTCAAGGGCGGGAGATCATCGGTGAAAAAGCGTCCCAGTTTTATGATGGATTCCTCGTTGAAGGCCATTTCCCAGACCGGCACCCTGTCCGACTCGCTCCGACCGAAAGCTTCGAGCATCCTCTCTTTTCCGGTCATGGTCCCCCTTCCTATAAGCCGGTTATGCTCTTCAGCAATTCATAGGCTTCCGGATAATAGCCGTTTCGAGTACTGATTGTCGGGCCCAATTCCTGGTAACGATCATTTTCAATGGTAAAAGCAGGCCACTCCGGCTCTCCCTTCCCGTTGGGATTCCCCGTAGCCGCAAAATTCGTCCAGTAATTCATCATCGCTTCGGACAGGGCTACATCCTCGGGCCGCAAGGCCATTTCCGTGCCCTTATTCATATTGCCGAAAACGTAGGGAATTTCCAGGCTGTGGAAAGATCCGAAGCGCGCGAACCTGGGGTCATTCGATGTCATGGTAAATTTATAGAGATAGACCGGCTGATCAACATCAGCCGTGCAGACGGCGGCAAATTTGCTGGGGGCCGCCATAGCCATTTCCGTAAGTAATCTTTGCAGGGCTGAATTAGCATCATCGCCGACGATCGGAAAGAGCGCCGAGACCTCATCAGCCTTACCTCCGAATATATAGGCAATCATCATCTTGTATTGGGCTGCAGTGATACTGGGGGCGAGCACAGTCCCCTCATCCGCATTAGTCCCGATAAGGAGGGGGACCTTCTGCTGCTCTCCGGCCGCAAAAACATTCTGAGGTTTGTCGATCAAGACCCAGCCATCCACTATGGGAAACCAAGTCTGCGCTTCCAATACTCCGCCTTGCTTGTCTTGTGCCGCGAGCATTTCTTCGGTTGTCTTTCCCCGCATACAAGCGAGTACATCGTCAGCGCCGTCGCAACCCAGAGCCTGCGCCATCTTCTCTCCCGTCTTCTCGGCGCTGCTCAAATTGCCGCCGCCGGGCGTGGCGAGCCCCATTGAAAGGAAGCCACCGCTCTCCGATATGGCCCGCTGAAAGAGGCCGCCGGTCAGCTGGCTGGCCATCAAGTCACAGACGCTGCCACCTCCGGCCGACTCCCCGAAAATTGTGACGTTGCCCGGGTCACCCCCGAAAACGTCTATGTTGCGTTGCACCCACTCCAGGGCCGCGATCTGGTCCATCAAACCGTAGTTGCCGGAAGCACCATGTGATGATTCATCCGATAGCATCGGATGTCCCATGAATCCGAATGCGCCGAGCCGGTAGTTAATGGTCACCACGACAACCCCTTTATTTGAGAGGTTATGGGCGTCGTACATGAACTGTGAGGCCGAGCCGGCATCGAAACCGCCGCCGTGAATCCAAACCATAACCGGTAGGCCTTCCTCCGGGCTTTGTGCCGGTGTCCACACGTTGAGATAGAGACAGTCCTCACTCTGGCTTCCTACTGCGCTAAACTCCGCTCCGATCGCCTCGAGGGCAGGCCGCGACTGCGGGCAGGCGGGGCCGAAAGCGGTGCAGGCCCTGACTTCCTGCCAGGGATCAACCGGCTGAGGCTCCTTCCAGCGAAGCTCTCCGATGGGAGGTGCGGCGAATGGTATGCCCTTGTAGGTCCAAATGTTATCATCGAGGCTCCCACTTATTGCACCGCTATCCAGTTGGGGGATCTCCATTGTGGAGGAGGCTTTCTTGTTATCCTGGGCGGCCTTGTTGCCGCATCCGACGAGAAGCAATCCCAACATGGAAATAATTACCAGGATGAGAATGTACGAAACGACCTTTTTGCTCATCTTAATCCCCTTCAGCATTCGATCGTCAGCCTTTTCTCCGCTTTTTTATTATATAACGCGGGGTTTTCAGCCGTCCGCAAGCAGCATCGCTTTTTTAAGATCTTCCGGGGTGTTGATATTCAAAAAAGAGCGGAATTCAGGATCGAAGGATGCGATTTCTTCCTCATCCAGGTAAAGCACGTCGATTTCGGTCAGCAGTTCATATATCTTGAGGTCATTTCTCTCGAGCCTGGCCTTGATGTTCTCTCGTATCTCCCTCGAATATATGGCAAAGAGGGGCTCTATGTACTCGCCGCGCCTCGGCACCACCGCATCGTGACCCGGTGCTCTTGATAACATGTGGAGCACGAGATCCTCGGAAGGATACGGCATGTCGCAGGCCATGATAAAAACATAGGTCCGAGCGGCGAGCTCAAGAGCCGTATAGATGCCCCCCAGAGGTCCTTTGCCGGGGAGCAGATCCCGCAGAACACGAACACCCGGCCGCATGAAGTTCTCCAGATCCGAGTCGCTTTGCACTATTATTGACGTGCCCGAAAATATTCCTTGCAGGACATCGAGAATACGGTCGAGGGCTTTGCGTCCGGCGATATCCACCAGGGCTTTATTGAGGCCGAGCCTTTCCGCGCTGCCACCGGCCAGGACGGCTGCTGAAAAATTATCGCTTCCCGGGTTCATACAATTCTCTCCGGGTGGGTATAAACATTGAACCTCTTGCCGTCGGAGAAACCTACCAGGGTCAGTCCCGCCTTCTCGGCGATGCGCAGCCCTAGCGAAGTGGGCGCGGCCATGGATACCACAACCGGAATTCCCACCCTTACGGCCTTGAGGGCCATCTCGTAGCTGATCCTCCCCGAGAGGACCAGGAATTTGTCTCGGATTTCGGTCCCCCATAAGGCACACCAGCCAACCGCCTTGTCGAGCGCATTGTGCCGGCCGACGTCCTCGGCTACCACAGCGGCACGTCCGTCCCTTTCGAAGACGCCGGCGCCATGGGTTCCCCCCGTCCCCGCGAATACCTCCTGGTGCCGGGTGAGTTCTCGCCCTACACCATAGATGATATCCGCGCCTATCTCCAGGCGTGATGACACCGTTCCTTCGTGGTAATCCTCGAGGGCGGACAGATCGGCTCCGCCGCAGCCCGTCCTTACGATAAAGGTTCCGGAGAAGCGGTCCTGGTCAGCCGGTGCCTCCGCCTCTATTTCCACGACATTCCCCCGGTCTAGCCCGTCGCTCCCTGCCTCCCCGCCGCCCGCTATCTCTTGCTCCAACTGCCCGCAATGCTTGAGCAGCCTTATCTGGGATATATCGTCGATTATCTTCTCGGTGAGGCAGAATCCGACCGCCAACTCTTTATCCATCCCGGGCATGCGCATCAGCGCAACAAGTGGTATTCCATTGAGTTTAATCTCGAGGGGAAGCTCTATCACAACCCGGTCGCGCAGTTCCTCCGATCCCCGGCCGGAACGAAATCTCTTTATATTCCAATCGACGGTAGACATGGAGAAATACTATCACAATGGCTACGACTCCATACCTGCAATCGTGATAGAATTTAGGCGCTGTAACCCGATTCAAAACCCCCTGGAGGTGCAAGATGGAAGAGAGATCCTGGCATCGTCACTACGATTACTGTGTCCCTACCAGTGTCCGTTGTCCCAGGCTTGGAATCCATGAGCTCGTGTCAATCGGCGCCAATGCCTTTCCGGACAAGCCGGCGCTCAATTTCTTCGGCTCGGAGATAAGTTTTTGGGACTTGCGCACTTTGATCCAGAAATTCGCGACCGCCCTGGGTGCACTGGGCGTGGAGAAGGGCGAACGGGTGGGTTTGCATCTTCCGAACATCCCGCAGTACCCGATTGCTTACTACGCCGCCCTGTCTCTCGGCGCGATCGTCGTCAACCTGAATCCCCTGTATACCGCCGATGAAATCAAACAAATGGCAGAGACGACGGGCCTCACGACCCTTATTTCCTTCGATATGATGCTCGATAATATCCGCCCGGTCGTAGCCGATCTGGATATCCCGCGGGTTATCGTTACCAAAGTCACCGACTTTATACAGGGAATGCCGGTAAGCACAGCCAAGGACTTGGAGCTCGAAAAGGGATGGCATCATTTCTCCGAAATGATAGACAGCGTCCCCAGCCCCAAGCGGCCCCGTATCGAAATATCCACGGAAGATCCGGCAGTGATTCAATTTACGGGAGGGACGACGGGAATCCCAAAAGGGGCGGTCCTTACCCACGGCAATGTCGTTTCCGCCGCACTGCAGGCTTTCATGTGGGGAAGCGCAACCACCGGAATTATCCCGGCCGAAAGGCGAAGCGTGGTTGCCATCCTCCCCTACTTCCACGTCTATGGAAACATCGTGGCCTTGAATTGGGGCATGATCTCGTGTGCCACCCAGATCATGATCCCCCGTTTCGATATAGATGAAATGATGAATCTCCTGGCCAACTTCCCGGAGATCACCTTCTTCCCCGCCGTTCCCACCATTATCAACGCGGTAATCAATCACCCGCGGGCGGAGGAACTCCAACTCGATCGCAAGATCGGCCTCCTCAACTCCGGAGCAGCACCCATGCCGGTCGAGCTCATCGAGCAGGTTAAGGACATGGGCATATACTTCAGCGAGGGCTTCGGGATGTCGGAATCGTCGTCCTTAGGGCTCTCCAACCCGATCCTCGGCCTCAAGAAGGCGGGAAGCATAGGGATCCCCTTCCCGGACAACGACGTCAAGCTCGTAAACATCGAGGACGGCGTAACCGAGGTTTCAGTCGGCGAGCCCGGTGAAATGATCATGAAGGGTCCACTCATCATGAAGGAGTACTGGGACAATCCGGAGGAGACGGCCAAGCAGATCAAGGAGGGCTGGCTCCATACCGGTGACGTCGCAGTCAGGGACGAGGACGATTATTTATTCATCGTCGACCGCATCAAGGATATGATCATCGCCGGAGGGTACAACATCTATCCGAGGGAGATCGACGAAGTCCTCTTCCAGCATCCCAAGGTTGCGGATGCAGTGGCTGTAGGGATTTCCGATCAATACCGCGGGGAGACGGTGAAGGCTTTTATCGTACTGCAGCCCGGCGAGGAATGCAGCACCGAAGAGCTCATCTCTTTTTGTAAGGAAAAACTGGCCGCCTACAAGGTGCCCAAGATCATAGAATTCCGGGACGAGCTTCCCAAGTCGGCCATCGGAAAGGTCTTGCGCAAGATCCTTCGCGCCGAAGAGGAAGCCAAAAAGGAGGCACAGGCTTAACGGAGAACGTCTCCGATTTCGGTTTCCGTTTCATCGATCTTGCCGGCCGGGAGTTCGAGAACGGATTTCGATGAGATCACAAAAGGGCTCAGGCGCCAGGGTTTGAGCCCTTTGCAATACCTCCTTACGCGCCAGGAGGCATCGAGAAATATGACGTCTATGGGGTATTTCATTCCGAAAGTGTGAACCTGCCGGCAAGGGATTATCAGCAGACCTTCTTCGCCGGACAGCTCGCGCGATCCGAGGAGTCCACGCCTCCTGGCAGCGGGTGTATCAGCAAGTCCGACCCTTTCGGCAAGTACACGGTCCCGGCTTGCATTCGCTATCTTCACGTATTCCATGCATGAAGGATACCAAAATTCTTGACCGCGACGGCACAAGCCGAAAAAATAGATGAATATGTTTCGAGGAGATGACCATGGACTTATATGAGGGTATTCGCGCCCGCAATCGCCTGGCGGCAGCCAGGTTGATAAGCCTGGTGGAGAACGATGACGCCTCCGCCCGCGAAGTCATGCGGCGGCTCCACCAGCATACCGGTAAGGCTCATATCGTCGGCATCACCGGTGCCACGGGGAGTGGCAAGAGCACGCTGGTTTCGGCGCTCACAAAAGCATTGCGCGAACACTCCAGGACCGTAGGCATCATAGCCATTGATCCGACCAGTCCCTTCACGGGAGGCGCCGTACTGGGCGATCGCATAAGGATGCAAGAGCTGGCGACCGATCCGGGGGTCTTTATCCGATCGATGGGAACGCGGGGAGCCCTGGGGGGCCTGGCCGTCGCGACCAACGATGCGGTAAACATACTCGACGCCTTCGGGAAAGAAGTGATAATCGTGGAGACGGTCGGTGCCGGCCAGGTCGAGGTGGATATCGTCGGGCTGGCTCATACTTCAATAGTGGTTACCATGCCGGGCGGGGGCGATGAGATACAAGCCATGAAGGCAGGAATAATGGAGATCGGCGATATCTTCGTGGTCAACAAGGCCGACCGCGAAGGTGCGGATAGGGCGGCGGCCGAGATCGAGATGATGGTCGAGATAGTCAAGCGAGAACCGGCCTACATTCCACCCATCTTAAGAACCGTGGCCACGGAAGGGCTCGGTGTCGATGGACTTTGTAATGCCATATTTTCCCATTACGATTATCTTCAGGAACACGGCCTCCTCGAGGAGAAGGTGCGGGTTCGCATCATGGGCGAGCTTCTGGAGATAATCAACCATCGCGTCCATCTATCCGTGACGGACGCGCTCGAACACGATCCGGAGATGCTCGACCTGATGAAAAAGCTGGTGGACACCCGCGAGATAGACCCTCATTCCGGCGCAGCCATGGTCATAAGGCATTTGATGAAGCGGGAATAGACTCAAGATTTGACGCCGGGAAGTCCCTCCATTTCATCTTGCCTTATCATATCAAGAGGAGCTGAAACCCCTCCCCTCGCGCCAACCGAGTTTGGATTGATAGTTTATTGCCGATCACTGGATCAATATCGCAAGCTCAGATATTAATCACATTTCCGGTTTGGTTGAAAACAAATGTTTCCCCGAATTCCTGCGAGAGCCGGCGCGCCGCCGCCTGACCCGTGCAGTGGGAAAAAGCCATAAGTTCCGGGTTGATAAGCTTCAGCTCCTCGACCGTGCGCTGCAACTGCTCAGAGCCGAGAAAAAGCAGGTGCGACCCCCCGACAACCGCCCTTATCTTTTTGTTGCCCGTGATTTCAACAGCATGACGGATGGTGTTGATGGCACCCGCGTGAGCACACCCCAGAATCACTATAACGCCGTCGGGGGATGTCACAAAAAGGGCTTGATCGTCCAATAAAGGATCGATTTCAAAAGCTTCGCCCCACTTCACCTTGAGATTAGCATCGCCCGTCTCGAAATTGGTTACGCGGGGTATCTCATCGTAGTGACCGTGGGACAGGACCAGTGCTCTTAAATTATCCAGGCTCAGCTTAAGGATCTCGGCGTTGTGCATGGCCGCCGTTCCCTGTCCCGTATCCAGGAGCAGATCATCAGCTTCGCTTCTTATCAAGAGGGAAAGCCCGTGTTCAGCCAGGAAATTGGGGGGACCGGCGGTATTATCGGAAAGCACGAAGATCTGCACCCTTTTCCCCTTTACGATTCGCCTGTTTCTTAAAAATCGAGGGTGGTCTTTCAGATAGTCGATGGCAGCCGCTTTAAGCGTCGTTGCGGCCAGCAGGGCACAATGCCTGCTCTCCTTCAGGCAAATCGCCCAGGGCATCGAGCACGTCCTGCTGTCCTATCTCGAGACATTCGGGTATCATCCTGCCGCGGGCAAGCTCCGTCACCATGCTTCCACATGCTATGGACGTTCCGCATCCATCCGTCCAGAAACTAGCCCGCTCGACCCTGCCCTCCATCACTTTAATCCATACCTCCATGGTATCGCCGCAGGGGCCCGTGAACCCGGCCCGAGCATCCGCGCCGGGAAGCGTTCCGACATTGCGGGGGTTCAAAGCGTGGTCTATCACTATTTCTGTATAGATCTGCTTCATTTGCGCATCGATTTCTTCCTGCAACCCGGCCAGAGCGTCATCCATTATCTCAACTCCCGTTCATATTTCTCGAAGGCCCTCCCCCTCCAGCGATGCCTGCCGCCGCCTGCATTGCCGGGGGACCCTTGATCCCTATAGAAACGGCCGCGAGGGGAAAGGCGGCCGACCATTCTAAGGGCGAGTCTCGAAAGAACGGGCAGCAGAACGGTTAGCGCCGCTACCTTCTCCCGCCTGGCCAGTTGTGGCCATCCATGAATAGCTCTTGCCGGTGATTGAGAAACCTGGGACGGAGACACCGCCCGATTTGCCGGGTACAGGGCGGGGACATGTTTAACTTCATGGACGGCGCCTTGCGGGCATATTTCAAAGCATGAGCCGCAAGAGGTGCATTGCGCTCCATCTATCCGCGCCACGCCGTCATTGATGGTGATCGCTCCTGCCAGGCAGTAATCGAGGCAGGTGCCGCAACCGGTACAATCATGCGCATTTATGAGATACATGCCTCGTCCAATCAATGGTCGCAGACGTTTTGCCCCAGCTCCAGCGCGCCTTCCATGTATTGTCTGACTACCTCGAGTGGCTCGATTCCCGGAGCTCCACACATGATTCTTACGCCGCTCTCGGCAAATATCTGCTGAGCCCTCGCGCCCATTCCGCCCGCGATTACCGTGCTCACTCCCTTGTCCGCAAGCCAGCGGGGCAGGAGCCCCGGCTCATGCGGCGGCGCGTCGCAGACCTCTTTGATTTCAGGCTCTCGGCCGTCTAGCGCTTCAATAAGCGTAAACTTCTCGCAATGGCCGAAATGCGCGCATAGAAGTCCGTTTTCCGTAGGAATTGCATAGATGTTCATACCGTCCTCTCTCTCATCAACCAGGCGCTGAGCCTGCTCGTTCACTTCACGATCCTTTGCAGCCGTGGCGGAGACAACCTTCTCAACCATCAGGTCGAGCATCGCCGAAACTCCTGTTAAATCATGGTAATTGCCCGCTTTCGCGCCGCCCCGGTCCGCCCATGAGGCAAATTCCTTATCGAGGGGAAGCGAAACGAGGAAATCTATCTGGGCTTCCTCGGCCAGCAGTTCTGCTCCGCCGCTGCCGAAGATATCCATCCTCTCACCGCAGTTTGGGCAGACAAGACCGGCCATATTTTCAACCAGCCCGATTACGGGCATGTTCAGTCTCTTGCAGAAATTAATGGATTTCCTGACGTCGGACATGGCCAGTTCCTGGGGTGTCGTCACGATCAAGCCCCACGAGTCGGGGATCAATTGGACAATGCTCAATGGCTCGTCCCCAGTGCCCGGCGGCGAATCGATTATCAGGTAGTCGAGGTCGCCCCAGTGGGTCTCCTCGATGAATTGCCTGATGGCGGTCATCTTCATGGGGCCCCTCCAGATTACGGCATCATCGCTTTCGTCAAGGAAAAGGCCGATGGATATGACTTTCAGGTTGCCGCTGATCTCTATGGGAAAAACCCCTTCGCCATCACCGAACACCCTGCGGCCCACCAGGCCGAATATCACGGGTATGCTGGGCCCATGGAAATCAACATCCATTACCCCCACCCGGTAGCCGCGATCGGCAAGGCCCACAGCCAGGGATGCCGCTATCGAACTCTTGCCAACGCCGCCTTTCCCGCTCAGCACCATGATCTTTTTTTTCACCCCCGAGAAGTTCGGATGCTCCCCGGCTTGGGTTTTCTCCTCGCAATCTCCTTTACATCCCGTCAATGCGCAAGCATCTCCTTTCATAACTTTTAACTATCGCTTTGATACTCGTTTGATAGGGCCCCCTCGTCTAGGCTCATGAACGAGTTCCGGATTGTCCTTGAGGCTATCCCGAATGTATGCTTGGATGGCTTTTTCCGCGTCATGCTCGTTAATGTTCAAGGGCAGCACGTCCCTCCGCAATAGCCCCACGTAGGCGTTTTCACCCATTCCGTGCGAGATGACTACCTTAACGTCGGGCAGCAGCTCTTCTATGACTTGCCAGCAGCCCTCGTCTTTTTCGGCGCTAGCATAATTACTGGAGTTGGAGCGCGTTTCTATATCGATGACCCGCCCCTCTCGCAATGTATAGACAAGAAAGATTGGAGCTGAGCCGAAATGCTCTGCCATCTCTTTTCCGTCCTGAGTGGCAATTGCCACCTTGTGCTCGTGCGAAAAGATCACCTTGAATCACCCGCTTTCCTGCGTAACTTCGGTTCTCTCCATAGGTAAACGCCAAGCAGGGCTGATAAGAGCCCGGAGTAGATATGCAGTTTTCGCACGGTCTTTCTGCGAAACATCTCGTACCTTCAAGCCTCCGATTCTTCAATTAAAGAAGGCATTTATTTCTTCCATCCTTATTATAGTCATTATTAGGCATATGTCTAGTAACTAATATGCGTATTTTAAAGCTATTATCAAACTCCGTGCGAGAGACCTTTACATATGCTATTAATCTCCATTATTATTAAATATGGCATATGCCCAATACGATTATTGAAGGTGAAGACCATGATCGGGTTCGGACGAGGAAGAGGCGGCGCGGGGAGCCCGGCCGGTAGCCGGGGAGTTCCCGGCAGCAGTGTCTGCCGCTGTCCCAGTTGCGGCCATACGGAGCCGCATGCCAGGGGCATCCCCTGTTTTACGAAGAGGTGCGCGAAATGCGGGACTCGAATGTTGGGAGCCAACTGCTAGAAAGACTCGTAATGAATGATAAGGAGGAATACGAAAATGGGACGTGGACACAGGTACATGTACAACCTGACGGGACAACCCGGATGGATGAGGCTTGGGTATAGTCCCGGCTGGGTGGGAAGGAGCGCGAGCGGTCTCGGGCCCTGCGCGGAATATATGATGACCGGGCAGTGGCCCGCGCCAACCGTCCCTTTTAATGCTTACCCGGTTCAAGCGGGTGACCTGGAGATGCTGAAAACGCAGGCGGCCCGCCTCGAACAAATGCTGGGCGAGATACACGATCGCATCAGCAAGTTGGAAGAAACGGGAGGTTGATTGATGAAAATCGCTATATCATCGACTGGACCAAACCTGCAAAGTACGGTGGACCCGCGTTTCGGGCGCTGCCAGTATCTGGTCTTTTACGACAGCGAGAGCGAAAGCTGGGAAGCCGAGCCTAATCCCAACATAAGCGCATCCGGAGGAGCCGGCATACGCACGGCCCAGGGCGTAGTGGATAAGGGCGCCGAAGCGGTAATTACCGGAAACATCGGCCCCAATGCCATGCAGGTGCTGGCCGGGCAGGTGCGCGTTTATGCCGGCTTCAATGGCACCATCGAGGAGGCCATGCAGGCGTTAAAGACAGGGAGTCTCGCCTCTTCCTCCTCGGCGACCGTCGCTGAGAAGACGGGTATGCCGGGCACCGGGTTTTCGGGACCCACCGGCGGCGGAGGCGGCGGCAGAGGCGGAGGAAGAGGTAGAGGCCGTTGGTAATAACAGTAGCAGCCGGAAAGGGCGGCACGGGGAAGACGCTTGTCGCCGTTAACCTGGCTGTGTCTCTGCACCGCGCCGGCATCAAAACCCTGTTTGCTGACGCCGACGTCGAGGAGCCCAACGGCCACCTCTTCGTCAATCCCACTATTACCCGAAAAGAGGAAGTTGCGATTCGCATCCCTCGCATCGATGAGAACCTCTGTGATTGCTGTGGTGAGTGCTCCTCCTTTTGCTCTTACGCAGCACTAGCAAGAACACCCTCCCGGGTGCTTGTTTTCGAGGAACTCTGTCACGGATGTGGGGGGTGCGCCATCCTTTGCCCCATGCACGCCATTGAGGAAAAGGAGCGCGTGGCGGGGGTAATCGAACACGGGCGCACGGGCGAGGGCATGGACTTCATGCAGGGCATCCTCGAGATAGGCGAACCAAAGGCGAGCCCCATTATCTCCCAGATGAAGCGGAGCCTGGCGCCCGATGCCGTAAACATCGTCGACTGCGGGCCGGGAACCGGTTGTTCGGTAATGACCACCGTGCAAGGATCGGACCTGTGCCTGATGGTTACCGAACCCACCCCTTTCGGCATGCACGACCTTGTTATGGCGGTAAAGATGGCCGAGGCACTGGGCGTTCCTTCCGTGGTCGTGGTAAACAAAGATATCGCCGGCAATAGCGAGATAAAACAGTTTTGCGCCAGGAACGGACTGGATATCCTGCTCTCCCTTCCCTTCAGCAGAGAAATAGCGCGCCTCAATTCCTCGGGCATTAATCTCGTGGACGATGACAAGCAATGGGAGAGCGAATTCCTCTCCCTTTATGAGAAGGCCACCTCCAGGGTCGGAGTAAAAGGGGGTCTCTCATGAAACAACTGGTTGTCGTGAGCGGCAAGGGGGGCACGGGGAAGACAACGGTTACCGCCGCCCTGGCCCAGCTCTTGAAGCCGGCGGTAATAGCCGACTGCGACGTCGAGGCGCCCAATCTCCACCTGCTGCTCGCCCCCCATATCGAGAAGTCTTTCACACTCAATGTATCGAGTAAGGCGAGGATAGACCCGGCGCTGTGTGATAGCTGCGGCGCCTGCGAGGAGCACTGCCGTTACAGTGCGATCACGTCCTCCCCCTACCTGATCGACCCCTTCCTCTGCGAGGGTTGCAAGGTGTGCGAGCTGGTTTGCCCAAAGAAAGCGGTCAGTTTTTATGAACCGGGGGGCGCCGAAGTCTTCATCGCTTCCACCGAATACGGTCCCATGGTAGGGGCGGAGCTTGCGGTAGGAGAGGAGGCCTCGGGGAAGGTCGTGACAAGGGTGAGAATGGAGGCCCAGTTGATGAGCGCGGAGAGCGATATCTCTCTGGTCATGGTGGACGGCTCGCCCGGCACCGGCTGCCCGGTGATCGCCTCCTTGAGCGGCGCGAACCTGGCGCTCGTAGTGACCGAGCCCACTGTCGCCGGAAGGCATGACCTTGGAAGGATACTCCAAGTAATCGAGCATTTCGGCGTGCCCGCCATAGCGTGCATAAACAAATGGGACATCAACCCTGGAATTGCCGAAGAAATAAAGGATTCGTGTGTGGCCGCGGGAGTTGAAATAGCGGCTGAGATACCGTTCCGCGAGGAGGTGGTGGAGGTCCTGCGCTCCGGCCGGCCACCCATTGGGAAGGTCCCGGACGAGGTGCAAGCACCGATCAGGCGCCTCGCCGCAAGGATCGAGACGCTGCTCGACGTGTGACAAATCGCGAGTTATTGAATATAAATGAGATGTAAAATGATATGTATTCGATTTTCGAGGAGTTAATTGATTGGCCCGACCAGCAAAACCCAAACTGGTGGGAGAAGCCCCTAAGACCGACTATTTCAAGCCGCGGGGGATTCCTCTCAGCCAGCTCGAAGAAATCACACTGAATATTGAGGAACTGGAGGCTCTGCGCCTGGTGGACCTGGAGGGTATGTACCAGGAGGACGCCGCCAAGGAAATGGGCGTCTCGCGGCAAACCATCCAGCGCATGATCACCGAGGCGAGGGCGAAGGTTATCGAAGCGTTGGTGGCCGGAAAAGCGCTTCGCATCGAAGGCGGGAACTACATCATAAGGGAAGGCGGCGGTCATTACCGCTGCGGCAGGTGTGGTGGCCAGGTTCCTTCAAGATACGGCAGAAGAGGAAGAGGCTGGAACTGCCCCTCATGCGATTCTGGCAGTTGAGACGAAACGCCGGCTAAAGCGTCAGTCAATTTTCAGCCTCTGAGAAGTACGAGAAGGCTGTTTCAAGACTACATTCAATAAAGGAGGAGCAGATGATAATCGCGGTGGTAATGGAGGGAGATAGCGTATCTTCTCATTTCGGGAGATGCGAAAAGTACATGCTGGCGAAAGTAGAGGATGGTCTGATCGAATCCAGCTCGATCGAAGCGGCTCCCGGGCATGAGTGCGGGGCCCTCGCGGGAATATTCGCCCGCCATGGGGTCGAGACGGTAATCGTCGGCGGCATCGGAGCGGGGGCGATATCACACTTGCGATCTGCAGGCATAAATGTCGTCTCCGGAGCTTCGGGAAGGGCCGCTCAAGTCCTTTCTGACTTTATCGGCGGGTCATTGGAGTCGCAAGGCGCTGTTTGTCAGGGGGAACACGGCGCTCATGGCGAATGCCACCACGGATCCGAACATCATTAAGCCGTATCTTTCCTACTTATTCCAGGCGCTCATCCTCATGATGCTCCATAAGAACATTACGGCTGTAAAAGCGACGAGCATGAGGCTGCTAATGAGAACGCCGAAGTAGCTCTGAAAACCCATCCCCTTATACAGCAGATCGGCCGCATAAGATACCGGGCTGAACCAAGCCAGCACCCGCCCGTAGGTCGGAAGGGTGGGCAGGGCCAGGAAGATACCGCTTACGAACATGAGGGGCAAGCGTACAACATTCAGGACCATCATGACTTTGGGAGGCGTATCTGCGTTCACGGTGGAAATCAACATGCCCATGGTAGCCAGGCACAAGTTGCCGAGCAACAGCGCCAGTATGAGCACCGGGTAATTCGAGATGCGAGAGCCGAAAAATATGAGGCCTATCGCCAGGGGCACGAGCGAGATAACCAAACCGAAAAGAAAGGCGCTGACAACCTTACCCAGCACGGCATCGAACATCGAAACCGGAGCGAAGAGAAGGCGTTCGAAAGTCCTGTTCATCTTCTCCCAGGGGACACTGAACGGCGCGACCGTGGTCGTCGAGAAGAAGAGAGTCAGGGCTATCAAGCCGGGAAAGAGATTCACAGCCTGGACGTCGCGCCCCATCAGGAAGGCGAAAAAGATGGCTATGGGAAAGACCAGTCCGAAGATGAGGACAGCCGGCTGGAAATAATAAATCTTCATATCCTTGCCGGAGATGGCCCAGGCTTTCCGCAGCCCCTCCCATAATGGAGGCCGTCTCGTTTTCACCGCCGTCTCGGTCATTATGCGGGCTCCTTTTCTTTGCCTACCAGCTTAACGAAGACATCCTCGAGAGAAGGCCCGTAGGTGTTGATGGCAATCGGCTCCAGGCCGTGCTCGTTGATGAACGGGTACAAGGCGCGCAGCACGCAGGGCGGGTCGGAGACGATCAAGTGGTACTTGTCACCGAGTCTCCGGACTTCGCCCACACAGGCCATTTTAGAAAGTTTTTCCTCTTCATCCCCGGACAACTCCCGGCTGAAAGCCACTTCAACCGCCTGGGCCTCTGCTGCCGCCTGTTTCAGCCGCTCGGGGGTATCCACCGCCACCAGGCGGCCGTGATTGATGACAGCTATGCGCTCGCAGAGTTGATTGGCCTCCTCCATGTTATGCGTGGTTATGAAGACCGTGACTCCGTTCTTGCGCAGTGCGCCTACTATATCGCGAATCAGACGTGCGCTTTCGACATCGAGTCCCGAGGTCGGTTCGTCAAGGAACACGACCTTCGGTTCGTGCATGATGGACATGGCGATGGTGAGCCTGCGCCGCAAACCGAGGCTCAATTCCATTGACTTCCTGTCCCGATGTGGAACCAAGTCGAATAGTTCTATCAGCTCCTCCGCCCGCTGCGTGATACGTTTCCTTGGCAGTCCATAAAGGGCGCCGGTGAAAGTCAGGTTGGCCAACGTGGTCAGTTCGAAAAAGACATTCGATGCTTCCGGCACTATCCCCACGGCCGCTTTCACCGCCAGGGAGTCACGAACGGTATCCATTCCGAGGATTGTCGCGCTCCCCTCGTTCGGACGAGTGAGGTTGGTGAGCATGCGCATGGTGGTCGTTTTACCCGCGCCATTCGGACCGAGGAAGCCAAAGACCTCTCCCGCCTCCACCTCGAAGGAGATGTGGTCGACAGCCAGTAGCGAACCATAGTACTTGGTCAGTTCCCTGACCTCGATTGAACTTGCCATTTCCTCACCCCGAGTGTATTTATATCTCTATTGTCATTTGGTCTATATTAGCACAGAGGCTATAATCACGACCAGGTACTTATGAGAACCGGAAGAGAATGACCTCTCCGTCCTTTACCAAGTATTCCCTGCCCTCCACCCTTGCTGCGCCCTTTTCCCGGGCGGCGTGGAATGAGCCATAGGCAAGGAAGTCCTCCCAGCTCATCACCTCGGCCTTGATGAAGCCCTTCTCCATATCCGTATGGATCTTACCGGCCGCTTGCAGGGCGGTGCTTCCCACCCGTAGCGGCCAGGCCCGGCATTCCCCCGATTCGGTCGTGAAGAATGTGATCAAGCCCAGAAGCGCGTAGCAGTGGGCTATAAACTCATCGAGTCCCAAGTCTTCGATACCGTAGGCCTCGAGAAATTCACGCACCTCATCAGGTTCCAGTTCCTCGATCTCGGACTCCAATTTGGCTGAGAAGGCCACCGTCTTTGCGCCCTCCGCCTCGGCCGCGCTACTTACCGCCCGCGCCCATTCCCCGTCTTCCCCAAGCTGTTCCTCACCGAGATTGGCGACATAAATCACGGGCTTGGCTGTCAGGAGAAAGAGGCCGGCGAGAATTTCCATCTCATTCGCATTCAATCCTTGTGAACGCACAGCGACTGCATCGTTCAGCCCTTGCTCGACCTTCCCCAGGACCTCAACCTCACGCGCCTTCTCCCGGTCACCGGTCTGCGCCGCTTTGGCGATCCTGCCCCTTCTGCGCTCCACCGTTTCCAGGTCAGCCAGGATCAGTTCGGTGTTAACAACGGCGATGTCCTCCGCCGGATCTATTGTCGCCCTGACATGGGCCACATTGGGAGATTCGAAGCATCTCACCGCATGGGCGATGGCATCGGCCTCGCGGATATGGGCCAGGAACTGGTTGCCCAGTCCTTCACCACGATGGGCTCCCTCCACCAGTCCCGCTATGTCGACGACCCTTATATCCGCGGGTACTACCTTGCGGCAGCCGGCGGCGCCCGCCACATCCTTAAGGCGGCGATCCGGCACACCGACGGCACCTATGTTCGGTTCAACAGTACAGAAGGGGTAGCCGGCCACGGCCGCTCCGGCCCGGGTTATCGCGTTGAAGATGGTCGACTTACCCGAGTTGGGAAGTCCTATGATTCCTACCTGTAGAGCCATCGTTCCTCCATGGCCCCATGATAGCGTTTTAAAAGGGGCCGTGTCTCTAACCTTGGGGTCAGGCCTGACCCAGGATTAAAGACGCAGCACCACGCTATCGATAAAGAACTGAGTGCAAAGAGGGGGTTAAGAAAAAGATATGAGATCGGCCAGACTCTTGCCGCTGTCCCATTGGATAGCCTTTATAGCTGTGGGATTATTCCCACTTTTTTCGAGCCAGGGAGTAAACCGGGCGGCTTGGACGATTACAGTCGCGGGCCTCGCACTACTTGGCATAATTTACCAATTACTCGGAAAGTACCTTTCCCCGGGCGGAGCCGGCTGGCCGGGCCTCGCCCTGCTGGTCGCGGATGCCTTCCTCATCTGCTTTCTGATCTACTACAACGGCGGCATAGCAAGCCCCCTGTTCCCTCTCCTCTTCCTACTTTCAGCCACGGCCTCCCTCTACGACCGCTGGACAACGGCTCTCCTGCTGGCGGGTTCAATAAGCGGCGGTTATGCCCTGGCATGCCTCATCCGAGGCATCGACTTTACTCGCGACGGGTCGCACCTGTTTATAAACGTGGCCGTACTCCTGGCCTCGTCCGTCCTGCTCTCGTACCTCTCCGAACTGGATCAGAAAGAGCACGGCAAGGCGGAACGCATGCAGGCACTCTATTTAATAAGTTCGGAACTGATGGAAAATATGGACTTGAGCGAGAGCTTGAGCAGACTGCTCTCCTCGACCGCCTCATTCCTTAAGACCGATATAAATTCGTTAAGCCTTATGGATCGTAAATCCGGCGGACTTGTGCTGCAGGCCTCCAGTTCTCCCCGCACTCCTTTTCGCGAGGAAAAACCTGCATTCGACGACGAGTTCATAGACTGGGTAGCCAAGGAAAAGAAGCCGATCATATTTAATAGTCCGGCTGATGCACCGATCCCTCTTCCGAGGAAGGTGCGCTCGGCCCTCGCCACCCCCGTCCTGGTGGGAGGCGAACTGGTCGGGGTCCTTTGCTTCGCGAGCACGGAGCAACGCAACTTCAGCGAGGAAGACCTTCAGATGCTGGTGACTATTTCCAACATGGCCGCATCCGTAGTCGTAAGGGCCGAATTGTATCAGATCATCCTGTCGCGAAGCGAAGTTATCGTCAGCAGCATGAGCAGCGGGCTCCTGGTAACCGATTCGGCCGGACGGGTCATCATGGCCAACCAGGCCGCTCGAGATCTCTTGGGTCTCGAGCGCATACCACGGAATAATTCGCTGCGCGATCTGCTCGAGCCCAGACTGGTTGCCAATGAAGCAACCTGGGAGTACCTGGAAGGGCAGGCTGAACCGGCCTGGGAACATTCTCATGCCAACCTCGAGGTCCGGCTTGAAGGACCGCCTGAAAGGATCCTCTCGATCAGGCTCTCTCCAATCCAGGCGGGCTACGAACCCAACAGCGGCTCGGTAGTCATCTTTGAAGACATTACCGAACGCGTTAAAGTCGATGAGATACGCGACGATCTCATGCTCCTTATCGCCCGGAGGGTCGAGGAGCAGACGGCCCTCTACGAGGTGGGGAAGTCGCTCGTAGACGAAGTGGACACGCGCAACCTGCTGGAGTTCCTCCTCACCAAGGCGGTCGACTTAACCGATGCCGATTGGGGTGTTCTCTCGCTTGGAGGCCCGGGCGGCGTGTTGGAAATAAGGACGGTCTACGGCTTGAGCGGTAATCTCATCGGCACGACTTATCCGGCGGGCAAGTACCTGGCCAGCGAGTCGATAATCAAAGAGGAACCGTTGCGGCGCATGGAAATAGAACCGGACAAGGTGGCGCCGTGGGGGGAGGAGATGACGGAGAAGATCTCCTACCTTGCCGCGCCCATAACCTGGCAGGGAAAGACGACCGGCATGATAGAGGTGGCTAGTCCCACGTCGAACCGCACTTTCGGGGAGGATGACCTGAGACTGCTGAGCCTGTTCGTTAATCAGGCGGCTATCGCCCTCGAGAACTCAAACCTCTACCGTCTGATAACCGAGGACCAGCGCCGGACCGAGGCCATGCTGTATTCCATCAATGACGGCGTGCTCGCCATCAACAATGATGCCAAGATAATCCTCGCCAATTCTGCGGCCGAGAGCATCCTCAACCTTCCGCCCTTTCATCATATCAACGAGCGGCACGTAAAAGAGGTTATAAGGCAACCCGATCTCTGCAACATATTCTTGAAGAGCCTCAATACCAGAAAGGAGATGGACGAGGAAATCGAGATGGGGCCGCCTGACAGAAAAACTCTGGAAATCGAGACCTCGTTGATAGAGACCGGTCCCGGTGAGCGTATAGGAATCGTCGCAGTAATCAGAGACATCACGGCGCTCCGGGAATTGGAGCAGGCTAAAAGCGACTTTGTTTCGACCGTTTCCCACGAATTGCGCACTCCCCTCACCTCGATCAAGGCCTATATAGCAACCTTGAGGCGCAAGGACGTTGAGTTCGACGATCGCACCCGAGAGGAATTCCTCAAGGTCGTTGAGGAGGAAGCGGACAGGCTTACCCGCCTGATCGCCGACATCCTTGACGTATCCAAGATCGAATCGGGAAAGCTCGAACTCAAGAAACGTGATTTCGATATGGTCAAGCTGGTGACAATCGTGACCGACAAAATACAATCGCAGACCTCTAAGCACGTCATCAAGTTCGACGGGCCCGAGGGAGTGGCGCCGATCAACGGTGACCCGGATAAAATTGAACAGGTGGTCATGAATCTCGTGGATAATGCCGTCAAGTATTCGCCCGCCGGGGGTGAGATAACGGTCACGCTGGAGGCCGGCAGGCGCAAAATCGAACTGGCGATAAAAGACAACGGGGTGGGTATTCCCGAAGACCACCTCGATGATGTCTTCGAAAAATTTCATCGTGTGGATAACAGGGCCACGCGGGAGATATATGGCACCGGGCTCGGTCTCTATGTCAGTAAGAGCATCATCGAATCCCATGGCGGGACCATCTGGGCCGAAAGTAAGATAGGCAAAGGAAGCATATTCCATTTCACCCTTCCCCTTTCGTCGAAACAAAGCCAGGCCGATCAGGGTTTTGAACCCATCCAGGTGGAAGAGGAGGCGGACGGCGGGGATGAAAAGTGAAAGGAGTCTTAGGTGGAAGATAGCAGGGAAACGCCGATAAAAGTCCTGGTAGTGGACGACGAACGGAACATCCTCGACATTATCAGGTTCAACCTCGAGGTCGAAGGCTACGATGTGGTTACTTGCATGGACGGCGAGGACGCGCTGAGGATGGTACAGGAAGTCCAACCGGACCTCATACTCTGCGATATCATGATGCCCGTTGTGGATGGCCTGGACGTCTGCCGCAGGCTTAAGGCGGACGGCCGCACCAATCAGGTGCCGGTCGTGATGCTTTCAGCCAGAACGCAGACGCATGACAAGATCGCGAGCATCGAGGCGGGAGCCGACGATTTCATCACCAAACCCTTCGATTTCTCGGATCTGGTGGCGCGTATAAAAATAAATTTGATAAGGGCCAAGCAGAAAAGAGATGTCAGCCCGCTTACCGGACTACCGGGCAGCATTTCCATCGAAGCCGAAACCAAGAACCGCATAGTGAAAGGAAGACTCTTCGCCACCCTCTACGTCGACATAGATAACTTCAAGCCCTTCAACGATATCTACGGCTTCCCTACCGGCGACAAAGCGGTGCGCATGCTCACCTCCATCATCGACGAGGCCGTAAAGCAGCTGGGGAACGTGGATGATTTTCTAGGGCACGGCGGCGGGGACGATTTCGTCATCATTACCAGTCCGGAAAAGGCGAGCACTATCGCCGAGGATATCATCGGCAGGTTCGATGAAGAAATCGTGAGTCTTTACAAGGAAGACGATTTGAAGCGGGGGTACTCCATCCTGGTCGATCGCCTGAATCGGGACAACTATATTCCGATCATGACCCTGAGCATTGGCATTGCCAGCAATTACCAGAGGAAGATATCGACCCACTGGGAAGTAGGGGAAATAGCCAAGGAAACTCTGAACTACGCCAAATCGATTCCCGGCAGCACCTACTTCATCGACCGCCGCACCAAGTAAATGGGGTCGTGCCTAAACATAAACATGGTGCCAGCCCTAAACACGGGGTCGTGCCTAAACATAAACATGGTGCCAGCCCTAAACAAAGAAGCTCCACCTCCATATCGCTTAAGAACGCCCGAGTCGATGACGAAACCACTAATGAGGTTGATAGCCAAGGGAGCAATAGATGTCACAGGATAAAGAAGGAAAGTACCGTATATTACTGATCGAGGACGATCCCGCCATCTCCAATGTCGTGGAGCTGAACCTCAAACTCGATAACTACGACGTGTTCCTGGCAGCCGATGGCGAAGAAGGTTTGAGAATGGTGGCGGAAGCCGATCCCGACCTGATTATCCTCGATGTGATGATGCCCAAAATAGACGGCTGGCAGGTCCTCATGCAGCTCAAGTCGGACGATCACACCCATGACATCCCGGTAATAATGCTCACGGCGATCGGAGACGAACAGTCTAAAGTGATAGGGCTTCGCGGTGGCGCCGACGACTATGTCCCCAAGCCCTTCAGCCCGCTGGAACTGGCCGCCCGGGTGAAGGTGATCCTGGACAGAGTGGGCAGGGCGCGCCGTATGTCCGGCGATTCGGGCAAGGAAGTAGTACGGCTGGACCAGATACCGGTTCAGAAAGGCGATACCATCAAACTAATACCGATGGATGATATTTTCTTCGTGGATACCAAACATGAATATGCCAATCTACACACTTTCCAGGATTCTTATCTCACCACTTACAGCCTTTCCGAACTGGAGAAATCCCTCGATAAAAAGACCTTTTTCCGGACGCACCGCAGCTTCATCGTCAATTTGAAAAAGGTCAATCAGATCGTAAAGCTTTCCCGTAACAGTCTGATCGTTACCCTTACCGATCATAAAGAGAGCCGGGTCCCGGTATCCCGGCGGCAAGCCTCCGCTCTGCGCGATATGCTGGGTCTTTAGTAGACCAACCCCCGCTTTTTATATCATAAACAGGAGGTCCAATATGTTCTCCGACAAGAACATTATCATTACCGGCGGTTCGAGCGGCTTGGGAAAGGCCCTGGCGCACCGGCTGGCGCGAGAGGGTGCCAACCTCGCTCTGATTGCCAGGGATCCGGCCAAACTCGAAGCCGTTCAGTATGAAATCAATAGGGGCATAAGACCCGGGCAACGCATAGTGGCTATCTCCTGTGATGTATCGAATTACGAGAGCGTATTGAATTCCTTTGTGACAATCGTCGAGACGCTCGGGCGGCCCGATATGCTCATCAATTCGGCGGGTGTCATCACCGAAGGTTACTTCGAGGATATGGCGATCGAGAAGTTTCGGGAGATAATGAACATCAACTATTTCGGCACACTGCACTGCATCAAGGCCGCTATTCCCTATTTTAAAGAACAGCATGGAGGCGTGATAGTTAACATGGGATCGATAGCAGGACGCTTCGGTGCTTTTGGTTACTCCGTTTATTGCTCATCCAAGTTCGCAGTCCATGGTTTGACGGAGGCTCTCCGCGGAGAGCTGAAGCCTCAGAAAATCAAGTTCCAACTGGTCTGCCCGCCCGAGTTCACTTCGCCAATGGTCGAGGATCTGAACAAATACAGGACCCGGGAGAATCTCAGGGTGGCTCATACCATGCCGGTGATGGATGTCGATAGGGTGGCCGATGCCGTCATGAAAGGCCTGCATAAGGGGCGATATCTGATCATCCCGGGTCGAATGACGCGTTTGCTGGACCTGGCCAACAGGGTCTTTCCCCTCGCATCCAGGCTCATCGTTGACCTGCAAACAAAGCTGGCTTATAGGGGTCCGGATAAAAAAGACTAAAGGCATTTCGATAATCTTCCGAGAAAACTATTAAGACAGCTGGGTATCCCCCATGAGTTTACCGGCAATTTCCCTCAATGGGTGCAAGCAAATATACTAGCTGTCAGTTTAAAGACCCCGTACCCCCCAACGGGGTCTTCCCTTTGCTATATCAACAACAGCCTTAATCTAGCCTGAACATGGGGTCGGGACTCATGTTAAGCGGTATAAAACGAGAGGTTTGTGAGGGGATTGCCGTTGATCCTCAATTCCCAGCGGTAACGCTTATTGGGTTCAAATCTCGGGTTTTGTATATTCACGGCCTGCCTGACCCAGAGCGGCATGCCCGGTGGGTGCTCGGC
>Ga0154635_148_pt2 | contig 42470 bp, 42 predicted proteins | sample Rifle2008BG13ft_FD_116064 | JGI IMG/M metagenome (GOLD analysis project Ga0154635, IMG submission 116064) | Solincola sediminis RBG_13_55_18
GAGAGTTTCGCGGCCCGGGGCCTGACACATTTTTTGGAACCACTTGAAGTTGTGGCGACGGGTAAGCCTTCCGGCTTGCGCGGTTCACTCTTCGCCGAAATGAGGGTTCCCGGCAATACCGATTGGGATAGCGTCGTTCCTATTCTGGAGGAGTCCATTTACCGGGCAGTGGAGGCTGTATTCCCATCATGCGAAAGGGGCGAATGTGTTGAGATTCCCTGCTACCTGCCGGAAACCGGACACCAGGTTGTACGCTTCCGGAGGCGTCTCTTTGGGTTGGTTTACGATCCCGTCTTTGCGCTTTTCAGGTCGCCCGACCTGCTCGGCTTGTACCTCCCCTGCGACCTCTTCGAGGGTATGGAAGCAACCGCTTCCCTTTTTGAACGATTCGTCGAGGATGTGGCAAAGGCCGTTGAGAGGGACTTGGAGTTGGGGATGCCTTTGAAGGTGGAAATCGCATATGACAACCGTTTGTCATGGGCCAGGATGCGGGAGGCGATGCGCGGTGAGAGTTTTCGCAAGGTGGGGCAGATGTATCCGGTTCTCGAGCCCACACTGGAATGGTTGGGGAGTTAGATGGAGCGACGGAGTGTGCGATTGGGCGATTGGGAATTAGTGGCGCTGAGGGACGCCTTTTTCCGGCTTGACGGAGGTTCCATGTTCGGAGTGATCCCGAAAGTATTGTGGGATCGCAAGAAACCGGCGGACGAACGCAACAGAATCCACCTGGGACTGAATTGTCTTCTGGTAAAAAGTCCCAATTGGACCGCATTGATCGAGGCCGGCATCGGCGACAAGATAGCACCGGCCGACGAGGACATTTACGGGCTGGAGCGCGAGACGGGGCTTCCGGCCGAACTGGCGGCCGAGGGGCTCGAAACCGATGATATAGATTTCGTGATCCTTTCCCACTTACACTTGGACCACTGCGGTTGGGCAACCGTACGGGACGGCGATTCTTATCATCCGACCTTTAAACAAGCCCGTTACATTATCCAAAAGAGCGAGTGGCAAGCGGCCGCAAAGCCTGATCGAAGAAGCAGAGCTTCGTATGACTCCCGCAACTTCGAGGCGCTCCAAAAAGGAGGGGTGCTGCACCTGGTTGATGGGGAACACGAAGTTCTACCCGGCATCAGGGTTATGCACACGGGTGGCCATACCTGGGGCCATCAGATTGTGGTGCTGGAATCGGGCGATTCGCGCTGCGTCTTTCTCGGGGACCTCGTCCCGACGCTTGCCCACTTCAAGACCAACTGGCACATGAGCTGGGACCTCTTCCCGCTGGAGTTGATGGCGGTGAAAGAGGGGTTGTTGCGGGAGGCGGCGGAAAGGGACGACCTCCTCTTTTTTACACACGAAGATGGCGAGGCCTTCGCACGGGCGGGAATATTAGGGGAGGTATAGACGGCAGCTGCGTGTAATAAGCAAGCGTAAGCCGGAGGAGGATAATATGGCGTTGAGCGAATACGATGCGATTGAAAGCGGCCGCCAGGTATTAGAGAGGTCGGGGAGACATCTGTCCCCCCGCGCTCAATTGTTGGGCGGTGGCATCATCATACTGACTGGAGCCTTCGCCTATTCTCATATGGAAGGAATTGCCAATCGGATAGGAACCGTCTGCCTTTTTCATCGCATTACGGGTGTGCCTTGCCTACTTTGCGGCATGACCCGCAGCATGGCGGCTATGGCCGGCGGGCGCTTAGTGGATGCTTTTCGTTTCCATTTTCTAGGACCGCCGCTCTTCCTGGCGATTGCCGCCGGTGTCATTATCTTGAGTACTGAATACATATTGGGACATCCCATCCTTCCCCGGCGCTCGCGGCGGGAAAGGGTGTTAATAGCTTGGGGCGCTCTGGGCCTGCTGGTTGTTGCCTGGATTGCCAAGCTGGCCGTGTTCGGGGTGAACGTGTAAACAATGGCCGGCGGAGCCGGCCGGAAAAAGGAGGTACTATGGAAGGAACGCAATATCCGGTTCAGGGTTCCCAGCTGGATTATTACGTGGGCCAGCGGGTTAACACGGATTTCATGACCGATCCGGGCATGGCCATATTACTCAGCATAATCACCTGCGGTATTTACGGCTTGTATCTTATCTACAAGATCGTGCAGCGCAGGGACGAGCATTTCAAGCGGATGGCCGGTGTGGCTGATGCCGCCATAGCGCAGTTGAGGGTAAAAGCCCAGGGTCGGGAAGATCTGATCGCTCCCGAGTTGCAGCAGCTGGAGCAGGCTCGCATGCAGATGCAGACCATGGCAGCCGAGAGAGGCGCCGCCATCTGGCTCCTGATTTGTATATTTACGGGAGTCGGCCAGTTCATTTTGTGGTACCTCCTGATGCAGGATTACAGGCAGCATGAAGGTGTTGAATTTCAGTTCTTCACGCTTATGAGCAGTGCTTTGGCGAAGCTGGGATTGTCCGGAGAAGCGGGCCAAGCGGTGCCGGTAATTCCGGAGAGGGAATTCATTACCTACCTCCTCCTGTCCATAGTAACCTGCTGCATCTTCGCCTATTACTGGCTTTATGTGATGGTAAAGGACTTCAACGATCACTTTACGGCGCAGGTTCCCTGGGAGGATTTTCTGGTTACGGCTCTTCGTTAAAAGAAACGGAGGCTAGACCAGGGCGGCAACGGCCAGGATCGCGGCAACCGTCAGCAGAGCCGTGAGGTCTGTCCAACCGAAGTGGGAAGCCCTGTAGCGCGTCCTGCCCTTGCCGCCGCTATATCCGCGTGCGGCCAGGGCCGTGCCCAGCTCCCTTGCATCCCGGAAACAACTGGCAAAAAGCGGGACGAATAAGGGGAGCATTGCCTTTACCCTCTTCGCCAAACGGCCGCTCGAAAAATCGGCGCCTCGCGCTTGCTGCACCATGGCGATCTCGCTTGCCCGTCCCAGCAGAACGGGCAAGAAGCGCAGGGCCATGGCGAGGATCATGGCCGTCTCCTGGACGGGGAAGCGCAGCGAGCGCAGCGGTCGCATCAAGCCCTCGATCCCGCCAAGCAACTCCATCGAATTCGTTGACATCGTAAGGACGCACATTATTACTACAGCCATAGCCAGCCGCAGCGAATATAGGATGCCGTTTTCAAGACCGGTGTTCGTAATCGAAATAGGGCCCCAGCGCCATAGCTCCCGTCCGGAGGAGAAAAAGAGCTGTGCGAAAGCCGTAATCAGAAGGAGAACGAAAACCGAGCGCAGGGCTCGCAGCACTTTTAGCGGCGGTAGCTTGGCGAGGTAGATAACGCTGAAGGAAAAGAGGACCAGAATAAGTATCCCGGCGGGATTCCCGATTATGAAGGCGCTGATTATCAGGGCCAGTGCGGAGAGTATCTTCACCCGGGCATCAAGGTGGTGCAGCGGCGAGTCTATGGGGTAGTGCTGGCCTAAATTAATGCCTTCGAATCCTCTCATGGCCTTACCTTCCCGAGTGCCTTCGCAATGCAGGCGGCTGCATAATGAGGGGAAGCCGAGTAAACAGGCAGGTCCAGCCCTCTCGATTTAAGATCGCAAAGCAATTCGACCACCGGAGGCATGATCAGTCCGGCGCCCTTAAGCTTGTCCGCATCGGTGAGAACCTCGTTTTTCTTTCCAACAGCGATGATGCGTCCCTCCGAAAGCAGGAAGATCTGATCGGAGAGCATTTCTACTTCCTCCCAATCGTGGCTCACTATCAGGATGCCGGTACCCTCCGCCCGCAGGTTTAAAAGAATATGGTAAAGACTATCGCGTCCGGGAGCGTCGAGTCCCGCGGAGGGTTCATCGAGTAGGAGGAAGCGAGGTTTCATGGCCAGCACACCGGCCATTGCCACCCGCCGCATTTCACCTTCGCTGAGTGAGAAGGGAGGCCTGTGGCAATAACTCTGCGGATCGAGCCCGACTTGTGCCAGTGCTGCATGAGCCCTGGCAAGATATACTTCCGAGCTGAGCCCTTGATTTTTGGGGCCGAAGGCGACGTCGCGCTCCACCGTCTCGGCAAAGAGCTGCCTCTCCGAGGACTGCATCAGAATGCCTACAGCATCTCTCAACGCCTGCTTCCCGGAACGCGGTTCGAGTTCAATGCCATCAAGCACCATTGATCCATGGCTGGGAGTCATCATGCCGCACATAACCTCGAGCAGACTCGATTTTCCCGCCCCGGTCCTTCCCATCAGGCATGCTATCTGACCGCACTCCAACTTAAGATTTACATCATGCAGGACAGTCCGGGACATGGGGGTTCCCGGCAGATAGGCCAGGCTTACGCCAATCAGTTCGAGGGACATAGTGAATCCGCGACCTCCCTGGAGCAAAACGGCTTGCGCGGCACGGGGAAACCTTTCTCTTCCAACTCCCGTACTAATTGGAAAAGCCCCGGGACTCGAAGCCCCTGTCTCACGATCAACTCGGTCTGAGAGAAAAGATCCTCGGGCGGGCCGTCAAAGAGCAGGAGTCCGCTTTCAAGCAGGACTACGCGATCCGCCGCCAGCATTTCTTCCGCCCGGTGTGTTGCATGCACAATCGTGATTCCCCTTTCCGATTGCAGCCTGGAAAAGAGGGCGAGCGTCTCATACCTGATCTCGGGATCGAGCATCGACGTCGATTCGTCGGAGAGTAGTATCTGAGGTCCGACCGCCAGCGCCCCCGCTATGGCCAGCCGTTTCTTTTCTCCCATTGACAGTAGATGAGGCTCTCGCGAGCGCAGCGATTCGAGTTCCATTGCCTGTAATGCTCCCTCAACCCTTATGGCGATTTCCGACCTTTCGAGGCCGAGATTCTCGGGACCGAAGGCTATATCGTCTTCGACGGTGGGACCCACTATCTGATTGTCGGGATTTTGCATTATGAGACTCGCGCATCTGCGCACCTCTTTCAGGTTCTCGGAAATCGAGGTATCCAGACCGCAGGTGAGGACTTTACCCCTCGCCGGCAGGAGAAGCGCGTTTACCAGATGCAAGAGGGTCGATTTGCCCGAACCGTTCAAGCCGGCAATCGCCACGAATTCCCCCGGTTTTATTTCCAGATCGATCCCATCGAGTGCTGCGGCTTCTCTTCCCGGATACCTGAAACATATCCCCTGGAATATAATGGCAGGAATATTGTTCCCCCCCTCAAACAATCTGAGCCGCCTCCCGGCCTTCCCCACGCCCCAAGGCAAGTGCCAGCCGCCGCGAGGCGATGCCGATCACGAAACCAGTGGGCAAAGCGAGAAGTAAAAGCCAGGGGAGGTAATGCCTTAGTCCGGGAAAGCCTACAAGCCACATGGCGACCAGCAGCTGGGTGGCGTTATGGGTAACGGCACCCGCAATGCTCACTCCGGTGAGGCTTATAAAGGGTGACCCGAAAACATAAAGCGCGTCCATGACCAGTGTGGCCGTGATTCCCGCGCTCAGGCTCATGGTGAGCCCGATAAAACTTCCGCGCAGCAGTCCTCCCAGCAGGCAGCGCAATATGGTAACGGCCATCGCCTCCCAGGGTCCCAGCAGCACCAAAGCGATCACCGTGGCGAGGTTTGCCAGGCCTAGTTTTGCTCCGGGTACGGGGAGTATGGGTGGTAGGGTGCCCTCGATTATCTGAAGCGCCAGCCCCAGCGCGACAAGCAGGCCTAGTTGGCTAACCAGCCGGGCGCGCCGATCAGCGGCTGGAGAGATTCGATTAACGCTTTCGTTAATAATTGATCGCATCCGGCCCTCCGCTGCCGTCCTTTATTTCGATAACCACCCTGTTGGGCAGGCAGATGATGCTCTCACCGGGGCGCGATATCCAATGCGTCCTGACGCAAAGCTTGTCCGGGCAGGCGGAATCGATCATGCGCACTTTGCCACCGTTTATCTCCATAAGGCTTTCCCCCTCGAAACCTTCTACCCCGAGAGTTTTATCACCCTCGAGCGGCAGCACTTTATGCTCCCTGCCGTTAACACTTATCCGCACCTTCGAGCCCGATCCTTCGCCGGCACCGGCCACGCTCGTAAATATGAGGAATGCGCTGAGGACGACCACGGCGAGTACAATAATGACATCGCCGGGAGCCCACCAGCGCCCGAGCCGGCGTATTCTACTCGGATGCATTTTCTTTCATTCTCGAGAAGTCCTCCGGTTTCTCAAGCACTCAAAATCCAACCCATTAATATTAGCCTATCTGCATCACCGGTGGCCTTGTTCGTTGCTGGTACTATGTCATTACGAGGAACGCCGTGAAGAAGCAATCTCTAGAGGGTCGATTCTACTTAAGACTAATTTACCTTCGTTTTTCAAGATTGGGCATCAACCAGCGCGTTATCGACCGCTTTAAGGAGGACTTTCGAGCTTGCGGAGGAGCCGCTGATGACGTCGACGTCAGGGCTCTGGCTGGCGATAATCCTCTCGGCCAATTGCTCCATCTCGTCGTTATTCCCGCTTGGGGAATTCTTGAGGATCTCTATCGCGGCGATGCGATGGTCTTGAACGGTAACTCGCACTTTGGCAGAATCGTGGAAGTTCTTGGCTTCTCCTTCGTAGACGCCGTGCGGTATTCGGGCAAGGTCGACGTTTTCTATTACGATACTTCTCCATCCATTGTTAAATCGCCAGGCGAAGATGCCGGTGGCAACGCCCGCAATAATAAGAAAACCCAAGACGGAGATGACGACGATGAGTAATATTTTTTTGCCGCTTCGCTTTGGCGGTGCAGGCGTACTCGGCTGGTTTCCCTCTATACCCTCCGGAGGCACAGGCTGCATGATATTCCTCCCATTCGTAACGATTCAATCCTGCAAATATGGCACGAATTAAAGATTAGGCTATCCATCAGTTCATTCGCAAGCTTTCCCGCAAAGGCGCCTATGCATATAATCATTGCCATGGATGTTAAGGAAGCAAACCTTGTATTTCACGACGAGGCCAGTAGAGACTACGACAAAAAGTGGGCCATTCGCTTTGATAACGACATGGCCGAATTCGTGTTGAGTAAATTCCAGCTTGGCTTACGCGGGCCTTTCCCCAAGGATATAAAGGTAATGGAGATCGGTTGCGGCACCGGGTACGCCATGCTCAACCTGGGTCTCGCTGGAGTCCTTCGTGAGGCCTGGGGTTGTGATATATCGCGGGGAATGCTGGATGTTTGCCAGGAAAACGCCGATGCACTGGGACTTAAGGTGCATCTCAAACAAGCTGACGCGGAACGCCTGCCGTATGAAGACAATAGTTTCGACCTGATAATAGGCCATGCCGTTCTGCATCACCTTCCCGATCTCGATGCCTCGTTTCGAGAGATATACCGCGTCATGAAACCGGGCGGGCGTTGTGTCGTCGCCGGCGAGCCCAGCGTAATCGGACACGGATTCGCCAGAGTGGCGAAAACCGTGGCCAGTTGGGGAATAAAGACCTATGCCCGAGCTGGAGGCCGGCTGGGAAAACGCAGGATTCAACTTCGCGACTACACGCCTTCGAGCGAATCCGACGGCCACGAGATGCAGGAACTCGAACACGTGGTGGATATCCACAACTTCCGTTCCAAAGAATTGTGTGCAATCGCGGGCCAGGCCGGTTTCTCGAAGGTGCGCTTCGAATCGGAGGAATTGATCTGCAGCTTCATCGGGTGGATGATCCGCACCGTCGAGGGGAGCGTCAGCGAGGCAAACATTACCGACCGCTGGAGATGGGGAGCCTACAACACCTACAAGCGAGCCAGGACCATGGATATGAAGCTCTACCCCTACCTGCCGCGTGACTGGTTCTACAACCTGATACTCTATCTGGAAAAGTGATCATGGAGGATACGACGGCGGAGGCCCTGACGGATGTCGCCAGGGGGACGGAATTGGAGAAGCAGGCGGGGGATAAGCCTGAGGGCTTGGGCTGGCTCATAAGAAACTTCCGCTTTATTATCCGGCAGCGCATGTACCTGCCGCGCTACTGGGTCTTCCTCTATCGTTTCATGCGGTTCAAGCTGCTGCATCCCGGAGTCGAAACCGAAGGTTTCTTCTTTCTGCCCAGAAAATACGAAGTTGTCCTGAGGGGCGGAGGAAGGATGCGCATCGGAAGCTGGGTGTGGATAGGCCGACACAATGCGCTACGCTGTCATGAAGGCGAGCTTTACATTGGTCGCAACACCATCTTCGGCACCGACAATACGGTTAACTGCTACGGCAATATTTACATCGGCCCGGAATGCCTCTTTGCCGATTCGGTCTACTTGGTCGACTTCGATCACAACTACTGGGACCCGGTGATCAGCATCAGATCGCAGGGGATCTTTATAGAACCCATACGCTTGGAGGGAAACATATGGGTCGGAACCAAGGCCACCATACTACGAGGTGTTACGGTCGGGGAGGGGTCGGTTATAGGAGCGATGACCCTAGTTAACCGTGATGTTCTACCATATTCGGTGGTGGGGGGGATACCGGCGAAGGTAATCGCTTGGAGACCGAGGCCCATGGTTTCGAAGGAAGAGGATTAAGCTAGTGGTGAGTTTGGACGGCGGGGAGCCCGAACTGAGGCGAGATGCGCTTACCGGAATATGGTCGATACTGGCACCGGGTCGATCCGATAGGCCGCATACAACCGGAGACGGGGACGATGGACCTTGCCCCTTCTGTCCGGGCAACGAGTCGCTTACCCCACCCGAGATCTGGGCTTTGGGAAGGAAGGAGAGCCGGCCTGATACACCCGGCTGGGAGGTGAGGGTCATCCCCAATCTCTACGCCGCCCTGAAGCCGGACTTGCAGGGCGGGGGGTGGAAGCGCGGCGCAAGGATCGGGCGTCCGGCCAGGGGTTATCATGAAGTTATCATCAATTCGCCGCAGCACGATCTGCCGCTCGCCGACATGAGACCCGATCAAGCTCGCCAGCTCTTTCAGGCCTATCGTGCCCGTTACTCCGAGCTGGCCTCCTACCCGCAGGTCCAACAGGTAATCATTATAGAGAACCATGGTTCCCAGGCGGGTGCTTCCATCGATCACCCCCATACCCAGGTCTTCGGGCTGCCACTTATACCAGAAATGACGCGCAACGAGCTGAGAAACACCGTGCAAAGCTGGCCGGCGAGCTGCCCGCTCTGCGAGGATTTGATTGAGGCGCGCGAAGACGGCAGGGTTATTGCGGAAACCGGCTCCTGGTCCGCTTTCACGCCGTATGCATCGCGCTTTTCATACGAGGTAAGGCTGGTTCCAATATCCCACAAGCCGGCTTTGAACCTCGCGGACGATGATGAGCTCTCGGGCCTCGCCGAAACACTTCCTCAGGTATTAAGCGGTCTTTCGCGCCTGCTCGACGACCCGCCTTATAACCTGTTTTTCCATTGCGCTCCGGCGGATGGCAAGGACTACAGGCATTACCACTGGCACCTGGAAATAATTCCCAGAGGAGAAAAGGCGGCGGGTTTTGAGTTTTCGAGCGGGATATACATAAACACCGGGGTTCCGGAGGAGTCGACCCGTCAAATCAGGGAGGCCATGGGGAGACAAGCGTAGCTTGACCCAAAAAACAGTGGCCTGCTATCCTCGCGTCTAATTAGATCGAAAGAACTGAGGGGTAAGTGGATTCAAACGACGAGTCAGACTTGGAAGGCAAGTATTCGGAAGCCGGCAACGAACCATCCTTCATACGCAGGTGGACCCCCGTTCTGGTGCTCTCCCTGGCCCTCGCCATTATCCTCATCGACATGACCCTGCTCAACGTTTCGCTGGCCACCATAATTCAAGACCTCGATACTACGATCCAGAAGATACAGTGGGTAATCACCGCTTATTCGCTCACTATAGCGGCACTCATGATCACCGGCGGCCGTATCGGTGATATTTTCGGCCGTAAAAAGATGTTCATGCTGGGCGCATTGGTCTTCGCCGTAGGGTCTTTTATCGCTTCCATCAGCCACAATGTTCCAACCATGGTTCTGGGTGAATCCATTATAGAGGGGATTGGCGCGGCGCTTATGATGCCAGCGACCCTCTCCTTGCTGGCCGCGAACTACGAGGGCCGTGATCGCTCCATTGCCTTCGCGATATGGGGCGGGATTGCAGCCGCTTCGACCGCTATCGGCCCTTTGCTGGGCGGATATATTACCTCCAGCTACAGTTGGCGCTGGGCCTTTCGCATTAATGTCTTCGTGGTGGCGATACTGCTAGGCGGCTCGTTCTTGATAAAGGAATCCAGGGATCGGGATGCGGAGAAGAAGCTGGACTGGGGCGGTGTCTTCCTTTCGGTAACCGGACTGCTCTGCCTGGTTTTCGGCATCATCGAATCATCGACCTACGGGTGGGTGAAGGCCAATCAGAGCTTTTCATTTTTCGGTTGGGTTACCTTCGGCAGCCTGTCGGTGAGCTTCTATGCGATTATCCTGGGCGCGATAATTCTGACCGTTTTCTTCCTCCATGAGAGGCGGAGGGAGAGGCAGGGCCATACTCCGCTCGTCTCGACGGGGCTATTTCGAAATCGGCAGTATGCCGCCGGCAGCGGCATAATAGGAATCTCAGCCATCGGACAGGCCGGCCTCATCTTCTCCATACCGGTATTTGTGCAAGCGGTGCGTGGGCTCGATGCCTTCCACACCGGACTGGCTCTTCTGCCCCTCTCCTGCGGAGCCTTGGTCGCCGCTCCCCTCACCGGGGTCTTGGCCCCTCGCATCGGGCTGAAGCGGATCATTCAGACCGGACTGTTCCTGATGGTAGTTGGGTATATTTTGGGGGCGGTTACCTTGCACACCGATTCGACGGTTGCCAGCCTGATTCCCGGTTTGGCGCTGGTAGGGATGGGGTTAGGAATGCAATTCGGGCAAATAGGGAACCTGACCATTTCAGCCGTTTCCGTGGAGCAGGCCGGGGAGGCGGCCGGGGTCAACAACACATTCCGGCAACTGGGCGCTACCCTGGGGACGGCTGTTATCGGCGCCGTGCTCATTGCGAGTATTACCTCCAGCATCAGCGCTGGTATCAAGGCCAGCAGCATCATTCCGGAGCCCTTCAAGGCAGGTGTCGAAACAGCCGTGAAGGAGCAGGTCTCAAATGTCGAATTCGGCGGTGGGGCTGAGCTTCCGGAAGGAATCCCGGTCGAAATCGGTAACGAGATCATAGATATCAGCCACAAATCGGTGACTCAAGCCAACCGAATCGCTCTTGGATTCGCCGGAGGTGCGACGTTCCTGGCGTTGCTGGCTTCCTTGCTGCTTCCTGCCTGGAAGAGAGAAGAATACAAACCGGAAGCATTGCGAAGCAAGGTTGCTTGAAAGGCAATCAGGGGCATCCGTGGAATTTACAGTAGTGATCGAGGGCGCGGCAAGCGGCGGTTGGCGTAAGGTAGGCGGGAATGCCGGCGGAGTAGAGCTTTGCCACATAGGGCGAGACGAAGCCGCTGGGAAATAGTATGACTACTACCGGAGTCTGCATTTTGGGCCGGGCAGCCAATACCTCCTCGGTGATGGCGCTTATCAGACCGATATCTCCATCCCTCGAAGCGGGAGCACTCCCGATGGCGAGGATCATATCAACCCTTTCATCCCGGTCGAGCACTTCCAGGGTGCGGCCGTAATTACCCGGTATGATTCCGCCGAAGCCGAGATCTACCGGGTTTAAGAAGCTTGTCCCCTGCAGAGGGAGAAATTTACCCAGTTCGGTTATGGTTCTATCATCGAGCGTTGAAAGCTCGAGCCCGAATAGCTCCGCCGCATCAGCCGCGTTCACAGCAATTCCACCGGGGGAGCTTACTATGGCGACCTTGCGTCCCTTGCACTTGGGGAGGTGGTACAGGGCACCGGCCGCGTCGAGCATCTCGCCCAGGTCTTCCGCGAGGATGATGCCGGCCTGATTCGCGGCTCCCTGCAAGACTTCGGCGCTGCCCGCCAGTGCACCGGTATGGCTGGCGGCCGCCTTTCCGCCCGATGCCGTCACCCCCGCTTTCAAAACTATAAGCGGCTTCATTCCCTTGATGTCTTTTGCCGTAGCAAGAAAACGGCGGGGATCGCGTATCTGCTCGAGGTAAGCTAGGATCATCTTGGTATGAGGGTCATTGGCATAATATTCCAGATAGTCGGCGCAGTTGAGGTCGAGCTCATTGCCGCTGGAGACTATCTTGTCGAAGAGGATCCCGCGTTCCAATCCGGTCATGAAGGTTATGCTCGAAAGGGAGCCGCTCTGTGAGATCATGCTGGCCCGGCCCTCGGTCGGAAACATGCCGGCAAAGAGGGCTATGCGCCCGCGCGAGGAGTAAATGCCCATGCAGTTAGGCCCAACCAGGCGGAGATCGCTTCCTTGCAGGGCTTCGGTTATCTCGTGCTCGAGTGCCCGTCCCTCCTCCCGGCCGCTTTCCGAAAAACCGGCGGTATTTATTATGCATCCTCCCGTATCGCAGGCCGCGCACTCCCTCACCAATCCGGGAACAGCGGCCGGAGGCACGCTCAAGATGGCCAGGTCGGGACAGATCGGAATAGAGCGGATATCAGCGTAGCATTTGTATCCGAGTACCTCGTCGTACCGGGGATTCACCGGATAAATCTCCCCCTCGAAGGCCATGTCCTTGAGCGACCTGAGAAAGAGGGTGCCGGGGCTGTCCATGCGGTTGGAGACACCGGCAATGGCAACCGATGAGGGAAAGAAGATACGATCGAGGCTTTTTTTGAGCGCCGCGTCCATTGCTTTAGCTAAAGTTCGACGCTCTCGGGGATGGGCGGGCAGACGTGAAGGCCACGGGGCCTGTATTCATACTCCTTTATTGCCTGATGATATATATCCATCGTGCCGTGGGCGATGCGGCCCCAGTTGTATTTGTCGCCGATGAGGTTCAGGGCGTCTTTGGTCAGCCTGTCGGCGAGATCGGTGTTCTTGAGCACCCTTATCATGGCCTGGGCGAGCGATTCGGGGTTGCCCGGCTTGAAGCAGAGTCCTGTTTCTTCGTGGACAACGATCTCTTTCAAGCCCCCGGTGTCCGCAACAATTACCGGGCACCCGGCGACCATCGACTCGAGGACGACCATGCCAAACGGCTCGTAAAGACTGGGCACCACCGTGAGATCTGCACATTTGTAAAACTTTACCAGCTTCTCCGCATCGACGAATCCCAGCAGCCTTATCTTTTCCGAGAGCCCCAGGTCATCGATCATTGCCTGTAACTGGCGGCCGTGCGGGCCGGTGCCCGCCACCAGGAAGCGCAAGTCGGGTACTTCCTCGAGCACTTTGGGCATTGCCTCGATGACTGTCTGAACGCCTTTTTCGTATACCAGTCTGCCCACAAAGAAAACCATGCGGGAGTCAGGCTCTATGAACTGGCGCTTGATCTGCTCGCTCTCGGCGTCCATCTTGAATAGGTCGTATTCGATGCCATTGGGGATCACGTTCACCTTATCCTCCGGCAGCTCGAATATGCGCACCACTTCATCCCTCATGTAATTGCTGCAGCAGATAGTACGAACGCTCTCGAAGGTGAGCCACCACTCGATCTGATGGATGAGTCTCTGCATCGGACCGGGGAGATTACCCTGATGGCGGCCGTATTCGGTGGCATGTATGGTGGCTACGAGCGGAATGCGGTAAGCGTGTTTCAGTGCTATGGCGGCGTGGGCCACCAGCCAATCATGGGCATGAAGCACGTTTACAGTTCCGATCCGTTCATTGATAAGCGGAATGGCGCGCTCGAGCAGCGCCACGTTGAACTGGAGGGTCCAGGGCACCCAATCCTCTTGTGCTACCTCGGGTGGGTAAAGCGGTACTCGGTGGATATGAACATCCTCACAGATTTCGTAATCGGGAGCGCCCGGCGCATCCTTGCTGATGACATGGACATTGATGCCGAAACGAGCGAGGTTCACCGCCAATTGGTGTACGTGGGTCCCGAGGCCACCGATAATTCTCGGCGGATATTCCCAGGATAAAATAACGACTTTCATTCCCCCCTGCCTTTCAGAGGATGCTTCCTCGATTGTCTCTACCCGCCCCTGCCGAGACCGAGGGCAAAAAGGCAAGTACCAAATATTCTATTAAAAGGGACCTGTAATGGCAACAAAAAGAAGATATAGGAAGGATTGGTCATACATTTATTGAGGCGCAAGGCAAATCGAGAAGAAGGGAGAAAACCGTGGTTTAGACGCCTTAACCTGCCCGCTGGATGGTAGAATATTGGCATCGGGAGGTGCATATGGGGAATGTTGGTTTATCCAAATTTGCAAACGTCGCTTTCAACACTAATCCTATTCATGCAGCTCAAGCGCCAAATATTGCGGCAGTCTGGACAATGCCGTCTTGGGTGATTGAGTGATGGGAGATATAATGGCTCTGGGGAAATCAGTCATCAATAATGGGCTCGTACGATATAGCTATTAAGGAGGCAAAATGGGTAAGAAGATATTTCTGACACTCATCTTTTTCGTAACCTTCGTTCTGCTGTTCGTTTCCCTTGTGCCCGGCAGCGCCTCGGCGGCAAATACATCGGACAAATATACAGCGCTGACCGAGGATGGGGTGGAGCTGGTCATGAAGCGCTATCGCCCCAACGAGAAAGCGGGCTTCAGGGAGAAAGGACAGCCCATAATCCTCATGCCGGGAATGGCCTGCAACTTCAATTTTCTGGATGTGCATACTCCTCCCGGTAAAACCTATAATGTGCAATTGCCATCGCCGCTCGCAAGCTGGGCCAGGCGCGATCCCTACGTCAAGAAGGATCCCCTGCGCTATTACAGCCTCCCCCATTACCTGTGGCTGCAGGGTTACGATGTCTGGCTCGCCAACTATCGCGGCATGGGCAGGGAGCCGTACGCGAGTGGGGGCGCGGACAAGCCTTATACCTGTAGCGATTACGGGATATATGACGTGCCGGCTTTTGTGGAGAAGGTATACGAGGTCACAGGGAAACACCCCGTGTGGGGAGGCCATAGCATGGGAGCGGCGATGGCCTACATCTACCTGGAGGGTGCAACCTACGACGGGGGAGATAGAACCCGCGTGGTTTTCGATCCGGCGCTCTCGGCCGAAAGGAACGGCGGCGACGGCGAGCAATCGCTCAAGGCGTTCATCGATCTCGACGGTCCCATGGCAGCCGCCGGAAGCCCCTCCGACAATCTGGCCGATACCAGTTCCTTCCCGGCATTCTTGGACGTGCGCTCTATGACGGAGAGTTTGGCGGCGGACTGGGCCGAACCCACCTATTATGTCCTCCAATTAATATGGGCCTTTTACCAGATGCTCGGTTATCCGGATCTCGGACTGCTCAATATACTTTTGGTTGAAAATCCCAACAACTTGGACCCGAAGCTCGTCGCGTATGTAATGGGTTATGCGGGCGATGGCATAAGTGGCGGCTTGATCGCCGCAATGATGGGGAACATGCAGGGGGATAGCGCCAACGGAGGTTCTCCCTACGCTGACAACCTTGCCAAGATAACCCTGCCGGCCCTGGTCGTGGCCGATGGAACCCGTGATCTGACCAATCCGGAAGACATCCAGAAAATCTATACGGGCAAGACGAGGAATCCAGCCGACGCCTTCATAACAATACCCAACAGCTCACATGCCGATCTGGTTATGGGTTTGAGCGCCCCAACCGCGCTTTATCCCGAGATCGGCAAGTGGCTCAGGAAGCTCAGGAAGCTTCCCAGATGAGCCGGCTGCCTCGAGAAAGAAGGCGTTCTATACAGCTCCGAAGAGTCGAGAAAAGGCCAAGCCTCCCAAAATAGCATCTGTAGAATCGACTGAAGATAGATATCGCCAATAAATAAGGCATAGAGATCAAAGGTAGACCCCACAATAACAGGGCAAAAGCATAAGGGGGATGGGCAATGAAGGTCTCACCTCAGCAAATTGATAAATTGATGCGGGTCATTGATGCCAGCTTACTGAAATCATTCAATTTTTCACGTTTTATGGCCCGATTCTTGCCGCCTGCCGTCCTGGTCAGCATGGCCGACGGCATCGGCTATGCCCTCTATTATCTGCGCCGGGGTAGGCGCTGCTACCTTCTCGAGGTGATGAGCGGGGCGCTTCCCGACATCAAGGACGAAAAGCAACTGAAACGATTGGCGAGAAAGGCTTCCGGTGCGGCAATAAGGGCCATGCTCGATCTTGTATTGCTGGAGCGGCACTCCGACAGGATAATGGAAAGACTGATCCTCGACCAGCACTGGATCGACAGATACGATGAGTACCGGGCGGCGGGCGGAGGCCTAATCATCTTCACCCCCCATCTCGGAGGCATTGCTATCAACCCCTGTCTAGCCGCTCTACTGAACAGAGCCTACACTCCGGTCATTATGGATCCGCAGGCGACACCGATTCCTCGTTACCTGACATCCCTTATGGAAGTCGGCAACAAGGTCGGCAGCGATCCGGATAACCCTGCCTTCTGGGCCGGGCAGAACAGCATTGGCAAGGTGCGCGAACATCTGGCAAGAGGGGGATGCGTGGCGCTGACTTTCGATGTCGGAGGCAGCACAGTCCTAGATTTCTTCGGCCGCCCGGCCGCCATGGCCAGCGGAGTCGCTCATTTCGCCTGTGATTCAAACGCCCCAATAGCCTCCGGCTTCTTCAAGCGCGGCAAGGGACCGCTTGATTATGAACTGATAGGTTGTCAGGATATGTCCTATGCCTTAACAGGAGATCGCGACAAGGACGTCAAGGCCATATTGGCCCAGGTGATCGAGTTTGGCGAGCAGATGATCCGGATGGCCCCGGAACAATGGGTCTGCTGGCTCAATCTCAGGAACTGGCGGAAAAGGGCGCAGCAAATCCTGGAGGAAAAGGGCCAGTCCTCGTGACTTTTTGATTTAGCCATTGCGTGATGATACTTTACCGAATCGCTGTTCGAATGGTCATGAAAGATATGGCCTATCTGAAGCAATAATAGCGCTTTAGTGCCAAAATATGGGATCGAGCCGGGGAAAGAGATTATCTGTCTCCTCGAGTTGCGAGAGCAGCGATAAGTCCATGCCATGCCCGTCCGCCATCTTCATCGCGGCTTCGAATCGATCCAGGTGGGATGCGAAGCGTTCTCGGGCATAACCCGCCGCCTGATCGCGAGTGATCATATAGGCCCAATCGCTTGCTTCCACGATCAGGAGTTCACGTCCGGCCTGCATGAGCGCCCTGAGTTTTTGCGGATCATCCTCGTCGCTGTTTACTTTATTGAGGAAACGTTCTTCCGCCGCGTTAACCTCGTGCCAAATACCCGCCGTCGCCTCATTGACCCAGGTATCAAAGCCGTCTTGTACGTTCCAGGCGGTAAGGCGGGGTGTAAAGGGCGCCGGGTTTGCGGCGGCTGAGCGACGCGCTACATCATCCGGTAGGCTGCAATCATCACCGAATAGCCGCATAACCTCACGCAGCCACTGCGGTCCCTCGAGCCACCAGTGACCGAGCAGTTCCGTGTCATAGCAGGCCAGCATGACCGCTTCCTCGCCTGTCCCTTCGGCCTTCTTTAACAGTTGCGCGGCGAATTCCCCGGCATCATCCAGAGCCTGTCTTTCCGCGGCGGCTGGATCGTAGAGTTCCTTGTTCTCGATCGGCGTCTCTATCGATGTTATCCGCCAGTATTGCATGCCGTGTCCTTTGTGATCCCGCTTCGAATAATCGCGGTAGGCGCCATGAGAGGGGATGCCTTGCATGGTCCAGATCATCTCGTGGGCGAGCCGGTCGCGCATAAGAGCGATCAGCGGCGTGGAGCCCAGACGCCGGGGCTCCCAACTAGAAGCGGGTTCGGGAGCGCTCAACGCGGCATTATAGTCTAAGACCGTGTAGCGCAGGGGCGGTGAGAACTCGCACAGAAGCGCGTCCAGATCCGGAGTGTACGAGCACTCGGGGAGCCAGAAACCAGAAGGCTCGCGCCCAAATAGTGATTCATAGGATTCGAGGCCGATTCTTACCTGCGCCCGGCGGCATGCTTCGTTCTTAAGAGAGGGCATATGGGCGTGCGTGGCGGCGCTGGCAAGAACTTCCAGCTTGCCCGCATCCATGCCTTCTGCCAGGATGTGAACCATCCTGCCCCGGAAGCGTTCTTCATATCTCTTCAGCAAGGTCGTGTAGCGCTCCTCGTACCAGGCGGCCACATTTGCGAGGTCCACCTCACCGCGGCTTTTCCAACGGCCCACTTCCTCACCTGCCTGCCGCGCCTTGTTGGCGAGGTATGCGGCCAGCCTTTCCTGCAGGTATTCGTCCTCGAGCTGTTCGGAGAGGACCGGCGTGAGGGTAAGGGCGAGCCTGCCTGCGGCCTCTTGCGATGACAAATCGTCGATCAACTCCCATATGGGCAGGTAGCTCTCCGCCCATGCCTCCAGGATCCATTCCTCGCCGCAGGGCCAGTCGCCGTTGCGCCGGACGTAGGGCATGTGGGAGTGGAGGAGGAAGACGAATCGAGCCTCAGGCAATTCGATTCCCCCGCTTCTTGCCGATGGCTATGAAGTCGAGCGCTTCATCCAAGCGGTTTTCCCCGATGCGGAAATCGCTCGTCCTTATGGAAGGGATGAACAGTGGATTGTAAAAGCGCGACTCCAGCCGTTTCGGCAATTCCAGGCAGAACTGGCTGAAATTGCGACGGCAAACCACGTCGTGCAAGCGTAGCTTGCGGGCGTGAAACACGCCCAGCAAACTTACCTCGTCAAAACAAGCGGCCATGAAGTCTCGGAACTGGATTTGGTCGAACTCAAAGATATGGAATGGATTTATCGGCTTATCGCGTCCGGGAGAGATAATGAGCCGGTTGGGAGTGCTGATGAAGCATGACCCCCCCGGCCGCAATACTCGGCGCGCCTCCTCGGCGAAGCGCCGCGGCTCGTGAAGGTGCTCGAGCACTTGAAAAGAGCAAACAATATCGAACGAATCGTCCTCGAGTCCCAGCTGGTAAATATCGCCATACAGGAAGCTGAGGTTGGGCCGCAGGTAGGTGTTGCGGGCGTGATATATGGCCTCGGGTGCGAGATCCGCACCCACCGCCTCAGCTGCTCGCGATGCCAAAAGATCAACACCATAACCCTCGCCGCTTCCCAGGTCGAGAACCCTCTTGCCGGTTAGGAGGGGCAACAGATATTCGTAGGCAACCAAGTGGCGCTGGAACCAGTAATTCTCTTCCCTGACTCCCGGGAGAGTTCTCTCACCGGTAAGGATCAGATCGGGGTAATGTTCCTTTGGCAGATCGGAAAAAATGACTAGTCTCCGTTCTTATAAAATCGCGGGCATGGGAAGGCTCAAGTATGAAACCGCGCCGGCCAGCACGAGGGCACCGGCGACCACCAGGTAATAATTACCAATACCCCAGCCTAACCCGGCGAGCATCACTCCAACCATTGCCCCGCTCAGCATCCATCGCCAGCGCTTGTTTCTCATTTCACCAGGTCCAGCAGACGTTTGAACTCATCGCCCTCGGCCCGTTCCGCTATCTCGTACATTACCGCCTCGGTAGTAGTGATGACCGCGCCGGCCTGCCTCATCCTGTCCAGGGCGATTTCGTGGTCCTTGGGGAAGCGAGTTCCGACTGCGTCGGCCATGACCGTAACCGTATAGTTTCTATGCAACGCATCGAGCACGGTCTGCTCGACGCATATGTGGGTTTCGATTCCGCTCATCAACAGGCGTCCTCTGCCGGTCGCCTGCAGCGCTTCCTGAAACTCGGGCACTCCGAAACAGGAAAAGATCCTCTTGACGACGGGCCGGTATTCGGGAAGCCGTTCTTTGATGTTCTCAACCGTATAACCGAGACCTTTCGGATAATGCTCGGTGAGGACGACGGGAAGGCTGAATATGGAAGCGAAGCTGAGGAGAGTCTCGATATTCTTCTCGACTTCCTCGCGATTGTGAATCATCCTGACCAGTTTCTCCTGGGGATCCACCAGCACCAGGATGCTGTCCCCCGAACTGGCGAGCGTGGCATGCCTTGCCATTTTATTCCATCCTCCCTCTAATCCTCTTCTCCCTCTTCCAGCGTATCCTCGAGGTACTTGCGCGCAAGCCCGGCGACGTGGATGGCCGAGTTGAAGGCGGTGTCCCCGCCGGTGCCCTCTGCCATCGTGCTGTCACCGCACATGAAGAAGTTTTCGATGGCGGGGACGGTGAATCCAGGCCGGTCGACCCGCGTTTGTCCCGGATTGGGCTGGAAGCCGTCAACCATGGGCAGGTGCATGACCCTCTCCCAGTCGATCGCGTCCCGGATGCCGGGAAACATGGAATCCAAGAGGTCGCGCAGGCGTTGCTCCTCGCGCTCCATCTTCTCACCGTTCCTGATCCATTGCTGGGGCAGGGGATAATACCAGGAGAGCAACTGCTTTCCTTCCGGTGCCATGGCGGGGTCGATGTTCGAAGTGAACTGGCCCATGGAGAGGGGGTCGGCCGTAACCAGCAGGCCGCTCTGCCCGCTCACTTTTTCCTTCAAGCCCATGTCGAAGGTGATGCCCGCCGTCGGGACCATTCCCCTCGCTTTCTTCACGAACTTAATGGGAAGGTCCTTGCCGCCGAAGAGGTCGGGGACGTGCTGCAGAGGGACGGCGCTTACCACTGCCGCAGCCGAATAGGTGTTGGTATCGGTTTTGACCTGGGTTATGAGGCCCTTCTTGAGCATGAGCTTGCTCACCCTGCTTCCCATAACGATCTGGCCGTTCTTTTCGATCTCGGCGCTCAGGCCCTCGATTATCTGACGGGTGCCGCCCTGCGGGTAGCCAACCTTCATCTTGGCCCGCAACGCTTTCTTGACGAAGGCCGCCATCTCTCCCGCCGAGGCGTAGCGCAAATCGGGGGCGATGATGCCGATTCCGGAGAGCACGCGCAGAAGCTCGATCACTTCCGGCGAGCGCAGCTTAGCGGTGAACTCCTCAAGCGACTCATGGTATTTCTTGGCCGGACTGCCGAAGGCCAGCTTAGCCATGTAGCGGGTTGCTTTCAGGCGGGCTCCGAAGGGTAGAAGGGACGATTTGAGGATCTTGCCGGTGCTGTTAGGCAGAGGATTGAACTGCCCATCCTTCCACAGCTCCGGTGCTCCCGGTTCGATGAACTTGAGCTCTTTCTCGATGCGCTTGAACACGGCGGCCGCCGCCCCCTGGGGGCCCAAACGATTGGCATGAAGCCCGTATTCCACCGTATAGCCGTCCCGCTCGATAAAGCTGGCCCTGCCTCCCAGCTGCTTCGATCTCTCCAAAAGAAGTACGCTATAGCCTTTGTGAGCGAGAATCGCGCCGGCTGATAGTCCGGCATATCCTCCACCTATTACGATAACCTGGTAATCCATGCCTGCCCTTTCTGATAATTACGGCATCTTCTGTCGCATTTGGTATCTTATTCCATCACCATCCGCCAACCTCAGGCGCGGTCACGCGCACCGACATTGCCTGTTTGAAATATTAAACCACAAATGGAAATGATAGCGCTCTTTCGCGAGCGGTGCCCCTGCTCTAAGATGTAGCTTGGTAAAGAGACGTTTCCGGAGGTGAAGCATGCCGGCAGAAAGAATCAACTTCTATTCTGAGAGCCTCCTGCCAATCAGGCTGGAGGGCATACTCGATCTTCCAGAAGGCGATCCCCCATACCCAGGTTGTATACTCTGCCACCCTCATCCCATCGGGGGTGGATCGATGGATGTCCCCCTGCTGGCCATCGTCGCTCGAGCCCTATCTGCCGCCGGCTGGGCCTGCCTACGCTTCAACTTCAGGGGAGTGGGCCGGTCAAGCGGCGAGTCCACCGGCGGCATAAACGAGGTCGAGGACGTGGAAGGGGCCGACCGCTGGCTGCGTGAAAGGGAAGACATCGACGGCGGGGACATCTCGCTTGCCGGCTGGTCCTTCGGATCCTGGGTCGGACTGAGATGGGCGATTGATAAAGGGGAGTGCCACCGCCTGGCGCTGATCAGCCCGCCCCTCATCGGCTTCGATTTCTTTGATTTCCTTGCCGAGAAGGCTTTACCGCTTTCCACGGAAGTAGTCATCGTAAGCGGTGAGATGGATCAGTTTTCGACCGCGGAACGCCGGCAGGAACTGGCTCGGAAGCTGAAAGCCGAACTGCACACAATCACGGGCGCAGATCATTTTCTATACGGCCGGGAGAAAGAAGTGGCTGAATCGATTGTCCGGCGCTGGAAGTTGCCGGGCGGTCCCGGCAGTGGGGCCAACCATCCATCCGCGCAAACAAGGTGATTACCTGTATCGCCTGGCCATTACTTGAACCTCGTCTCCCCATTGCGATTCATCACTGCCCCGCAGCGGATATCCATTGGGCATCATGTTTTTTGGAACCCTGGTCGGTCCCCCCAAGGCTTGGCTGACCTGTTTCCTGACGCAGGAATTCAATTTTTCTCCCCGGCAGTAAATGCGCACCAGGCCCTTAAGGACAGTCTGCTTGTCCTCGCGAGCTTCGTATTCTATGAAAAAGGCGCAATCCTCGAGCCTGTCGCATGGTTCCATGGTCTACCACCCTCTCATTCAAATCGTCCGGACAAAATATCAATTAATAGATATATCGGCTAAAAGCGTAAAAGATTATTCCTGAATTGTAGTCTGGCGCGGCCAAGTTTAAATCTTGACCCATGAGGAATAAAAGTTTCATGGATTCAATAGGGGAGGATCAAGATCTCATGGGTCTTATATAATCTAGTCGGGCTGGAACGCTGGTAGTCGATAAGCCGAGAAGCAGCTTGAGGAGGTTTCGAAATGATAAGAGAGGACCTGTACACAGGCATCCACAAGGCGTTACGCCATATGCTGTGCGACCTTGGTGGAGAGACGCACAGGAACGACTTCACGGATGAAGCGGCGAGCGGGGTGGCAATAAGGGCGGCCTGAGAAGCCCGAAAATCAGGCGGTTTTCACTCGGTTGATCTATCAAACAGCTTCTTCAGGCTATCGAGCATCTCCTTGAAGGCCTTTTCCAATATGTGGAAATCGCTGCCCGGATGCTCTTTGACCTCCATGTCGAGGGAGCCCTCATATTGCCGGCGTTTTCATTTTTCATAGCCGCCACCTCCATGCCTTAATGGCCGGTGGCAGTCAACCGACCTCATTGATCCTCCATTGACCTATCGAATAACATCTTCAGGCTATCGAGCATCTCCTTGAACGCTTGTTCCAATACCAGGAAATCGCTTCCGGGATGTTCTTTCACGTCGACGTCGAGGATGCCCTCCATTACCTTGCCGGCTGCGGCAGTCAATTCCTCGATCGGCTCGGTTATCCTTTTCCTCAGGAGGTAGTTGAGGACGAAGAAGCTAATCAGGATGACACCCAGGATGGAGATGAACACCGAGAGGGCAAGTATGAGGACCAGTTTGTTCCTGCCCTTCTTGTAGTAGTCGTTGATGGCCGCAATATCATCGTGCATCGGTTTTATTCCGACATTGGCCGCCAAGAAGGTAAACCCCTCGATCCCAGCGCTCAAATCATTGTTCTCAACCATGTCTATCGCGATGAGCTGTTCCCCCTCCAGGCCCAATTCGGGAATACCGTTTTCCATATATAGGTAGGGCTTGCCCTCCTCGATTGCGTCAATGAGGTATTGGGGGACGTTCCAATGGTATACGAGGGAGGGATCGCTCGCCGCGAATAGCATGGGTTCAAAAGGCATGCCGCTCACGCCCACCGCTATATTCAGTGCGTAGCTAAGTCCCAAGGCTCCTGAATCGACGAGGCTTTTCAAGTCGTTGCAGATAAAGACCTGCATCTCGGAGAATTGCTGGTTCAATATGGTCTGGGCGGTTTCAGCGAAGGACTGAGTGCTGTCCGTGCTTCCGTATTTCCTGACGAGGTCCATCAACTGGCTTGATTTTATTTGCATCATCAACTCGAAAGATGTGGCCACATCGCTTGCTTCAACGTTGATCAACTTGTCCTTACTCTCCTCAAGCTGGTTCCTCTGGGCGCTGCCCACCAGAAAGAATATGACGAGTCCTGACGCGAGTAGAAGGACGATCAGGAGTCCGGTTATTTGATAGAGCGTTTTGGACTGTGCCCGTCTGGTGCCGCCCGAAGAATTACCTGGCGTTCCGCTTTTCATCACGATTCCTTCCACGATTTTATAGCCGATTCTTGCCCGCTTGGTCTCGGGCGTTTCCATCTTCTCTAACGGTTCCTGGTTGCAAAGACTTTAGCCAGGTCGTATGCGACCACCGCTGCGTGTGTACGGGGCGATGATTCCAGTGCGGGAGGGCATGCGGCTGCTTTCGATCCAAGCAGCCGATCCTGCCGGCAAACTCAGGCAAAAAACCCTTTATGACCAGCAAAAACCGACATTTATCCCGGCACGGATTTTGTTGCATTCCTTAGGGGGTTGCGGATATAATACCTTCGGTGCCGGAAGGGGGAAACCGGCCCGGATTCATAGACGGGTGCCAGGCCTATGCATTCGGAAATGCAAAGGCACGGGGACACCCGAAAATTAATTATGTGGACTACCGGGGACTCACGCGCCCTCCCTAGAGGAGACGCGCGAGCCTTCGGTTTAATTATATGTTTAAGATCGGAATACCAGGCCGCGGAATGGCGACAAGAGAATCGCGGTAATTATTGCAGGTTTATTAAGGAAAGGAGTTGCAGCATGGTTCCAAGTGACCTGGAAATTGCGCAAGCAGCAGTCCTCCAACCCATTATCGACATCGCGAAAAAGATGGGCTTGAGTGAGGATGAGATCGACTTTTATGGTAAATACAAGGCCAAGATCGATTTTGTTGAGGTCCTTGACAGGTTGAAGGATCGCCCCAATGGAAAGTACATCGATGTTACCGCCATAACCCCCACCCCACTGGGAGAGGGCAAGACGGTTACCTCCATAGGACTCACCGAATCAATGGCTAAAATCGGTAAGAATGTGGTCTTGGCCCTGCGCGAGCCCTCCCTGGGCCCCGTTTTCGGCATCAAGGGCGGCGCGGCAGGCGGCGGCTATTCCCAAGTCGTCCCCATGGAAGACCTCAACCTGCATTTCACCGGCGATATCCATGCGGTGGGAGTGGCCAACAACCTACTCGCCGCCATGATCGACACCAGCATCCTGCTCAAGAATCCCCTGAATATCGATCCCCTCACCATCTCTTGGAGAAGGGTACAAGATATCAGCGACCGCGCCCTCAGGGACATAGCGATCGGCCTCGGCGGCCGTGAGAACGGCTATCCCCGTCAGACGGGCTTCGATATCTCCGTCGCTTCGGAAGTGATGGCCATCCTGGCCCTGGCCAAGGACCTCAAGGACCTGAGGGAGCGCTTGGGCCGTATAGTCATCGGGTACAGCTATGACGGCAAGCCGGTTACAGCCGAGGAATTAAAGGCCGCGGGCGCGATGACCGTGCTCTTGAAGGAAGCCTTGAAGCCCAACCTGATCCAGACCCTCGAGGGCAATCCCTGCATAATGCACGCCGGCCCCTTCGCGAATATTGCGCATGGCAACAACTCCATCGTGGCCGACCTGGTAGCGCTGAAGTGCGGCGACTACGTCATAACCGAGTCCGGTTTCGGCGCCGACATGGGGGCGGAGAAGATGATGGACATCAAGTGCCGCTACTCCGGCGTGACCCCCGACTGCGTGGTCATCACCGCTACCATCCGGGCTCTCAAGATGCATGGCGGCGCATTCGAAGCGCGTCCAGGCAAGAAGCTCGACGAGGAACTGGTGAAAAAGGAAAATATGCCGGCGCTGGAGGAGGGTACTGGAAACCTGGTCAAGCAGATCGAGAATATGAAGCTCTTCGGAGTTCCGGTCGTCGTGACCATCAACCGCCGTACCACCGACACTGACGCCGAGATCGCGCTGGTTAAGAAGCTGGCGGACGCGGCGGGCGTTTCCGCCTGCGTGCCGATCGATGTTTGGGCCAAGGGCGGCGAGGGCGGCAAGGAAGCGGCGGAAGCCATCGTGGCCGCCTGCGACGAGCCCAAGAACTTCAAGTTCCTCTACGAGGACAATGCTTCGATTAAGGAGAAGATTGAGGCTATAGCCACCAAGATCTACGGGGCGGACGGAGTGGATTACGCGCCTCTGGCCGAGCAGAAGATAAAGCAGTTCACGGAGGCCGGTTTCGACATACTTCCTATCTGCATGGCCAAGACCCACCTCTCACTCTCGCATGACCCGAATCTCAAGGGAGTTCCCAAGAACTATCGCCTGCCGGTGCGGGATATTCGGCCGTCGATAGGCGCCGGGTTCCTCTACCCGCTGTGCGGCGAGATGAAGACCATGCCCGGTCTTCCCAGCCATCCGGCCGCGATGGATGTGGACATAGACGAGAACGGAAAGACCCTCGGGTTGTTCTAAAACGATGGCTGGGCGGTATATGATATAAAAAAATAGCAATAGGGGTCAGGCCTAAACATAAACAGGTTCAAGCTTGAGAACCTGTACATGAGGCCTCTTAAGAACCTGTTTATGTTTAGGCCTGACCCCATTTGGTATTTATGGGTAAGAGCAGCGAATGAGGAGCATTTAGTTGAAGCAAACATGCCGCGTCCTCTTCTTGCCGGACAACCGGTTCGTCGCCGTACCCTGCGGGGAGACCATCCTCCAGGCTGCGATGGATGCGGATGTCCACGTCAACGCCTCCTGTGGAGGGTCGGGATCGTGCGGCAAATGCCGCGTTGTAATCGAGGAAGGTGAGGTCGAGAGGGAGCCCAATCTCAAACTCGCCGAGGGAGACATCGCCAGGGGTTATGCGCTTGCATGCCAGACGAAAGTCCTCTCCGATCTAAAGGTCACCATCCCGCTGGAATCGCGTATAGGCGACCGGCGCATATTCGAGCGCAAGGAACCGGAACCCGCACAAGGCCATTTGCTCTCCGCGGCTGACTGGGAGGAGAGGCTGCCCGAGTGGAAACTCGATCCCCCCACTCGGAAAGTACACCTGGTTCTAAGTGAGCCGACGCTTGATGACAACGCCAGCGACGCGGAGCGCATCAAACGGGGCCTGGCGATCGAGGCGGGAATGCGCGAAGTGGTAATCGATTACCCTGTGCTGCAACGGGTTCCGAATATCATCCGGCAGAGCGACTGGGATGTCACCATCACCGTGCTCGATTCCGGTCAGGGCTTAAGGGCGGTTCGCATAGAACAAGGCGACACGACCAGGCAGCAATCGGCGATAGCCATCGACGTGGGAACGACAACCATCAGCGCCGAACTCATCGATCTGGAGAACGGCCAGATACTCTCCCGGGCGTCTGATTACAATGCGCAGGTGGCTTTTGGTGAAGATGTCATAACGCGCATAATCTATGCGACTCGGGGAACGGGGCTCGCCAAGCTGCAATCGGTGGTCGTGGGCACGATATGGAACCTGATCAAGAACCTGGTGGAGCAGGCAGGAATCGAGTACTGCAACATAACCCACTTGGTGATCGCGGGAAATACGACAATGACCCATCTTCTCCTTGGGCTCAATCCCAAGTACATCAGGGAAGAACCTTACATTCCTTCCGCTACCTTCTTTCCCTGGATGAAGTCATCGGATGTCGGGTTGCGCATTGCGCCCGGAGTCTATATTTATGCCATCCCCAGTGTCGCGAGCTATGTAGGCGGCGATATAACGGCGGGAATTCTTGCCTCGGGCGTCTTTAATTCCGATAAGCTCACTCTATATATAGACATAGGAACCAATGGAGAAATGGTGCTGGGAAACAAGGAATGGTTACTCTCCTGTTCGTGCTCGGCCGGTCCCGCCTTCGAGGGCGGCGGCGTGAAGAACGGCATGCGGGCGACGGGAGGCGCCATCGAGCAAGTGCGCATCAATCCCATTGACTATGAGCCAATGATAATCACGGTGGGACGCAGGAAGCCGATCGGTATATGCGGCTCGGGACTAATCGACAGCCTCTCCGAGATGTTCCTCACCGGCATCATCAACGAAAAAGGCAAAATAAACCTCGATCTGCCTACTGATAGGGTCCGGGCCAGCGAAGGCGGCGCCGAGTACGTTCTGGTATGGGCGGACGATTCGGCGACGCGTCGCAACATAGTCATAACCGAAGTGGATATCGATAATTTGATGCGTGCAAAAGCGGCCGTCTATGCCGGAATAGAGATTCTGCTTTCATCTATGGATATGGACGTATCCATGATTGATGAGCTGCTCATAGCCGGCGCCTTCGGGCGATATCTGGAGGTGGATAAGGCCATAGCCATCGGCCTGCTTCCCGACATCGGGTACGACAAGATAAAGTTCGTCGGCAACGGCTCTTTATTGGGCGCCCATCTCTCGGCGGTCTCGAGAGAAATGACGGACAAGGTGAACAAGATAGCGCACCAGATGACCTATCTCGAGCTGTCCATGAACCCCAACTTCATGGATCACTACATGTCGGCGCTCTTCTTCCCGCACACTAATTTGGATGATTTTCCCAGCGTAAAGGAAAGGCTCGAAGAATATCGGGCCGCGCAGAAGATGGCGGCCGAGATGCCTCCCGAGAAACGCGAGGTAGGCTGATATGACATTCGTAGTGGCGGTCTCAGGCAAGGGGGGCACGGGAAAGACGACTTTTTCCGCCCTGACCGTCGATTACCTGGTTAAAAATACCGGCAAGGCCGTGCTGGCGGTCGATGCCGACTCCAACGCCAACCTGGATCTCGCCCTTGGCACCGAGGCCGAGAAAACCGTGGGCTCGATAAGGGAGTATCTGACCGACAATATCTCGCGCATGCCGGCGGGGATGTCCAAGGAGGTCTGGGTAGAGACCTTAATGCAGCAGGCGTTGGTAGAGGAGAAGGGATTCGATCTGCTCTCTATGGGCCGGCCGGAGGGACCCGGCTGCTATTGCTATCTGAATAACATCTTCCGTCGCTACCTCGACATCATGTCCGGCCACTACGAGTATGTCGTAGCCGACAACGAGGCCGGAATGGAACATCTTTCCAGGCGCACGACGCGAGGCGTGGATGTTATGTTCATCGCCTCTGATCCTTCTGTGAGGGGAATACGAACCGCGCTTTCGATCAGAGATCTGGCCAGGGAATTGAAGCTGGATATAAAACGCATGGCCCTGGTGGTTACGCGTGTTAGAGACGGACTGCCCCAAAACCTGCGGGCTATAGCGGAGGAAGCAAACCTGGAGGTAGCCGGCGTGATCCCCGAGGATGAGATGATAAGGGATTTTGACGAACAGGGGAAAGCCCTCTCAGCACTTCCGGAGGATAGCTCCGCAAGGCAGGCTGTGAACCGGATTCTGGATGGATACCTCGAACTTCCATAGGTGCCGTGTCTTGATTCTTGAATGCTGCAGCATTCAAGAATCAAGACACGGCACCTATGGAAAATTAAGACTTTAAATGTATGGCGCTTCAAGCGGAATAATGAGATAATCTTTTACTGGACCGGGGAGGTCTAACGATGTACGTAGAGAAGCCTATAATCGTTTTTTTGGACAAGCTCGCCTCCAGGTCACCGGAGCCGGGTGGTGGTTCCGCGTCCGCATTAGTCGGAGCGGTAGGAGCCGCCCTTGTTTCGATGGTTGGAAACCTTACTCTGGGCAAAGAAAAATACGCGGACGTCCAGAGCCAGGTGGAAGAACTTCTCAAATCCTCAGAGAAACTCCGCGACGAACTTCAGGGACTGATCCAGAAAGACACCGAGGTTTACGGCGATCTCTCCGCCGTCTTCAAGCTTCCCCGCGAGACGGATGCCGAGAAAGCGGAGCGCGCGTCGAAAATCCAGGATGCCCTGAAGAAAGCCACCCAGGTACCCTTCGAGATCGCTGAGAAATGTCTGGAGATAGCGCGCTTGTCCGAGACGGCGGCCGTCATCGGTAACGTCGGTGCGGTGAGCGACGCCGGGGTAGCCGTTTTGTTTGCAGAGGCGGCAGCCCAGAGTGCGGCGCTCAACGTGAAGATCAATGTAAACAGCATCGAGGACAAGGATTTCTCGGAAAGCAAGTGGGCTCGGATCCAGGAGATTCTCGCCGAGACCGCGGACCTGCGCGAAAAAGTGGTAGAAATTACCTATTCGAAACTAGGATGATCTTTTCGCTTGCGAAGAGATCATCCATATGGAGCGCAGCGACGAAGCAATCTCGTTTGAGTTTCTTAAATATGAAAATATGGTAGGCGTTTCAGCGAGGAAAGGAGCAGGCATATGACCGAAGTTATCGATTGTGTAGCGATAGGCGATGAACTGATGAAGGAGATCATTGCAGAAGCCGAATCCCTGAAGGCCAGGGGAATAACTCCCGGTATTGCCACCCTCCTCGTAGGAGACGATTTCGGGGCCAAGATGTACCGCGGCCAGGTTGAGAAGTTCTGCGAGGAAGCCGGATTCAATTACATCAACGAGAATCCGCCGGCCGACGTAAGCGAAGAAGCGGTCGTCGAGATCGTCAAGAAGCTGAATGCCAACGACGCGGTGAGCGGAATTCTTCCCCTGCGTCCCTTCCCGGAGCACATCTCGGATAGCGCTGTAATTAATTCCATCGACGTCAATAAGGACATCGACTGTTTTCACCCTTCCAATATGGGTAAACTGGCCCTGGGTGAGCCGATCTTTCCGCCGGCCACCCCCTCGGCCGTGATCGAGATACTCGATCGCTATGCCAAGAAGCAGAATATAGAGCCCAAGGATTTCTACGAGGGAGCGGAGATCTGCGTGGTCGGCCACTCTAATATAGTAGGCAAGCCGCTGGCTTTCCTGGTCCTCAACCGCAATGCCAGCACGACTGTAGTCCACGTTTTCACCAGCATGAAGGGCAACCTGGAAAAACATACCAATATGGCTGACATATTGATCGTCGCGGCCGGGAAGGCTGACTTGATCGGCCCTGACCAGGTGAAAGAAGGCGCCATCGTGATCGATGTCGGAATCAACCGCGTAAAGGTCCTCGATGACAAGAGAGAGCCGGTGCTCAACGAAAAGGGCAAGCCCAAGACCAAGACGGTCGGAGACGTCTCTTTCGATGCGGTAAAGGACAAGGCCAAAGCCATTACACCGGTGCCGGGTGGAGTGGGGTCGGTAACCAACCGCATGCTCATGAAAAACGCGCTTCGCGCATGCAAAATGCGGCAAGGCCTTGAATGATATTAGACAAAGCGATCAGAGATTAGACGACGTATTATTACACTGGTAGGTAATGGATATTGGAAAGGAGAGTTGAGATGGCTTTCAATCTACCGACGGAAACAGCCAAGGGCAAAGTCCGCGAGGTAGAGCTGGGCGCTGGCGGTAAGGCCAAAAAGGAGGGCGGCGAGAACTGCCTCCCCTTCCATCTTTGGGAAGGACAGATGCCGAACAGGCCGATGGTTGCCGCCGAGGTTTCCGATGAAGTCGGCGAGTTTCCCGAGGCATTGGAGAAAGCGCTTGGCGACGTAAAGAACGATCCGGTGGCGTGGGCCAAGAAGGCCGTGGGTGAGTGGGGAGCGGACGCTGTTTTCTTGCTCCTTACCTCAACCGATCCAAAGGCCACCGATGCTCCTCCCGAGCAGGCGGCGGATACCGTTATCAAGGTGGAGGAAGCGATCGACGTACCGCTCATCGTTTATGGGACGGAGGACCTCGAAAAGGACGCCGAACTGATGAAGGTCGTGGCCACCAAGGCCGAGGGCAAGAACCTGGTTATGGGCCCCGCCAAGGAGGAGAACTTCAAGAGGATCGGCGCGCCGGCCATCGGCTACAAACAGACCGTTGTCGGCATGACCCCCATCGATGTGAACCTGGCCAAGCAGCTGAACATACTTCTGACCAACCTGGGTATGGAAGCGGATAAGCTTATCATCGACCCGACGACGGGTGCCTTGGGCTACGGGCTCGAGTATACCTACTCGGTGATGGAGCGCCTTAAGATTGCAGCCCTGATGCAGAACGACTCGATGACCCAGATGCCACTGCTGGGCAACGTCGGCTTTCAGGCATGGAAGACCAAGGAAGCCAAGAGTTCGCAGGAAGAGTACCCCGAGTGGGGCGACCCGGAGAAGCGCGGAATCATGTGGGAGACCATTACGGCGCTGGCCCTCCTGCTCGCCGGGGCGGATATCCTGGTGCTCAGGCATCCCGAATCCATACGTTTGACCAAGAAGCTTATCGATGATCTATGCGCCGTAGGCGTTTGAGATAAACGGCGTTCACGAAGAACCTAAAAAAGTTAGACGGTTGTCGGGCCCAAACATTCGGAAATGTTTAAGCGCTGACACGCCGGACAAGGAGGAACAGTCAATATGGCAGAATACGAGGAACTTACAGCATGTGAGGCCTCGTTGGAGATGCTGAAAAAAGCGGCGGAGGATGGCCAGGAGACCGCCTTCGATCGCGTAAAGCAGCAGAAAGGATGCGCCTTCGGAGAGGCTGGAAGCTGCTGCCGCATCTGTAACATGGGGCCCTGCCGAATCAATCCCAAGAAGCCCGACGAGAGCCGGGGCGTTTGTGGCGCGACCATGGACACCATCGTGGCCCGCAACTTCGCCCGCATGGTTGCCGGGGGATCCTCGGCCCACTCCGATCACGGTCGGGCGGTTGCCGAAACCCTGGTAATGGCGGCCAAGGGCGAGGCTACGGACTATGAAATCAAGGACCGCATCAAATTGCTCGAGGTGGCGGCCGACCTGGATATCGAGATCGGCGAGCGTTCCATCGAGGATATAGCCCTCGAAGTGGGCGAGCGCTGCGTGGGCATGTTCGGGCAGCAGGAAGGCGAATTGGACTTCGCGCAACGGGCTCCCGAACCGCGCAAGGAAATCTGGCGCCAACTGGGAATATTTCCCAGGGGCATCGATCGCGAAGTTGTCGAACTCATGCACCGCACCTCCATTGGTGTGGATCAAGATTATGAGAACATCCTGCTCCAGGCCTCGAGGTGCGCCCTTTCGGATGGATGGGGCGGTTCCATGATCGGAACGGAACTGCAGGACATAATGTTCGAAACCCCGGTCCCCATAGAGAGCAAGGTGAACCTGGGCGTGCTCAAGGAGGACGAGGTCAATATCATCGTGCACGGCCATGAGCCGTTGCTGTCAGAGATGATCGTTTTGGCCACGAACCTGCCCGAGATGCAGGAGAAGGCCAAGAGCATGGGCGCCAAGGGCATCAACCTCTCGGGCATCTGCTGCACCGCCAACGAGATCCTTACCCGCCACGGCATTCCCATCGCCGGCAATGTGCTCCAGCAGGAGCTTGCTTTGCTGACCGGTGCGGTCGAGGCCATGGTTGTAGACGTGCAGTGCGTGTATCAGGGCATCGGCCAGATCGCCAACTGCATCCATACTGATATCATCACCACCTCGCCAAAGGCAAAGATGCCTTTCGCGAAGCACATCGAGTTCCACGAGGACCATGCCCTGGATATAGCCAAGGAGATCGTCTCGGTGGCCATCGATAACTATCCCAAGCGGGGCAAGGTCGCCATACCGGATAAGACCGAGTCCCTGATAGCGGGATTTAACCACGAGTACATCAACTACATGCTGGGTGGCAAGTTCCGTGCCTCATACCGCCCGCTCAACGACGCCGTTATCGACGGCCGTATCCGCGGGGTGGTCGGAGTAGTGGGCTGCAACAATCCCAGGGTGAAGCACGACGACATCAACGTCAGGGTCGTGCGCGAACTGATCGCGAACGGCTGTTTGGTGGTCATGACCGGTTGCGCCGCCCAATCGGTGGCGAAAGCCGGGCTCATGCTCCCCGAAGTCGCCCGGGACATATGCCCGCAGGGCTTGTGGGAGGTTTGCGAAGCGGTCGGCATCCCGCCGGTGCTGCACCTGGGCTCCTGCGTGGACAACAGCCGCATTCTCATAGCGCTCACGGCCATGGTCAACGAGGGAGGCCTGGGAGATGACATCAGCGACCTGCCGGCGGTGGGTTGCGCTCCCGAGTGGATGAGCGAGAAGGCCATCGCCATCGGACAATACTTCGTAGCCTCCGGCGCCGCGGTCGTGTTCGGCGTCAGCTGGCCGACCACCGGAAGCAAGAACGTGACCGACCTCCTGTTCGAGAAGTACAACGACATATACAAGAACTCATGGCATTTCGAGGCGGACCCGGAGAAGATGGTCGGCAAGCTGCTGACCTTAATCGACGGTAAGCGCGAGGCCCTCGGCATCTCGGCGAAGCGGGAGAGAGTGCTATACGACATGGCCATGCGGAGGGAGTTGAAAATCTAATGAGTAGGATAATCGCAACCGCAGCAATCAAGGGGGCCTACAAGGAGGTAGCCGAGGCCGAGCGTATGCTGGGCGAGGCCATGGAATCGGCCGGGGCGACCACGGCAGTAGAGTTCCCCAACACTGGTTATTACCTGCCCATCATCTATGCTCTCTCCGGCATGAAAGTCGAGAAGGTGGAGGATATGGCCAAGGCCCTCGGCCTGGCCAAGGATCTCCTTCCCCCGGTTCCGAGGGAGGGGCACTGGGTTCCCTACCTGGGCCATACCCTGGATGCCGGGATAGCCACGCTATTCGCCGGCGAAGTGATCGAGGGATGCAAGTACGTTACCAATCCGCCGGTCGACGACCTATGGTTGGGCGCGGCCGACGACGTAATCATGCGCGAGCGCGGGGTGGAGTTCGTGGACGGCACGGCCCCCGGGTTCTGCGCACTGACCGGTCTGGCTTCCACGGCCGAGATGGCCGACAAGATAGTGGTCGAATTGCTGGAGAAGAACCTCTATGTATGGATGTCCGGCCACATCAACGGCAAGACCATCTCCGAGCAGCTGGTCGAGAGAGAGCGGCAGCTCGGTTGGGACACCCGCATAGTGCCATACGGCAAGGAGATGTCCTCAGCGGTCTACTCGCTGGGGTTCGCAGCCCGCGCGGCCATGTCCTTCGGCGGCGCGCAGCCGGGCGACTTCTCCAAGGTGCTGCGCTACAACAAGAACCGTATATTCGCCTTCGTGCTGGCTCTCGATTACGTCGACGAGCAGAAGTACGCATATGCGGCGGGCGCCATCAATTACGGGTTCCCCACCATAGCGAACACCAAGATCCCCGAGATCCTCCCCACCGGCGTGTGCACCTACGAGCACGTAGTATCGGACGTAGCGGAAGAGGAGATCGTACAGAGGTGCGTCGAGGTAAGGGGACTCAAGATCCAGATCGCCCAGATACCAATACCGATGGCTTACGGTCCCGCTTTCGAGGGTGAGGTCATCCGTAAGGACGACATGTACATCCAATTCGGCGGCAACATCACACCCGCCTTCGAGTACGCGAAGATGAGGGAGATGGACGAAGTTACCGATGGCAAGATCGAGGTAGTGGGGCCCGAGATCGACGACGTCGAGCAGGGTACCGCGCTTCCCCTGGGTATCGTGGTCGAGGTGGCCGGGCGCAAGATGCAGGAGGACTTCGAGTCCATCCTTGAGCGCCAGATCCACCATCTGATCAACGGCGCCGAGGGTATATGGCACATGGGCCAGCGCGACATCGTCTGGACCCGCATCAGCAAGAAAGCCCAGTCCAAGGGCTTCAAGATCAAGCATTACGGCGAGATCATCCGCGCCAAGTTGATCAACGACTTCCCGTCAATCGTGGATAAGGTGCAGGTTACTATCTACACCAACGAAAAGGACGTGGAAGAGTGGGAGGCGACGGCGAGGACGGCCTACCGCTACCGCGACGAGAAGACGGCGGGCATGAGTGACGAGTCTGTGGACCTGTTCTACTCCTGCACGCTGTGCCAGTCGTTCGCGCCGACCCACGTCTGCGTGATATCGCCGGAGCGCCTCGGACTGTGCGGCGCCTACAACTGGCTGGACGGCAAGGCCGCCTACGAGATCGATCCCACGGGGCCGAACCAGCCGGTGAAGAAGGGCGATGTCGCGGATCCCGAGAAGGGAATCTGGCCGGCCATCAACGAGTTCGTCAAGGATAAGTCGGGCAACAACATTACCGACGTTCAGATGTACTCCATGATGGAAGATCCGATGACCTCTTGCGGCTGCTTCGAGGGTATCGTGGCCTTCCTGCCCATGTGTAACGGCGTCATGATCGTCAACCGCGAGTACACGGGGATGACCCCCTGCGGGATGGCCTTCTCCACGTTGGCCAACTCGGTCGGCGGCGGGAACCAGACCCCGGGCTTCATCGGCATCGGCAAGGTCTACGTCACCTCCAAGAAGTTCATCTCGGCGGACGGTGGCTTCCAGCGCATCGTCTGGATGCCCAAGGAGCTGAAGGAGACGCTCAAGGAGCAGTTGCAGAAGCGCTGCGAGGAGATGGGCGACCCCGACTTCCTGGACAAGATAGCTGACGAGGAAGTTGGAGTAGACGAGGATGCCATCCTCCCCTGGCTGGAGGAGAAGGGGCATCCGGCGCTCACAATGGACCCGATGCTTTCGTAAGAATAAAGCAAGGAGGGGAGCGACCCTCCCCTCCTTCTTCGAAAATAACAAAGTGGGAATTTATAAATTAGGAGGAAGGAGTGTAACGATGGGACTTTCGGGCTTGGATATCTTTAAGAAGTTACCCAAGACCAACTGCAAAGAATGCAACTTCCCGACTTGTCTCGCCTTTGCCATGAAGCTGGCGGCCGGGCAGGCATCACTGGACGATTGCCCTTATGTAACGGATGAGGTGCGGGCCGAGCTGGCCGAAGCGAGCGCGCCGCCGATCCGTGGCGTAACGGTTGGAGTCGGGGATGAGGCCTTCAAGGTTGGTGAGGAACTGGTGCTCTTCCGACATGAGAAGACTTTCTTCAATCCCGCGGTCTTGAGCGTAGTAGTGAGCGATGACATGGATGACGCCAAGGTCGATGAGCTGCTGAAGCAGGTCAATGAGTGCGAGCACGAGCGCGTGGGCGTGATCCTCAAGGTAGGGGCCGTTACGGTGAAGTCGGCGTCAGGCGATGCCGGCAAGTTCAAGGCTCTCATAGAAAAAGTGAAAGACGCGACCAAGAAGCCCATGATCCTCATGAGCGAAGATGTCGACGTTATGAAGGCCGGAGTCGAGGCAGCCGGGGATTCGAGGCCTCTGCTCTATGCCGCGACGGAGGCCAATGCCGATGCCATGGGCGCACTGGCGAAGGAGAAGGACCTACCGCTGGCGGCGAAGGCGGCCGATCTCGATAAGCTGGCCGAGCTTTCGGACAAATTGACCGGCATGGGCCTAAAGGACCTTATCCTGGACCCCGCGCCGCGCCAGGCCGGCCAGACCTTCAAGGATCTGGTAGCTCTCAGGCGAGCGGCTTTGAACGAAAAGTTCGTCGCCTTCGGTTATCCGACCATCACCTTTCCTTGCGAAGAGACCGATGACGAACTCTACGAAACCGCTTTGGCCGGAATGTACACCTGCAAGTATGGCGGAATCGTGAACCTCTCACATGCGGAAGCATGGAGGATGTACCCGCTGCTGGTGCTCGGCCTCAACATTTACACCGACCCCCAGCGGCCGATGGCAGTGGATTCCAAGTTCTATGAGATCGGCACCCCGGACGAGAACAGTCCGGTGCTGGTGACGACCAACTTCTCGCTCACCTATTTCATCGTTTCCGGTGAGATCGAGGGGAGCAAAATCCCGGCTTGGCTGGGAGTAGTGGACGTTGACGGGCAATCGGTGCTTACCGCCTGGGCGGCGGGCAAGTTTGTGCCTGAAGTCATAGCGAAGTTCATCAACACCTCGGGGATCGCCGACAAGGTCAAGCACCGCAAGTTGGTCATACCCGGTTACGTTGCCCAGATTTCCGGAGAGCTGGAAGAAGAGCTACCGGACTGGGAGATAGTCATTGGCACCAGAGAAGCGGCTGATATCCCGTCCTTCCTGCGCCAGCTGTCGAGCTAAGCTTGAGGCGGGATGAACGATACGCAACAGCTCAATGAATTAGACGGGTGCCAGGCTCAAACATTCGATTTAGGCACTGGGACAAAAAGTTTGATGGGTGCCAGGCCTACACATTCGGAAATGTGAAGGCACTGGGACGCCCACCAAATCAGAGGAGGAACTTAAGAGATGATAATCACCACATCGAAGCCCTTCGAGGAGGTCCTGCAGGAACTCGAGGGCGAGGACAAGGTGTTCATCGTCGGCTGCGGCCTGTGTAGTACCACCTGCGAGACGGGTGGAGAGGACCAGGTGGCCGAGATGAAAGCCAAGCTGGAGGCGGAGGGAAAGACCGTAACCGGCACCACCGTGTACGACGAGGTCTGCCACGAGCTCAACACCAAGCGCAAGTTCCGGGAGAACAAGGAGGCCGTAGGGGCGGCCGATAGTTTTCTGGTTATGACTTGCGGGGCCGGCATCCAGTCGGTACGTGAAGCCACGGAGCAAGCGGTTCACCCCGCCAATAACACCGTCTTCCTCGGCAACATTCTCAGGCAGGGGCAGTTCACCGAGAAGTGCTCCCTCTGCGGCGATTGCGTACTCGAGGACTTCGGCGCCATCTGCCCGGTGACCCGCTGCCATAAGGGCATCTTGAACGGGCCCTGCGGTGGCACCGACGAGGGCAAGTGCGAGACGGACAAGGAGAAAGACTGCGGCTGGACGCTCATCTACAACCAGCTGGACAAGATGGGCAAACTCGACCGCTTCCGCAAGATCTACGGGCTCAAGAACTGGCAGGCCAGCATGAAGCCCGGCAAGGTCATATTCGAGAAAAAGGGCGAGGGGGGTGAATAGGATGACGTTACTTATCAAAAAGCATACCAAGCCAGGTATCAAGGAGATCTTTGAGTCGGGCACGTTCCTGGTCAGCGGCGAGATCGGGCCGCCGAAGGGCACCGATATAGATGAGATGATCGAGCACATCGATCTGCTCAAGGACAAGGTCCACGCTATGAACATCACCGACAATCAGAGCTCGGTCATGCGTTATCCGTCCCTGGGCACCGCGCTCATCATCAAAGAGCACGGCGGCGAGCCCAACCTGCAGGTGACCTGCCGCGACCGCAACCGGATGGCCATCGAGGCCGATCTGCTTTTCGCCTATACGCGCGGAATCCGCAGCGTGCTCTGTCTCACCGGCGACTCTATACCGGTAGGCGACCATAAGGAGGCGAAGGCGGTATTCGACCTCGAGAGCGTGCAGTTGCTGCAGCTGATCAGCGGCATGGAAGCGGGCAAGGACACCGGCGGCAACGAACTGGGCGGCGGCGTCGAGTTCTACAAGGGTGCCATAGTCACCCCGGAAGCGCATCCCATAGAGCCCCAGATGATAAAATTCGAGAAGAAGATCGAAGCCGGAGCGCAATGGTTCCAGACCCAAGCCGTGTATGACATGGAAAACTTCAAGCGTTTCATGGAAGCGGCGCGCAAGATCAACGACAAGGTGAAGATCTGCGCCGGCCTGGTGCTGCTCACGAGCATGGGCGCCATCAGATACATGAACGCCAACGTACCAGGTGTGTTCGTACCTGACAATCTGGTGGAAGAGATGAAGGAGGCCCCCAAGGGCGAGGCGCTCAATACGGGGATACGCATCCTGGCCCGCCAGATTCGCCAGTGCATCGATGAGAAGCTCTGCGACGGCGTTCACATCATGGCCATCGGGAAAGAGGGCGCAGTGCCCAAGATTCTCGAAGAGGCCGGAGTGGATATAACGAAGATGTAGTAAACGGGGGCCTTTGCCGGCCCCCTTTTTTCGGAAAGGTGGGTCGCACATGTCCTTCGAACCTGCAGGGACAGCTATGGCTATAGGCAGCCTTCCCTACACCGATCCGCAGGAAGCGGTTGATGTGACCCTGAAGTACCTCTGGGATTGCCCGACGTGGCCGCAATTGCCGAATCGGGATTTCCGGGAAAACATGTACGCGCAGTATAGCGAGGGTCTGCCCGGGATCGTTGTCGATTCTGAAAGGCGCAAGGTCTATTGCGACACGACCGGGGATCTTCTGCAGGAAATCGAAGCTGTATACCAGGCTTACCTGGATGAGGATTATTCGAAGTTCGGCATAAGCCCCGATTACGCGGCCGGGCTGTATGCATTCGCCGACCGGGTCCAGTCAGAGGGCCGGACTTATCCTATCCTCAAGGGCCAGGTGACGGGCCCGGTCAGTTTCGGCCTTACCGTGCTGGACGAAAACAACCGGCCCATCCTTTACAATGACGATCTGGCGGGCGCGATGCTCAAGCTCCTCAATCTGAAGGCCCGCTGGATGGAGGCCTTTCTGCGGGAAACGGGAGCCGGCGAAGATGTGCTCATATTTTTCGATGAGCCCTACCTGGTTTCGGTAGGCTCGGCCCTGGTGGCTGTGAGCCCGGAGCAGGTGGTCGATTACATCAAGGAGTGCGCTGAGGGGCTAACCTGCCTGACCGGATCGCACTGCTGTGGGAATACGGATTGGACCTGGCTCTTTCAGTCGGGTCTCGACGTGGTCAATTTCGATGCTTACCAGTATATGGAAAGTATGGCCCTCTACCCGGGAGAACTCGCCAAGTTCCTGGAGGATGGCGGAACGCTCGCATGGGGGATTGTGCCCAACAACGAGCATATCCTGGAGGAGACTGCGGATAGCCTGGTTGCCCTTTTCGAGGAGGGAGTGAAACTTCTGGCCTCGCGGGGAGTCGACCCTGAACTGCTCCGCGAGAGGGCGACGATAACTCCGGCCTGCGGGCTGGAGGGCGTGAGTGGCGAGCTGGCGGCGAAGGCCTACGAGCTGACCGCCGCCGTCGCGGCCCTCCTCCGTGGCGAAGAGTAGGAGAAGGATTTGCAGAAAGCGGGAGAAAGGGAGCGGCATTATGATTGCCGCATGCCCAAGTGGTTGCACCAGCCGCTGCGGGCGGGCAGGAATCTCGCCGAGGTCGACGGGATCCTGAACGGCCTCGGCCTGCACACGGTTTGCCGCAGCGCCAAGTGCCCGAATCGTATGGAATGTTTCTCTTCCCGCACCGCCACCTTTCTTCTAATGGGCGATATCTGCACTCGCAACTGCTCCTTCTGCTCGGTGAATAAAGGAACGCCGCAGCCGCCGGATGCGGAAGAGCCAGTGAAGGTTGCCCGCGCGTCCGCCGCCATGGGACTTGAATACGTCGTTATGACCAGCGTAACCAGAGATGACCTGGAGGATGGAGGGGCGACTCATTTCACCGCCGCGATCGAGGCGGTGAGGGAAGAACTCCCGGCTGCGGGCATCGAGGTACTGACGCCGGATTTCCAAGGAAACAAGCGGTCTCTGGCGACTGTTCTCATGGCGGAACCGGACGTATTTAACCATAATATAGAGACGGTGGAGGAATTATATCCGCGGGTCAGGCCTATGGCCGCCTACCGTATTTCACTTTCCATCCTTGGTGCGGCGCGCACATTCTCGCCGCGGATCAAAACCAAGAGCGGATTGATGGTCGGCCTCGGCGAAACCCGCGAACAATTGCACCGCACGTTTAACGATCTGGCCGATGTCGGGTGCGGAATCCTGACATTGGGCCAGTACTTGAGGCCGTCACGGGAACAGCTGAAAGTGGAAAGATTCGTGTCTCCCGGCGAGTTCGAGGAACTGGCGGGGGACGCCAGGGAGGCGGGGATTCCGGTCGTCGCCTCGGCGCCTCTGGTCAGGAGTTCCTACCGGGCGGGAGAACTCGTGCATAGGAAATAATCGTGGATCGTCGCGTCGACCACAAGAAGAACTAAGGAGGAACAAATGCTCGTCATCGGTGAAAAGGTCAACGTAATGATGAAGGCAATCGGCCAAGCGATGAAAGATTTCAACAAAAAACCCATCCAGGAGATGGCCTTGCTCCAGGTTGAGGGAGGGGCTAACTGGCTGGACATAAACCTCGGTCCGGCGACGAAGCAAGGGCCGGAGCGTATGAAGTTCGTGGTGGAAGCGGTGCAGGAAGTAACCGACATCCCGCTCGCTCTGGATACCATGAATGTGGATGCCATGAAAGCGGGGCTCGAAGTGGTCAAGGGCGAAGTGATGATCAATTCCATTTCCTCGCAAGCGGATCGCATCGCCGCCCTAATGCCCCTCGCCGTCGAGCGCAATACCTGGGTTGTCGGCCTGGTACTCAACGATTCGGGCAATATTCCGCGGGATGCCAACGAGCGCGTCGAGGTGGCCTACAATATAATCATGGCGGCGCAGGAGAACGGAATCCCGATGGACAAGCTGCTGATCGATCCCATAGTCCTTCCCATCAGCGTGACCCAGGACCAGGTTCATGCCCTGATCGATTCGATGGATATGCTACAGGGCGTCTTCGCCGAGTTCGATCCCTGCCCGGGCACCGTGGTCGGATTGTCAAATGTTTCCAATGGGGTGCCGGATGAGAGCATAGCGAGCTTGATAAACCGCACCTTGCTGGCCGTGCTCATGGCCAAGGGCTTAACCTCCGCAATAGTCGACCCCAACGATGAAGAGCTGATGGGCATCATCAACAAGAACAACGACTACAAGATCGTAGAGAAGATAGTGAACGGCGAGGCGGTGGACGAGAGCGACCCCGAGATCTTGAAGTTCGTAAAGACGGTCAGGATCCTCAACGAGGAGACGCTCTACGCTCATTCCTACCTCGAACTATGAATGGGGTCGTGCCTCAACATTCAACATGCTGCCAGGCCTAAACATAAACACGACGTGACCGGTTGGGAGGAAACCACTAATCTAAGGTGATACATGATGAATGAAAATGGATGCCAGTGTAAACAGCGTTTCGCCGACCTGGACGATATGGGACCGCTCGAGGAGATCCTCGATCGCTATAGCGGCGAAAAGGGAGCTTTGATCCCGCTCCTTCAGGACGCACAGGAAGCTTACG
>Ga0154635_106_pt1 | contig 40509 bp, 40 predicted proteins | sample Rifle2008BG13ft_FD_116064 | JGI IMG/M metagenome (GOLD analysis project Ga0154635, IMG submission 116064) | Solincola sediminis RBG_13_55_18
TGAATCTACCGATAAGGAGACGTCTTTTCCGGGCATGACGTCGTTCAGATGAAGCGTGGTCCTGCTGAGAGGCGCGAGTTGCATGTTTATCGGATCGAGCCTCGAGCCGGTTGAATCTACATTCACGGTTACATTCGCCGTTTCGGGCTGAGGATTGAGCAACAAGAGCCAGGTATCGAAGCCGGAATGGGTGGCTCCCTCCGCCAGGTACCATTTCTGAGCCGGGTACTTCATGCCCATGGAGCATGTTCCGGACCGGCGTCCCTGGCCATACATCGAGACCTCGGCCACCACAGGTTTGTCGGAGCTTACGATCGAGGAGACATTGGACGCTGAAATCCAATCGTTTATCCTGATATTCCTGCGTGAAAGTGCCGGCACTGCTACCCGGCCACCGTCAATCTCGCCCTTTTCGGTAAGGAAACGCAGGTTAACGAGAGCGTCCGAACTCGCGGGATTGAGCACAGTCAGCCAAGTTTCAAACCCGAAGTCCGTACAACCTTCCGCCAGGTACCATTCCCCCGCTCCTGAGGCCGTTCCTATGGCCGTGTGGCCCTCGATGCGGTTGTTCCAGTACATGGCCCTTTCCACGTGCACGAGTTGGTCTGAGCCGACTCTTATCCCCGAGCTCTTGGCCCAGATGGTAGAGCTTGCATTAACCGTAAGCCGGGAATGTGCAGGCAGGGTAACCGGTACTGCGTTTCGCGGCCCTTCCTCGGTGTAATAAGAGATGCTTACCGTCGCAGGCTGGTCGTTGGGGTTGGCAACCAACACCCACGTCTCGAAACCATAGTCCGTGCACCCTTCGGCGAGGAAATATTCATATGGCGTGTCAGGAGGCACATCGGGTACCGAACTTTTATATACATTCATCATGGCCTCATCCGTGGTCACCTGCTTGCCTCCGCCGAGCAGGGCGTCCCGGGTAGACCATACCATTTTATGGAAGTTACCGGCCGCATTATTCGGGTCGTGCCGAGCATCGCCGGATATCGGCAAGAGCATATATTTTCCACAGTAATAATCTAGGGCGACGGGGTCGCGGCTTGCGAGCAGCCTGTTCAGCCTGACCGCGTTTCCATACGGCCCATTCGGCCCGCCTGCGGGTATGGTCCAGATGGCGTCGACTATGTTCAAATCCGGAAAACGGGCAACGTTCATCAATTTACCGAAGATACCCTGGTTTATCATTGCGTCGTGCGGCGGGTTCTGGGTCATCTGGTACAAATCCTGCACGCCCATGAAATGCTTGATGCAGGCGGTTACACCTCCACCGCTGTGATCCTTGAGCACCGGTGCGTTCAGGAACTTCAGCCGATCATTATCGTAGGACGAGCCGTTCCAATAGCCATAGCGAAGTGAAATCCGGGTTCCGTAAACGGTGGTAAATTTTGGGTATCCTTCCTCTATCTCCGGAACGTATACGTAGCCGTCACGGCCATCGCCGCCCAAGAATTCTCCCACCGATTGGGTCTGGACCGCCGTCCAATCATAGACAGAAACGGCATGAGAGCCGGCGAACATCATAGCCACGTCATTGAAGGATTGTCCGTGATCTTCGGCGTTGCAGCTTGCCGGGTTCTGATTATCGGGCCTGTTGTCCATATAAGAGTCCCATTGACCGTTCTCAACAATAACCACCTCTCCGGTGAAACCATCCGGGTGGTGAATAATAGCGTTAACCAGCCCTTTTATGACATCGGTATTGGTGCCTCCCCGCTCGCGCCATTCTCCGTTTACTTTTATGAGCACTATATCGTTGGAGCCGACGATGCCCGCCGGCCCGGATGCCTTGGCCAATCCGGAACCTTTGAAAAATTGCAGGCCGTTGGTGTCCATTATGTCGATAAGGCTGTCGACTCCCCTCTCCGAGTTGGCGGGTATTCCTTCCGCTATATAGATGTTGGATGCATCGGGTGAAGATGAATACAACTCCGGCAGAGTAAGTGCAGCCGCGGCCGCCCGCATTTCATCATTGAGCCGGGGGGCACTCCCAAACCCGACCAAGAGGCTGAAAGCGAGCAGACCCGCCAGGAAAAACAAACCGGTCATCTCGGCAATGCGTAAGACACGCGACGAAATTCTCGATTCGGCGCAGCTACTGTGCCTTATCCAAGCCGGTAGCCGTATGGCCACCGGAATGGCGGTCCCGGCAAAGAGGACCGAAGTGTTGGCGAGGGCCGCCTTCTGGCAGGGATAGCTGAGCCGCGAGGGCTTTCGCCCGGAACGGATTATCAGCCATACGAGAGAGGCGATCCCCAGAACATATACGTTCCCCAGCAGGATTTTGCGCACCCGCTTTGTCATTCAATCACCGCCTGAACTCGAAGATTGGAAGAATTTCTCATGATATCGGCAGTATTAGAAACGGTCATGATCAAGCGAAGTTTCACAAGATTCGAGTGTATTATTATATTTTAAGAGGTTTTGCCCTTTCGAGAGAGGGACAGGAGCGGCTATGCCGAGTTTTGAGTGCCAGGCAACGAAAGCGATAATCCGGTTCAACCACCTCTTTACGCTGTGGGGTCATACACCGATCGGCTATCAGAGATTCCATTTGGATTTCTTGGGCGGTCTCGCACCCCGAGCACGCGGGGTCGAAAGCCACACTTGCGATGCAAACGGCGTCAATGCTGAATGGCTCGTTCCGAAAGATTCCGGAAATGACACCGCGATTCTATACCTTCACGGCGGGGGCTATGTCCTTGGCTCCATCAAGAGCCATCGAGCCTTCGTGGGCACGATAGCGGCGGCGGCACAATCTCCGACCTTTATCATCAACTACCGGCTGGCACCGGAGTGGCCCTTTCCCGCTGCTCTCGAGGATGCTGTGGCCTCATATAAATGGCTACTCGCGGAGGGATTCACCCCCGAAAATATCGTCATCGCCGGCGATTCGGCGGGAGGAGGGCTATCAGTGGCTACCCTGATCAGCCTCCGCGATTCTCATGATCCCCTCCCCGCCGGCGCCATGCTTATTTCCCCCTGGACCGACCTTGCCCTTGATGGCGATAGTATAGACGCTCTCGCGCGCAAAGACCCCATGCTGACCCGATACCAGCTTGCGACAACGGCGCAAATGTATCTGGGCGGCACCGATGCATCAAACCCGCTTGTTTCCCCCATTCACGGGGATCTCACAGGACTACCTCCGCTCTGCATCCACGTGGGTACTTGTGAGCGTTTGCTTGATGATTCAAGAAGATTGGCCGAGCGCGCACGCGAGGATGGCGTAGAGGTTGAATTAGAAATATGGGACGGCATGTTCCACGTCTGGCACTCAATGACACTTATGCCGGAAAGTAGAGCCGCTGTACGCAAACTAGGCGAATTCTTTGAAAGTGTCACCGGCAGCGCCGCGGTGGGAATGTCCCCATAGATATCTAGGGCTTTCACCTATTTCCCGGCACAGGAAGCGCATATATTATTCTGGCAGGGAGGTATTTTGCTTTTCGATGAAACCCTTTCGGGTATAGATGCCTGGCTGGACGCTAAACGATCGTCAGGACGGTTGGCTGAGTATGAACCCTCAGTAGTGGGCTGGCCTTTGGAAAAATCGGTCGTGCTGAAGGCGGAGACCGGTCTCGAACTGGGAAATCCCCTTCAAGCCTCCATGTCGCTGACCATTTGGGGTAAGAAGGATTCCCTGCAGGATCGCATCGCCCTCATCGGTCCCGACCTTTCCACTGCCGGCGGAGATTCGCTGCCGCTGGCGCGTCTCATCCTGGTCAACGGAGACTTCAGTGATGAATATGAGAGCTACCGTGATCTCATGAGTGCGGTCTATGGACTCGACCTGCGCGGCGTAACCTCGCGAAGCCTTCCCTCGCGCCATGAGATCTGGCTTCGCATATCGCAAGAAGCCCTCCGCAACGGCCTGAGCCTGCAAACAATGGGGAATGCCTTGCTTAACCATCTCAAGCAGTTGGAAGAGGTCAAATCCGCACAGATTGTCTTTGTCACCGATATGGTGGACATCCTGGAGTTGCAGCCCATTGCGGAAAAGGCACAATCTATAATGAACGCCCTGGTAAAAATGTACGATGAGATGAATTTCGACTGCGAAACATGCGAATACGTTGAGGTGTGCGACGAAGTCGTGGAACTAAGGAATATCCGCGAACGATTAAAGGGGAGCAACTAGTTTGGCAAGAGTTATCGCATCTCTTGGCAAGGGCGGAGTGGGCAAAACTATAATATCCGCGATGGCCGTGAAGGCTTTCTCGGCCGCCGGATTGAAGGTGCTGGCGATAGACGCCGATCCGGCCGGTGGCTTGGGCCTGGCGCTGGGGCTCCCGACTAATCGAACGGTTAATGACATCCGCATGGAGATAATCCACTCTATCAAAGATGGCCTCAGCAACAAGCCCGATCTCGCCGCGTCACTCGATTACCACCTGCTCGATGCGCTCGTGGAGAGGGATCATGTCGCCTTTCTGTCGGTGGGCAGGCCGGAAGAAGAAGGCTGCTATTGTCAGCTAAATACCCTTTTGAGGGAGGCTATCGAGCTCCTCAGCCGGGGTTTTGATATTACGGTGGTCGATGCCGAAGCGGGCATAGAGCAGATAAACCGCCGGGTAATGCGTTCAGTCGATACCTTGCTGCTTGTTTCCGATACCTCGCTGAAGGGCATGAGGGTGGCCTCGGCGATAGCGGAAGCGGCGAAAGAGGCAACGGCATCGGGCGAGGCATTGTTTCTATTGAACCGGGTGCAGCCGGATGAGGAACCGGGAAAGCTCGCCGCTTCTTGGGGACATCAGGTTGCGGCGTGCTTACCTGAAGATGACACTATCTATTCGTATGACCGCCAGGAAAGGTCGTTTCTCGATTTGCCCGACTGCCCGGCTTTCCTGGCATTGAATACGGTTATAAACCGGCTGGTTTGATAGGGCCGGGAAAGTGAGGACGATGTGCCCACAAGCAGCGAAGTGCCTTGCGAGGAACATGTATTCGAAGCGGAGCCGTTCTACCTGCCGGTAAAAGACGAAGTCGAACTGTTCGAGGCGGCATACAAGGCGCGGCTCCCGGTTAACCTCAAGGGTCCTACCGGATGCGGAAAAACCCGCTTCCTCGAGTACATGTGTTGGAGGCTGGGAAAAGAAGGCGGATTCGAAATACCGCTGATAACCGTTGCCTGCCACGAGGATCTCACCGCCGGCGACCTCGTCGGGCGATACCTGCTGCATGGAGAGGAAACGGTGTGGGTGGACGGTCCTCTCGCGGCTGCGGTGAAGCAGGGTGCCGTCTGCTATTTGGATGAAGTAGTCGAGGCCAGGAAGGATACTATGGTGCTGATCCATCCCCTGGCCGACCATCGCCGCATGCTCCCCCTCGAAAAGAAGGGCACTTTCATTCGAGCCAACCCCAACTTCCTGCTCGTCGTCTCCTATAATCCGGGTTACCAGAGCATGCTCAAGGATATGAAATTCAGCACCCGGCAGCGTTTCGCGGCGATCGATTTCGGGTATCCCCAGCGGGAACTGGAAACGCGCATCATAGCGGGAGAGGCGGGTGTCGATAACGACATCGCCGAAAAGCTCGCCTTGCTTGGTGAGAGGTCGCGCAACGTCGGGGAAACGGCACTGGAGGAGGGGCCTTCAACCCGCCTGCTTATATATGCCGCCCGGCTCATGGCCCAGGGAGTCGAGCCGAGGCGGGCTTGCGAGACCGCCATCGTCCTTCCCGTAAGCGACGACCCCGTTGTTCAGCAAGTCCTGCGGGATCTGGCCGCCACGGTTTTTCCCCAGCCATGACTTCGCCCCTGAACCTCGCCATATACAAGAATTATTATGATAACGCGGCAAGAGAATCGGCCGTCACCTTTGAAGAAGCCAAGGATTGCTTTCCCCTCTTCGCCAAGGGCTTGAGCGAGAAATACCTTCATGCCAAGACTTTGGAAGAGGCCCCCGATTACCTCGCCAATGTCTTTCGTCCTTTCCCTTTCAGTAATGGGAGGGAAATCTACCTCCCTGCCATCTTCGATGTTTTCGAAAGCCGTGATGATAATTGGCGTGCCTACCGCGTCTATACTGCGGTGCAGGCGGGCCAATGGGAGGCCGGCAGCTTTGATCGTCCCGCCCGTGCCCTGATCGATAGAGATGAGCCGCTTGCTTGGATCGCTTCCTTCCTGGGAACTTTTGCCATACCCGTATTGGCAACGGATATTTTCATTACTCTCGAAAACATACGGATTTCAACACAAATGGCTCGACGTTTCGCGGGGTTTGCCTCTGACCTGGCATACTTCTTGCAGCGCCTCGGCAGCCCGGTTGAGCCCTTTAATCACCGTTTGATACTCTGGAACCTTTTCTTCGCCGCTATGGGCTTTTCGTTCGCGGTCCCCGCGGGTATTCTCGAGCACGCCGTTTCATTAAAGCGAGAGGGCGCCGGCCTGAAAGAATCATTGCAGGCCACGGGTGCCATATATGACAAGCTGGAACCGGGCTGCAAATCTCGTTTCTCGCCCTTCATGCCGGCGGATATGCGAGAGGTCGGGGGTTTCCCCCGGGATATCATGCGGCTGGCCGGCTCGGATAAAGTCAATCAACGGCAATACTTTGAAGATTCGCTTGCCGATCTCGATTTCTATTCGTATCCTGTTGCGGCGGGTAGCGGGGAGTTCGTGACTAAGAAGATACTCGGTGATCGCCTCAATGGAAATGTGGAGCCTAAACGACAGGCTGAGGCTACAATCACCGGCTCTGGCGGATGTGTAGATGCGACTCTCTTCTCGTACCCGGAATGGGATTACCTGGCTCAAGGCTACCGTAAAGGCTGGGTCACTGTCCTCGAATACTCGCCGCAGCGGAGTGACCCGGAAAAAGCGGGCAACCTGCTTCGCGAATGGGACGACTTGGTTCGTGAGGTAATCCGCCAGTTTCGAATGCTGCGCTTTCAGGAAAGGGCATGGAGAAAGCGTTTGGAATGGGGAGAAGAGATCGACATCGATCAGGCCGTGGCGAGTGATGTCGAACGCCGCGGCGGCTTGCCGGGTAGCGATAAAGTCTATATGGAACGGCGGCGCGTATCTCGAAATGTAAGCGCCCTCTTTCTTCTCGATCTCTCGGCTTCGACGTCATCCGCGATCGATGAGGGAGCGCATAGGGGCGAAAGCGTGCTCGAAGTGCTGCTCGCCGGCACGGCGATAATGGCCCGCGCCCTGGGCCAGTTAGGCGACCGCTATGGCATATACGGTTTTTCGGGCTATGGAAGAAACGGCGTTGAACTTCTGCGGCTCAAGTCCCTTAACGAAAACCTTAGCAACGATGTCTGGGGGCGCATTTCCGGTCTCGATCCCATGCGCAGCACCCGCATGGGCGCCGCAATACGTCATGCTCATCACTTGCTCGGCCGGGAAACCGCACCTCTCAAGATTATGATTATCCTGTCGGATGGCTACCCGCAGGATTTCGACTACGGCGAGGATAGAGCCGACCGCGAGTATGGACTGCACGATACAGCGAAAGCGCTGCGGGAAGTGGAGGCAGATTGCATCGTTCCTTTCTGCCTCACCGTCGATGCCGCCGGCAATGATTATTTGCGACGCATGTGTCCGCCTCACGGCTACATGGTTTTGAAAAGCGTCGAGGATCTACCGGCACAGCTTCCCAAGGTATACATACGTTTAAGGGAGCTCTGAATAAGTATGATAGCGAGGCAAGCGAGACCCGAAGCGCCGAGCGCAGTTGCGAGGAACGGAGAGACGAAGCAAACTGGCGCGACGTAGCAATCTATAGGGAGCCGATTCTTCTTAAAACTATGTCCGCTACAAAAGCAATTGCCGCTTTAGACTGATAATCATGATTCAGTAATCAGGATCTATGGATTTCTTTGGAAGACCTCGCAACGACATACGGCCGTTCTGACTGATACGGTTATTGCTCCGACACGCTCAAGAAGAGCTTGACCGCGGCAGTACGGGAGTTGACGCGGAGTTTGCGATAAATATTCGTAACCATTTTCTCCACTGTCTTCGGAGAGACGAAGAGTCCCGAGGCTATCTCCTTGTTACTCATACCCTCGCTCATAAGCGACAGCACATCGAATTCGCGAGCGGTAAGAGACCTTGTAGAAGATAAATCTCTTGATTCTTCGCGCTCGTCTTTGAAGGAATCCACAATCATTGCAAGCACCTGCGGGCTGAAAACTTTTTCGCCCTCGTGCACCCGGCGAATGGCATTAACCAATTCAGAACTCGCCACCTTTTTAAGTATGTAGCCGTCGGCGCCGGCCTGCAGGGCTCGATTTACGTACTCGTAGTCCTCGTACATTGAAAGTATTACGACTTTCAGCTCCGGATGGCTTGTCTTGAGCTGCCGGCACACCTCGATTCCCGATACACCCGGGATCTTGATATCGAGGACTACCACGTCAGGTTTCAGGCTGGTTACGCCTTCCAGGCATTGGTTTCCATCCTCCGCCTCGCCTACGACCACGATATCCGGTTGCTTCTCGATAAGCGAACTCAAGCCTTCCCGAAGGATGGCATGATCATCGGTAATCAAGACCTTGATTTTATCGCTCATGTTCACCACCTCAGACAGGAGCCCGCTCTTGCCGGGGAATATGGATCGAGAGGGTCAATCCGAATTCGCTGGGCAGGCGCTCGAAGATGCCCCCTATCTGCTCGGCTCGCTCGCGCATATTTACAAATCCAAGGTGAACTCCGCCATCGTCTTCAATAGAACCCTGAATGCCCTTCCCGTTATCTGCGATCATCAGGTCCACGCCCTCCTCCGAGATGTAAAAATATACCATGGCCTTGGTTGCACCCGAATGCTTCAATACGTTCGACAGGCCTTCCTGGGCTATGCGGTACAGGTTTATCTTGACCTCACTAGGGAGTTCCGTTTCCTCACCCCTGGCCATGAGCTTGAACTCGATGCCGTGGTCCCCATTCATCCTCCTGACCAGATTATGAAGCGCCTCCGTAAGTCCCAAATCATCGAGAAGCGGCGGGTGGAGGGAGGCCGAGAGGTCGTGAAGCTGCTTGAGGACGCTGGATATTGAAATCGAAGCCGATTCGAGGTGGGCACCGAGATCCGGGTTGGAGGCGGCTTCGCCCAACGCCATCTCCAGATTAACCAGTGCATTGGTAAGATTCTGGCCCGTATCGTCATGAAGATCCCTGGCTATCGACGCCCTTTCTCTTTCCTGAATCTCGGTTATTGCCTGGAAAAGCGCCTTTAGTTCGACATTCTTGCGACTTAGTTCCTTTGAAAGGTCTGATAGCTGGTACTGTTTGAAGCTCATCTCGCTGACGACCTGCGCGATGGCATTCACCACTGACAGGAGAAACTCCACCTCCGCGATATCAACACAGCGCACTTTTTCTAGCGATTCAATCAGCGGTTCGGGCTCTATACCCAACTCGATTGCCAACTCCCGGAAATATTCCTTATCCGGTACCTCGGTCAGCGATGCGTCTCCACTTATCATCCCCACCATCTCTCCCCCCAGAATGAGTGGCGCATCAAAGCAAATGAAGCCGGCGTGACATATTCGAACTTTTGGCGCCATCGCTTTCTTTAGTTCGGTGAGTCCGCCGATAGAAGAGCCGTAGCAGCGCATAACACCCTCAAGAGAATCTATAATAAGCTGGCAGTGTTCCCCTCCCGTGGTACTCACAGCGACGGGCATGCTATTCATATCGAGTATCCATAGCCGCACTCCGATAATCCTTGCCAGTTCGTCCACCAACTGCTGCAAGTATTTAACATCGAGGATCTCGGTGAAGGCGATCTCCCTGAGCTGCAGAGGCTTGATAAGGTCTGCGTAACCGGAGGGCGCGGAGAGCACTCCGATTTCCTTGAGGAAGAATCCGACGCCCTTATCCCACAAATCAAGGAATGACATGAGCAGATCGAGCTTGAGCTTACCCTCGCGCACCATTGCCTGGAAGAGCTCGCCGAATTCGATCGCGCTCTTAATCTCAAGAAAAACCGGGATATCTTCTGAGTCTAGAAAACGGATTTCGAAGAGAGGCGTGGCGGTTTCGGATTCGATCTCAAAGATTCCGCCGCTTCTCTTTTCAATCGCCGCACAGCTTCCCGGAGCCCTAATCTTCAACACGGATCCCTCGTCAAGAAGATCAAGAGCCGGGCGGATCGGGCTTTCGGGATTTATCAGGAGTTTTGCCGTGAATTTATCGAGCAGTTTTTGCGCCATATTTTCCCCCACCAATATCATCACACCCTATTATACCAAGCCGCCTATACAAAGGGTTTGGTACGTTTGTATAGCTAACCTACACAAAGGTGCCTGACACCTTCGTGTAGGTGACACCTTTGTGTAGGGTTAGCCGATGAGGGTGGCAGCGGTTCTTTTATTTTTGACGACGGTGCTGACGAATTCGTCGATCTGCTGGTCGAGCACACTCATCGGTGTCATGCGGCGTATCCAGGAATCGCCTTGCAGCATCAGTGTCGGCAGCTTCGACCGTTTCATGATTTCATTTCGGGTGATCGAAAATACGCTCCAGGTCTGCTTGCAACTGTGGTGACCACAATAGATGCATGCATCGGCATCCAACTGCGAAGTCCAGTAGGAAATGTCCTCGATCCACTGGGCGGACATCGATTCCGCTCCCATTTGCCTGGTCATGGCATAGTCGAAGCAGGTCCGGGCGAGACCTTGAATCATGGTCTCTTTCGAAGACGTATCGATCGGCTCGAAGAAGAAGGAACCGAGAAGATCACCAAGGACGGTGATGCCCTTCTCCTCCATGCCGTTGAAGAAGGCGGCCCAGTCCCAGTAATAATAGGTATAGATCCAGAAGCAGCGCGCCACTTCCTCGGCCGCCGGATACAATCCTTTCTCCCTACGTTCCTTGACCGCTTCCACCATGGTCTTCATAATATTTGTCGCCGCCTCAGTGCCCCAAAGAGTGTACTTCGCCCCATAGGCGTAGAGCGTGAATACATTGGGACAGGGACTTGGCCTCATCTTTCTCAATTCCCACAGGTCGTAATAGAGCTCCGAAGCCTCATTCGCATTTCCGAGGACCTGCCGCATCCTTTCCTCCGACAACTCCTCCCCCAAAAATTCCTCCAACTCCTTGATGAGACTTTTGAAATAGGTGAGGTAGACCGCTCGTCCCCTGGCTGTGGCATCCACCGGCTTATCCAGGAGGAACTGGGGCACCCCCAGGTAGCGGGCGACGAATTCATGGATCTTGGAATTGGCATCGCAACTCCCCGGCGCCGCGCTTATAATCGCGTCCGGCTCGAAGTCGGCCCCGGTCAATGCCGAGCCGAGCTCAACGGTGTTCGATGAGCAAAGATAGTCGGGCAATCCCAATCCCATGGCGAAATCCCAATACCGTTCCCCCTGCCCTTCCAGAGCGGCAACACCGGACACGGTGAGCACTTCGCTCGTCAACGGATATGCACTCTCGAAGCAATAAACAAATTCCGGCGGGAAGTTGAAGGGAACCAGGATAATTTTCTTCCCCTCGGCCTTGGCCTTTCTCGCCTGCTCAAACCAGGTCTGGAAGCCCTTGAGAAAGGTTATCCCCACCTTCCTCATTCGGGGATGCATTACCGCTCCGATAGTCCCCGCCGCATCGCGCGGCAGGACATGAAGAAGGCCTTCAACCTCTTCGTCACTAAGGTCATCAGGGAAATGTTTCAACAGGTCGAAGATGCCGCATACGCGGTTTATCAGACCTTCGTAATCCCTCACCATGGTTTCGGCCATATCAGACCATCCTCCTTATGCGTTTAGTCCTCTTCGGCCAGCATCGCCGCGCCGATCGCGCCCGCGAATTGAGGATCGTATGGAAATTCATGGAAGCTTCCCCTGATCCTCTTGCTGGCGCCGCCGATAACCGATTCGAATTTGCCCACGCCTCCCGTATAGGTATAGTCGTCTTGAAAGCCAAACTTGAGGGCTTGCGAGGTCACTATCTTGGCTACCGATTCAAAGATGCCGGCCATAATATCAGCCGGCTTCTCTCCTTCATTTACGTGTGTCACCAGTTCACTTTCAACGAATACGCCGCACTGCGAGGAAACGGGGACCGGCTTGGTAGACCCGCCGGCAAACGAATCCAACTCACCTACCTTCACACCGAGTGCCGCACCCATCACTTCCAGGAACTTACCGGACCCCGATGCGCATTTGTCGTTGCGCATGAAATCGATGATCCCTCCGTCCTCGTCCAGGAGTATGGAAGTTATGCTCTGGCCTCCCATATCCAGGATCATGTTCGCCTCGGGAACCAGCCGGCTGACCGCCGTTCCGACACAGGCGATATCGTCTCTTTTTACCACGCCCACCTTCGATAGCTTCGCTCCCCGGCCGGTTAGCCCGACGCCGTTCAAATCATCACGGGTAATGCCGGCGCGAGAGACGGTTTCATCGATCAAAGAATTCACTTCATCATCTATTTTGCCAGTGGTTTCTATCATCGCCGAGGCAAGAACCCGGTCTTCTTCGACAACAACCGCCTTGGAGAAGAGGCTGCCGATGTCCAGTCCAAGATATTTCATGGCTAACCACCCATCCTTTTAGCGACAAGCGCGGCACCCAATGCTCCTACGATCTGCGAATCCACCTCATATGTCACCAGCCTCACGCTGAATATCCTCTCCAACTCAGTCCGGACACCCACGTTCTTGGCGACACCTCCGGTCATGGTCACTTCCCCATCCAGACCAACACGCCGAACAAGAGCCGCTACTCGATCGGCCATCGCCCGGCATACGCCGGCTGCGATATCCGCCTTGTCGTTGCCCGCCTGCATATAATGGAGAACCTCAGTTTCACAGAAAATGCTACAGCGATTGGAAAGTTCAACCGCCCTTTCCGCTCCGAGCGCTATTTCCCCTAGCTCTTCCAGCGAAAGACCAAGAGTGCGAGCCTGTACCTCGAGAAAGCGGCCGGTGCCGGCGGCGCACTTGTCATTCATGACGAAATCGGCAAGCTCGCCGTTGGTGCCTATCCTGATGACTTTGGCGTCCTGCCCACCTATATCTATGACCGTCCTCGCTTCCGGACAAAGCCAGAAAGCGCCAAGGCCGTGACACGAAATCTCGCTCATGTTGTCCTGCGACAGCCCTTTTGCCTGTACCTTGTCGCGGCCGTAGCCAGTGCTCACGCAGAATTTGATGTCCTTCCAGGAAAGGCTGTCTTCCGAAAGCACCATGTCCACTACCGCTTGGGCGGAATCAACTGGGTTGGGCTTAACCCTTATTGATTTGAAGGCACGGATCCCATCCTCGTTTACAACAACCGCCTGGGCGGTTAGCGATCCAACGTCGATTCCGGCAAAATTCATATTGGCCTCCCGTCTTTCATCCAACCGTCCCGGCCGGCGTGCGCCGTTTTTTCACGATTGTATTCACGAATTCGTTGATTGTCTCCTGTAATACACTCATGGGCGTCATTCTCCTTATCCACGAATCCCCTTGTAGAAAAAGGGTGGGGATCTTGGCGCGCTTCATCAATTCACTACGCACGATCGATGCTCCGCTCCAGGTTTGCTTGCAACTGTGATGTCCACAGTAGATGACACAGTCCGCGTTCAATTCCTTGGAAGCGTACATGATGTCGTCAAGCCATTGCACCGACATTGAAGAAGCGCCCATCTGCCTCGTCATTGGCATATTGCGGGCGATCTCCGCCAAGCCCTTGAGCATGGTTTCCCGCGATGTCGTATCCACAATCCTCGGGAAAACAAGGTTGAGTCCGTCCCCTAGGTGTGTGATACCATTTTCCTCCATCCAGTTGAAGAGACCGGCCATGTCGAAGTAGTAACTGGTGTAGGACCACATGCTGCGGACCATTTCGCGCTCCGACGGGTAAGATCCGTTTTCCAGCCTCTCCCGAGCCGTATCCACCATTGATTGCATTATTTCAACCGCGCGTTCGGTTCCCCAAGCCACGAAGCGCGTTCCGTAGGTGAAAAGAGAGAAGATGTTCGGCACCGGGCAGGGAGAGAACTTATGCAGATCCCATAATTCCCAGAAGAGTTCGGATGCCTGGTTGGCAAGTCCGATAACGTCTCGCATTCGCTGCTCGTCGAGGCGCTCTCCCAGAAACTCCTCGATCTCCTCCACCATGGTATTGAAATAGCGGTAGTACTGGTTTATGCCGCGTTCTGTGTCATCCACCGGTTTTTCGAGAAATATGAGCGGGATATCCATATATCTGGCCAGGAACTCGTGCGTCTTGGAGTTGATATCGCAGGATCCGAAGCAGTCGGAAATCACGGCATCGGGGACAAAATCTATGGAGGTGAGGGCCGAACCCACTTCGATCATGTTGGCGGAACAGGCGAAGTCGGGCAGTCCAAGCCCCATGGCGTAATCCCAGTAACGCTCCCCCTGTCCCTCGAGGGCCGCCACTCCCATCGTTGAGAGAACCTCACTGGTAACCGGCCAGGCATTCTCGAAACAATAAAGCGCCTCCACCGGGAAGTTAAAGGGCACCAGGAAGACCTTCTTGCCGTGCTGCTGTCCTTCTCGGGCGCCCGTCAACCAAGCCTTGATCATTTTAAGGAATTGAACGCTGTTATTCCTTACTCGGGGCGATAAAAAGGCACGTAAGGTCTTCTCGAGATCGCCGGGAAGGATGTGCAGGACTCCTTCTACCTCCTCGTCGGTCATGTTATAGGGGAGTTTATCCGCAATAGTGAAGATCTCGGAAACACGGTTTATGAGGCCCTCATATTCCCTGAGCTGGGTTGCAGGCATCGCCTCTCAGCCCCCTATCCTTTCCAGAAAGGCCTGCACCCTGGTTTTGATGCGCCCGCTGTCCGCCTTCGAACCGTAGTCCTTTTCCAGCACCAGGACCGGAATGCCATTCTTTTCCAGATCCATTCGCAAGCTGACCGCTTCCACGCCGTGCAGGTCGCAGAACTTGTTGTAAACGATGACCGCACCGTCAACATTCGCTCTCTCGGCGGTTTGCAGGATGAATTCGCGCCGCTTATCGTACTCCGCGAACATACGCGGGCAGAAAAGGTTGGACAGATACTTTTCGGCCAGCAAACGCACCGGCTCCGTACTTTCTCCCGATTTGCTCCAGAAAGAGCGCGATCCGAAGCAGAGGGCATCCGTTGCGATAAAAGCACCCTGGCTCTCCATGTCCGCCACTAAATCGATTTCATCAGTCGCGCTGCCGAGAAGGATCATCCTGGCCCGCGATGCCGGAAGCTTGGCCGCAGCCTTCTCGGCCAGGATCTTATCGAGCAAAGCATTAAAATCCTCTCCCCGCATCGATGAACCGGTACAGATAATCCTCATCACCTCGGCGCCGCTGACGGCGGGATCGCTACGTTCCCTCAATTCATAGAGTTTCTTGAGCTTGGCCTGGATGTCGTCATAGGTCGCTATAGCCTGGCTCAGCTTCTGCTCGTTGATATCCACTTCGAAATGCTCGCAGATAGCCTGGCACATGAGCGCCAATTCTTCCTCGAAGTAATCCAGGGAATCGTCCCGTACAAAGTGCGGGACTTTGAGGTAATGAAAGAAATCGTGTTTTATTACGTGCTGCCAGTTCTCGAACATTCCGCGCAGATGGTCGCATCCATTAGTTTCCAGAAGGCCGTCCAGGAAATCGTAAGTACCGTCGAGCCCGAGCTGCAGGCACGAGCGGCAGAAGCGGCAGTTGAAACGAGCCAGGTAGGCATCGCCCAATTCGGTATCGGGATGGCCGAAGGCTTTTATGCGATAAGGCAAGATGCCGGCCGCCTCTATCACCTCAACCGGGGTTGCAATGCAGGCATAGCCTAAGACCTTTCCTCCCTTTTCTTTCCAGTCCCGGACGTATTCGGTGTATATGTCGGTCGATTGTTCTTGAAGCGTATTCACCAACCTCACCTCGCCTTCCTGGTTCGCATAACCCCATCCTTGATGAGCCCCCCTATTGCCTTGAGGGTTCCCCCGACAACGGGCTTTACTACAGCCATCAATACCTTGGTGTTCTCGAACAGGGCCTTAAGTAGGGGGTTCACGAACGATTCCACCGCCTTGGCCAAGGCCGCGGTGTCGATTACGGCGAGGGTTTCCGAAACCCTTTGCGAAATCAATTCAGGTTTTTCTTGCGAGAGTCGGTTGAAGGCCGCGAGTCCCGCGTTTATATCACGCCCTATGGCCTTGGGTGTAAGCGCGGCGCTCACCTGGGGGACGGAGAAGGCTGCGTCCTTAGCCTGAAGCACGACATTCTTCCCGGCGAGCGCCCAGGTTTCGGTATTTACAGCCGAGAAGCTTCGTCTGAGAATCTCGGTCACCATGTCGTGATTCTGATCGCATATTTTGTTGAAAGTTGTCATGCCGTGATTCATGACCCTGCCCAGTTCGCGTGAATCAAACCTTGCTTCGAAATCCTCCGCCAACTCCGCCATGGCTGAAGCCGGCAGCTCGCTCATGCGCTTGGCTGTGTTTCCCAGCGTCCTCATAATAGCGTTGATTGCCGTATGCAGCGCTTTTACAACCTGGGTCGTGCTCTCCGGCGTCGCGAATAGGTATCCCGATATCACCTCACCCAGCACCTTGCCATCCTCACCGACTGCGATTGCAGCCTGCTTGAGTTGCTCGCCGTCTACGCTCTCAACCAATCCTTTACTTATGCGGCCGGCCACTTCTTTGAAGCGGGGCTCATCCCTTCCCAGCACCAGGTTGCCCTGGTGGAGGGAATTTATGAATTCGGTCAGTGAATTTACGAGACCCCCCAATTCCTTTTGGTTTATATCTTCCAGAAGCTGGAATATTGCATTGGCCAGTATCTCCGGTGGCAGGGCCAATGCCTGGAGCGTTCTGGTAAGGACACGCAGCAGGTAATTAGCGATGGGCGGAACGACGCCGAGCAGGTTGGCCAGGGGTACGGGGCTGAATATCTCCGGGATGCCTGCGAGTTCCTCCCGGCGCCTATCGAAATGTTCGCTTATGCCCACACGTATTTTCCCGAAATCGGCGGTGTTACCCACGTTTCGCAGGGTCGACCCCATGGTGCTCAACGCAGATTCAGCAACATGCCCGATTCCCGCTATGAGGGCGTCCAATGCCTCACGGTCATTTAAGAGGAGATCGTTTACTAAGGGCGCGTAGGCCGATGGCAGGGATTCGATAGCTGAGGTATCGAGATCCTGGCCCATTTTGGATAGGAAATCGCGGAGGATATCCAAAGTAAAATTATTGAGCTGCACCCCGAGTTCAATAAGTGCCTCTACCAGCCAATTTACAAGTTTGGGGGAGGCGCCGATTATGCTCATTGAAAAGGCTATGTCTTCCCAGAGTACGGTGCGAATCAGCTCGCGGGCATTCTCGGGGTTGATATCGCGAAGGTGCAGTAACAGCAGTTCCTTGAAACCGGGTGTACGAATGAGTTCGCGTACCAATCCGGGAAGCGCGCTGTAACCGGTGCCCTCTGCCCTTATCTCCCTTGCCATCAGGTCTTCGAGATTGATTTGATCCACCATTCTTACCACCTCACTCCGTCGTTCCTACCTGAGCGAGGACGCCGGATGATGCATCCTTCAGGCTATCTATGACGGGGTTCAATTTTTCGAGCAGCAGCTTCAACTCCCCCACCGCCTCTTCCATAACTTCAAAGTCGATCTTGTCCACCAGTTGGGAGAGGAACGCGAGCAGGACTGCCGGTGGAAAGTTATTCAATTGTATGATCAGTTCGTGGAGAGCCTGCACCGAGTAATTGACGACGGTAGGCAGCACGGCCACGCTCCCCATGAAGGTTTCCACGTCTTCCCACATGAAGGTACGTATCATGCCCCTCGCCGTCGAGGCATCGAGTTCGCTGAGGAAGATACCCAGGCTGGCCTTGAACTTTGGGCTCTTGATCAGCTCGCGCAGCAACCGTTCTCCGACCCCTTGCTTCTCCATTACGGCTGTCTTTTCCAATACCATCTCTTCCATGTTCATCACCGCCTATACCGTCTCGAGGTCGAAGAACCATCTCGCCACTTCAGCCTGGCAGAGTTGCTTCCCGCCCATCCACAACTGAACGATCTTCAGGTCACGCCAGTGCTTCTCGATGTCCCAGTCGCGATCAGCTCCGTAAGCGCTCATAAGGTTCATGGCCTTCCCCACGTCGATCATGGCCTGATCGCATGCCCAATACTTATAGGCGCGCCCCTTGGCCACAATGCCCTCATCCCAGCGGGGGCCGTAAAGGTCGGGGCGGTCGACCATCCGCGCGTACTGGTAACCGATGATGCGCGTGATTTCAATGTCTTTTACGATATCCGCCAGTACACCCGCCACAGCGTCGTGTTCCTTGAGCGGCTTGCCTTGGTAGATTTGCTGGCTGGTGAAGTCATAAAGGCGCTCGAAGACATTCATCATAGCCCCACTGACAAAGGAGATGCTGCCCAGATTGCCCATGGTTATGACCTCCTTGAAATACGTGAGATCGAGACCCGGTCCATGGGCGCGGTAATGTTTGGGGACGCGCACGTGGTCGAACCAGATATCACCGTTCTTGTCCGCCGCCATGCCTGCTTTTTCATAGGGAGGACCTTGCGTGCAGCCCGGCGTATCGGCAGGAACGAAAATGAAGGCGAAATCATCGGGGTCGGCGGAACCGGGATTGGTTGTGCAGACTACTCCAAATAGATCACAGACCCCCCCGGAGTTGGTTGGCCATAACTTGTGGCCGTTGATCACCCACTCGTCGCCGTCAAGAACAGCCGTGGTCTGAATCGTCGATCCTTTCACAATCTCCATGTTTTCGATGTCCGCGCCACCCTGCGGCTCGGTCATGGCGTTAGCTGCGAAGCGGGCTTCACTGGTATTGCAGAAGATAGGTGCGAATTCCTCGCAAAGCTCTCTATTGACGTGGGGCTCCACGCATATCATGAGCAGCGGCCAGTAGACTACGCCGAAAGCGACTCCCATCCCGGAATCCGCCCGGGCTACCTCCTCCATGAGGCGGTAAGCCGCCGTCCCGATATAGTTGGAGCGTCCCAATCCCCAGCCGCCTAGGTCCTCGGGGAAGAGAACCCGCTGCAGGCCGAGGACGCCCAGCAGCTTATCGAAAGCCGGCTCTATCAGGCGATGGTGCTCCCAGTCCTCATCGAATTGTCGCCGGTAAGGAATAACATCGTTTTCCGCCCAATCCCGCACTATCTTCCCCAGGGGATCATCCAGAGGCGAAAGGTATTCGAGTGGCCGGGTAAAATCGTCTATGGTTCTCATGCTTGCGCTCCTCTCACTTTTTCCCGCTCACGGCGGCCGTGGACTGGTAGAAATACCCGGCCATGTCCATCTTGGACAGCTCCTGAGGCCCGAGGCACAGCTGCATGGTTTTGGCGTCTCGCCAGTATCTCTCCAGGCTCCACTCCGTCGCGTAGCCGGCGGAGGCCATTAGTTCCATGGCATTGTTGATGGCCTTTTCCGCGGCCTGTGCGACCTGGTGCGCGACCATTATCGCCGTAACGAAATTCGCTTCCTCTCCCGCAGCGCCGTAGATGGAAGGTTCTGACAGAATTCGTGCGAGATCGTATGTAAGCATGCGAGAGAGGCTTGTTTCCTTGGCCACTTCGGCCATTACCGAAGCGGTAAGGGGATTATTCTTAAAGACCTGTCCCTTGCCTTTGATTACTCTACTGTCGCCCCATTCCTTGAGAATCTCGTAGGCTGCAAACAGGGCTCCCACGGTCGAGGCCGAGATTCCCAGGTATAACCAGGAAAGTAAGCCGTGGCAAGCCTCCCTTCCCTGCGCAATGCAGCCGTTTTCTGAAACCTTCACCGTATTGAAGCTCACATCGGCGTTGCGATCGGCGGCGAGGCCGGTCTTAAGGAAGGCTTCACCACGTTCGATTCCCTTGGCGCTCCCCGGAACTGCGATAAGGCCTATGTCGTCGGGGGATTCGCCCAGAGAACAAAGCAGGCAGAAGATGGAAGCGTCGGTTCCCGAGGCAATGGGCCTTGTATTACTCGCCTCGATTGTCCATTGCCCATTGGAAAGCTTGGCCGATGCCTGGGCATCCGAACCATAAAGAGGCAGGATCAGCGATACCAGCGCAGGCGATTCGTCCGAACCGAAGAAGCCGGCAAGGCCCTGACAGACGGTGTCATTTATGGTGCCCTGCATCGCGATCACGCTCTGGAACGCCCACATCCCGGAAAGCAATAATGCGATGCTCGTGTCGCCACGCGCGACCTGTTCGAGCGCGGCCACCATAGTCAGAGCGGCAGCCGGGCCATTGTGTCCATCACCCCCATGCGCCTCGGGCCACAGCAGTCTTTGCATTCCGATCTCTACAAACAACTTGGTGATGGCCGGCATGAGGAGTTGCTCGTAATCCTCCTTATACTCTAATCTCTTGGCGATCAATTCGTTATCCGACCAGCGTTTCAGGTTTTCGGCGAGTGATAAATCCATGTCACTCAGCCATTCATGCGTAAACGGGAATAGGCTATGCTCGCTCATCCGGACCTCCCTCTTTAACCGGCGTTTCCAGAATGGGGAAGGAGGATATACGTAGAAGTATTTGGCAATCTCCCCCGCTTATTCATCTAATAATAAGATTGCCTGCTTGCTGATTCCTATGGGTAAAAGCCCCCGATATCTATGGGGGCATTCCCGCACCCTAAGGGGGTGGAGGGGGGAATAATAGGGTGAGCATGAAGAAGACCTTACTTTCCTTGGGCATATGTACCGCGGTTCTCACAACTGCCGCCGGTAGTTGCCTTCCTATAAAGCCAGCGGGACCCGCGAAACTGGGTGAGCGTGTGTCGAACGAGGCCGCGACGATAACCGTGCAATCGCTCGAAGAGCGGCATGCTCGTGGGTACTGCAAGATCAAAGATGGTTACACCTACCTGATTGTCGGTTTAACTGTTCAAAACACGGGAAGAGATGCTATCGATACCGGCGCCCTGGCCGGCCCTTCGGGCATGAGGCATCTCTGGTTTGCTATCCGGAATGCCTCGGGTGAGCAATACAATGAGGATACCGGCTATCGGACGGCTTCGACCCTATTTCGGGGAATCCTTGCTCCTGGAGAAGAATGCAGGGGTTGCCTCGTGTTCCAAGTGCCCGCTCGCTGGGACAACCTGACTTTCAATGCCGTCCTCGGGGAAGCAGCGGTATTGAAGGAGACTATCGCGAAAGTGGCCATAACGCGCACCGACCTGAAGTAGCCTCCTCTTGTCATCGTGATAATTATTGAGAGCGACCACACAATCTAGTAAAACTTTAGGTGAAGTAAACCAAATCTAGAAAAGGAGGTCGCTCTCAATAATTATCACACTCTTGCTTCATCGCTCCGCTGCGCCTCATTACAGCGGTGTATTATCGCTTATCTTTTTCCGAGGGCGATACTTAAGGAGTCGGACGCACGAACGTCTCCAAGATCTTCCAGTGCCCAGGCGGCATGCCATCTTACCATCTCATCCCCCTCGTTCAGCATCTGAATGAGGGCCGGAACCGCTGCGGAGTCGCCTATTTGACCTAAGGAACGGGCGGCGTTGCCGCTCACAGAACCGTGATCGCTTTTTAAAACTTTTATCAAGGGGACTATCGCCCTAGAATCGCCTATCCTTCCCAGTGCCGCCGCGGATTCCGCCCGAACATCCTTATCGGCATGGGTAAGCGCTCTTATCAGTTTCTTGACGTTTTGCTTTTCTTCGAGCTTCCTTATATCCGGCATGTTCTCCCCCGATACTGGCAATTCCAATTTAAATTTAATGATTTCATGTCTGCCGCTTTTCGGCAAGAGCAAGTCACCACGCGGCGCAATGACAATGCTTGGATGGTTCCGGGAGACGTCACAATGATAATTATTACTTAGCGGTTACCTCGAACTCGAGTTCGCCTTCCCCTGAGAGACTCCAATCGATGTCGGATTTGACGTCGAAGGTTAATTCAAAAGTCCCCTGCATGAATCCTAGGAGCAGAAGATGCAGACAAGCATTATTCAACTTGAGTCCCATCCTTTTGTCGCTCAACTCGAATTCCTGCAGATTCCCCAAACCCCTTAATGCCAGTTGCAGCCGCAAGTCCTCATCCGATTTCTCGAGGTCGAGGAAGGGAAAACCCGTCTCCACAAATCTTCGCTGCCCCTCAACAACGATCTGGGGAATGGTCTCTCCCAACTCATCTTCAAGCGCTCTGAATACCGGATCCATCATCTGCGGTCCGAGCAAAGCCATGCGGCGGCCAGTATCCCCATGTTTTATCAGACCCTCATTCCCCTGCCATTGGTATTCCGCCAGCAACATGGGTGCCCCACATATAGGGCAGCGCTCCAGATCGAGACCTGCCGAGACGTGTTTGTATGGAACAATAGCCATTCTCTTCTTGAGTTCATTATGGTATTTAGCCCATTGTGACTTGAATTGATACACTCCGGGCGTAAGTTCCTCATAGATGACCGCATGCTCGCCTCCCACTGCCGCGGCCAGAGCTCCGGCATAATTACCGGCCATGATCGGTAGTGAGAACGGCTTTGTGATCCTCTGTATGGAAAAATCGTACTGGTCGTTTTCGTAACGGTGATCAATCCATTCGTGCTTGCCATACCCCATCAACTGGCCGCGCATTCCCACCGCTTGTGCAATAGGCACGAGATCTATCTGCTTGGACCTTATCATCTGTCTTACCAAGTCGGGTAACGCATTCTCGTTGTAGAGTTGCGAGCCACGAGCCGTAATGTTTATGATCAAATGCTCAATCGAGACGCCTATGATATCCCCAATATTTTTTATAAGCGGGTCAATGGTCTCGCACTCTATAAACGTAGCCCGTGCACTCTGGTTCGTCCTCTGTACTATGTCGCCATTGTCGAGCCATGCTATTTCGCGGTTGAAAAGCTCCGGAACCTTGCACTCCTCACACAATTTCACATCTAACAAGACCACAGCCCTTCTATTTAGGAGACAGCTCGAGTTCGAGCCGGCCGTCTTCTGCGAGATCCCATTCGATGTTTGATTCGATATTGAAAGCCAGCTCGAAAGTACCTTGTACGAAGCCAAGCAGCAAGAGAGGGAGGCAAGCATTATCCAATTCCATCCTTACCCCCTTGCCTGCCATCTTGAATGACTGCAAGTTGCCCAATCCCCGCAGGGCCAGGCCGGCTCGAAAATTATCTTCGCTGCCCATGAAGTCACTAAAATCGAAACCGGTTCTCACAAACCTCCTCTGTGCCTCCACAACGGTTTCCGGGATCGTATCGCCCAATTCATCCTGTAAAGCACTGAATACCGGATCCATGAGCTGAGGACCGAGTAAAGCCATGCGGTGACCGGAAAGCCGGTGTTTTATTTGACCTTGGTCCGGCAACCACTCGTACACCGAGAGCGCCTTCGGCCCACTGCAACTCGGACACGGCTCTAAAGCGAGATCGCCTTCTTGATGGTTGTACGGAACAATGGCCATTCTTTTCTTTAGCTCTTCCTGGTATTTATCCCAGTGCGTGCGAAATTGGTACACGCCCGGTTCCTCTTCCTTATAAGAAACGCCATGTTCTCCGCCCACCGCCGCCGATAGTGCACCCGCATAGCTCCCGGCGATAAGGGCAACGGAAAACGGCGCCGTGATCCGCTGGACAGAAAAATCATCCTCGTCGTTCTCGTAGCGGTAATCGATCCACTCGTGCTTGCCATAACCCATGATCTGTCCCCGCATACCTATGGCTTCCGCAATCGGTACGATGTCTATTTGTTTCGACCTGATCATTTCCACCAATTGCTTGGGCATGTTCGCGCTGTTAAAGCGCTCGCTTCCTCTGGCCGTGATGTTAATAACCAGGCGTTCTATCGGCATGCCGATTATGTCACCAATGTTTTTAAACAATGGGTCAAGGTTTTCACATTCGATGAAAGCCGCGCGTGCGTTCAAGTTTTGCCGCTGTACGATATCGCCGTTATTGAGCCAGGATATTTCCACATTGAAAAGATGTGGCACTCCGCATTCCGGACACACAGTCACCTCTAACATAGCCTAACCTCCTCATTAAAAGGAACGGCCCCGGCCAGCCCCCTGGCCTAATTGTTTCTTCGGCATTTTCCAGGAAGAATTGAAGAAATATTGACCCAAGATATACCCCCCTCAACGTCCGTGCCCGTCCCCTACGCGAAGATTGGAGGGCCGAGAGGCCGATACCACTCAGGTAGGTTAGATCAGATTTAAGGAAGGACAATAACATGGTCTCCAGGTATTGCCGTTTTCTCTGTATTGCGGCCCTTGCACTGTTATTGACGGTGGCCGCCACCGGCTGCGGCTCTTCCCAGCCGGCTGCCCAACCTCTCGTCAAGAAAATCGATCATGTAAGCATCAGCTCCCCTGATCCGGAAGGGCTGTTTACGACACTCACCGAAACTCTGGAACTCCCGGTCGCTTGGCCGCTATCCTCATATCAAGGATTCACAACGGGGGCCGCCAATGCCGGAAACGTCAACATCGAGACTATCAAATTCGACACGGCGCGGCCTGTCCTGTCAGCGAGCATCTACGGTGTGGTTTTCGAATCGTATCCCCTGTCTGACACGTTGGACGAGTTCAAACAGCGGGGTGCCGACCCCAGCGATCCGCAGGATCAGATGCGAGACATTAACGGCGCGCAGGTCAAGGTATGGACAAACGTAACCTTAAATGCCCTCTGCAATGATCAATATATAGTCTACCTTTGCGAATACGCAAAGGAGATGGAGGATAGCCTTGCGAGCCGTGCAGTAAGCAGACCCTTCGGCGGGATAGGGCTCGTGGGCGTGAAGGAGATAAGCATCGGAACCACCGAGCCACAGCAACTGCGCGAGGAGTGGGAGACGATCCTTGCACCTGCCGTAATGTCGAGTGATGGCGTGCTCTCTTTCGATTCCGGTCCTGCAATTCATATTGTGCAGGCGAGTACGGACAGCATCATCGGGTTGGTTCTCGAAGTCGTGTCGCTCGATAAAGCCAGGGATTTTCTCTCGCAGAAGGTTATGCCGGGAGATACCTCCGAGGGCGAGATACACATAGACCCCATGAAAGTACAAGGCCTCGATATAACCCTGGTCGAGCAACCTTAACATTAGGGACGGGGATACACAAAGGTGTCAGGCTACACAAAGGTGTCAGGCACCTTTGTGTATCCCCAAAGTTAAGGGGTGAAGGCTACTTTGATTGCCTTGCTCTTTCCTTTGGCGGAAGCCGCCTCCAAAGCCTCTCGCCAATCATCCAGGCGAAAACGATGGGTTACCATATGTCCTATATCAACCTTGCCCTCAGCGTACAGCCGCAAGGCAAGATCGAAGGTATGCCTCCTTCCGCCGTGGGCTTCCTCCTGCTGCGCTCCATAAATCCCCCGCAAGGTCAGCTCCTTAAGCCATACCGGGGTCCAATCCAAACCCTTGGGTGCTCCTATCCCGAGGAGGTTGAAACTTCCCCCGTTATCCAAGATTCGTAGCGATGCCTCGATAGTATCGGTTGTACCCACTGCATCGAAAACTCGGTCTACTCCACCGATGAGGATAGGTTTGGTTCCAAGTGGTGTATACATTTTCGCCCCCGTGAGCTCGGCAATCCTGCGGTAGAATTTCTTTCCTCCCGGCGGTATGACCTCATCTGCCCCCATTTCATGAGCTACTCCGGAATGAAAGGGGTCGGGCTCTACGGCAAGAATCCTCACCTCCGGGTGCAGTGCCTTCAGGCCAGCTATGGTACAAAGGCCCATCGCTCCGCAACCGAATACGAGCACGGTCTCACCCGGCTCTATCGCATTTGCAGCCACCATGTGCAACGTAGTGGCGAATGGTTCTGTGAGCGCCACGTTCTCATCGCTTACGCCTTCAGGCACCTTGCAGAGCATCGATTGGTGCGCCACCCCCATTTCACTTATGAATCCTGCGACATCGGCGTTGCTCCCAACAAACATGCCCGGCGCGAGGCTCCCTTCCGTGAAGTTATAGCAGAGCTGGTTCCTCCCCTGGACGCACATGGGGCAAAGCGGCTTTATTCCCCGTGGCACACAGCCGAGCGAGGGCATCACCGTCACCCTCTCCCCCACCTCGAAGCCTTCAACGGCCTCCCCCATCTCCGCAATCTCCCCGCAAACCTCGTGGCCGAAAATGAAGGGGAAGGAAGCAAACGGCTGCAGGGTCAAGCTCTCCTTGCACCTCATGATGCTCAAATCGCTTCCACAAAGGCCCGTGAGCTTGGGCTTTATCTTCACCCATTGCGATCCCGGCAATTCCGGCTCCGGCACTTCCCTCACCCCGGTGAGAGCCCAGGATGAGGAGATAACCTGGGGCCACCTGCGAGAAAGTGCGCCAGTGAGCAGGTATTTCGGGATATTGTAATTAAAAGTGAGTGCCTTCATTGTCGCCTCATTCGCCGCAGAAGGGCTCCGCGCAATCCTTGAGCCACAGCCCGTTTATCATCTCCGAGAGAACGGGCACTTCGAGGTTAACTTCCGGGTCGATGAGGGCATCGATAACCGTGATGCGGTCCGACTTGGCAGCTTCTTCCAGCGCGGGCCGGATGTCCTTCGGGTCCTCCACCCTAATTCCCTTAGCTCCCATCGATTCCGCCATGAGGTCGTAGCGGACGTCGCAGAAATCGCTTCCGCAATAACGCCCGCCGTAAGCGGAATGTTGAGCCCCCTTTATCATCCCCCAAGCACTATCGTTGGCGATGATGTCGACTACCGGGAGCTTGTAGCGGACTGCCGTCTCGATCTCTTGCGGGTTTAGCATAAAAGCGCCATCGCCGTGAATTATAAATACGGGACGCTCCGGGTTGGCGATCTTGGCCCCCAGCGCGAAGGGAAGTCCCGTGCCCAACTGGCCGGTCCCCTCCGGCCAGAGGAACGAGCGCGGTTTGTATATCCTGCCAACGATGTTGGTCCACAGGCAGATGTTACCGCCGTCCATCACCATGATTCCGTCGCGCCCGAAGAAATCCACCGCCTCCTTGGCGAGACGCAGGGGATGGATGGGCTTCGCCTCGGAAGTACCCAGTTCCTCATAACCAAGGTTGGCGGCATCATCCATTTCGCGGTAATCGGCAAAGAAATCGCGCGGGCTGATCGGGCCGGTTTCCTTCTTCACCCGCTCAAGCATTCCTGAGAGAACATTCTTGGCATCGCCGGTAATACCGAGGTCGAACTCACGGTTAAGCCCGATGTTTTCCGGATCTATATCCACATAGATGAACTTCTGCTCGGCGGGGCTTCCCCACATGTTGGGCTGGCCCCAGAAATCCATCTCCGAGACGGTGCAACCTATGTTTAAGACGAGGTCGGCATTCGATTCGGCCATGATGCCCCCCATCCCCTTCGGCGTGAAAAGAAGAGGGTGATCCTCGGGGAGCACTCCCCTTCCCGATATGCTGGTTGTAACCGGTATCTGCAAGTATTCGGCCAGCTCGCGCACTTCGTCCCAGGCCTTGGCCCTCATCACGCCTCCTCCGGCATGGATGTGCGGTTTCTCGGCTGCGAACATCATTTCCACTGCCCTATCTATGGCTTGGGGATCACCGGCCGGCTGGACCTCTGTGCGGTAGCGATCGGGGGCCAGGAGATTTATTTCGCTGTCGTCACGGGACTCGAAGAGGATATCCACCGGGAAATCGAGGTGTACCGGCCCCGGCCTTCCGGAGGTGGCCACCCGGTAAGCGCGCTCAACCAGCTCGGGGATGCGGTCCCAGCGGTTTACTACGGCATTCCACTTGGTTATGGGCTTAAATAATGATAGTTGATCTAATTGCTGCATGGATCCCCGGAAAGGATAGCAGCGGTTGGAATGGATCTGGGGACATATGGCGATCAGGGGAATGCCATCGTTGTAAGCGACGTAGATACCGGAAACCAGGTTCGCAGCGCCCGGACCCACCGTCCCCATGCACACCCCAACCTGGTCGCTCGTGCGGGAGACGGCATCGGCCATGTGCGCGGCCGCCGCTTCATGATGTGTCATTATGAATTCCATGCCCGCCGGCACGCCGACACGTTGTATCGCATCGGTAAAAGTCGTAAGCTGTCCACCGGGGATGCCGAAGACCCACTTGGTCCCCTCCTTTAAGAGCGATCTCACCAGTAGTTCCCCACCGTTCATCAGCGTCATTGCAATACCTCCCTCTCTGCTTTGCTTAAATCATCCGATAGCAATTGCTTTTTCGGATAAGTAGCTCTCCTTCACCCAGTTAATGGTTTTTTTCATCGCCTCATCCCAGGATATACGGGTTCGCCAATCCAATTCCCGCTTGGCACGGGCACAATCGACATGGTTTTCCCTTCCCATTACACCGGCAGCAAGCCTCGAGTACGGTGGCCTTATGCCCAGGGGTAGGCAGGCTAATTCCATGGCATGTCCGCTGTACCAAGCGGCCTGAAAGGGCATGCTTCCATGGGTCTTCTTTCCGAGGAGCGCCCCGATCGTGTTGTTGTATTCGGCCCAGGTGATGCGATAATCGTCGCAGAAATGATAAGTGCGACCGGCCGCTTGCTCGCTTTGCGAGGCGGCGATGATTCCATCCACCAGATTCTCGACGAAGACGAATGCTGTCTCACATTTCCCTCTTGCGATCAAAGGAACCGGTCCTTTAAGGAAGGCATCGAGCACGTCACGCACCCAGGCACTGCCTGGTCCCAGAACGTTCGCCGGGCGGATTATGGTGACTTCCAGGTCTTGCCGGCCATGGTAGGAACGGCAAATATCCTCGGCATCAGCCTTGCAATCACCGTAAGGGATCCCGACCTTGCGCAGGGGAAGATCCTCTGTTGCGTCCTTGGTGTGATACTTAAAGCCGTATGCGGCAATAGAACTCAAGTAGATGAATCGCGTTACCTCTCCCAGGCTCTCCTCAAGCAGGTTGCGCGTGCCATCGACGATGCTTGCGACAAAGAGTCTCCTCGCACCCCAGTCCGTAACCCTGGCCGCGCAGTGGTAGACGACGTCGCAGCCCTGCGCGCATCCCTTCAAGGTCTCCCGCTTCGTGATATCACCACGAAATGCCTGCACGCCTTGCTGTTCCAGGTCTACGGCATCCTCATCGGGAAGGAAGAGTCCCCTCGCTTCATCACCGCTGCTTAAAAGAGAGCGGCAGATGTATGAGCCGATCATGCCTCGTGCGCCGGTTACCAAGGCTTTCATCGCAATCCCCCCTTGGGTTCTCATGACTATCATAACCAACAAAGCCCGTTGTGGTAATCTATCCAAATGAGCGGTTTGAGGAAGGAGTCTTTATATGCCTGAAAATGCCATTGTTGTCGAGGGCTTGGTGAAGCGATTCAAATCGCTGGTGGCGCTCGACGGCATCGATTTCGAAGTTCCGGCTGGAATGGTCTTTGGGTTGCTGGGCCCCAACGGGGCTGGCAAGACCACGGCCATAAGGATACTTGCAACCATCCTCCATCCCGATGGAGGGCACGCCTCGGTCATGGGTTATGACGTGGTGCGTCAGGGTTCAGAGGTGCGATACCGCATCGGCCTTGCGGGACAGAACGCAGCGGTAGACCCCAACCTCACCGGCAGAGAGAACCTTCAAATGATCGGCACCCTGGCTCAAATGCCATCAAGGGAAGTAAAGTTGCGTGCCGCCGAACTCCTTCACGATTTCGACCTCACCGATGCTGCCGACCGTCCCCTTCGCACCTACTCCGGTGGAATGCGCCGCCGCCTGGACGTGGCCGCGGCTTTGGTGCAGCGCCCTCCGGTTATCTTCTTGGATGAGCCGACCACCGGCCTTGATATCCAAAGCCGCTCCGAACTATGGATGCATATAGGCAATCTCGTCTCTCAAGGGTCGACCGTCCTCCTCACCACCCAATATCTGGAAGAGGCCGACCGACTCTCCGACCGTATAGCGGTACTCGATGTAGGCCGTGTCGTCGCCAACGACTCTGTCGCCAACCTGAAAGGCCGGCTGGGGAATACGGTGATCGAGCTGGAGATGGAAAATATCGAAGTTGCCACGCGGGCGGAAGGATTGCTTGCACCTGCTCATACGGCCAAGGTCGAGCGCAATGGAACACGGGTCAATGTAAGCGCCGCCAACGGTCCGGATGTGCTTTACGAAGTGCTGCATGCCCTTAACACCAATGGCCTCCCTCCCAAGAATGTTTCCGTCCACGAGCCCAGTCTCGATGACGTCTTCCTGGCCATCACCGGTCATCGTGCCGTTTCAGATGAATCCGGCCCTCCAGTGAAGGGCGGTGATGCAAGGTGACCGATACTTGCATGCCCCCACGTCAATCTTTTCTGGTCGGTGCCGTGAGAGACACGGCCGCTGTTGCCCGCCGTAACCTCATCGGTCTTTATCGGGTCCCCCAACTACTGATATTCGTCCTCGTACAACCGGTGATTTTCGTTGTCCTATTCCGCTATGTCTTCGGCGGAGCACTCGCGCTCGCCCAGGTAACCCCATATCCATACGTCGATTTCTTGATGCCCGGTATATTCGTCCAGACTGTCGTCTTCGGTGCGATAGGAACCGCTATCGGCATCACTACCGACATTCAAAGCGGCATGCTCGAGCGCTTTCGCGCCCTCCCCATGCGGCGGACGGCGTTTCTAACCGGCCGGACCCTTTCGGACCTTGTTCGTAATATGGCGGTCATGGCCCTCATCACCGGAGTCGGTTTTGCCGTTGGTTTTCGCATTCATACCAATCCGATCGCCTTCACACTGGGCATATTGCTCGTACTGCTGTTCGCATACGTACTGTCCTGGCTATTCGCCCTGGAAGGACTGCTACTTCGCGATCCTGAATCGGCCCAGGCGGCAGCATTCCCTGTGATGGCTCCCCTGGTGTTCGCATCATCCGCCTTCATCCCTGTAACGACTATGCCCTCCTGGCTGCAGGGTTTCGCAAAGTACCAACCTGTTTCAGTGACTGCCTCCGCGGTACGAGCCCTGGTATTGGGAGGACCCACCGCCAACTACGTCCTTCAATCGCTTGCCTGGTGCGCCGGCATTGTTGCCGTCTGCGCACCCCTTGCTGTGTGGTATTACCGGCGTGCAGTCTGACAATATTGCAATACATATTTGGATCCTTGAAATATTCAGACCAGAGCGATCTTATAGGTGGCTGCTATTCTTCCTCGCTCGCCTCGGAAACCTCGTTCTTCTTGTTTCTTCTTCTTTTTAAGGACAGGCCGCCCGAGATGAGCGAAACAATTAAGGTCCCGCCGAAAGCGAAGGCAATAACTAAGAGAATGAATAAAAGCAGAAGCACTGACAGCATGGGTATCGGCATTTCTGTCCCCCCTTGATCGCATGAGTTCTTTCCCTAACATCCCCATTATACAACCGACTTCTGGAAGAATGCGCCATTTACGCAAGCTACAAGACGTGCTTATACTTCAGGCATGAGCGTCAAGGACAGGATCCGGGAGAAAGGTCTCGAACTCGGCTTTGAAGGCGTTGGCTTTGCCGGGGTGGAGCCCATGGATTCATATATAAAAGAAATCGAATCCAGGCCGCCCGAGATGTACGGATGGACCAATAGCGATCGCTTCAGCACTATTCGGGGCGCGAGTCCCCAAGTAAAGCATCCTTCGGCTCGTTCCCTGGTGGTTTTGATTAGCAACTATTACAGGAAGAGCTTTCCCCAAATGCTGGAAGGGGTTTACGGGCGAGCCTACCTGGTCGATGAGCGAAAAGTCCTGGGAGAGGAGATGGCCCGCATCGCCTCTTTCTTTGTTTTCCTCAAGCAAGAAGGTATCTCCCCTATCTATGACGGAGAGATTCCCGCCCGCATGGCGGCGGCCAGGGCGGGGCTCATTACTTACGGTAAGAACTGCTTCGCTTATGGCCGGGAAGCCGCCAAAAACTCTTCCTGGATTGAGATCATTCCATTTATTGCAGATGTGGAGTTGGAACCCGACGAGCCTTCCGTTGAACTCAATTGCCCGCCGAAGTGCAAGAATAAATGCATGAAAGCCTGCCCTACCGGTGCCATTTATGATGATATGAAAATGAATCCCTTGAAATGCATTGCCTTTAACACCTACTACGGCGCAGAGACTACCCCAATGGAGTTGCGCGAGCCGATGGGCACCTGGGTATACGGCTGCGACGCCTGCCAGGAGGCATGCCCGCGCAACCGGCCCTGGATGCGGCAGGAAAAGCCGCCTCATGAGGATCTTCATTCTAGGATGGATGAATACGATCTCCAAGCCATACTACAAATGGATCAGGTCTTCTATGAGGAGAAGCTCTGGCCTAGATTTTTCTATATTTCGAGGAAAAGAATCGACCGCTGGCATATGAACGCCGCGAGGGCCCTGGGGAATCTTGGTAATTCGGATTGCATCCCGGCACTGGAGAGGTCGCTGCGCGAGAGCCCTTACGAAAACGTGCGCTCGATGAGTGCCTGGGCTCTTGGCAGGATTGGCGGGGCAAAAGCGCGAGAAATCCTTGAAAAAGCTCGGGGAAAAGAATCAGAGCCGGTTATTATTGAAATAAACCAGGCATTGCATATGCTCTGAAAGTCCGCAGCAATAGATCGGTCTTCGCCTTCGCCTCTTTCATAGCCCAATATGCAGTCATCTATTGCACTTATGACCTCTCGGGATGCTATGCTTCCCTAAGGGTCCAACGGTCCCGGGAATTATTATTCAAAGGAGTTGCCGCAGTATGAAATTTAAAAAGAGACACGTCCATGTTTCTGCCCTTGTTCTTGCCGGCCTGGTAACAGTCACTCTGTTCGCTGTGACCGGCTGCGGCAAGAAAAGTGAGGTCTCTCTTGATTACGATAAATCACCTGTGAATATAATCATCCAGGTTAAGAGCTTCGGCGGCATGCCGGCTCCCTGGGACGACACAATTCCCTCCTTCACGCTTCATGGCGACGGCACGGTGGTCAAATGGGGCGACAACGAATCGGATAACATTCTGGTCTCCGGCAAGATGACCGACAACCAGGTGAGCGACCTTCTGGTACGAATCCGGGATGCTGGCTTCTTCGACCTCGAGACCTGGTATCAGGGAGAGGCTTACGACTATACCTTTACATCCATTGAGATAAATCTGCAGCAGGAGAGCCATAAAGTAACCGATTACTTCGTGAAGCCGGAGGCATTCACCTCTGCCCTGCAGGCCATTATGGAAGCGCCTGCGCAGGATCTGAGGGATACGACACGCGGCCGCGGTTATCTTATAACGCAGGCGCATCAAGCAAGCGACAAAGATACCGTCATCGATTCGAGCAGCGATATCTACTTATCATTACCGGATGCCTCCGTTCTGCAATGGGCGGCAAAGGCGAATGAGCCCGTAGGAATAGACGGCAAGGATTTTTCCCGTATCAAGCGCTACGCCGTCGATCATAACACCAGGGGATTGGTCATCAAGACCGATACCGGCGATCTCATCCTCTACCCGGTCTATGAGCCCCGCTAGGTGACCCGGATCTAGGGCGTATACCCCATGGGAATACTTAATTCTTTAAGGGGTGCCGAGATGAAGAAAATCTATTCTGAGATTAAGATTGACGCGAGCGCGGCACGTGCATGGGAGATCCTAATAGATTTTCCCGCATATCCTGAGTGGAACCCGTTCATCCCCGAAATAAGCGGAGATTTACGCGTCGGCTCTATGCTCAAGGTACACATTCAGCCTCCCGGCTCCAGGGGGATGACTTTCAAGCCCAAACTCCTCCGGTTTGAGCCCGAGCACGAAATACGTTGGCTCGGTAGGCTGTTCATCGCCGGTCTGGTCGACGGTGAACATGCACTGGCCATAAAGAAGCTTGAAGGTGACCGCGTCTTATTCTCCCAATCTGAGGAGTTTAGAGGCCTCATCGTGCCGTTTCTCTCAGGAATAGTTAAAAATACAGCCAAAGGCTTCGAGGAAATGAACGGAGCGCTGAAGGAACGAGCTGAATCCGCGGGCGATTAGGATTTTCCTGGTTAGATAGGCAGGGGCAAGCACATATTCTTTTATTTAGCTCGATTTTAAGAAAATGTGAAAATAAAGAAGAATGACCCATTGATTTAGGAGGAATAATGGCTACTCAGATCGAGGAAAACAAGAGGATTGCGGTCGGAGTTTATACCGGTCTTTTCAACAAGAAGGACCTGTCGATAATCGAAGAACGCATCGCTCCGAATTACAGACAGTATAATCCCACGGTTCACGATGGGGCGGAAGAGTTGCGCTCGGCCTTGGAAGGCATGCTTGCATCCTTTCCCGAATTGCGGGTAGATGTGAAGGGCACAACCGCAGAGGTAGACTTGGTTGCCCTGCATGTTCACTGGAGCATGAATCCCGAGGACCGAGGATCAGCGATAGTCGACGTCTTTCGTTTGGAGAACGGCCTTCTTGTAGAACACTGGGATGTCATCCAGGAAATTGCGGAAACGTCCGCCAATCATAACGGCATGTCTTAGGGATGAAGGCGGATGCTGCTGCTGCTCCGCCCTTGACCCTACCTTTTTTTGGGCGCCGAGTTACCCGGAATGTACATTTTGTCATTAATGAAGAGGTCTCGAATATCGAGGAGCTCAATATCCGAGACCGTCAACCTACTTACGGTTTACCGTGTCGCCGCTCGGCCCAGGTAACGGCCGAATATATGACCGGCCAAGCCCACTCCCCATCCGGCTATCACCCATAGGGGCCATGGGTATTCCACTTTGCTCAGTTTCCACACGACAAGCAGGAATACATTGACCATAATGTACACGCCGAGATGCGCTTGGATGTCAATGTTGTGGGCGTTACATTTCCTGGTGGGTTTGACCACACCTTCATTGTGCACAGATGCTTCTTGTCCATCTTCCTTCATACTTCTCACTCCTTTCGCCTTGATATGCTGTGATCTTTTCTACTTTTCAGCCGGTCACCCGGCATTCATTTCCCTCGCTCACTCCGTTCAGGACATCACTCTGATTTTATGGGTTCGTTGATCAGATCCGACCCGCAGTAGCGGCACTTTATGGCCTCACTCCTGATTCTCTCAGCGCAATATGGGCACTTCATCTTGCCAGCCCTCGCGGGTCCCATCTCGTGAAGTATCGAGCCTACGAGATCCGAAACATCGCCGAGAATGGAACCGACCATGTGCGAGACTCCCGTTGTGATCCCTCTCACCGGACCTTCGTAAGCTTGCATCGTTCGCCCGCATTTGTCCGCTCCGGCCTTCTTCATCTCTGCCGTATCAATCACCCCCCTAAGAAACTATGCTGGCATTTCAGCCTCAACCCGGGATCTCATCGATGCCATATACTGGAATCCCGCCAATTGCTACCGCTCCTCTACCGAACCCGCGTACCACCTTGCCTTGGAAGGCTCGGTTTCCCCTTCCCCTCCCTCGCGATGAATCTCGGCTTTTGCTTGGAGCTTGTGCAAGGCCCTTTTAGCATCCTCGCCGTCCATCTGCAGTGCCTCCGCTATTTCCACCTGGGTTGCTCCGGGATACTCATTGATAAAGTTCGAAACCTTCTCGGCATTTGCCCTCACTCCCTCAACCATTTCCTTGCCTTTGTCAGAGAGGTTGAGTTTTTCAATGCGGTGCGCTTCCTTCCGCCTCTCTATGAAGTTCTCCAGATCGCCTGCGGTGACGATGTACTTCCGTCCTAATCTTGCCGCTGGGAGATCTCCCTTCTTTATGTAGTGATAGACCGTTTCGGTATTCAGTTTCAGCAGCCTGGCCACCTCACTGGGTCTTAAGAACTTTTCCATTTGATACCCTCCTTAATACCATACTAGTCTAGTTAAGGCGACTTTAGCCTATTTAAGTAGATATGTCAATGGCTTGTGCTGGTTCATGATATTTATAAATCACTTTTTGTGGATATCGTCTTCAGTTGCTTATCAACTCCAGATTATTGCCTGAAATAGTAGGATAATGGTATTGAAATTTGTTTCTGTTAAACACTGGAATAATGTAAGGGGTTTTAAAGGAAAGGCATATGCCGGAACTACTTGCTCAAGACATAGGTGATGTTGAAGTTCAATATCTGGATTATCCCGGTGATGGACCGACTGTGATAATGCTCCACGCTACCGGTTTTCAACCATGGCTCTGGCATCCGATAGCCAGGGAACTTGCACGCGACTTCCGTGTTATAGCGCCCTACTTCTGCGACCATAGACCAATCGAGCCCGAAAAACGAACCTTGAGCTGGCTTGTCCTTACCGATGACCTGGTGGCCCTAATCAGGCGCCTTGGAATTACTAGGCCCTTTGTTGTCGGGCATTCAATGGGTGGAACAATTGCGACCATTGCCGAAGCCCTCAATGGCCCGATCGCATCCCGCATGGTCCTAATCGAGCCCATCTTTCTACCCTCCAACTTTTATGAACTGGATATTATGGTTGAGCAACATCCACTTGCCTCGAAGGCGATCAGGCGCCGCAACAGATGGAACGACGAGGCGGACGCCAGGGAGTACCTCAATGATAAAAAGCTTTTTGCCAACTGGGACAGGGAGATGCTCGATCTTTACCTGGAGTATGGGATGAATAGATCCGACAACGGAGAGCTTACTCTCGCCTGCCAGCCGGAGAGAGAGGCAGCCCTTTTCATGGGAGCCATGGCGAAAGACCCCTGGAAACTTCTGGAGAAGATCTCATGTCCTGTGCTGTTAGTGGAAGGCGAAAACAGCGACAACAGGACGGTGATCGACCTGGAATACGCAACATCCCTTATGCCCAAGGCGGAACTCAAAGTAGTGCCGGGCGCTGGGCACCTCGTACCGATGGAAAGACCTCATGAGCTGCTTGCGTTGCTCCTCGAGTTCTTCGGAGGCTGATGACGATCCCATTAAGGCGCGTCTAACCCTGATGGTTTCGATGTCTAATCCTTGGCGTCTTTGAAGTCGATCCTGTCGTGGCTTCCATCGCAGAAGGGTTTGTTCTTCGATGACCCGCACCTGCAACAGCAGCAGTGCTCCGTCGAGACACTCTCAGCCCTCGGCTCGCATCCAACGACTTCTATGCCCCCGACCAGACAATACGGCCCATCCTTTGCCACGATCGCCGCTGGTTTTCGTTCTGGGTCCTTTTGTTCTACCCCATCAATGCTGTAACTGAGCGCTCCGGACGGGCACTTCTCAATCACCGCGATGATATCCTCGGGGTCGGCCGCGTCCGGGTCTATCCAGGGCCTTGCCTCCTTCCGAAAGACAGCAGGCAGCTCACGCCAGCAGAACCCGGCGTGAGAACAGAGATATCGGTTGTCATGGATGGTTATCCTTTTGCCTGCATAGTCACGGCGCCCGTTGACTGACCCATCCGACTCTTTCCTTCCACTAAAGCCGATCTTCACATGCGTGCCGTCACAAAAAAGTTTGTCTGCGGAACCTCCGCAACGGCAGAGGCAGACCGGCTCTTCACAGGAGATCTCGTTGCCGTGCCAATCATAAATGACGTTGCCTTCCGGATTGACCTCGTTCTCATATAGCAAAGGCCCGTCCTGTAGGGGGATTAATCTCGCCTTCTTTGGCTGATTTCGTTTTGGTTTAGTCATGAAAGCTCATCTGCTAACGTTTACTACGAGTTTGATTTTAGGAACGACCTTCCACTCCCTTTTCTTTGCAGATCGATTGCTTGCGGCGCGACGTTTACAGCCCTCCTGAAACTAATCCTTACGATACATGGTGACTACCACGCAGCCGCCAAGGCCGATGTTGTGCTGAAGGCCGATCCTTGCGTCTTCTACCTGACGGACTCCGGCTTCTCCGCGCAGTTGCCATACGAGTTCCGCACACAGCAAACCTCCGGATGGGTTGGTCACGTATTTGCCACCGTAGGTGTTGTCGCCGTCTTCTATGAATTTCTCCGCCGTCCCCTCGGGCGTAAGGCCAAGCCCCTCATACGTGATCAGCTCGCTGGCGCCGCGAACTCCACCTAATTCAACGTCATCCGGTATTCTTGAAATGCATTCCCTGCACATAGACTATAGCACCCATAGCCGAACCTCCGAACGATCTATGTTTATCGTAAAGGACCTAGTGGTTGTTCCGATCAACAGAAGGCCTACGCAGCCGGCAAATGTACGCTTGATGACCAGCCGGGTTATACCTTCTATTTGGAGGTGGAGGATCTCGAGGGCTGGCTTGTGAGGCATGACACTATAGCGATTACCGTTAAGAATGATTCGGGCACTCAAGTGTATGCTACGCAGGGAACCATAGCCGGAGGAGCTATCAAGATCGTTAGATAAGCATGATTTGATGTATTGCGGGGCAGGGAAAGATTTCCCTCGCCCTGCAATTGGCATGACGGGTGTTATGATTAGGTCTTTATAAGATATGCCGATACTTCTAAAATCAAAGAGCGTAGAGGCTTGACGGTTTGTTATTCAGGGAAGGATGTGCGTAACGATGCCATTGAACGCAAAGGTCCATTACAACCAGATCACCGATGCGTGGAAAGATTTCATGGGGGAACATTTCCATTTCGGCTACTTCGAGACCGAGTCCACAGACCTGGAAACTGCTGTGGCGGCCCTCACCGACAAGATGCTCGCGCTCGGCGATATCAACCCCGACACTAGGATACTCGACGTCGGCTGCGGCATAGGCGGCCCCGCGTTCTACATCCATCAAAAGTACAACTGCTTCATAGACGGCATATCCACGAGCGACCGCGGAATCGAACTGGCAAATGCTGCCAGCAAGGAGAAGGGCTACGATAAAGTCAACTTCAAGGTGGCGGATGGGCAGAAAAACGGCATGCCGGATAAGAGTTACGATATCACCTGGGTCATGGAATCATCGCACATGATGTCCAATAAGAAGGCCCTCTTTTCGGAATGCTACAGGGTACTCAAGGATGACGGATCGCTCATCCTCTGCGACCTCATGATGCGGGTTCCCTTTCGCAAGCAACTCGCCCACTTCGTAAGGAATCCCAGGGAATACCGCGACAACATGAAGACCTTCGGGTTCGCCCAGCTGATACCAATGGGAATGTATGCGAAGCTCCTGGTAGAAGCTGGCTTTAACAATCTCAAGGTCATGGACATTTCTAAACAGGCTGCACCGACGGGCAAGGTCTGGGCGGAAAATGCCATGAAGTATAGGGATGCCCAAAGTAAAGGTTTCACTAATGAGGATGTGGACCTGTTCGTGCGCGCCTGCGAAGCAATGCACGGGTGGTTCGAGGAAGGTATTATAGGCTACGGAATAGTGAAGGCCACGAAGTAACTGGGAGGGCCATGATTCTAAAACGAGCCTTTTGGGTTTGTGTTTCAGCAAAATCTGTTATAATGAACGAGTATTGGCCTTTTGAGGCAGGAACGAGATTCTTTCCCGAGGGACCCAAAACCTCGGGTTTTTTTCGAGAAGGAGGTGAAAGATTGAAGATATACGCAGGAAACCTGAGCTACTCGGTGGCTTCCGAGGATCTACGGAAGGCATTCGAAGAGTTCGGTACGGTCGATTCGGCGGACGTGATCATGGATCGCAATACCAACAGGTCCAAGGGATTTGGTTTCGTGGAGATGTCCAATGACCAGGAAGCGCAAGCAGCCATAACAGGGCTGAATGGCAAGGACCTGGATGGGCGCCCGCTTAACGTAAGTGAGGCCCGGCCCAAGAGAACCGAATCAAGAGGTTCGTACCGTTATTAAAGCTTTTTGGATCCCGGGCCTTTATATATAGATACCGGGACAAGATTAGCAACCTAGAGTGGAGGTCTCTGATCTCCGCTCTTTCTTATCCGCTACTTATAGGGAGTGAAGTCGATACCCCGGACCTGACCTCGTTTTTCAAACCAGTCCGGCTCATTCAATGGCGGTACGACGAGCTCCGCTTCTTCCTTGCGAACCAGCTTTATCGCTTCACTCGGACAGGAGCTTACGCAAAGGCCGCACCCGATGCACGCCTCTTTAATAAACTGGTACTCGCCGTCTTCTTCGACAATAGCGTTTACCTGGCATCGTTCCTCGGCGCATATGCCGCAATCGGTGCAGAGCTCCGGATCCTTCACCGCGTAATAATGGGAATTTATTACAAGTGAAGCCGGTATGCCCAGTTCATGAATGGACCTCAGCACCCCGCAACAGCACTTGCAGCAATTGCAGATATAGAATTGTCCGGTTTGGACATTGGATGCGAGGTGCACCATGGCTTCATCTTCCGCCTTATTGAGCAATTCGTACGCCTCATCTTTGGATATTATCCGTCCCGCGGAGAACTGCTCGAAGTACCCGGGTACCGGCGCGATGGCCATGCAGATCTCAACGGTTCTAGCGCACGGGTTTCCAAGCAGCCCTTCTTCCTTTTTGCATATACAATCGACCACGCGGAATGACTGGCCGGCTTCGATAATCGAAGAGACCTTCTCGTAAACGAGTGCCTCCTGCTCGTTGGGGATGGCTTCCTCTACCAATACCGTCTGCATCAGTTGCGGTGTTTCTGCAAAGAATTGCCGGGCATATATCGGCCTATATTGATCGTTTAATTCCGCCAGTTCCTTATCCATGTGCTCGACCTGGTATTCGAATATACCGAGAATCCAAGGTATCATCTTGAAAAGGCTCGTTCCCCCCAGCCTGACTTCGAATATCTGACCTTTCTCGGCCATATCCTGTAGCGTCTCCTTGAAGTCTTCTAACGGCCGGCCGGTACGCTCCGCGATCTGCTCGGCTGTTTCGAGCTTTAGCCTCATG
>Ga0154635_115_pt1 | contig 39721 bp, 40 predicted proteins | sample Rifle2008BG13ft_FD_116064 | JGI IMG/M metagenome (GOLD analysis project Ga0154635, IMG submission 116064) | Solincola sediminis RBG_13_55_18
TAGTTCTCCAGCTTCTTAGCCGAATCATACAACAGGATGTCCTGCGTCCCGGCCCCTATATCAATTGCCAATATTTTCATGCTTCTGTGCTCCCTTATTTATTTAGTTCATCCTGATTATCGCCGTTATAAGAGTCCTTTGAGCATATTAAACCGCGGCCGTTCACCGGTTAACTATAAAGGTTTGAATCAAGTATTCGACAATATTGATATAAAAACCATTTTGGTGACAAAGGAGGATTCAATACGATATTAACGTTCTTTTAAAGGACGTTATCCTTTTAAGGGAGTTGGGGTGTCGATAAGCAAGGTTCAGGAACAACAAGGCTTCACTTTAATAGAGCTAATGATAGTTGTCTTAATCATCGGTATTCTCGTCGGTATTGCGGTTCCCGTGTTTCTTTTTTCAGCTGGAGATGCAAAGGCCAAGAGATGCATGTCGGATCGCAGAACCATTAAGGGTGCGTCCAACAATTACGCGGCACGTAACGCCGGTACATATCCCGATTTATCCAATTGGCGCGAGGACCTTCAAAATTATATTGAGCACGTTAACGACCCGGTGGCAACTCAGATAAAATGCTCTGACGGCGGGGTCTGGACACCTACAAGTGGAGCCAGCGAGCCCCTGGATCTGAGATGCAGCCTATTCAATGATGCCGAGAATCCTCATTCTGACATATGATCAAAGACTTGTGTCCGGACATACTCCTTGTCACGCAGTATACATGCCTTTATATCTCCATCTCGAACGGCTTAAGTATCTCGAATTGTGCGACCTATGATCAGCCTCTGCTTTTTAATACGGCTTTTATTGATTCTTAGATTCCAATGAATATAGATAGAAAACATGTATCTGTATGGACGAAAGGGGCTTCTTGCAGGTCTTTTATAAGCGATCAGTACTACAAAATCGTTAAGGATTGAAGTCAAATTGCCGATGATAATTTTGAAACAAAAGTCATGGTTGCAAGGAAGGAGGTGGGGAGAAAGAGTTTTTGCTAACGTCTTTAAGGGCGTTGATTTTTTATGAAGGGAGGTGAAAAGATTGCATAGGCAAGAAGGTTTTACACTGATCGAGTTGATGATCGTCGTTTTAATCATTGGTATCCTTGTTGGTATTGCGGTACCGGTCTTCTTGGCGGCCAGTGGAGATGCTGAGGCAAAGAGATGTGCGTCCGATCGCAGGACCATCAAGAGCGCATCAAACGTCTATGCGTCAGGTAATGCGGGCGCCTACCCGGTCGAAGCAGACTATCGAGTATTACTGGACGGTTATGTCGAGGATATTGCCACTATTGCGTGTCCGACCGGAGGCACATGGGCCGATGCAGCGGCTGATGGCACTGTCCCTCTTGATCTCCAATGCTCTATTGCTGAACACAACGGTTAATCGTAATCTTGATTAAGGCTAAGAGCAGTTGATTAAGGGAAGATAACAGATGGAGGAGATATCTGCTTCTCCGCGTTAAAGAATTGGGAGGGAAAGGTTTCCCTCCCAATTCTTTAACTTAGATTGGTTGTTTACTAAGTTTGAAATATTGGGGAGCAGCGCTCATTGACCTAGAAAAGGTTGCGGTAGAAATCCCATATGGCGGGGCCCCAGAAGAGGGCGATGAGGGCGCCGGCTGCCAGGTAGGGGCCGAAGGGGATGCGGGATTTGCGGCCCTTGCCCCCGAGAACCATGAGCAGGATGCCCAGGATCGAGCCGAGCAGGAAGCCGAAGAACAGGGCTATTGCCTGGTAATAACCAAGGAAGATGCCGGTAAAGGCGGCCAGCTTGGCATCACCCATGCCCATCCCTTTTGGAATAAGAAGGGCGAGCAGGCCAAGCGGAACCGCTCCGATTGCGAAGCCGATCAGGCTGCGCAGGATGATATTTCCATCTCCCCGGACTAGAGCGACAATTCCCATAGCGGCAAGCCCGATGGGAATCGCGGGATAGATTATTTTGTTGGGAATAATCTGCATCTGAATATCTATCACTGACACGATTACGAGCACCGTAACCATGAAGAGGTAAGGGAGAAGCTCGGCTTTCCAGGTAAAGCCGCATTTTGCGAAAACGGCTAGATACAGAAGACCGGTGATCAGTTCCACCAGGGGATATCGCGCAGAAATCGATTCATGGCAATTACGGCATTGCCCGTGAAGGATCGCATAACTCAACAGGGGCAGGTTGTCGTGCCAGACGATGGTCTTTCCGCATTGCGGGCAAAAGGACCGCGGCGTCCATAATGATTTGCTTTCGGGAATGCGAAAGATCGCCACATTATTGAAGCTGCCGACGACTAACCCGAATAGAAAGACAACAGCCGAAAAATAGATCGTATGAAACACTATCTCTCCATTAAAGTGAGCATTTTACCCTACATTTATCATGGTTTGTCATCGACACCCGGTATCATAATATTAATGGCTTGCCTGTTTGAAAAGTTAATAATATTATATTATCGTGGCAGAAGTTGGGCATGTTAGAGTTCTGCAGGACCAAACAAAGACAGGAGTGAGTGACCAATGCAGATGGTAGAACCGGATTACTGGAAGGGAAGGGGCAGGTATTCCAAACAGGCCTTATCCCGGAAGGTCAAGGACGAGGACCACTATCTCCCGGATAGTAGCGAGGAGAGCAAGGAAGCGAAGTGATCTCCTCGCCTCAAGAGGAGCGTAAGGCAAAGACATTGCAAAGAGCCCTGGACGAGATTGCCGATCTTGACCTTGAGGGCCAAGGTCGCAAAGGTGGTTTCACCTGCAAGGCGTTAGCCGATGGAAGGCAACAAATCTCCATACCTTCCTTCGGCGATACTCTGAGTATTTTCTTCCCGCAAGGGGACATCGAATTCCCGGCATTCATTGACAGCTTTTCTCTTCAGGTCCTGGCACTCCGTTATATAAAGCTATCCTGTGATAAGCCCATAACCGGAGAGTGGATCGCTTATCGGGATCTGCCGGGTGGGAGATTTTACGCAGCCACTCTCGTGCCGACAGTCGAACAACCCCTCGCCCAGGCTTTCGGCACAAGTCCCGGCCTGCTTGCTAAGGCGGCTGCTGGATTCGGGGGGCTCAAGGTTGATTACGGCGATGAGGCCTATGTTTTTTACCCCTTTCCCAGAACGCCTCTTTTATCGGTTCTGCATTGGGGAGATGAGGAGTTTGAGCCCGATTGCCGGATCCTCTTCGATCGTTGTTGCTCGCATTACCTGAACACCGACGATCTCAAGATTCTCGCTACCCAGTTGTCTGCCTACCTCTTGAAATGGAGCGGCGCACAGGTGCAGATTGAGAACCTGCTTTGGATGGTAGAATAGCGCAGGGAAGCGGTTAAGATACCCCCGGCGGTATGATCTATATTATGGTCAAAGATCTTCCTTATCAATATTATTTATGTCTGGAAGCTCTGTTGAAGGGATAAGTATGATCAGCAAGCTGGATCCCGGCCTTGAAAGGGAGATCGAGGACAGGAGCGGTCAGAAGGCCCGGCTGTGTTATCAATGCGGCAAATGCAGCACCGGCTGCCTCTTCAATTTCGCTATGGATATTCTGCCCCATAAGGCCATCAAGCTCGTTCAATACGGCCAGAAGGAAAGGCTGCTTGCGAGCGAAACCATCTGGCTCTGCGCGGCCTGCGAGACATGCACGGCACGCTGTCCAAATGACATAGATGTTGCTCGGGTTATCGATAGCCTGCGGGAAATCGCTCTCGAGGAAGGAATAAAGACGGCCGATAAAAATATCCCTCTCTTCCACAAGTGTTTTATCGGCAATATCCAAGCCACCGGACGCATCAGTGAGCCCATCCTCATGGGCTCCTATAAGACTTTATCCGGCGATCTCTTCAGCGATATCGGTCTGGCTGTGGAGATGCTGAGGAAGGGGAAGATAAAGCTGATACCAAGTGTGGTCAAAAGCCACAGGGAACTGCGCCGCATCTTCAAGGAGACCAAGAAATGAAGCACTACAGCTTCTTTCCGGGATGTTCCCAACTCTCCTCAGCAAGGGAGTATGGGGTTTCAGCAGTCGAAGTTGCGGAAGCCTTGGAATTGCACTTGGAGCCGCTAAAGGACTGGAATTGCTGCGGCGCCTCCTCGGCCCATATGACGAATCATTTTCTTTCCGTTTCTCTTCCCGGAAGGGACCTGGCGCTAGCTAAGGAGAAAGACCGAGACCTCGTAGTGATCTGCGCCAGTTGCTACAACAATCTGCGATCCGCCCAGAACCAGATCCTCACTGATTCGACTCTGGCTGGAAGGGTGAAGCACATAGTCGGCAAGGACATACGTTTCGAAGGAAAGATTGTAACGCTGCTCGATTTGATAATGGAGGAAGTGGGGCTGGAAGAACTTCGCAGGAGAGTCAAACAGCCTCTCGAGGGGTTGAAGCCGGTTTCCTACTACGGATGCCTGATGTCGCGACCTCGAGGCATGATGGATAACGATGATCCTGATAACCCGACCTTCATGGATGATTTGCTCTCGACCATCGGTGCCGAAGTAAAGCCTTGGTCCTACAAGGCGGATTGTTGCGGAGGAAGCCTGTCCCTCACGCGAACCGACATTGTGGTGACGCTCGTAAACCGTCTCTTCCGAGCCGCGGAGGAGGCGGGTGCAAATTGCATCGTTACCGCTTGTCCCATGTGTCTCGCCAATCTCGAGATGCGGCAGGGAGAGGGCAAGTTTGCCTTTCCACAGGAATATGATTTGCCTGTCTTTTTCTTCACCGAACTCCTCGGGCTTGCTCTCGGGTTGGAGAAAGCCGAGGAATGGTTTTCCCGGCACCTGATCGATCCCAGGCCTTTGCTGGCCCGATCGGGACTGAGCAGGAGTATCGAATGACACGGAAGAAAGCACCGATCGGGGCCGTTTTGGTTATGGGAGGGGGAGTAGGAGGAATCCAATCCTCGCTGGAGCTTGCCGGTCTAGGCTACAAAGTCTACTTGCTCGATTCCTCACCCTCGGTGGGCGGTGTAATGGGTATGCTCGATAAAACTTTCCCCACCAATGAATGCTCGATGTGCATCCTTTCGCCCAAGATGGTAGAGATTGCGTCCAATGAAAACGTGGAGGTAATCACCCTTGCCGATGTCCTCTCGGTGCAAGGTAAGGCGGGGGATTTCAAAGTGAAGGTGCGGGTGAGGCCGCGCTTTGTGGATGCGGAAAAGTGCACCGGGTGCGGCGACTGCACGGCGAAATGCCCGGCGAAGATTCCCGACCCCTATAACGCAGGCCTTTCCATGACCAAGTCGATAAGAGTGCCCTTCCCCCAGGCGGTTCCCGGAGCCGCAGTCATCGATCCCGATACCTGCCGCTTTCTCACCAAGGGAAAATGTGGAAATTGTGTAAAAGTCTGCCAGGCCAAGGCCATCGATTTCGAGCAGAAGGAAGAGGAGCGAATCCTGCGAGTGGGAGCGGTCATCGCGGCGCCCGGGTACAAACCTTTCGATGCCTCCCGCAAGACAGAGTACGGATATAAGGTGAACGACAATGTGATTACCTCCCTCGAATTCGAGCGCATATTGGGTGCGAACGGCCCCACTCTGGGACACGTAGTGCGGCCGTCGGATGGGGAAGAGGTCAAGAAGCTGGCCTTTATCCAGTGCGTCGGCTCGCGCGATACCACCACCGGCAACAGCTATTGTTCGAGTGTGTGCTGCATGTACGCCACCAAGCAGGCGCTCATCGCCAAAGAACATCTGCCCTCGATTGAACCCACTATATTCTTCATCGACATGCGGGCCTATGGAAAAGATTTCGAGAAGTATTACAAGGCGGCCGAGACAAAAAACGGAGTGCGCTATATACGGGGGCTTGTTTCCGGAGTCAGGGAGAGACAGCGCAGCAAGGACCTTCTCCTTCGCTACCTCGACGGGGCGGGCGAGATGCGTGAGGAGGAGTTCGATCTGGTGGTGCTCTCCATTGGATTGGAGGCGCCATACGGTCTCAAGGAAGAATTGGGTATCGAGACCAATGAACACGGTTTCGCGGCCACCGACTCATTCATGCCGGTCATCTCTTCGAGGGAAGGTATCCTGGTTTGTGGAGCCGCACAAGAACCCAAGGACATTCCGGATACGGTAACCCAGGCGACAGCGGCCGCCGGGCTCGTGTCTCAGGCCCTGCACGACTCGCGCGGGACGCTGCTTGCCAAGTTTGAACATCCGCCTGAGAGGGACGTTAGCGGGGAAGAGCCACGGGTGGGCGCGATAATCTGCCGCTGCGGCTCGAACATCGGCGGCTTTGTGGATGTACCCGCCGTCGTCGAATACGCTTCCAAGCTCCCCGGCGTAGTTTTCGCCGAAGAGCGTATATATGCCTGTTCGCAGGATGCGCAGGAATGGATACGGCAAGTGGTCGAAGAACACAAGCTGAACCGCCTGGTAGTAGCCTCCTGCACCCCTCGGACCCACCAGCCTCTGTTCAGGGAGACTCTGCAATCGGCCGGAGTAAACAAATACCTCTTCGAGATGGCCAATATCCGCGAGCATTGCTCCTGGGTGCACATGAAAGAGCCCGAGCAGGCCACGCGCAAGGCCGGATACCTGGTGAAAATGGCGGTCGAAAAGGCGCGCCGGCTGGAGCCGCTTGCGGAAGGAGAAAGCGCAGTGATACCGCGAGCCCTGGTTATTGGGGGAGGCGTCGCCGGCATGAATGCGGCGCTCAACCTGGCGGGATCGAGGTTCCAGGTCTATTTGGTGGAAAAAGATGGAAACCTGGGAGGGCTTGCCCGCAACATCAGGTTCAATGCCGGGGGTGATGATGTGCAAGCTTACCTCGAACAATTGATAGAGAGGGTCGAGAAAGAAGAATTGATAACCGTCTTCACCTCTCACAGGGTAAAGGACGTCAGCGGTTTCGTCGGGCAGTTCAAAACCCTGATTGAGGATCCGGAGGGGAGGGAGACTTTTCTCGAGCACGGAGCGGTAATTGTTGCTACCGGAGGCGGACAGTACCAGCCGGCGGAGTATCTATACGGGCTGGACGAACGAGTAATTACACAATGGCAGTTGGAGGATATGCTTGTGAAAATGCCTGAGCCGTTACCGAAACGGGTCGTAATGATACAGTGCGTCGGGTCACGTGACGAGGAAAGGCCATATTGCTCCAAGGTCTGTTGTACCGAGGCTGTGAAGAACGCCCTGGCCTTGAAGAAGCTGTCTCCCGAGTCCGAAGTTTTTGTTCTCTATAGGGATATAAGAACCTACGGATTCCGTGAGGATATCTACCGGGAGGCTCGGGAAGCGGGCGTACTCTTTGTCCGCTATGAAGACGGTAGGCAGCCGCGGGTTGCGGCAACACCGGCGGGGCTTCGCGTAGAAGTCGAAGATGCCAATCTCGGTGGAGAAACGGTGGTACTCGAATCCGATTTACTGGTCCTTTCCACCGGTATAACGGCTAACCCCGACAACAGCGAGTTGGCTCCGATGCTCAAGGTTCCTCGCAACGCCGAGGGCTTCTTCCTCGAAGCCCATATGAAACTACGGCCGGTTGATTTCGCGACGGACGGCGTTTTCGTTTGCGGCCTTGCCCATGCCCCCAAATCCATCGAGGAGTCGGTAGGGCAGGCTGCGGCGGCAGCAGCGAGGGCGGAATCGGTGCTATCTAAGGAAAAGATTGTCACGGAGGGCATCGTTGCGGCTATTGACTCCGAAATCTGCTCGGGCTGCAGGCTCTGTATGGCACTCTGTCCATTCGAGGCAATCAGCTATGACGAGCATAAGAATGTAGTTGAAGTGAACTCCTCACTCTGCAAGGGATGTGGCACCTGCACGGCGGTTTGCAGTGCGGGCGCTTCGCGGCTGCATGGATTCAGGGCGGACCAGATATTCGAGCAGATAGAGGCGGCGGCTTCCGGATGGAGGGAATGAGCGTGTCTGAAGAAGTTCGTATACTGGCTTTTCTCTGCAACTGGTGTTCGTATGCCGGCGCGGACCTTGCCGGTGTCTCCCGCCTGCAGTACCCGGCCAACGTTCTCGACGTCCGCGTTATGTGCACCGGGACCATCTCCACCTATTTTGTGGTCAAGGCTTTTCAAGAGGGCATGGACGGAGTGCTGATCGCCGGCTGCCACATCGGCGATTGCCACTACCTCAAGGGTAATTACATGACCGCCAAGCGCTTCCAGGTGTTGCGGGATGCGTTGAAGTTCCTGGGGCTGGAGGAAGGGCGGCTGCGATTGGAGTGGGTGTCGGCAGCGGAGGGCGAAAAGTATGCCGAGGTAATCAGGAGCTTTTCCGATGAGGTGCAGGCACTGGGGCCGTCGCCCCTGCGCAAAAAGGATAAGACGGCATGAGCGGGCTCGAGCAAATCATCCGGGAGAAACTGGCAAATGGCAGCGACGCTTTCCTGTGCCTCAAGAACCAGGCAGGGGTGAGCGTTCCGGTATTGATAACCTCGCCTGATTCCGAAGACATCGAGGTTGCGGAACTGGGAGAGGTACGCTATCCGCTTGGAAAGATCCTCATCGCACTGCAAAAGGAGCATCCGGACACGCGTTTGGCGGTTGTTGTAAGAGGGTGTGATGAGAGGGCTTTTATAGAACTTTCGAAACTAGAGCAGCTCGATCTGGATAAGCTGGTGATGATCGGAGTCGCCTGCACGCCGGAGGAAGCGGAAGCGTGCGGATGCGCGAAGCCGTACCCGGAGGACGTAACTCTGGGCGAAAAGGTGGAGAATCCACGCGGACTCGAGACGATCGAACGCCTGGAGTCCATGAGTGATAGCGAGCGCATGCAATGGTGGAAGGAAGAGTTTTCCAGGTGCATCAAATGCTATGGGTGTCGCAACATTTGTCCCATGTGTTTCTGCAAGGACTGTTCGCTGGAGAACCCGCACCTGGTTGAGCCGGGAGTCATTCCGCCCGAGTTTCCTTCTTTCCATATAATCCGCGCCCTGGATATGGCGGGGAGGTGTATCGACTGCGGCCTCTGTGAAGAAAGCTGTCCGGCGGAGATCCCCCTGCGCAGCCTCTATCGCAAGATGCAGGAGATCATGGCGGATAAATTAGATTACCGGGCGGGCGAGAGCCGGGATGAAAAAAGTCCCTTGAGCTTCCTCGGAGAGGAAGCGGAAATCAAGAATCTAGAATAGGGAGAAACGATTGTCCGAAAAAGATTTGAGTTATGAATTAATCCCTTCGACCTGCGCCTATTGCGGGACGGGTTGTGGCGTACTCCTGGAGGTGATGGACGGGCGTCTAAGCGGGGTATTGCCGCAGAAAGATCATCCGGTCTCGAAAGGCGCGCTCTGCCTCAAAGGCTGGTCATCCCACGAGTTCGTATACAGTCCACGCCGGCTCGACAAACCGATGATCCGCAAGGATGGGGTCCCGGTTGAGTGCGAGTGGGAAGAGGCCTTGAAGGTCGTGGCCGAAGGCCTGCAAAAGGCGAGAAACGAACACGGCCCCGATGCCGTCGGCTTCTTTACTTCGGCCAGGTGCACCAACGAGGAGAATTACCTCCTGCAGAAGTTTGCGCGCGCCGTGATCGGCACCAATAACGTCGACCACTGCGCTCGTTTATGACACAGTCCAACGGTCGCCGGTCTGGCGACGGCCTTCGGGAGCGGAGCGATGACCAACTCCATCAACGAGCTGGAGGACACCCATGCCATTCTGGTAATAGGCTCCAATACAACCGAGCAACACCCGATAATCGGTGAGAAGATACTATCCGCGGTGCGGAAGGGTGCCAAGTTAGTAGTCATCGACCCTCGTTCAATCCACCTGTCCGATTTTGCTGACGTCTACCTCAGGCCGAGACCCGGGACCGAGGTGGCATACCTCAATGGGCTCGCTCAAGTCATCATCTCGGAAAGTTTGCAGGATCGCGATTTCATTGAGACACGAACCGAGGGTTTCGAGGAATTGAAGAAGCTGCTGGCGGATTATACGCCCGAGAAGGTGCAGGAGATTTCCGGGATCCCGGCGGATGAGCTGGTCCGGGCGGCGAGGATCTATGCCGAGGCCGAGCGCGCCTCTATTGTCTATTGCATGGGAATCACTCAGCACTCGACCGGCACCGATAACGTCCTCTCCCTCGCAAATTTGGCCCTGCTCACCGGCAATATCGGGAAGCCAGGCACCGGCGTGAATCCGCTCCGCGGGCAGAACAACGTGCAGGGAGCCTGCGACATGGGAGGTCTGCCCAACGTATTCACCGCCTATCGAAAGGTGGATGACGAGGCGGTCGCCGCAGATTTCGAGTCGGTCTGGGGTGTGGATAATCTTTCCAGGAAACCGGGCCTTACCGTGACCGAGATGATAGAGAAGGCGGCGGAAGGGGAGTTACGAGCGCTTTTCATCATGGGAGAGAACCCTATGCTTTCGGACCCGGACATTAACCACGTCAGCAAGGCGCTGCAGAAGCTCAATTTCCTGGTTGTCGCTGACATCATGGAGAATGAGACCATGCAATACGCCGATGTCATCCTGCCGGCGGCATCATTCGCGGAAAAAGAAGGGACCATCACCAACACCGAGCGCAGGGTGCAGCGAATCCGCCGGGCGATCGAGCCGGTAGGGGAATCGAAACCGGATTGGGAGATAATATGCGCCATTGCGGCAGAGATTGGGGCCAAGGGTTTTGATTTCAATTCGCCACTTGAAGTGTTCGAAGAGATACGCAGGGTGACTGCTTCATATGCGGGCATTACATACGAACGGCTTGGAGCACGCGGCCTGCAGTGGCCGTGCCCGCAAGAGGACCATCCGGGTACGCCGATCCTTCACGAAAAAGTGTTTCCCATTGGAAAAGGCAAGTTCACAGCTTGCGAGTTCCGGGAGCCGGCCGAAACCACGGACGAGGAATACCCACTTATCCTCACTACCGGCCGCCTGCTCTTTCACTATCACACCGGAACCATGACCCGGAACTCTCCGAGTTTGACGAAGGAAATAGATAAGGCCTTTATTGAGGTGAATCCTATCGATGCCAAGGCACTGGCCATAAGCGAGGGGGATATGGTCCGGGTTGCATCGCGTCGCGGTAGTTTAGAGGTGGAAGCAAAAGTTACGGAGCGGGTGGGAAAGGGAGTCGTTTTTATGCCCTTCCATTTCGCAGAAGCGGCGGCGAATGTTTTGACCAATACGGCGTATGATCCTGTATCGAAAATCCCGGAACTAAAAGTCTGCGCCGTCAGTATCAGTTCTCTAGCGGTTTAGCTGCGGCAACTTTCCTCGCAGTTCATCTTCTTCCTGCTGGCGGCGCCACTCCTCGAATTCAAGACGCTTGATCCTTTTTTGGCGAGCCACGAACCGGCGATGGAGCTTCCTATGCTTCCGCACCGATTTCATTAGCCGAATCCAGGCCTTGAGGGCATGCTCTTCACGCCAGATAAGGACCCCGTCGATAATCCTTTTTATGGGAGATCCAATGCTGATATTGATTTTTTCGTTCATAACCTGACCCCGTGCCGATAAGCCGCCTTAAGAATAATATCGGCAATCAGGCTCCAAACTTTTCCAGTTTCATGGCGTTGGCGAGCATCAAGGCCATGAGATCGACAGCTCGAAATCTTCCCAATCCTCCACCAACGCAGGCCGTTTCACCGAAGGCCTCCACGCTGTCACGCCTCTCCCATTTGGAATGGAACAGCAGGGGAGACGGGTGCCAACTGTGCATCTTGAGAAGCGCCGGGGTGGAATGATCTCCCGTTATAGCGAGGACATCAGGCCTTAATCCCATCAGGGCCGGTATTTGAGCATCCGCTTCCTCGATCGCCTTTACCTTTCCGCTGAAATCGCCATCTTCCCCCCGGCTGTCTGTCGGTTTGTAGTGGAGGAAGAAGAAGTCGTATGTATTCCATACAGTCTTCAATGCCGCGATTTCGTCAGCAAGAGTGGGTCCAGTTTCTATCAGGTCCATTCCAACCAGCTTGGCGGCAGCCTTATACATTGGGTAGGTAGCGATTCCGGCGGGCTTCAATGAATAAATTTCGGTCATCTTGGGCAGGTTGGGGTATTTGGAAAAACCGCGGGTAACGATCATGTTGGCGGGATGTTCGTCGCTGATTATGTCCACGACCCTGCTTATGTATTGGTTTACTATTCTTGCCGTCCGCTCCGCCTCCTCGCCCCCTACCGAGGTCGCATCACATTCCAAAGGAGCTTCCCCGATACGTTGGGGATCGGTGTCGCTAACTTCATCCGAGAGGCCTGTTCCATGCAGGACAAGGGCCGCTCTATGCTCCTTTTCCGGCACTATTTCTATCTCCACTCCCTCCACGATTACCTTGCCGATCTTAGCGCAAAGGCGGGCATTCTCATCGGTCGAGATCCTGCCGGCACGCCTGTCGGTAATAATGCCGTTTTCTATAGTGCAGAAGTTTACTCTCGCTGCTACATCTTCCGGCCCAAGCTCCATACCGACCCCAAGAGCCGAAAAGACACCCCTCCCCACTTCGAAACGGATCGGATCATACCCGAAGAGGGCCAGGTGACCCGGTCCGCTCCCAGGAGTAACGCCAATACCGACCGTGTCGAGCAAACCGCAAATGCCGTCCCTGGCAAGATTATCCATATTGGGGGTATTCGCAGTCTCCAATTCGGTAAGGCCGCTGGTCGGATCGGGCAGTCCCCCCAAGCCGTCTAATACGAAAAGCACTATTTTTGCCGTGGAATCGGTGATCAAGGTTGTTAGAAATGACATGTCGGTCAAAGCAGAAGCCTCCTTTCAACTGACTCGTAGTTTATCGCAAGCCGCAAGGATTTGACTATCGGGTTGCTGAAGTAATAGCCGGGGGAGGCCGAAAACTAATTACAGTCATGAGGATAGATATGTTGAAGACGAAAGATAAGAAACCTAAAGAGCTATTCCTGCTGGTCATAATCCTGCTCCTCTTAATTTCATTGCCGCTGCAATATTTGGTCCAAAAGGAAGTAGTGGTCGGCTTGCCATCGGATGCCGGGCATTCCGAAGCACATGAAGGCCATGAGGAAGAAGGCCATAGCGAGACGGAGGAAGTCCGGACGGGTCCGATAATCGTGACCAACTTCGGCTTCGAAGTGGGGACCAGGGAGCAGATCTGGGGATGGTCGCAAGTGGGGACCGACCAGGGGGCCGTAATTTTCAGAGATGATGATGTTTCGCGGTGGGGATTTGCAAGCGCGGCGATAAATACTAACGATGCTTTAGTAAACGATTGCGGCTGGTATACCAAGCTGGATGAGTTGCCACTAGCGAGAGACCTGGTTTTCAGCGGCTATGTGAAGACGGAAGCTCTAAAAGGAGAAGCCTATCTGAGGGTGCTGTGCCAGGGAGCATTGGAAGGCCAGGAACAGCAGCAGTTGCTTGCTTCCCTCTCGACGGACGATCTGCATGGAGACCATGATTGGACTCTAACCAGTCTCGAATGCTTCATTCCTCCGGAGGCGTCCGGCATATGGTTGGAGATCGGCATGTTCGGCAGCGGACAAGCCTGGTTCGATGATCTTTCATTAGAAGTGAAGGAAAGACAGGATCGGATAGTCGTTGGAGAAAATCTTATAAGGAACCCCGAGCTTGCCGATGCCGCTCGGTTCTGGCACGTCTTTGGTACGACCACCGCATTGCTCGATTACGGCAACGTGGTCATAGCCGGTCAGCCCACGTTTCTATTACGGTGCAACTCAGGCACCGAAGATAATTCAACAGTCCTATATCAATCGCTATCGGGTTTTTATGGCCGAACGGGAACACTCACAATTTCAGGAAGGATGCGCTGTGAAGTCCTCCGCGGAGAGGCTTTCCTCGGCTTGAGGATCTTGAGGGCGGGCGGCGAAATGGACTTTAGGAGCGCCAATGCAATTTCCGGCAATATGGCTTGGACGGATTTCAATGCGGCCGTCATCCTCGATGGAAGCGTAGATGACGTATGGGTATCGGCAAACATGCAAGGATCAGGCTCTCTTTACGTCTCCAGCCTCACGGCTACCTATGAAGAGAAGCAATGAGTGTCAGGCTTTCTCCAATGCTTTTTTGCCCCAGCGCTCCAGTATTTGTTTGTTGAACACAATACCCAGGGCCAATAAAAGGATCGCCAGATAAATCCACTTCTTACTCATGTTTCCTCCTTAATTCATGGGCCGCCTCTATTGAGGCGGCCGGTTACCCAATGACTGCAATAGTCAAAAGGGCTACTTTTTTACCTCTCTCTTCATATGCCGGGCTTCTTGGGCCACTTCCCTTCCGGCCTTCTTGGCCGCATCCGCAACGTCTTTCCCCGCCTTCTCGACATCCTTGCCAGCATCCTTAGCCGTTTCCTTAATCCTCGAAGCGGTCTTTCGCCCGGCTTCCTTCATCTGCTGTTTCTTCATTTCATCCACTTGGACCACCTCCCCTCAAAAACGCCTTACAGACAATTTTTACTCCGGTTGGGGCCGCATAAAAAGTCTCAGAATGAAGAGAAGTATGACAGCCCCGACAAAAGCCACCAACAGGCTCCAGATACTGAAGGTAAAGACTTTTTCGCCTCTGGCATAACCGAATATCAGGCCGCCTATAAAAGCCCCCACAATCCCGATTATTATATTTGCGATCCACCCAAATCTGGCATTAGTACCTGTGACCAGTGTTGCAAGCCATCCGGCTATTCCACCGATGATAATCCATCCTATGATCCCCATGTTTAAACCTCCCCGCGATGCCCTTTAAAAGAATGATTAACAACAGGATTATTAGTCCCGCGATCCCTGTTCCTTAAACTCTCTTCACGACAGCGGATGCAGGGGCATTATGTACTTTCTTTTTTATGTAGACGGGACCCTGGTGGATAATAACGATGCTCACGCCAAGGCATGGGTGGAAGCATTCGTAAGAAACGGGTTCGAGACCACTTATGGTGATGTCCGCAAACTGATTGGAATGGGCTCATGCAAAACCCTCACCCGATATTATCTGCGCGATCCTGGGGAATTCCGAGCTGGATAGGGATTCCTGCATCATGGTCGGGGATACTCCCTATGATATTTCGCCGGCCTTGCAGGTGGGGACAGCGATTATTGCGGTCTTATCCGGCGGCTATAGCCGGGCCGAGCTTGAGGGTGCAGCCGAGATATATCAGGATATCGGACAGCTGGAGGAACAATCGCAGGTATCCCCGGCCTGGAAATAACAACTAGATTCCCATCAGGAATGGATTGGTTTTTTTCTCCCAGCCTACGACTGTAGAATCCATATGGCCCGGCATTATCTTGGTATCGCCGGGCAGTGTGAAGACTTTATCCTTTACCGATTTCACTAGCACTTGCATCGATCCGCCCGGGAAGTCCGTGCGGCCAATCGAACCGTGAAAGATAAGGTCCCCTGCAAAGAGAACGGAGTCGGTGAGGAAGCAAACACTGCCTTCGGAATGCCCTGGAGTATGCAGGACTTGGAATTTCATGCCGGCGATTTCCAGTTCTTGCCCGTCCTCGAGTGGTAGGAATTCTTCCGGCAGATCGAGTTTTTCCAGGCCCAGCATATTCAGAAGCATCGGAGGAATATAGCGAAGCAGCTGAGAGTCGGAAGTGTGCATGTAGCAATCGGCTCCGGTTCCATCTATGATCTCTTTCAAACCGAAAAGATGGTCAGGATGGCCATGTGTCAGGAGTACCGCCTTGAGCCGAACGCTATTATTGGTCAGATAATCCAGAATCTCTTGAGCCGAAATCCCCGCATCTATGAGCACCGATTCCGAAACCGCTTCGTTTACCACCAGGTAGGTATTGCTTCCGAAAGAGAAGTCGGAAAAAGAAATTATCTCCAAACCAGACACCTCGCTTTCCAAAATACATATGGGTGAAATTATAGTGCAGTAATCGTTCTGTTGATAGTGCCTGTGCCGCCCCAGTTACTAAGGGTTAGGCTGGGTGCTTCCGATTAATAGATAGGTTGGCGGCCGGCAAGAAAAATCGTGCAAGATTCAGCATGGGTGGATGTATGGAAAAGAAGAATATTCTCTACATCGAAGATAGCGGTGTCGATCGCGAATTGATACGCCAGTTACTGGAGGGCGAGGGTTTCAACGTTCTTGTAACCGGACAACCTGATCGTGGAATCGAGTTAGCGAGAAGCAAGCTGCCGGACCTTATTCTCATAGACCTGCACTTACCGGACATGGATGGCAGCATGATCGCGAACCTTCTGCGCGATATTCCCCAACTCGGCCGCGTCCCAATCGTTGCTATAAGCGCATCGATCAAGGATGAGGAACGGGAAGATCTAATGGCTCCCTTTGATGCTTTCTTGGAGAAACCAATTGATTTGGAGACATTTCCCAAGAGCGTCCTCGATTTCATTTCGAAAGGCAGGACTTTCAAGCCTGGATCAAGATCGGATAAGAAAGAAAAGAAGAAAACGGTGATTAATATATCCGAGGAAACTCGCGAGGTTCTAGAATCACTGGAAAAGGTGAGGGCTGCGATGTCCCATGATCTGAGAACGCCGCTGACGGTCATGATTTCCTATGCCAACACCGTAGGCCGTGAGAAGGTCGGAACCCTGAATGAGCAGCAGAAAGAGATGTTGGAGCTGGTTGTGGACCAAGGCTTCCAGATGGATGAACTGATATCAGAGCTTGTCCGCATTGCCAAGCAAACTCTGGCCCGTTATTCTTATCCTCCCGAATAGCCCCCTCAGCTACTTTACCTCTTGATCCTCGCTGGATGAATTCCATTATCGTGCATGAGCGAGAAGCATAGTGGCCATTGAAGGGCGAGAACAGCCGCTCACAGACAAATAAGGCGCGCATGCCAGGTTTTTCTGGCATTACATGCCCATTACGCGAATGATAAAAGTAGACACGATAGACTCGACGGGATGCAAAAGGAGGCAAAGAAATGGATTCAAGGAAGAAGGTTTGCCGCAGCAAATGTGAGGAGTGTCCTTTTGCCTCCTGCAACTTCAACCCCGCTTTCGTTAATATAGTTATTGCCGACAAGCGCGCTGAAGCGACCCGAAATGATTTCACTTGGGTCGGACGTGAGATGGCTTATGCAGATGCCGGTTATACGCCGGGAAGCAAGCCTAATCCGGGCCGCGACGAACGGTAGCACCAACTAACCTCAACCCTCCGTTCTTCATTACATGGCTTAAGACCAGAAGATGGAAACGCTACGTACAATACAAGGAGTTGCATTTCAAGGGGCGAAATTATATCCATGAGGGCGCCTTTAGAGCGATTGTACGAGATGAAGAAGCTTTTCCCCAAGATAATTCCCCGCAAATCGAGCATCGGAAATATCATTGTCATGGTCCTGGTCGCCGGGACATTTTCCTGTTTATCCGGCTGTGCCTTAAATGGGGCAAGCGCCAAAGCCCCCGACCAGGGAATCCCGCTTGCGGGTGATGAATATCACGAGATCGATGAAAGAACCCGGCTGCAGGATGTTCCTATCTTTGACCCCGATAAACCGGCTGTCATAAAGCGGGGGAACAAAGATCGCAAGATGGTTGCTTTGACAATTGATGATGGTTGGAGCAAGGACGATAGAATTCTCAACCTGCTGGAAGAGCATGCCATACGATGCACGGTCTTTCCGATTGGTGGCCGAGGAGTTGCCGAGGAGAATCCGGATTGGATAGAGCGCATGGATGCGGATGGTTTCGAAATTTGCACCCATACATACAGCCATTACAAATTGACTGATCGGCCGGAGCAGTGGGTGATCGACGATATAAGAAAAGGCCAAGACGTTATCGCCGAAGTAACCGGAAAGCGATACCCCTACATGAGGCCGCCCGGCGGTTTCTATGATGAGGCGGTGATCCGAGCCGCAGCGGAGAATGACTGCTACCTGGTGCTCTGGACCAGCGAGGTGGGTGATACCCGTAATGGTATCACGGTGGACCAGGAAGTTAACGCCGTCCTTTCCAATTTGTGCAATGGCAATATAATCCTCTGCCACTTCGGAGGAATAAACACTTTTAATGCGCTGGAGCGACTGGTTCCGGAGATAAAAGCATGCGGGTATGAATTTGGGACTTTGACAGAGCTGCTCGCTCCCTGAGCTCTCGAAGTATATTGCGCACGTAAAGAGTTTTGGGAGCTTCATTTTAAGAACGAGGTGAGGCGCTGTGTTCGGTGTCTTCGAGGATAGTGTGGCGGACAAGGTGAACCTTGCGGAAGCAGAAATTACGGCCGAAAACAAGATCGTGGATCTGCCGAAGGCCATATCTTCCCTCATAAGACCCGGAATGCATCTTCATATAGGCCAGGCCTATATGCGGCCGAACGCCGCCATTTACGAGTTATGCCGGCAATTCTGGAAGAAAAACCCCCATTTTACAGTATCGTCCCTCGGTTTCATCGCCAATATGGTGCTCCTCGTTTACGGCCGTCTTGTCGAGAAGGCGATCTCGACTTTCTGCGGCGATTCCTATCCGTTCCCGGGCCCTAACCGGATTTATCAGGATGCCTTCAAGGAGGGATTACTGAAAATCGAGAACTGGTCGATCCTTCCTTTCTGCCAAAGGCTGCTGGCCGGTGCGCTCGGCGTGGATTGGATGCCGACGCACTCGCTTATCGGCAGTTCGATGGCTGAGGAGAACAAGCGCGACTTCTATATCACTGAGACTCCCGATGGAGAGCAGGTCGGCATGGTAAGGGCGATGAGGCCTGACCTGACCCTCATACATGGCTGGGCCGCGGACCGTGCCGGCAATGTACTCCTGTTGCCTCCCTATGCCGAGAATGTTCACGCCGTCTTTGCTTCCAAGGAGGGGGCGTTAGTCACGGTGGAGCGAATAGTGCCAACATCTTTCCTCCGCAGCTATTCGCATTTTGTGAAGATTCCCGGATATATGGTCAAGGCAGTATGCCCGGTTCCAATGGGAGTTCATCCTTCCGGCGCTTCTAACCAGGGAATCAAAGAATTCGATGCTTACGCTGAGGATGAGGATTTCATGCTCGAACTTCGGGCGGCCTGTAAGGATCCCCGAACTATTGAAGCCTGGACCAGGGAATGGCTGCACGACATCAAGGACCACGATCAGTACTTGGAAAAACTTGGGTTTGAAAAGATGTGGTTTCTGAAGGGAGGGTCTGCTTCCGATTCCTGGAGATCCGAGCTTTGCACGCGAGCACAATCGATAAATGAAGAATCCGACTATACGCCTACGGAGATGATGGTCATAGAGGCGGCCAGGCAGTTACAAACACGAATTCGCTCGCAAGGTTACCATACTATTCTAGCCGGGATAGGGGCCTCCAACCTTGCGGCGTGGAAAGCATGGTATGACTTGAGGCGGCAAGATTATTCGGTGGAGCTAATGGCGGAAGCAGGATTCTATGGCTATACTCCGAGACCATCCGACCCTTTCATCTTCAATTTCCGCAATATACCGACCTGCATCATGCTCACGGATATTCTGACGATTCTAGGTTCGATGGTAGCGGCCAAAAGCAGCCGGGCCATAGGAATCCTGGGGGCGGGCCAGGTCGATCGCTTCGGAAATATAAATTCAACAAAAATTCCCGAACACAAGTTATTCCTGGTAGGATCGGGCGGGGCGTGTGATGTCGCACTGGGAGCCGGCGAGGTGATGATCACAATAAGTCAGGACACGCTGCGCACACCCGAAAGTGTCCCTTACGTTACAGCGCCGGGAGAAAGGGTTCGAACCGTGGTGACAACCATGGGAGTCTTTGAGAAACTCCCGGGAGACGAGGAGCTCACTCTTACCGCTTATTTCCCTGGATTGGGAAAGGACGCGCGCGAATCGGTCGAGACAATCAGGTCTTCCTGCGGGTGGGAGTTGAAGGTGGGTTCTTCGATAAGAGAAGCCGAGGCTCCCGAAAAGGACGAACTCTACGATGTGAGGATATTTGACCCCAGGCGATTCTTTCTCAGCGATTAAAGGCGTCTAGAGCCAAGGGGTCGATGCCTAGCAGGCTAACCGGGAAGGCGTGGGGGTCGAGCCTGAAACATCAACATTTTCTTGCCGTCGTTACTAAAGACTCTTTAAGCGGGCAAAATGTTGATGTTTAGGCATCGACCCCATTTAAGAACCTAGCCGCCGCCAATGGGGGTCAAGTTCATATTGATGTTTTCAAACAGATCAGCCACCGTCGCCTGTGAGGCGTCCAATTCGTTGTTCTTGACGTAACGTGTCAACAGATAGAGCAAGAATTCAATCTCCGGTGTCTCCATAGGTTCTCTCCTTCCATGATTCGGAATACTCCAAATGCCAATAGATACTTTTCCCTATCGGCATACATAGTAGCGTCTTGAGGCCTTATTTATTTTTTTTCGCAGGTTCTTGCAAGCCCGAATCAAAATGCCAATTCAAAAATGCCGTCCGCGAGTTTTATTATCCCGCCATAATTCTCGACCTGCCGCCGCCAGCGTTCCGGTATGGCATCAAGACCGTTGTATGCACCGCTTATTGCTCCCACAACTGCCGCCGTCGTATCGGCATCGAGACCGCCAGCGACCGCCTGAGAGACCGAAGCCTCAAAATCGCCGGGAGTATTAAGGAAACAAAAGAAAGCGCTGGCAACCGTCTCGACAACATAACCACCCGTTCCCAACCGAGCCGTTGCTTCGCCGGCTTCCATGCCGGAATCCAGGAAGCGGGAGGCTTGCGCGAGTCTTTCCGCCACCAGGGACGGCCCTATGAATTCAATTGCTTCACTGATAAGAGAAGCAGGTTCGAGATCTCCCCGCGCTCCCCCGGCAACCGCAAATGCCACGGCCCGGCCGCCGGCGATAGCTTCGCTGTTGTTGTGCGTGATCAGCCCCACAGAGCGGACATCCTCCCGCAACTTGTCGAGCGACATACAACCCACAAGCGCGACAGGTGCGATCCGCATGGCCACACCGTTTCCTGCGGCCATCTCGCCTTCCTCTCCGCTTTCGTCCGGGTCTGTACCGGCCTGCAATCGTTTCAGCGAGGCATAGGTCGCTCTGCCTATGCCTCTCCAATCGTTTGATTGCAGCCACTCCACGAACTTGCGCGCCGTGTCATGAGCATCGACCCCGCCACTCTCAATAATGCTTCGGGCTTGATAAATCATCATTTTGGTATCATCAGTCCATTGCCCGGCTTTGAGCATCCTCCATGGAGCATCGAGGAAATCAGGGGCCCGTCCGAGCTTCTCACGTATTGTGGAAGCACGCAGGCCCTCGAAAGGCATACCCAGCGCGTCTCCAATGGCAAGGCCCACGAGACTGCCCTGGAATCTGGATCGGGGAACGTCAGATTCGATCATCAATGGTTATCATCCCTTCGGGCTCGTTCTTATCGTAATATTAAGATAATATAACGATATACTCGGGGGTATTGAATATGGTAGCGGAGAGGAACCAAACTGAGGTAAGTCCGCTCGATCTCGGCACCACTTTAGGAGACGCAAACAGGCTGGGAAAGCGCCAGGTGCGTCTCTTCGATCTAAGCGGCGATCATTACGAGATGGGCTATCAGCAAGGCCTTCAAATGAGGGAGGCCATTCAGCGCTTTGCCGAAAACCTTCAGCAGTTGGAGGCATTCAGGTCCGAGAAGCCATTGTTTCTTCCCTCGAAACTCTATCTGAGTCTCGCCACACGCCGAGCTGTCGGGGATATGCTCGAGGATGTCGCGGATCACTGCGCATTCCAGAAAATCCGTATGGAGGGCATCGCCAAGGGAGCGGACGTCGACGAGAGCCTCCTGTTTATGTCTCTTGCCGCCGAATTGATCATGCCCCATGCAAACTACCGGCTTGGTGCTTGCACGGCGACTGCGGTGACAGAAGAGCGTAGCGCGATAGGCGAGACCATGGTTATCAAGAATTTTGACTATCCCGAGTTCTTCCAGCCGTACTACGTCGCGCGCTGCTGTCAATCTACAGAAACCAACTCGACCCTCGACGTCACCATGGCCCCCATGGCGGGTTGTCACGACGGAATCAACCAGCACGGGCTGTGCGTCAGTTATAACCACGCCTATGGAACCGATATGGCCAAGGCAAATATTCCTATAAGTCTGCTCGTTCAGCAAACACTTGAAACTTGCTCGACCACCAGGGAGGCAATTGACTTCCTTTGCTCGGGAAAAAGATCAGGGGGGGCGAATCTGCTGGTCGCCGATGCATCGGGAGATACGGTCACCGTCGAACTCTCCTCCAACTTTTGCGGAGTCAGGGAACCGCGGGAGGGCCTGTTAATTAATACCAATCATTATAAATGCCGGGAAATGACGTCGTACGATATTCCCCGCAATGCCTACTATACCAATAAGAACGTAAAAGCCCTGCGCGGTATACGCGTACATGAATCGAGCGAGTTGCGCTACAGCCGTGCCGAGCAACTCCTTTCCGAGATGGAATTAATTACCATGAAAGATCTGCTTCGAGTGTTTTCCGACCACGGCGAAAGCGGCCGTGGTGACGATAATACCATCTGCCGCCATGGACCCTATTTTTCGACGACTTGCTCGATAATAATGCTGCCAAAGAGCAGGCGGTTGCTGGTCACCTACGGTCATCCCTGTGATTCGGTCTTCACCGATTTCCTCGATCCCTTGGAAGCGGTCGGGAAAGAGCCGCAGGAGGCCGATTCTGTGCCGGCGGACCAAGGGCGATAGGCCAAAGCATTATCCCAGTGTCTCTTCCAAGAAAAAATCCACGAGCAGCTGATTAAAAATATCAGGCCGTTCGTAGTTGGGGGAATGTCCACTCCCGGTTATTACCCCTAGGTAGGGGCGGGCAAGATTCTCTTTCTGCAAATACACTTCTTTTGTGCTAACCGCCCGGTCCTTATCACCGAAAATGATGAGAGTGGGTTGGGATATTCCATGCAGATCATCCTTGAGGTCCAACCTCCTGAACAGGACGGCTGATTGGACGAGGGCTTTCTTCGTGGTACACGACATGGTCTGAATGTTGGCTCGCACAAAATCCAAGTCCTGGTATTCGGGCTTGTACAGATTATGATAGAACAACCACTTCAGAACAGCCTCGCTCCGAAATCGATAGGTCTTTGAAAGGAACCAGGAGACGCCGGGAATCCGGACGCGAAGCGCCATACTCGAGGATCGGGTTGGAGTGGAGATAAGGACCAGCTTCCGGACAGTGTCGGGATATTCGGCTGTATAACGGACTGCGATGCAGCCCCCCATGGAATGGCCGACTAGATTGAAAGACTGCAGGCGCAGCCGCCTGCGGAAAGCTTCTAGAAAGGAAGCTGTGTCGGGCAGAGCATACGAAAAGCCATCCAAATCCTCGGAATCACCAAAGCCAGGTAAATCGGGTGCAATGGCGCGAAAGCGTGGAGCCAAAGCCTTCATATTGAAAAGCCATTCCCTTCGTGAACTGTTCCAGCCGTGCAGGAGGATGGTGGGGAATCCCTTCCCCCGTTCTTCAAACACTATGCGTGCTCCATTGACCAGGACTTCCGGCAAGACTCGACCTCCTTTGGCATATGACTGTACACATCGCTTCTTAAGAGTAATATTCCTCAATCAAGATTGTGGCAACAATCCCCTCATCTTTGTGATACGGATTCCTGCTTTTACGGAAGCCTGATTTGTCCCCTTCCTTTTCCTCGTGATGCCATCCAGGGTATGAGCGCTTGCTTTCAGTTGACCTGCCTCATAGAAATAGGCTAATATCGCTTAGCGATATCAGGATGTGATATTTATGAAATTGCAGCGAGATCTTTTCCTTGGGTTTGTGAAAATCCATATCCTTTATCACGCTTCTCAGGAGGAAGTGAGCGGAGTCTGGCTTTCGACCGAGCTGAAGAGGCACGGTTACGCTATAAGTCCGGGGACGCTTTATCCCACCTTGAGGAAGCTGGAAAAGGATAGCTATCTCACAAGCAGCGGCCGGGTGGAACAAGGTCATAGACGCATTTACTACAGAACCACGGCAAGGGGCAAGAAGGCCTTGGAGAAGGCCAGGCATCAGGCGCATGAATTGATAGATGAGATCGAGGAGTGGGAATGAAGGAGCCGCATCAGACTCCGCGTAACAAGCGTGGGCCTTTCGGCCTTTCCCGGAATGTCTTCTTCCTCGGCTTGACCAGTTTCTTCAATGACCTTTCAAGCGAGATGGTGTACCCTCTGCTGCCCACCTTTATCACTCAATACCTCGGCGCAAGTGTCTTCTTTCTGGGCTTGCTCGAGGGTTTGGGAGATTCGATAGCCAGCCTACTGCAGATCTTCGTGGGGTGGTTTTCAGATCGCGTAAGGCGACGCAAGGGACTTGTCGTGGGAGGATATTCGGTTTCGGGGCTGGCGCGCGGCGCCCTGGTTGTCGTTGGTACACCGTGGCAGGCATTGATCGCGTGGTTTATCAATCGGGTGGGCAAAGGAATCCGCACTGCGCCGAGGGATGCATTGATCTCTCATTCCTGCAATGAGAAAGAGAGGGGGAGGGCCTTCGGCTATCATCGCTCGATGGATCACAGCGGAGCCCTTCTCGGCTCGGCTCTAGCTTCGGTTCTGCTGGCAGCCTTCTATATAGAATATAAGGCGCTCTTCGCAATAGCCTTCATACCCGCCGTTCTTGGTGTCCTGCTCCTTACCTTCGGAATACGTGATAAGGGTCGGACCGAGTGCAGTCAAGCGCAGGAAGTGCCGCGGCTTCGGCTCAGCTTGAAGCCTTTCGATACCAGGTTCAGATGGTTACTCCTCACAGTTTTCATTTTTACTTTAGGCAATTCGAGCGACGCTTTTCTGCTCCTTCGCGCGAGCCAGGGAAGCGCTATTCCGCTAGCCCTGCTGCCGGCGCTATGGGGCGTTCTGCATGTCGTAAAAGCCGCCATTTCAATTCCGGGCGGGGCCCTTTCGGATAGGATAGGCAGGAGGCGGGTGATACTTGCAGGTTGGGGTACCTATGTACTTGCTTACACCGGTTTCGCACTGATAGCCGGTCCGGCCTGGATATGGTTCCTCTTCGTTTTCTATGGCTTTTACTACGTCACGGAGGCGGTGCTAAAGGCCTTCGTAGCCGACCTGGTTGCTCCTGAGCTGAGAGGCACTGCCTATGGAATCTTCAACTTCACCATCAGTGTGACCGTCCTGCCTGCCAGCCTCATGATGGGATTCCTCTGGGATTCCGCAGGACCTAAATATGCGTTCCTGGTGGGAGCCGGGCTCGCTTTCCTCGCCATTCTGATTTTCATTGCTGCTATCAAAGACGGCTAGCCTGAATGACCCTCTTTTTTCGGCTCGCTGGTTTCAGGATTTACCGGCATTTGGCGATAGATTCCTAGCTACATATTGAATAAAAAGGATCCAAAGGGATACCGATTAAAATTATAGAAAGCGAAGTCGGGCAGAAAACGACGAGGTGAAGAGTCATGCCCGAATCATCGGAGAAGCAGCCGGACAGGCCGGGCGGCGAGATGGATTTTGCCGTTCAGTCGATGAATATCCTGGGTTCGCTGCATGCGGCAATGGTGAATTTTCACCTCTACCCTCCCTCGTCGGACCTGGTCCAGGAATCGGTCAGAAGGGCACTGGAAGACCTGCGTGAAGCTCTCTTGTCATGGGGGAGCATCAGCTTCTGCGAACTGGAGGGTAAGCTCCTCATAAACGAGTTCTGCCTAGAGGAAAAGGACCAGGCTCGCCCCAATACACAAGCTTTCCTCAAGGACCTCGCTCTCTGGGAAGCAAGGAGTATCAGCTTCGAGCCGGGCCTCGAGGATGAGGAACTCTGGATCTTCCTGGAGCTCTTTGGGCGCAAGCGCGCCGACCGAACCATAGAAGGCACCCTGGCCGAGCTGCTGGAAGCAGACCGCATCCGGAACATAGGGGTTGATGAAAAGATCTATGTATCACTAAGCCGTGATCAAGATATCAGTTCTTTAGGCACCGGCGGACCTGCGAGCGAAGCCATGGACCTCTTGAAAGACGAGGTCTTTGTAAGATATCTCGTCGGCGGCGCATCTACCGTTGAAGCCTCAGCTGAAGAAGTATCGCAGCTCATGTCGGATCCACAGCGTATTAATATGGCCTTCAATAACGTAATGGCCGGCTTCGAGAGGTCCGGGGGCTCCGTGGGGCCTGAAAAGGCGAGAGTTATACGGGACACCGTGGACCGCATGTATAGCATCGTCGAACGCCTGCCGGAGAGCGATCTAAAAGACACCTTAAATGAAGAAATGGTCGGTATTCTCGCCACGCTTGAACCGGAAACACTGGTCGAGGTACTGACCGAAACAGCGCCCGAAGCCGTGAAGTCTCCCGAAATGCGCCGCGAGATAATATCCACCATCGAGGGCGAGAATGTGCTTAAGCTCGCCGATCAGGTGATCGAGAAGTACAGGACATTGCTCGAGGATCGCGATAGAATGAATCCCCGGGACTATGAAGACTTATGCCTGCTGCTCAATGAAATTATCTCAGACCTTTACGAACAGGGTGACCCTGTCTATCACCCCGAGATTACGCGGCGTCTCCGGACATCCGGCCTCCTCGATCAATTAGTAAGAAGCCATCCGGAAGCAGGGAGGGATATGGAAATATATGGTATTGTGACGGATATACAGGCCGCGGGCTCCCTTCGCCCGTTGGAGGGCCTCTCCGATAATGAAGTGATCCTGGTAGCCAGAAAATTGCTGGATCTCGGAAACCACGAAATACCAAAGAAGATCATCGAAACTACTTTGCATAATCTGGAGAGCGACCGGGTAGATTTCAGAGCCCGCGCGGCGGAATTTTTGAGGGACATGCATGAGAGTTTCAGGCAGAGCGGGCATGTGGGGAATATACTCGAGGACAGTGGCAATCTGGCGGATCTTCTTGAACGGGAGCAAGTGCCGGCGGTGAAACAGGCCCTGATCGAATTGGCGGGGCTGGCGGCCGGCGACCTTTTCATTAAAGGAAAAATGGAGGAGTTCGAACGGATTGCGAGGAGCCTTATCCAATTTACGACGCCTCAAGGTGATGAAAGGATAAAATGGGCCGCTCAAGGCGCTTTATCTTCTCTGGATAAGGAATCGGTTGGGAAGCCGCTAGCCGAAAGCCTCTTTGGCGAGGATAAGAATATGAGAGAGCTTGCCGCCCAAATTCTTCCGTTCATTCCGGGATCCCTCACTAGCGATGATGTTATTGAGCGCCTCAAGGGGGAGGACGAAATAAAAATCAGCCCGGAAGCGGGGCGGGTCTGCCATTTGATAGCCGAGCCCTTAATCGCCGGGATTCGCGAACTCATGGAAGCAAATGCCAGGGAAGAGGTATACATACGCTCGCTTCAACTTCTGGAACTCATGGGTGGTAATACCGCTCTTGCGGAGATTAAATCCGCTCAAAACAATCCCATACCTGCCGTAAGGGCTCAGGTTTTCCGTTCGTTGGGGAAAATGGCCGCGGGGGATCCCAGCCTGCTTCCTCATTTTCTCAAGGCATTGGGCGACGAGGATGTAGATGTGAGGCGGGAGAGTGTGAGGGGGCTCGGGGCCATAGACGACGAGCGATCGATTGAAGCGCTTCTCGGGATCATCAATGGCAAATCTCCGAGCGGCGGCGAGGAACACCCTCGGGTGGAAGAAGCGGCCTGCTTCGCCCTGGCCCGGCTGGGTCCGGAGAAAGCATTGGCACCCTTATCCGATTTGCTGAAAAAAAAGGTCTTCGGGCTGCGCAGGCGAACCATCCATCCCCGCGTTCAAGCGGCGGCCTGTTTTGCACTCAGCCAATTGGGAGGACCGGAGATAGTCGATGCCGTGCGAGTGCACCTTGATGATCCGGATCCGATCGTAAGAAACGAAGCTCGTAAAGCAATGGGGGTCTTCAGAAAACGCGGCTACGTCGACTAACCAATCGGGTCAACCCTCGACACACTGACCAGACTACCAAAACTACCAGGCAGACCAACCGCCATCCACGCAAAAGACGGCACCGGTTACATAAGAGGCTGCATCAGAGGCGAGGAAAACGGCGGCGGGGGCGATTTCTTCGGGCTTGCCCGTCCTTCCCATTGGAATCAACGAAAGCGCCCTTTGGCCCTCTTCGGCATCCGACAACAACTGTTCGGTGAGTTCCGTTCCCACAAAACCGGGCGCCAGGACATTGGCCCTTATGTTGAACGGGGCCAATTCTATGGCCATGCTACGGGTGAGCTGTACCAGTCCGCCTTTACTTGCACTGTATGCGCTGCATTTATACAATCCCTTTATTCCTGCTACGGAAGCAACGTTGATCATGCAACCACCGCCTTGCTTCTTCATGATGGGGATAACTTCCCGACAGCAGTTAAAGGCGCCATAGAGATTGACCGCCATGATTTGATCCCAATGCCCGTCTTTCACTTCCTCCGCCAAAGCATAGCTGGGGTTCAGGCCGGCGTTATTAACAATAATATCGATATGGCCGTATTCCTCGAGGCTCTTTGCGACTATAGCCCTTACGTCGTCGGGGTCGCTTACATCGACCCTCAGCCCCAACGCCCGCCGGCCTGAAGCTTCGATTTCCGCGGCCGTCGAGCGGAATTGCTCCTCGGTCCGGCTGAAAACCACAATATCGGCACCCGCCCGGGCCAGGGCAAGAGCGATCGAGCGGCCGATACCACGGCCGGCACCGCTTACCAGCGCTATCTTGCCATCCAGGCTAAAAAGATCCATGAGCATATTATAAATACCTTCAGGCCGAATTCTATTCCCTTATTGAGAATAATAGGTTGGCTGATTCGATTGACGAAGCATAATAAATTAAATAATATTAGGTTAGCCTAATAATATAAGTTAGAGATCATAAAGAGGTGGAATGGATGCTCACTGAAAAGATGGAGGAGTACCTCGAGGCGCTCTTCAAGCTCGGTGGCGATGGGGGAAACCTGAATCCGACACGGTTGTCGGAACATCTCAACGTGACGGCGCCCACCGTTCTGGACATGTTAAAGCGTTTGGAATCGGATGGTTTCATTCGGTATCACGACCCGGGCAAGTCCGCGGACAAGGGCAGGCAGCGGGGGAAACGTAATATAAGTCTGACCGCGAAGGGGCAGCGAGCGGCGAAGGCCCTGGTGCGCAGACATCGCCTATCCGAACGTTTTCTCACCGATGTGCTCGGGCTTGATTGGGAATCGGCGCATAGGGAGGCCTGCCGCTTCGAGCACGTTCTGTCGCCCGAAGTGGAAGAGAGGCTGGCCGAGATGCTTGGCAACCCGGAAACCTGTCCTCACGGCTATCCCATACCGGACGAGAAGGGGAATATCAGAGAGCCGGCGCAGGAAATCCGTCAATTATGTGATTTTAACGCCAACGAAAAAGGGTGCATCGCCAGGGTCGAGGAAGAGCAGCCGGAGTTACTGCATTACCTGGCTACCCTCGGCTTGCTACCCGATGTGGATATCGAGGTGAAGGAAGTAGCCCCGTTTGGAGGACCCCTCCTGGTAAAAATCGGCGACACGCAGTACGCCCTCGGACGCGAGGTGGCATCAAAGATCTGGACCAAAAAGCGGCACAGGCGTGCGAGGGGAGGACCACGTTGGACGGATGCTGCGAAGTAGGCAAGAAACAAAATCGACTGGAACAACTGGAAAAGATAAGGCGCAAAGCGGAATACGTCTTCGCCCTTGCCGGCAATCCCAACGTTGGCAAGTCGACCATTTTCAATCGTATCACCGGTATGGGCGTTCTCACCGCCAATTATCCGGGCATGACGGTCGAATTCAATTTAGCCCTGACCGAATTCGAGGGACGTAAGGTAGGGATTGTCGATCTGCCCGGAACCTATGCCCTTGGAGCCATCTCGGAAGACCAACTGGTAGCACGGCGCGGAGTTCTGCAGGGCAGGCCGGACCTCGTAATCGTCATACTCGATGCCAACAACCTCGCACGTAATCTTTATCTCCTGCTTCAATTCATGGACCTTGGATATCCGGTTATCGCCGCCCTGAATCTCGTCGATCAAGCCGAAAAGGCGGGTACGCATACCGACCAGCAGCTGCTTTCCGAGATTCTGGGGATCCCGGTTGTAGCAACGGTGGGAATCAGGGGGGACGGCCTCGACGAGTTGATGCACCAATCGCTCGAGATGGCCTTGAAGAGAGATGAATATACCGTTCTCCCTTTCTCGTATGCCATGGATCTCGAATCTCGCATTCGGAAACTGGCCCAGTACTCGAAAAAAGAGCTGGCCGAAACCCCGTATGGACTGTCTCATAGGGCTCTGGCGATACTCCTTCTAGAGCAGGACAAGGAGCTAACCAGCCTGGTCCGCGAAATGCCGGCAGGCGAAGGCCTGTTGGAGCTCAGTCGCGAGATCGGTGCCGAAATCGAAAACGAGCACGGCGACCGGGCATCCTTGGTGCTGGCACGGGAGAGGCACGGAATAGCTGGAAGCATCGCAGCCGCGGTTCAGGAACGGAAAACTTATAACAAGCCGAGTTTGGGGGAGAGGCTTTGGGAATTGACGACCTCTTTCAAAACAGGCATACCGATATTGATCCTGGCTTTGGCTACGATTTTTGTGGCGATTTTCGTGGGGGGTAGTTATCTTGCCACCCAGTTCGACCATTTCTGGAGCAGCCTGGTGGCGGATCCTCTAGCTAGGGGCATGACTTCTCTGTTCGGTGCCAATGCCTTTTCTCAATCGTTGAATTGGGCTGTAGATGGTTTGGGCGCAGTACTGGGGATAGCCCTGCCCTTCCTGCTCGTTTTTTACATCATTCTTGCCTTTCTCGAGGACACAGGGTACTTAAACTCGACGGCTTTCTTGACCGATCGCTTCATGCATAGACTGGGCCTGCACGGCCGGGCGGTGATCCCGCTGATCTCGGCCGTTGGATGTAATGTGCCTGCGATTATGGGGACCCGGGTGCTTTCCACTAAAAGGGAACGAATTATCGCGAGCACCTTGATTGTGCTCACTCCCTGCAGCGCTCGCATCGCGGTGATCATGGGAGGACTCGCGCTGTTCGCGGGTTGGGCGCCGGCCCTGCTCCTATTCGGCATAATCTTCGTTGTCCTCACCGCGGCCGGATTATTGTTAAACAAACTTCTTCCAGGTGAATCAACCGGCCTAGTCATGGAAATGTTTCCCTTTCGCCAGCCATCGCCACGCATAATATTGAAGAAAACCTGGCAGCGGCTAAAAGATTTCTTATACATCGCCGCGCCCTTAATAGTCGTTGGGAGCTTCGTGCTGGGCTTTCTTTACGAAACGGGTTGGATATTCAAGTTGACAGTGGTATTAAAGCCGATCACTGAATGGTGGCTTGGTATTCCGGCCGCGGCCGGATTGGCGCTGATATTCGGTTTTTTGAGAAAGGAAATGGCTCTGGCATTTCTCCTCGTACTGGCGGCACACCTTGTGCCCGGCGTTATGGAGAATTCGCCCTTGCTGGACTTTATGACCAAGGGACAGATCTTTACCTTCACACTCGTATGCGCTATTTACTTGCCTTGTGTAGCGGCTTTTGGTGTGCTCTGGAGGGAACTCGGATGGAAGGAAGCTCTGAGCATCGGGGCCTCAACCGTTCTGCTTGCCCTCGTTCTCGGCGGCCTATCCCACCTCATTCAACTCGCTACCCACTAAGGGTTTAAGCTTCTTTTAGGGTTGAAGCGGGCGAAGCGGAGGGAAACATTATGATTATTATAAGATCAAGCCGCGGGGAGGATGAAATGAAGGAAGCCCTATACTGGGAAAAGCTCGATAACAAAGTCCATTGCCTGCTCTGCCCTCAAGACTGCCGCATTGCGGAAGGGAAGCAGGGTTTCTGCGGAGTCAGATTGAATGAGAGCGGGGTGCTCTATTCCGAGATATACGAGCGGATCATGGCGGCGCAGATGGACCCCATAGAGAAAAAGCCCCTTTACCATTTCCATCCAGGAAGCATTATTTATTCCATTGGCACCCGCGGCTGCAATCAGAGATGCGATTTCTGCCAGAACTGGCATATGTTGGAGCCGGATGCGAGGACCGGCAAGATAACTGCGCGCCAGGTCGTTGACAACGCGAAAGAAGAAGAATCCATAGGAATCGCCTACACTTACAACGAGCCGACCATCTGGTACGAGTTCGTACTCGAGTGTTCGCAATTGGCGAGAGAGGAAAATCTGGCCAATGTGCTTGTGTCCAACGGCTCAGTTTGCGAGGAGCCCTTCAGGCGCCTAGCTCCCTTCATCGACGCTATGAACATTGACGTGAAGTCCATGGACCCGGAGTTCTACCGTAAAATATGCAAGTCGAAGCTGGAGCCGGTGCTTGAGACCTGCAGGATCGCCAAGGAGGCGGGCATCGAGCTGGAAATAACAAACCTGGTCATTCCTACCCTCAATGATTCCGACGAGCTAATTTATAAACTGGTCGATTTCGTGTCGGAGCTCGGGTCCGATGTCCCCCTGCATTTTTCCGCTTACTTCCCCAGCCATACGATGACCATAGAACCTACTCCGCTGTCATCCCTCGAAAGAGCGAAGGAAATAGCGTCTGAAAAGCTTTATTATGTTTATCTAGGCAACGTGGCTGCAGGAGATGCATCCAATACTCACTGCCCTCGTTGCAGAAATCTACTTATTAGCCGCAGCCGCTACCTGGTTTCGCTCGACGGCATAAAAAACGGCGCTTGTGACAACTGCGGCAGGAAGGCGGATATCGTATTGTGATTGAAAACGAGGGAAGAGCCGGGAATCCTTCCGGACCGGAACCGGAGGAATCTCCGGAGCAACCGCGGGCCCCCAAGGAAAGCTTCCCGTTAGGCCGATGGATAATCCTGTTGTTGGTTCCCCTCATCTTCATGCTGATGGTAATGCCCACCGGCTTTGTGGTCGAGAGCCCCGGGCCTGCCTTCGACCTTCAGGATGATTTTACGGTTCGTATGGCACAGACTTATTCCTCCATGGGCCAATTCATGCTGACCGCCGTTTCCATTCAAGAATCGAATATTGTCTATCACCTGCTGGCGGTATTCGATCATGACTACAGAAACATCAAGGAAACGGATTATTTGGGAAAAAATCTCGATTCGACGGGTCAAACCCTGGTGGATGATGTCATTACTGTATTAAGCCAGAATACGGCCACGGTCGAGGGGCTCCGAGGGACAGGAAAGCAGGTAAGCATACAAGGCCTTGGAGTGATGGTGGTATCGGTGCTGGAAGGTTTGCCCGCCTTCGGCGTCATGAATCTGGCTGACGTTATTGTGGCTGCAAACGGCAAACCGGTTGGCAATGCCCAGGATCTCCGCGATATAATCGCCACCGCATCAGGGGACGACATCATAAAACTGCAGGTGAAAACGATAAGCCAAGATATGCTAAGACAGCAGGAAGATTCGAGTCCGGAGAATATCGATCTGTCCGCTATCCTCGATAAGGAATCCAAGGAGTATGAGCTTCGGGTCGCAACGGATGCGGAAACCGGAAGGTCCTTGATCGGCGTTGCCCTTCGGGATTATTTTACATATTCATCAGAGATCCAGGTCGATTGGAATATTGAAAACGTCAAAGGTCCCTCTGCCGGCCTTATGATGACCCTATCCCTTATCAATGCCCTGACACCGGAGGACCTAACCTCAGGAAAAAATATAGCGGGAACAGGCGAGATCTTTCTCTCGGGGCTGGTTGGACCGATAGGTGGCCTTCCCATGAAGATCAAGGCAGCGGAGAGCAGGGGGGCTGAGATCTTTATATATCCGGCCGGCAATGAGTCAGACCTGGCTGGAGTTACGACGAAAATGAAACTCTATCCAGTGGCTACCCTGCAGGAAGCCCTCGACATCCTGAATCCCCATTGAAGACTATCAACTGCCAGCCTTTCTTGAATCCCTCTTTCTGAACCAGAGCAATCCCGAAACATATGGCCTTCTAGCAGGAAGAACGCTTTGAACATCAATCATTGAAGGAGAAGCCGCGCCAGGTGGCGAAATCATTATTCGAGGCAAAAGGGCATAATTGGCGGAACCATATCGCCAGATTGTCCGTCGAATATGCTACAATTTGCTTGGATATGCAGGCAAAACGTGATAGAATTTCGTTTTTTAGGTGGAGCCGGGGTCAGAGCAGAGGTGATTTAGAGAATGAAGCCTACTGGGATCGAAAACAATAGCCTATCCGATATCATGGAGACAATGCGGAAGCTCGTCGGTAAGATGGTACGCATCTCTGTAAAGGAATCGAAGCCAAAGACACACTGGGAAGAAAAAGAGGGCATTGTCGAGGGAGTGTATCCGACAGTCTTTCTCTTTCGCTTTAAGAACCGTAGGGATGTTGATGAAAGGGTCGCCTACAGCTACGTCGATGTCGCAATCGACGATGTTAAGATCCTCAAGAATTGACGTGAAAGAGCAGCCAAGGCATAAGCCTCCCCGTCAGGGCTTTCTCGGCGGGGAGATTTTTTTCGGGAAGAAATGATATACATAGGTACAGCCGGCTTCAGTTATCAGGATTGGAAAGGTATGTTTTATCCTGAAAAGCAGGATAAAACGTATATGTTGGAATACTATTCCTCCAGGTTCCCGGTTGTAGAAATAAACAGCACCTGGCACGCGCTGCCCTCGCCGGCAAGCCTTCTTTCCATGGCCAGGCGGACCTCGCCGCAATTCCAGTTCATCATCAAGGCTTACAAGGGTTTGACCCACGCTTATCACGATAACCTGGACGAGTTTGAACGCTTCAAGGAGGTCATCAGGCCGGTTGAGGATCATGGCAAGTTGGCGCATATTCTTGCCCAGTTCCCCTGGAGCTTTAAGAACACACAGGCAAACAGGGATTACTTGTGTTTTTTTCGGGATAGGCTAGGCGAACGTCAGATCGTCGTCGAATTCCGCAACGAGAAGTGGATAACCGATGAGAGTATCGAGCTTCTACGCGAGCTCGAATTAGGATTCTGCTGCGTCGATGAGCCTCAGCTCAAAGGGCTGGTAAAACCACATATCCATTTGACGACCAGGACCGGATACGTAAGATTCCATGGCCGCAACTATGAGACCTGGTGGGACCCCAAGCGCCAATCCTGGGAGAGGTATGATTACCTTTATTCCGAAAAGGAGCTCATGGCGTGGGTGCCGGGCCTACTACGACTCGATGATGAAGCAGAAAGAACCTATGCCATATTCAACAATCATTACGCCGGAAAGGCGCCTCGCAACGCCAGAATGCTCGCCGGTCTTTTGCCGGCTGAGAGGATAGCTCCTTTGCTTTTAGAAGATGATGGCCCTGTAAACGGCGGACTTGCAATGGATGCTCTCTTTCAAGAGGAATAAATCTCTAGCTGAAGATCTCCTCCAGCTGCTCGTCACTGCGGAGCTTGTTTATTGTTCTTCCTATGAGTCGTGATACATGCATTTGAGAGATATCCAATGCTCTTGCTATCTCTACCTGAGTCATCCCCACGAAGAACCGCATATAGACAACCTTCTGTTCCCTTTCAGATAGTCTGGAGAGCAGATTTGCAATCGCTTCGCGGTCTTCGGCTAATGAATAATCGTCGTTGCCGTCGCCAAGGAAGTCGATCAAGCAGAATACCTGTTCGTCATCCTTGGAATAAACCGTATCCAGGCTGAGGCAATTTATGGCAAGGCCGCTCTCGATGGTCTCAATTATCTCTTCCACATTGGCATTCAAGCGCTGCGCGATTTCCTGGACAGTCGGCGGCCGCTGCAGTTCCTGAGTTAAATCATCAACGGCCTGGTTGAGCTCGAATCCCTTGATTTGCAGGCGTCTGGGAATACGGATTGTCCAGCCTTTATCGCGTAAATAGCGCTTGAGCTCTCCTATTATAGTAGGCGTGGCATAGGTGCTGAATTCGAGGCCTCGGTCGATGTCGTAGCGGTCGACGCTCTTGATCAATCCGATGTAACCGACCTGGAGAAGGTCCTCCAGCGGTTCCCCTCGATTCATGAATCTTCTCGCCAGGTAATCGACGAGATCGATATTCAGGGAAATGAGCTGGTCTCGTATCCCATAGTCTCTGCTCTCCTTAAGCTTAAGGAAGAGCTCTTTTGTCAGTTGTCGTCTTGCCTGCTGTTTCGAATCACTCGCCACTAACAACCCCTTATAGGAAACCTTTGTTCGTAGGCACCCTATTATATAGTAGAAACCTCCTGAAATGGAGATTTTTTTCGAAGGGATATACGGCAGAGATCTTCCTCATTTTTAATGTCAACGGCATCGACTACCGATTCCATTATCAACCTGCTTAATGAAGCAGGCATAGCCAGGTGGCCCTGACAGTCCGTTGAAGGTATCGAAATAAGGATGATTTCGAGGTATTCTTCGCCCGGTCCTATTTCGACTTGGATTTTGCCGTCTCCGGGGGTGTGGCTGAGCGTGAAACTGCTCGCCTCATCGACAGCGATCCGCAGGTCCTCCAACTGGGCTAGATTAAATTCCATTCGACTCCCTATCATATATACAGCCAACCTGATTACTTGTTGAGAGAACGGATCTGCGGGGAGGCGAAGTCGTATCAAATCCTCTTTGTCATCCAATACCTTACCCCTCTCGCTGTCGGGTGTTTCTTGTTTATTATCGGAATAAGTTGATTTTCCCCTAAAAGAGTTCTCTGGAAACACGATTTTCCGGGTTTTGGCGGTTTTTGGTCCTCCCACATACCCACGACGCTCTTTCGTGCAGCCTGAACTTAATGTTAAATAAGTGATGGCCCGTTAAGAAGAGCTTCTAAGAGCAATAGATGGAGGGAAAGCATCGTTGGAGGAATATACCAAAGTCACGCTAGAAATCCGGATCCGAAAAGCGGGCGTGGTGCCGATTCTCGAACTGGAAGGGGAGATCGACTTATCTACGAGTCCAAGGCTCAAGCAGGCGGTCTACAACCTGATAGAAGCGGGGAACAAAAACATCGTGCTCGACCTCTCCGGAGTGAAATTCATGGACAGCACCGGCCTGGGTACCCTTGTCGGGGCACTCAAGAAGACCAGCATGCAATCAGGCACCGTCAAACTGATCTGTCCCAGCAAGAATATACTGAAAACTTTTACTCTAACCGGACTCGACAAAGTCTTTTTGATCTACGATAATTTGCGGGAGTGCCTGGGCGAATAGCCGGGGCGGGCCCTGTGGCACAAGCATTATCGGGGGAGTACCCGAGTGGCCAAAGGGGACGGACTGTAAATCCGTTAGCACAGCTTACGGTGGTTCAAATCCACCCTCCCCCACCAAATACGAAACGGCAGGTCAGGAGTACCTGCCGTTTTGGCTTAGGCGCCTACTATAAATATCCTAACGTCTTATTCTATTTCAAACCGGCCAGTGCTTTTCGAACCCCGATGGTGTAACCCGGGTTAACCTTTTCGAAATGCCCTAGCTGGCGTTCGAGGATCTCCATGTCGACGTTCTTCCAGATCAAGGTGCGCGAAGGAACACCTATCCGCCGAGATCAGGCGAGGTCGAAGCGGTCAAGGTTCATTACTTTGTTCCACACCTCTATAAAGTCGTGCACGAACTTCTTCTGAGAGTTCTCACATCCGTAGACTTCCGCCAAGGCCCGAAGCTGGGAGTTCGAACCGAAAATGAGGTCAACACGAGTGCCGGTCCACTTGAGTTCGCCCGTTGCGCGATCACGACCCTCGAACACGTCTTCGTCTTCCGAGGTTGCCTTCCACGTCGTGCTCATGTCGAGCAGATTCACAAAGAAGTCATTGGAAAGCGCCTCTGGACGCTTGGTGAAGACGCCGTGCCGGGACTGTCCGAAGTTGGCATTCAAGACGCGCATACCGCCAACGAGAACCGTCATCTCGGGGGCGGTCAGTGTCAGCAGTTGCGCCCGATCAACCAGCAGTTCCTCCGCCGATACGGCGTATTTGGTTTTGAGGTAGTTACGGAACCCGTCTGCAACCGGTTCGAGTACGGCGAATGACTCCACGTCGGTTTGCTCCTGCGACGCATCCGTGCGTCCCGGCATAAAGGGAACGGTCACATCGTGACCGGCATTCCTTGCAGCTTGCTCGACGCCGGCGCAACCGCCCAGAACGATCACGTCAGCAAGCGAAACTCTTTTCCCGCCTGGCTGCGCGCCGTTGAACTCCTTTTGGACCCCCTCCAGGGTCTGCAAAACAGTCGACAGTTGTGCCGGCTGGTTGATTTGCCAATCCTTCTGCGGCGCAAGACGAATGCGCGCACCGTTCGCACCGCCGCGCTTGTCGGAACCACGAAACGTAGACGCCAACGCCCAGGCGGTCGAAACCAGCTCCGAGATGGACAGACCCGAGGCAAGGATCTTGCCCTTAAGGTCCGCGATGTCTTGCGCGTCAATCAGCTCATGATCGACTGCGGGCACCGGGTCTTGCCAGATCAGTTCCTCCGCCGGAACCTCCGCACCGAGATAGCGAGAGCGGGGTCCCATGTCGCGGTGCGTCAGCTTGAACCACGCCCGGGCGAAGGCGTCCGCGAACTCTTCCGGGTTTTTGTGGAAACGCCGCGAGATCGGCTCGTAGATCGGGTCGAAGCGTAGCGAGAGGTCCGCGGTGGTCATGATGGGCGCACGGCGCTTCGACGGGTCGTGCGCGCCCGGCACCATGTCTTTCTCAGCGACATCCTTCGCAACCCACTGCTTGGCGCCCGCGGGGCTTTTAACCAGTTCCCACTCGTAGCCGAACAGCATATCGAAATAGCCCATGTCCCACTGGGTCGGTTTCGGCGTCCAGGCGCCTTCGATGCCGCTGGTGATGGTGTCATCCCCCTTGCCGCTGCCGAAACCGCTCTTCCAGCCGAGACCCTGCTCTTCGATGCCAGCTCCCTCGGGCTCGGGACCGACAAGCGCCGCATCGCCAGCGCCGTGACATTTGCCGAACGTGTGCCCACCAGCGACGAGCGCGACAGTCTCCTCGTCGTTCATGGCCATGCGCGCGAAAGTCTCGCGGACGTCGCGGCCCGAGGCGACTGGTTCAGGATTACCACTCGGCCCTTCCGGGTTCACGTAGATGAGGCCCATTTGCACGGCGGCAAGCGGGTTCTCGAGGTCCCGATCACCGCTGTAGCGCTTGTCGCCAAGCCAGGTGTCTTCGCTGCCCCAGTAGATGTCCTCTTCCGGCTCCCACACGTCCTCGCGTCCGCCTCCGAAACCAAAAGTCTTGAATCCCATCGATTCAAGCGCGCAGTTGCCCGCTCGAATCATGAGGTCGGCCCAGGAGATCTTGCTGCCGTATTTCTGCTTGATCGGCCACAGCAGCCGGCGGGCCTTGTCGAGGTTCGCATTATCCGGCCAGCTGTTGAGGGGCGCAAAGCGTTGGGTGCCGGACCCCGCGCCCCCGCGGCCATCGCCCATGCGGTAGGTGCCTGCGCTGTGCCATGCCATCCTGATGAAGAGCCCCCCATAGTGACCATAATCGGCCGGCCACCAGTCCTGCGAGTCGGTCATCAGCGCATAGAGGTCCTTCTTCAGAGCCTCCAGGTCGAGTTTCTTGAATTCCTCAGCGTAGTTGAACTCCTCGCCCATCGGATTGCTCATGCGAGAGTGCTGATGAAGGATTTTGAGGTTCAATTGGTTCGGCCACCAGTCACGGTTCGACGTGCTCCTGCCGGTTGCTTGTCGGTTTGCTGCGCCCGTTACCGGACACCTGCTTTCTTCATTCATGAAGTTTCCTCCTTTACTCCCTTCCTCTCATCGTTTCTTCACACACTTATTACAGAGACCCTTGAGCTCCACGTGAACGCCCTCCACTTCCCCCATGCCGCCGACCTCCTCCGGCAGCGGCAATGAATCGTGGGCGGGGCTCTCGAAGTCCCCAAGCATCCCGCATCCCCGGCAGCTGAAATGGTGGTGGGGGCCCGTGTTTGCATCGAAGCGGAGCCTCCCCCGCGGCGGCCCCAAGGTGGCCACCAAGCCCAGGTCGTTAAAGAGCCACAGGCTGCGATAGATGGTGTCCAGCGAGACGGAGGGGATTTCC
>Ga0154635_140_pt5 | contig 39269 bp, 37 predicted proteins | sample Rifle2008BG13ft_FD_116064 | JGI IMG/M metagenome (GOLD analysis project Ga0154635, IMG submission 116064) | Solincola sediminis RBG_13_55_18
CAACCGCCCTCCACGTTTATTTTGTTATTGACGTAGTCGGCGAGCCGCATCGCACGGTAGTCCTCATTGTAAAGCAGATCGAGATCGCTTCTGAAATTCTCCGGACTGCGCGTCCACCGGCCTTCCTCGCCGATGCGATGATACTCGAGGACCATCACCGCTCCCAGCTCATTGATCTTGAGGTTGTTCAACTCCGCCTCATTAAATCCGGTCGCGATGCTCAAGGCGGCCTCAAAGCTTCCGCCGCCGTCGCTACCGCCGGACGTAGTCGTAGCGATAATAACAATCAGCAAGATCAGAATGATGATGGCGGCTATCACGACGTAAAAACGGCGCGTCAGCTTCAGGCCGAGAGCGGGCCGCTTTCGCGCCGCCCTCGCCCTCGCCTGGGTCCTGGCTTTTGCTTTGGCCGCCTCCTCTTGCGAAGAATCTCTTCCGGCGCCGTCGTTCATCCTTACCCTCGTATCTATTTCTTTAATAAAAACCAACCCCGTTGTCGGGAAGCAATCCTCAATATCCTTGGTTTAGACTTTCTTTCTCACGCCGCTGGTTCCCTGCCAGCGACGAGGCCGTTCCTTAATATTCTAATTGACCTCTCTGATAAACCCAAATCACTCGTCGACCGCAGCCGGTTCGAAATGGTTTATAATTTAACAGATTGTGGGGATGTAGCTCAGTTGGGAGAGCGCCTGCCTTGCACGCAGGAGGTCGGCGGTTCGAATCCGCTCATCTCCACCATTTTTTTCCCTGTCAAGGCTCGCTCTCATTTGAGCTGGGTCAAGACATGAAACCTTGTCAGGCCGAAAGGCCTCAAATACAATAATCGAAATGAAAAGGAGACGGCATATGATCAGGAAAATAGTAATATTCGGTTTCCTCTGCGGATTCCTTATTCTTCTCCTCGGCGGCTCGGCCCTCGCCCAGAGCGAGACCCCACAGGTTCCTTCCGATGAGCAGGAAACGGCTTCGGGGCAGGTCTATTTCTATCTCAACGGCGAGTTGACGGGGGTTTCACGAGATGTAGCGGGAGGCGGGCAGATGTCCGAATTCGCTATGATCGAGTTGACTAAGGGCCCGACTGAAGAGGAGAAGGCAGCCGGGTATGTTACCTTCATCCCTGAAGGGGTCAGCCTCCAATACTCTACGGTTAAAACGGACCGCAGCGAGTACAGCGTCTGCCTTTCCGATGAACTCCTCGCTTTGAATGGCGATAGCGAAACGGCAGCCAAGGCGCTGGCCCAGATAGAAAAAACTCTGCAAGAGGTTACCGGAGTCGACAATATAGGCATAACGGTTGCCGGAAAAGAGTTGGGCTCGACCCCGCAGGACGCGTATGAGGCGCTGGGTGTGGCCCATAAGGCTTCTTCGCAGACTGCTTCGGATTCCTCCGGCGGTAGCGGGTGGCTCATAGCCGTCATAATAATCCTCGGCGTACTAATGGCAGGTCTCCTGATCTTTCTTTTTCTCTTCTTGCCCAAGAGGCGCAAAGCCGAAGCGGCACCTGCCTCACCGAGCAAGGCCAGCAAGGCGAAAAAGTAGGATGCGACCGCGACTCCTCACGGCCGGCATCATTGTATCCGTGCTCCTTCTATCCGCTGCCGGCTGCAGCGGCTCCAACGATAGCGACTCCGGACAGGCGCGTTTCGCCGGCAAGGCGGATGTAGGCCGCATGATGGGGACTATTTCTTTTATGGCCGGGGAAGAGTTGAAAGGCCGCCCTACGGGCTCGCCGGAATCGGCGGAGCTTGAAGGCCACCTGTCCCGGCAATTTTCCGATTTAAGCCTCGAACCGGTTGAGATATTGGGGTTAAACGATTACCGGCAAGAGTTTCAGGTACCGACCGAAAGGTTATTTCTGGAAAATCCGCCTCCGGGCGAGAGCGTGACCGCCTGCAACCTGCTGGGTGAAATCCGGGGGGAGCCGGGTTCCGAAACCGTGATCCTCGCAGCCAACTACGACGGTATCGGCGTCGATGCCAAGACGGGATCGATCTATCCCGGGGCCGATTATAACGCCTCGGGTTCGAGTGCCGTTCTTGAACTCGCCCGCATGTTCGAGCAAACCGGGCGGAAACCCGCAAAGAATCTCGTATTCGCCCTTTTCGGCGCTGAGGAATGCGGCAATTATGGGTCGCAAGCGCTGGCTGAGGCGATCGAATCGGCCGGTCTACGGCAAGCGGTAAGCATCATCAACCTGGAGGGAATAGGTGGCGGAGAAGGGGACTATATGGACGTCTGGGACCTCGACTATCGCAAGAACGAGCCTGCCGTCGACGCTTTGGAAAGGGCCGCCGAACTCCTGGGAGTCGAACTGGAGCCGGGCGGCGCGGATCCGGGCACCTCATCGAGCGTTTTCTTCCTTTTTCACCAGGCGGCAGTAACTTGTGACTGGTCCTGGTACGAGCGGAGCGAGCACCCGGATTTCCATGAGACGAGTGATATTCCGGAAAAAATAAACCGGGAGGGACTGAGAAACGTCACCGAGGTGGTAGCCGAAGCGACCTGGGACCTCGCCTACTGATAAGTACTATATCCGAGTTCGTAAGAGGCGGTCCTTCTCGCTCTCTTCAAGGCGTTCGATCCACTGGAAGGCATTGCGTATTTCGTCTCCGCTGGGAAGATTTTCCTCTCTTTTCCATGCCAGGTTGAGGAAATCCAAGCCTTTCTTCTCCACGACCTCCTTGCAGAACAGCTCGCCCACCTGGTACTGCTGCAGCTTGAGATCGAAGCCCAGCATCCTCTCGACAAAACGTTCGGATCCCGACTTTGAATCCCTGCGGTGCCTGAAAGCCGTGCTCATCTCCTTGAAGGTAGGGATTATCTCTTTTCCGACCATATCCATTATTAGATTGCTATAGCCTTCGATTAGAGACATGAAGGCCTGTATCTCGGAAAGAATCTCCCTTTGTTCAGGGGAATGTACGATGCTCATCAAGCCACCCTGGTTGATTATTTCGTTCAAACGGCGCGAGTCGCGCAGTTCCTGCGGCCGGAGTCGCAGGCTCATTTCCTCCAGCCGCACCGAGACGCTTTTGAAATACCTGGCCATCAATGATTTCATATACTCTCGCAACCAGGGATTGGCGGCGAACTCAAAAGCGTGGGTCACTTCGTGCAATGTAATCCACAGACGGAAATCTTCGGGGACCAGGCGCATCTTTTCTTCGGCTTTTATCAGATTCGGATAAACGACGTATAACTTGCCGCTGTCTTCCAAGCGGGGGAGGCCGAGGTCGAACTGGCCGAGGACGTTTCGTGCCAGATAACCTATTACCATGCCCAATTGCGCGGTAAGGATGCCGCGGGTCAACTTCCGCCCGATACCGAGCGGCCGTCTCCTCTGCTCCTCGACTCGTTTTAGCGCCTTTTCATAGCTCTCGGCCAAAGGTTCGAAGATCAGCTGGAAACTGCCAAGATTCGTATCGATCCAATCGGGACGGCTGAAAACCAGCAATGGGCCGACCGGCTCACGGTTCTCGAGGAGCGAATACCGGCGAACGAGTTCCTCACTGCGCTCCATCATAGACTCGAATTCAGCTTGCACTTGTGGACCGGGCGGTTGTACATCAACCGGGTCCGACTGGGCAACCAATACCGCTATCTCACCCGCCTGGCTCCAGTCGAGCAGGTCACTCCCGCCTTGAAAAGCCTGGCGAAGGGAACGATACAGCGGGATGCGGCGAGCGACTCGCTCTACCATACCGCTTACTCCCTGCAGGCTGCGATCCCAAGGATTTTCTCTCTGGCTGCTTTCCATTTGTCACCTCTGAAGCGTCCGCTTCGAATCGGTTCTTATCCTCATAAAAAGTTAATATGCCCACCTGGGCCGTCTTTATGACTATACACTGCAAGATGTCTGAAGCAAATGAGGTAAGGAGAGGCGGCTTTCGCTTGTCGCACCACTAATACCAGGGTATTAGTCACGTATTTTAATTACTACCTTTGAGGAATAGCAGGCTTGCGCATATCGGGCTATCTTAAAGAAGCAAGCTGGATCCTTGAAAAAGGCCCCAAGCGGACACCGGGGAAATAGAGCCTTAGAAAAAAGAACCCAACGTCGTGGGCGAGATGGTTACAGCAATAGTCGCAGCCCCCTTTAAGTAGACGCAGTAGCATTCCCCTAGCACCATCCGAAGCCGACTAGCCGAGACAGCCATCTACCCCAACTAGCAATCGAATGCAGCCCAGACGCACTACTTACCACAAGCCCTCGCCCATGACGCTTCAACTTTCACAGCACCATTCACAGTTTAGTCGCAGCAGATTTCAGAGAAAATTTCATGGCAATATTCGCAGCTTAGCCGATGAATCCTAAGGTATCCCCTGAATCCCCATTGAGTCCGCATTAGCGGAAGGCCCCGTTCCCCCTACGGGGCCTTTTACTTATTCCGGTCTTTATAAATATGAAGCTAAAGCGCTTGCGTCCGCTATGAGTCTTAAGTACCCTGTTTACAGGGAGGTGAAGAAATGGCGGGCGACAATTGTCCCGCTTGCGGGCTTCCCAGGATTCTGAACCGCAAGCTCGTATGGACCACGGATGGCGGCCTTTACTTCCAATCCAAACGCTCTGATCGCCTGATATTCCTCGAGGAAGAGGATATCGCCAGCGTGATCGATGAGAGCCTGAAATTGCGCGGTCAGGGTTTGCTGGAAAATCTCCGCGAGCGGCGCAGGGTTTTCAGCCGCGAGGAGGTAGCGGGCCAAATCGGCGGCGCTCAGGCTTTCTTGGTCCGCCATTGGCCGGCGGCCAGGCGAGTCATACTATCGGCTCTACGGGACGCCGCCTTCTTCGGCTGCGGAAAAATTACTATTATGGATATCAAACCTCGAAAGCGCCTCGAGATCAAAATCGCTCACCCGTACCATCCTCATCTGATGGCTGGAGACATATGGGGCTTCTGGGAAGGCCTCTACGACGTGCATTCCGAGGTGTCGATGGAGGCGCTTTCCGAGAAGGAATGGATCCTCAAAATCACCACCGTCGACAAATCCGGGTGGAAGATACCGAAGGCGCAAAGGCCTCCGAGACCCAAGCGCGACTTTGGCTTGGAAGTCTGCGACAAGTGCCGCTGTCCAATCTTTCCCTGGCCGCTTTCATGGGATGAAGAGCTTGGCACGATTTATCAAATAGGCGGGCATCGCCACATGGTTGTTACTTCAGCCAGAGGCTGGCAGGCGGTTATCGATGAGATAAAAGGGCCGGGGGCCAAGGATCTGCCGGAGGCGATAGGGGCTTCGCTGGCCGCAAAGGCAGCGTCGGAATACCGGCAATTAAAAGGTAACAACTACAAGAGAGCTTACCGCCACTTTTTCCTGGGCCTTCCTTTTCTTGGCTGGGGCAGGCCCCGAAAGGTTTCGCGCAAACCGTTTTTGATAGAAGCGGAGATGGAGGGTGTCCTTTTCCCGCAGCTGCTTTCGTGGAAAATGGCCGGCGTATTCGAAGCCCTGGAGGACGAGCCGGGCGAGATCCTGCATGAGAGGATCGGTACCACTAGCTGGAAGTTCATGCTCGGTCCCAAGCTCGAGGGCCGGTTCCTGGAAATAGAGCGCTTGAAACCGCACGGGGACGGGGTCGGGTACCCGCGGGCGTTGACCCCCTTCTAGGTGCCGTGTCTTGATTCTCCACTCAGGCCAGCGGATACTGCCTATGCCTGAGTGGAGAATCAAGACACGGCACTTCTTTAACGTTGCTATCTTACAATGATGGTTATGTTCAGATCTCCGTCGTCCGCCAGCTCCCATTCGTGAGTGGAACTCTCGACGGAATAAGCTAATTCAACCAGGGCTTGAGTCATCCCGATCACGGGAAGATGCAGGCACGCATTTTGAATTCTTTGCGTCAAATGGTTCCTGTCGCCCTCGAACTCGACCAGGTTCCCCAAGCCTCGAAGGGCTAACATCTTCCGGAAATCAGAAGCTGCCCTGTTCCATCGCTCTCCGCCCCATGCCTCCTTCACATACTGCCTTTGGGCCTCGATGATCGTCTCCGGTATGGATTCCCCCAATTCGAGTTCCAGATCGCTGAGAACCGAATCCATGGATGAAGGCCCGAAGATAGCCATTCTCCTGCCCGTGACCGGATCGGTATACGTGCCGTCTTCTCGAGACCAGCGAGGGGAGGCCGCTTCCGCGGGCGCGCCGCATTGCGGGCAACGATCGTAAGAGATGTCGCCCGGTTTGAAAGAATAGCGTTTTCTCTTCAGCCTTTCTTTCAAGGCTACCAGATGTGTCCCCGGCCGGACCTCGATCTTATATGTGTCTTCTTCGATAGCCTCGTACTCCACTCTCATATCCGTCTCTTCGAAAACCTCCACCGAACCTATGTTATCCGCCGCTATAAAAAGTACCGAATAAGGATTTCGTATTACCTGTGTCCGCCACGGATAATCGCCGTCGGTTTCCCAAAGATTGCTTAGTCTCTGGTCTCCATAGCCGTATATCCGGCTGATATTGATAATTATCTGGGTGATGTTTTTGATTGCCGCCAGGTGCGTTTCCCGCTCTTCTCGAGTTATAGAAGGATCGAGGGCGTGGCCCGTCATATACTTGAATGCCGCAGCGTTGCGCATTTTTGGGGGAAAAGTACGTTCGATATACCTTTTAGTTTCACGCGCGCGGCTCTCGATAACCAGATGTCCGATCGGTATCCCTATCAGTTTCTCTACGCCCCTGAACAGGTTATCTATGGTATCCGATTCGAAAAAGACCATCCGTTCCATGGGAGACATGGCAAGAGTCATCGAGCCGTTTTCATTCCAGTCGAGACCGCGGCTTACGAGGAGAGGCATACCGCATCCATCACATGCCTGTAACAACTAGCCTCCTTGAATCCGATTGTTCGCCCTATTGCTCAGCCTCTTATAACCTCGGCATGTCTCTTGCCTAATTTGAAGCCTGCGCTGTTTATATCTGTGGTTTATCGGGTGTAATGGTTTCCTTATCTTTCAAGACCACTCCGTTCTCTATTGCCCACAGCACGGCATTCGTGCGATCCGCGACCCCTATCTTTCGGAAGATATTGCGGATGTGCACCTTCACCGTATGCTCGCTTATGAAAAGGAGGTCTGCTATCTGCCGGTTATTATAGCCCCGCGCCATCAACTTTATGACATCAATCTCCCGCTGCGAAAGCCCTTCGAAGCCCTCCATCTTTTTCTTGCGGCGTGCTCCGGGTTCGGTGATATCGGCGATCAGCTTGCGCGCTACGGAGGTGGATATCAAGGACTCGCCCCTGGCCGCCGCGATTACCGCCGTCACCAATTCGTCCTTGGCGGCATCTTTTATGACATATCCTATAGCGCCTGCCTTGATCGCCTGCCTGGCGAACTGCTCATCGTCGAAGACGGTCAGGGTTATCGCTTCTATCTGCGGGTATTTCGCCTTGATTCTCTTGATCAGGTCGATACCGTTCATCCCCGGCAACTGGATATCGACGATAATGACATCGGGAGGAAACCTCTCAATTTTTTCCAGGGCTTCTTCGGCCGAACGCGCCACGGTCAGTATTTTAATGCCTCCCTGCCTTTCCAGAATACGGATCAAGCCCTCGAGGACTACCTCGTGGTCGTCCACGAGCATGACCTTGATCGATTCGCCTTCCCTGGACGCCATCAGGTTTCGCCCCCGCTGAGAATGGGCAACCTCACGATGATGCGGGTGCCGATGCCGGGCATGGAATCTATGCTCAGATATCCGCCCAACAGCTCGGCCCGCTCTCGCATGGCCATCAAGCCCAGGTGTTCCCCGCTCTCCTGCTCGGCGGCGAGCACATTGAGATCGAAGCCGACGCCGTCGTCCTCTACGCTGAGGACAAAATCGCCCTGGGACGTCTCGGATCTGATCCTCACGGAAGTTGCGTTGGAGTGTTTACCAACATTTGCTAATTCTTCCTGGAGTATTCTGAAAACCGTAAGCTCGGCGGAAGTGCTGATCGACTCCAGGCCTCTGAGATCAAGGCTCGTATTTATCGCATACTCTTCCTCGAATTGCTCAGCATAGCGAATGATGGTCTCCTTCAGACCCAGGATATCCAGGGGGGTCGGCCTTAAGTTGGCCATTATCTCCCTTAATTCCCGCATGCATTCCTTGGCTCGCTGCTGCACCTCTTCAATCTCATCGACCGCCAGATGTGGATCTTCCTGGAGGAAATCGAGGGCGAAGCCTGCCGCATAGATGATCTTGAGCAGAGTCTGCGCCACTGAATCGTGCAGCTCCCGCGCGATTCGAGCCCTTTCCTCCTCATGTGCCGTATTTACACGGGCCATTAGATGGTCCATCACCCTGCGCTTGGCCTCCACCTCTCGGTAGAGCCGGGTGTTCTCGAGGGCCATGCCCACGGTGTCCGCATAGGTGCTCAGTATCTCCCGATCCCCTTCGGCGATGACCGCTCCCACATCGGCTTCTATATACATAAGACCTTTCGGTGAGCCGGTCGGGTTTACCGGCACAACTACGAATTCACTCCCTTTCTCGGGAGAAAGGAAGGCTACGTTGACCCCCTCTTCTCCGCGGCCGCTCTTCATAGCCCGCTCGTAGAAGGCCCTTGCCTCGAGACCCTTAGCCATTGGTGAAATCGGAAACCTCCGGACCTCCCTTATGATTTCTCTTCCCCAGGACTGGTCCTCGCGGTCTCGCGCGGCAACCGGGATCAACATCTCCCGCTCGTAGAGGAAAAGCAGGCAACGCCGGTAGGCCAACCGGTCGCAGGCGCCATCTACTATCTGCCGCATCAGCTCCTCCCGATCCTGGATGACCCTGATGCGATTGAGTAACAGGTTGAATTCCCTCACAGACCTTTGCCGCTGGTCAATGTAATTCTGGGCGACCGAATCGGCGGCTCGAAAATAGAACTCCCATATGAGTTCGCTGGCTCTCAGGTATTCCTCGGCCGTGTAGCCGGCCCCTTCCCAGACCTTCCTTATCCACCGCCAGGCTACCTCGCTGCCGACCCTGAAGGCACGCAGGATGTCCGCCAACTCGAATGCCTGAAGATCCCCCCAATCGAAGGCATCCATGGCTATCTTCCCGCGATCCAGCTGGGCCAGCACGCTTTCGCATGCGGTTCTGCTTATTTCGCTGACGCGTGAATAAAACTGAGGGGAACGGTTTCTGAAAGAAGGTATGGAATCGATGAGGATTCCGTTTATCTCCTCGACGATGTCATCCAGCCGGCCTTTCAGCAAGTCGAGGGCGGCGGTACGGATGTTCAAATCAGCTTCTGGATTCATTTTCCGATTCACTCTACCGTGAAGTATATCAATTTCTGGTTATTGTCCACCAAGGTCTCCAACGGTATCGGTCCTGCCTTCACCTCAAGAACGTTTCGCACGCCGCCTGTTTTCGGCTTCAGGCCGGCAAATACGACCTGAACCGTTTCTCCCGGCCCGATAGATGCGATTGTCTGCTCCTGTTTGGTGGGTGCGGGATTCGCCGTGGAGTAGAGGCTGACCGAGACAACCACATCCTTTTCCGCCCGGCTTCCCTGATTCTGGATGCTTATGGTAATGCTTATTTCTTGGGTGTAAGGAATTCGATGGACTGCCTCGCCCCCCTCCTCAACAATGCGGCCGGCGGGAGACAGGGTAACACCGCCCAATGCCAGGCCGTGCACCTCAGTCCCCTTGAGCGAGATCAGCATCGATCGCACGCTCTCAGCGGTCGCCTGATCCCAGTTCGGCAGCCAGACCGAATCGGGGAGGCTTGTATCCGCAATATTGTTCTCGCTCAGGCTCTCGCTCATCGACCTTTTGTAATAATAGTAGCTACCGTCGGAACGCATAAGTTCCTGGAGGTCATCGGAAATATTCTGCGTATACACCTGCGTATCCGCTGCCGAGATGGCATTGACCAGATCGGGGCGGTAATTCTTCATCGCCCGATAGCGGCCTTCAAAGCACATCAGCAGCGCATAATTCACGTCTCTTACCGCTTCCGGCACTTCCAAGGCCCTGACCTGATCCAGCAGTTCCTTGCACTGGTCCTCTACCGCCTTCAGCTGATCGTTGAGGATTTCCGGCGTGGCGATCAACTGAACGAGATTCGCCTGGATCGATGTCCAAGTCTGGGCAAGGGCATTCGAAGCTTCTACCAGTGAGCTTACCCGGTTGGCATATTCACTGAGATTGGAAGTATCGACTTTCTTCTTGCTGCCGCATGTCACATTGAAGACCCAACAGCCCAGCAGAAGGATGACAACGGCGATGATTATCACGGGAGCCGGACTTCTCCTGCGCTTGGTAAATCTTGGTGTTCTCGTCTGTGCATACAACTGCTTTTCACCACCCTCGGCCGTGCAGCTTCAACAGCCTGCCCGCCGCCCGTGATTATCGTACAAAGGGACGGCTGAAAAAGCCGTCCCATCGTTACCTGGTGGGCGAGGCGGGACTCGAACCCGCATGCCCGTACGAGCACTGGACCCTGAACCCAGCGCGTCTACCAATTCCGCCACTCGCCCCGGGAAAAAGTGCCGGTTTTCCAGGCAGGAACATTATATCAGACCTGTGGGCCACTGATTGGGTTCCGATTACAACCATTGCATGTTTTGGCCGGCACGAGAAAAGCATATAGTATTTGCAGGCCGGTAAGACAGCCTGTCGAAGGAAGGAAACGATGAACATAGCCGAGTTTCAGAGGAATATGAAGGACGCCTACCTAGAAAAGGACGCGAAGAGAGGTGTGATGGGCACCTATGCCTGGCTGGTGGAGGAAGTCGGTGAATTATCCCGAGCCCTGAGAAAAGGCGATGACGTCGCCTTGAGCGAGGAATTCGCTGACGTCTTGGCCTGGCTTGTCAGCCTGGCCAATCTCTGTGGAATCGACGTCGAGCAGGCAATGACCAAGTATCGTGATGGTTGTCCCAGGTGCCGGCAGGTGCCCTGTACGTGCAGCGAGAAACCATAATTGTGGGTTTCTAGGAGCCCTCTTTAAGCGCGACTTCAACCACAAGATCCCCTCCGTCAGTCACCTCCCACTGAACGACTCCCTCGCGGCCGAAGGCCAATTCGAAGAAGCCCAATACCAGGCCGACGATGACCAGGTGGAGGCACTGATTCTCCATGCGAAAGCGCATCGATCCCTCGCCCCACTCGACCTCCCTCACGTTGCCGAGTCCCCTTATGGCCAGTTGCTTGCGGAACAGTTCCTCGCTAGCGATTTCCTCGAGGGTATAAAATCCCGTCCTTATAAAACGCCGCTGCGCCTCGATTACCACCTGGGGGATGCTATCACCCAACTCGCTTTCCAGTTCTTCGATTACGGCATCCAGGGAGGCGGGCCCGACTAGGGCCATTCGCCGGGGGTGTTCCCTGGACTCGATAATGCCTCTATCAACATGCCATTGATATTCAGAAAGCTCCATCGGACCGCCGCATTCCGCGCAGGGCTGCCATTTGACATCGCCTTCCTTGTCGGCGTAGACCTTTGCCTGCAATCTATCCTGCAGCCCTAGGGGATGAGTGGAAATGCGTCCGGTCACTTCATATTGCACTGTTGATTCCTGTTTATAGGTAACCGCCACTTCACGTTGATTTACGGCATTGAACGTACCGGCGACGTCGCCGCAGAAAAGGGCTATGGAATAAGGTTCTTTGATTTTCATGATTACATAGTCGTGCAGGAGCAATTGCGCGCGGTGCACTCTGACCAATTGGATATCGCCGAAACCCATGACGCTGCCCAGGGCGCTTATGCTCTTTACTGCAGGCCGCATCCCCACCACCCTGAGAATTTTTTTGACTGCGGCGGGGAGCATGTGATCAACGAAGTCAAAGGTGGCACGTCGTTTGGCCTCGATTATTATGCGTTCGATACTGCGGCCGATGATCTCCTCGACGCCGGAAAAGGTGGCAGCCAGGTTCTCGGTCTCGATAAATACCATGCGATGTTCACGGTTTTCCCTCTGCACAATGGTTCCGTTGGACAGCCACTCGTGTTCTTTGGTTACCCGCAAGGGAACGCCGCAAACCTTACATAATTTCTTCCCCGCCATTCTGTTAGACCCCCTCGCGGTTCCTTACCCCCTGTTCGATCCTGATATTGTCTATAAACTGTATCGTCCCGGTTGCGGCTCCTGTTGAGCCTTCGTATAAAATGCGAGGCTTAATAATAAATCCACTCGAAACGGGAGTGTGCATCGGCCCACGCGCACGCTTTTTGCAGCAGCGGGCGCCGCAGCAGCCAAGGCATGCGAGAATCGTTCAGGAAGTAATCGGCGATGCGAACCGCTACACCCCCTAAACGTCCGGCCTCATAGAATCGGGAAAATAGTTCGCTAAGGGGATAGAACTTTTCTTTGGTGAAAGCATAAGCGGGCTCCCGGAAACAGGGACTATCGAGAGCGCTGCGGCCGTCAAAGATAGTGTCGACGTGCCGCTTCGACAGATATCCTTTTTCCTCGCACAACTGGTAAAGTATGGTATTCGGATAGGGGTGATAGGTTGAGACCTGCATACAGTTGGGGCGGGCCCTGGCGTTCAGCTTAATAGTGTCGATGAGCGCCGGCAAGTCTTCTCCGGGGAGGGAAACCATATTGGTGGAAACCGTCTTTATGCCGTAATGGCGGCAGAGCCGGAAAGCCTTGATTATGTCACCGTCGGCCATATTGCGCCGCAATACTTCCTTCCGCAACGCCTCATTACCGCTCTCGATGCCCATGCAAATAACCGAGCAACCGGCTTCGGCGAAGAGCTTGACCGTTTCCTCGTCGAGGAGGTTTACGCGTGAATTGCATATGAAGGGCAGGTCAATTTCTTTATTGTAACGGCTGGTGAGGTCCTTGAACCAGTCGCGATCGATGGTGAGTATGTCATCATCGAACCTTATATAACGCAGCCTGCCTTCATCATCCTCTGCGATTATTTCCCGTATCTCGCGCATTACGTTATCCACACTGCGAAAACGTACGTACTTCTTGCGATTGGGGTAGATGCTCCGCTGCACGTGATTGGAGCAATACGTACAACTGTAAGGACAGCCGCGAGATGCCATGAGCGTGCCGCGCTCGTGCTGCTGCGCGCAGAAAAGCGCAGTGTCGAAGATGCTGCGGTCAGGCAGGGGCAGCGAATCGAGGTCCTCTATCAGGGGACGCACCGGATTTCTCTTTACTTGCTCGCCTCTTCTCACCCAGAGGGAGGGGATGCCGGAAGGGTCCTGATCCCGCTCGAGTTTGTCGCATAACTCGGCCAGCGCCTCTTCTCCCTCTCCCAGACATATGGCATCGAGCCGTGCTTCCGCCATAGTTCCCTCGGGATCGATGGTCGGATGAGCCCCTCCGCAGATGGTAAAAATATCCTTATCCTCTTTGATCCACTCGATCCATTGCCTGACGTGGGGAAACATATGGCTGGTAGTAGAAACGGCGATTACGTCCGGTGCTTCCTCCCTTATCCGTCTCGTAAGCTCATCCCTTCCCGGCGGCGCAACCAGGTGAATCAATGAAGTATTGTGTCCTTCCTTTTTCAAGAACGCGGAGAGGGAGGCTATGCCGAGATAGATGCGACCTTCCGGGAGATAGCGCTCCTCGTCATACTGGAAAAAATCGGGGTAAAGAAACGTAACCTTAACGCTCATGCCGGCCGCTCTCATGACCTTCTTTTCGAAGGCTGACCTCCGGGTCGGCGCCACGCCTGCAATTCATCAGGAAGCGACCCATCTTGTCTCCCAGTCTGGGTATACGGGAGGTGGTGAAGAGCAGCGGGTTCACGAACCAGGGATTGTTGCCGTAGCGGATTGCCAGGCTTCCCAGCCGGAAATAATGCTCGTAGCGGTCGTTTAAGGCGACCTGATAGTCGAGGAGCGCTTCCTGGTTCCCGCTTTTCAGCGCTGCCGCTATGGCTTCCGCTGCCAGCCCCCCGCTCTCCAGTGCATAGGTGATTCCTTCTCCGCTGATCGGGTTGGTGAGCGAAGCGGCATCGCCCGCGAGTAACACATTCGCCTTCCTCGCTTTCGAGCCACCCATGCCTACTCGTAGGAGGGCGCCCCGCAGCCTGCCCTCCCTGCGCGCTCCCCGAAGCTTTTCCGAAGCGTGCCTCGTCTTGTGAGCGAAGTCCTCAAAGGTGCGATTGAGATTGGTCTTCCTGCTCCTCATGGCATAAAGCATGGCACCTACGCCTACATTGGCCAGATTGCCATTCATTGGAAATATCCATCCGCAGCTTGGCATGATCGCATCCTCGGGGTAGATCTCCAAACGATCCGATAAGCCCTCCACCCCACTCATATAGCATCTCACCGAGACCCCCATGAAGCGGGGGTCATTGCGAAGCATGCCCAATTTATTTCCTATCAACGAGGAGGGGCCATCCGCCCCCACAATATATCGAGCCCCGATGTGGACTTTCTCGCCCTCGAATTCGGCTTCGATTCCCTGGAAGCTTCCACCCTCCTCCCGGAGGACCCCTTTTGCCTCCCATCCCTGCCGGATCTCGACCCCCGCGGCCTCGGCCTTCTTGAGCAGGATGTAATCGAGTTCTTTTCTGGGTATCACATAGCCGTGATCGGGAAAATTGCTTCCCATCGGGTAGTCTACTTCAGTCAGCCCGCCGCGGCTGGCATAGAAGCGAATTCCCGAAGTCCTCAAGAACCGACCCTCTATTTCCTCCTTCAAGCCCATCTCATAGAGGGCATGCACGCTGCGAGGAGCGATGCCGTCGCCGCAGACCTTTTCCCTGGGAAAGACATCCTTGTCGAGGAGGAGAATATTGTAGCCGTAAACGCCCAGGTAATAGGCTGCGGTAGAGCCGGCCGGACCCGCGCCGACGATCACTGCGTCATATGCCTCTTTCATGCGCAGATTATAGCATGGGGAATTACAGCCCCATGCTTCTCTTTCCGATAAAAAATATGTACGTGCTTGATATAAATAATTTCATTCTTATCGGGAGGTACCCGGGCAAAAGGAAGCGGCCAGATAAGGTTTATAACCGTAGCCGCTCTCACCATTCCTTTACCTCGGGGGGCACAGGGGCCGGCTTCATCGTAATGCTCTGAACCTTCACAAAGGTGCCTGACACCTTTGTGAAGGTTTACGGGGCGCGGCCGACGAAAATACGTACCGTGTAGCCCCTGTCGACCTCTTCCCCGGGCAGCGGTATCTGTTCGAGGACTATACCGATCTTGGTCGGATCGGTTGTTGCCTGGTAGACCACCGTGTAGCTCAGGCCGCTGTTGGTGAGCTTGGTTTTTGCATTCTCTTCAGTCATGTCTGTGACAGTAGGGACGATAACCTTATCCACACCGGCGCTGACGACGATGGTCACCGTGCTCCCCTCGACGACCCTCTGGTTGCCCAGGGGACTCTGTCGGATTACTTCGCCCTTAGGCACTTCCGAGCTTGCTTCTTCCGTAACCGCCACCTCGAAGCCGGCATCCCGGAGCAGAACCTCGGCATCCGCCTGCTGTTCTCCTACGACGTCAGGCACGGCTTTCTTCTTCTGCTCGACGCCAATCACCAGTTTGACGTTCACACTCGGTGCGATATAGTTTTTACTCGCCGGATCCTGGGTCAGAACGATATCTATCTGCTTCGAGTTGTCTACCGGGGAGTTTTCCACTTCTATAACCGTTATCCCCAGATTCCTCAGAGCGTCCTCTGCGGCGCTGCGCGTCATGCCTACGAGGTTGGGCATCCTCAATTCCTGGCTTACCACCAGGTTTACAGTCTGTCCCTTGGCGAGCATCGTGCCCCATTCGGGATCCTGAGATACGATCACGCCTACCTTTTCCGATGCATCCCCGACGTACTGCAAGCCGACGCTTCCCAATTTAAGGCCCAGCGATCCGATGGCCGCCTCGGCGTCTTGTTGGGAAAGGCCGACGAGATTCGGAGTAGCAACCTTGGTTCCCCCTCCACTTAGAAGGATGACCAGCACGATACCTATAATCACCAGCGCCGTAACAACGCCGGCGGTTATCCACGCCCACTTCCGGTTCGAGCCCTGACGGGGTACATTTGCCGGTGTGGCGGCGGTCGTGGGGTATGCCAGTTCGGTAAGGACCGGGGGCGCATTGACCGGCATCCCCTCCAGGAAGCGGAGGAGATCCGCTTTCATCTCTTGAGCGGTCTGAAAGCGGTTGGCCGGGTTCTTGGACATTGCCTTCATAATGATGGCTTCGAGGGTCGGGGGAACCTCCGGGTTGATAACCGAAGGGGGGATTGGGTCCTCCCGTACTTGCTTATATGCAATGGTGACCGGGCTGGGGTCGTCGAATGGGACCCGGCCGGTCAGCATTTCGTAAAGCACGACCCCCAGGGAGTAGATATCCGAGCGGCCGTCTACCGCGAGGCCTTGTGCCTGCTCCGGGGAAATATATTGCGGCGTGCCCATCACCACACCGGTCTGGGTCATGCCTTCCCCGTTCCCCTCCCTTGCTATGCCGAAATCCATTACCTCCACGCGGCTCAGGTTGGTTATGAAGACGTTGTGCGGTTTTATATCACGATGGACCAGGTTGCGACGGTGGGCGAACTGCAAGGCCGCCGATATCTCCGCAGCGATTTCTGCCGCCCATTCCGGCGTCAGCCGTCCTTCGGTCCTCAGGAGGTCTTTGAGGTCTCGCCCTTCGACGTATTCCATGACTATGTAATAAAGATCACCCTCGTTGCCCCAATCATAGATATTAACGATATTCGGGTGGCTCAGGTTGGCCGCCGCCTGGGCCTCATATCGGAACCTCTGAATGAAGGAAGGATCGGAGGCGAACTGAGAATGAAGTATCTTAATCGCGACTTCCCGGTTCAAGGAAAGGTCATCCGCCAGGAAGACGTCGGCCATCCCCCCGCTTCCAATCTTTTCTTTTAAGCGGTAGCGCTGATTGAAGACCTTACCAAGCACTTGATCCCCTTTTCGCCTGGAACAGCGAGGCGCTGGCGAGCCCCGCCTATCGAAATACTTCAATGGGCCCGATCGGGACTCCTTCCGTAATGCCCGATCGCCCTGTGCTTTGAGGTGTCATTCGAGAATAATGTTCCCGTCGACATGGGGTGGGATCTATCAGCCCTTCTTGCTGATAATAAGGTTGACGAAGTCTCCCCCCGAGAGCTTCGAACCGTAAGGCGGATCCGTCTCGACGACCCGGTTCTCGGTGAAATCGGCATACTCTCGGTAGGTTATCTCTCCGACCCTGAAACCCCTGCTCTCGAGGACCATACTCGCATCCTCCAGGCTGAGTCCGACCAGGTTGGGTACGGTAAGCGGCCCCAGGCTCTCGAGCACCTTTATGATCGTCTTCCTCCTGACCATGACACCGCCCTCAGGGCTTTGGGAAATTATATAATTCGCTTTGACATTCGCATCGTACTGCTGGCCGACCACCTGAATTCCCAGGTCGCTCTGGGATGCGAGGCCTCTCGCCTCCTCCTTGTTCATATTGATAAAGTTTGGAACCTGCACTTTGCTCGGAGCGATAATCGACGACAGGATCCATATGACCAGGAGGACCGCTCCGACGGCCAGCAAAGCGGCGCCCCCGACCGCCTGCCAACGCTTGAGTTTAGGTAAGGCCAGACGGGAGATAGGCTTGGCCTCAACGGGCTCCTCTTCCACCTCGGTAATCTTCGGAACCGTGATCATCGGCTGTTCTTCCCTGAGGGTCGACACAGCTTCCCAGACCATCTGCTCCGAGGAGACGAACCCGCCGTGTCCGGAGCTCTCCAGGCACTGTTGAACCAGCCTCTTCAGCCGCTCCGGCACTTCCGCGTTCCACTTCAGTTTGCCCTTCTTGACGTCCTCCGCCGCTTCCGCTTTGTCGCGCCCGTTGAGCGCGCGGTAAAGAATGTACCCGATGTCTTGGATATCACGTCTGGGATCCGCGGTATGGGGGTAGGGGGAGCCGGCACCTCCGAGGACGGAGGGGAATCCCGCATCGGATACCTTGGCTTTCCTTGCCGGTAGGATAAAAACGTGCTTCTCGTCCAGGGAACCATGCGCCATTCCCTGTGCGTGGAGATAGACGAGGACCTTCCCCAACTCGATGGCGAAGTACATGGCGCCGGTCGCCTTCATCTTTCTACCCGATTCAAGCATCTCGTGCAGGTTCTTCTCCTTGATGAGCTCCATCACCACGAAGGGGCGTTCTTCCTCGATGCCATAATCGAGCACCTCGACTAATCCGGGGTTTGCAAGGCGGACGGCACGGTGGGCGGCGGAGCGGAAGCTGTCGCAGAAGTCGCGATCGGACATGAGGAATGGCAGCGGCTGTTTTATCGCTACTTCCCTTTTTTCCAGCAGGTCGTATCCCCTGAAGACCTCCACCGTACGTCCGACCGCAATACGCTCGTCGAGACGGTAGCGCCGTTTGAGGAGATTTCCTTTCCAGTCCGCCGAGGTATTCATCAAGCCTCCGTTAAAAATCGTTTCCCAGCCTCTATTCTAGTGGTCGCCTGCATAAATTCAATGGCGCTCGCAGCTCGCCCTCCACAAAGGGATCTGCCCTTATGGAGGTTATTTCAGCGCCGCTTCCATGATCTGCTTGGCGATAGGTGCGGCTACGGCCCCGCCGCCTCCCCCATTTTCCACAAGCACAGCCACGACTACTTGCGGATTCTCGGCAGGTGCAATGCCTACGAACCAGGCATGGTTGGCCTTACCCTGGACTTCGGCCGTACCCGTTTTCCCCGCCACGGTGATTCCCTCGATAGCCGCGCCCGATCCAGTGCCGTTCTCCACGACATCCACCATCATCGAGAGTACGGAGAGGGCCGTAGAGCTGGAAATGGGCGACTTCCAGGGCCGGGTCTCGAACCGCTCGAGTATCTCGTCACCGTTCCTTATGTCCTTCATAAGGTGGGGCAGCATGATCGTCCCCCGATTTGCCACGGCGCAGCCGATTATCGCCATCTGCAAGGGGGTGAGGAGAAGTTCCCCCTGGCCCGCCCCGGTCCAGGCCAACTCGATGCTGTCCATCTTATCGGCTTCAGGAATCGAGCTTGCTTCGACACCCGGGTAATCGAGGGGAATGGTCTCGTTCATACCGAAGGCTTCGGCGGCATCCACAAGCCTTCCCGCACCCATGTTATAGGCGAGTTGGGCGAAATAAGTGTTGACCGAAAGGGTGAGCGCGCTGTCCATATCGATACTGCCGAAGGCTTTCGGCGGACTGCCATAATTTACCACTCTCGATCCCCCGACCGGCCAGATCCCGGGGCAGTCATAGACGGTTTCCGGTCCGAAGCCGGATTCTATTCCCGCGGAAGCCGTGAGGATCTTAAAGCTCGACCCCGGCGTGAACAGTCCCATAGTAGCCCGGTTCAAGAGCGGACTGCTCGAATCTTGAGAATAGGAGCGCATCTGGCCGTCCGCTTTCAACGAACCCTGGGCGTCGACCTCCTGGCCGACCAGCAAGTTGGGGTTGAATGTCGGCCAGGAATAGCAGGCAAGCAGGGAACCGTCCCTGGGGTCGATCGCCACTACCGCCCCTTTTCGAGCTCCCAACGCCTGGGCCGCCGCCATCTGGACTCCGGAATCGACCGTAATGCGCAGGTCGTAGCCTTTCTCGACGTTCTTAGTCATTTCATCGACCCAGCCCCTCGAAGGTTTGCGGCCAAGCAGGTACTCGTTGTATTGCAGCTCGAGTCCGGATCTGCCGAACTGGGGGCTGTCATATCCGAGCAGGTGCGAGAGAAGGCCCCCCTGGGCGTAACTGCGCACATACTCGTAAGCGCCGTCCGTCTTCCTGCTTTGCGCGGCGATCTGACCGTCGGAAGTAAGTATGCTTCCCCTTTCTACGGAATACTCGCGGATCAGGCGCCTGGAGTTTGCAGGATTTTCCTCCAGGCCTTTCTGCCCGAACACCTGGATATAAGTAAGGTTCAGAAGCAGCGCGACCGCCAGAAAGATGAAGAAAATACCAAGAACCCTAATGTTTCTCTGCAATTTCTCCACCTCCGCTCGAAATAATCAACAAGAAGCCCAGCAATAGGAAATTACAGAAGAGCGAACTCCCGCCATAGCTGACAAAAGGCATGGTTATCCCGGTGAGTGGAACCAGCCGGGTCACACCGGCCATGATGATGAAAGCCTGCAGGGCTACTATGGCCGTGAGGCCGACCGCGAGCAACTTCCCGAAATCGTCCGGGCAAGTGAGCGCGATATAGAGTCCGCGAGCCGAAAACATCAGGTAGAGAAGTATAAGAAAGGCTGCCCCGAGCAAGCCCAGTTCCTCCCCCACGGCAGCGTAAATAAAGTCGGTCTCGACGAAAGGAATGATCTCGGGATTCCCTCGGGCGAAACCGGTACCGGAAAGGCCGCCTTCGGCGAAACCGAAGAGCGATTGCGATATCTGATAGCTGTCCCCGCTTACCGTCTTGGGATTGAGGGGATCGAGCCATGTGTCCACTCTCTTCTCCACATGGGGGAAGGCATAGAAAGTGAGGGTGGCCCCGAGGAGGAAGAGCGCCAAGCCGACTGCGACAAACGAAGCGCGCGCCGTGGCCACATAGATGATTGCCAGGAAGATCCCGAAAAAGAGTAAGGACGAGCCGAGGTCCTTCTGAAAGATGAGGAGGAGAAGCGAAAGCGCCCACATGGTCAGAAGCGGCCCGAGATCGCGCAGACGCGGCAAGCGGAACCCGGCTATGGATTTACCGGCGCCGGCGATCAGCTCCCTCCTCTCGGAAAGGTAGGCGGCAAAGAAAATAGCCAGGAGTATCTTGGCTAGCTCGGATGGCTGAAACCGCAGCGGGCCGAAGACCAGCCATAGCCTCGCCCCGTTTACCTCTCTACCGAAAAACATGGTGGAAAACAATAGCAAGAGGGCGATGGACGCCAATATATAAGGATATCTCGCGAGACCGGTGTAATCCTTCAGGGTAAGGATAAGAACGAGCATCGCCGCCAGGCCGACTCCCAACCAGATGACTTGCAGGCGCGCCATATGCATATCCAGCCGGAAGAGGACCGTAATCCCGATGTAGGTCAGCGCGGCAGTCAGGGGAAGCAGAACCGGGTCGCTCTCGGGTTTTATAAACCGCAGGACCAGGTGGGCGACGGCGAACATGCCCACTATGACAATGGGATAAACGGCATTGCCCGGAACAATATGGCCGTCTCTTGCGAGATCGACAGAGATCCAACCGGCAAAAGGGATGAGCGATGCCGGGGCCAAGAGAAGTAATTCCTGCGTTCGCCGGCTGAGTTGCACCGCTAGAGGCACTCCCTTCGGATTGGGTTGTGCCTCGACATCGAGATAGGACCGGGCTTACTAAAGAGGGATTTCCACCAGGCCTTCTTCCCCTTATCCGAATCCAATCCACCCTCCGGGGTCTCGCTATCCAGCTCGACCAGCACTACCGTTATATCGTCCGTCGCTCCCTTATCCTTGGCCGCTTGGATCATATCGCGACAACCATGCTCGGGGTCGTCCACCCTGGAGAGGAATGATGCTATTTCTTCGTCCTCCAAAGCGCCGCTCAAACCATCGCTGCAAAGGAGTATCTTGTCCCGGGGAAGGATAACCATTGAATCCCGGTCTATTTCCAGATCCTCCGCGACTCCGAGAGCGCGCAGGATGACGTTCCTCTGCGGATGCACCCTTGCTTCCCGCCGTGAAATGTACCCCTCGCTCACCATCTGCTCGACGAGCGAGTGATCCCTGGTCAACATCGTCAGACCTCCATCCCTGAACAGATAAGCCCGGCTGTCCCCGACATGGCCGAGATAGAGCTCTCTCTCGTAAAGGGCAACCGTAAAAGTCGTCCCCATCCCTTCCATGTCCGGGTGCTTGAGAGCCATTTCGTACAGATGTTCGTTCGCCGACAGCATAGCGTCCCTTATGCGATTAAGCGTTTCGACGGTCCGGTTTTCTCTCTCGAAATCCAGGAATTCCTCAATGGCCAGCGCACTCGCCACCTCACCGGCGCGGTGGCCGCCCATACCGTCGGCTACTATAAAAATCCGGCCATCCGCGTAGCAGCTATCCTCGTTGTGTTCCCTTACCTTGCCGGTCTCCGAAAGGGCGGCATAGAGCACGCTTACCTCCTGAACTCCAAGACGGTCCGACCGATTTTTATGCTGTCGCCACTCCGCAGCTCCGTCGGATAATTGATGCGGCGACCGTTTATATAGGTTCCATTGGTACTGCCCAGATCCTCTACGTAATAACGTCCTTCCGATTGGTAAATCTTAGCGTGTTGGTTCGAGGCGAACTCATCCTTGAGCGCAACCCCACAATCCGCGGCCCGGCCCAGTACCACCTGATCCCCGACGAAGGCATTGAGACGTGTCTTACGCCCCCGCTCATCGAAGGCTACAAGAATCGGCTTCTTCCCCATGCGCTCGTGTCTATGCTGTGAAGATGGTTGCCTGGCCGGTGCCGGTCTCAGCTCCCGGTAGAGGAGCCTGGCCACTAGGAAAACGAAGATATAGAGCAAGCCCAGGAAGGCGAACCTCAGTGTTACATAGACTATTTCCGGCAACTACGACTCCCTATGACGATCGTTTCATCGGCCTCTCGGTCAGGCGGAACCTGAACTCGGTCTCGCCTACGGTCAGTTTATCTCCATCCTCGAGAAGCCTCTCCCGCACCCGGCGGTCCCCCACTAAAGTGCCGTTAGTGCTGCCCAGGTCCCGCAGAACGTATCCCTGCTCCGTGCGCTCGATCTCGGCATGAAATCTCGACGCACGAGGGTCCTGGAGCACCAGGTCATTATCATCCGCCCTGCCGATGCTCGTCTTTTTCCCTTCGAGGTCCTGACTCGACCCGGCGTTTTCGCCGCTGAGAAAGGCCAGCGTGCCTATTGTATCGCCGCTGGCGCGAGCCGGGCGCACCGCCACCGGAATGTCCATGCCCACCGGTTTTTCCATTGTGGTGTCCACGGCAAATTCGCCTTCCCGCAAATTGTCGGCCCGCTCGAACTTGACCCGGGGTCTGGTAATCAAATGGTAGCCTTTTTCGCTAGTGTATTTAATGATCATGCCTTCCATCTCCAGGGTCAATCTGTCGAAATACCCCGCGAGACGCTCGTAGTCGCCCGGACTCAGATTCACCTGATAATAATTGGGGGCAAGGACCTCGTTCACGCTCAGCATGCGACCGTCGTCGGCCTCCCTCAAGAGCCGCCGTGCTATCTCCAGCGGCTGCACGCCCCCTTTGAAGAGCTTTGTAAAAGGGCCCTCAAAGATTTTCTCGAGGCGTTTTTCGAACTTGCGGAGGCCAGCCATCACTCCATCCCCGAGGTTATCTGTTCTATTTCATCTATCCTTGCCGGGAAGCGGGCAGCCTCGATAAATCCCAGGATGAATGATAAAGCCGTTATCAAGGCTCCTCGCTTGAAGTCGCCCGTAAAGAGGTAGTAAAAGATCCCGAGGACAGAAGCCATGCTCACCCCAACACCGATCAGGCCGAAGCTGCCCTCCGCGAAAGACCAACCTTGCTCCTTCTCGGCAATATACGGAAAAGCTTTCCACAGTCTTCGGTATAGCAGGAAGCTGAAGAAAGCCCAGATAAGGAGGCCGGCAAATGCCAGGCAAACAGCTGCCAGGTTGAGCATGGCATTTGAGGCGCTGCTTCTCGCAAGCGCCCAGGGTGAGAGGTAAAGGACGGAGATGAAAATCAGCAGGACGGCCGGAATACCGAAACCGATAAGCAGAAACCTCTTGAAGACCCTTCTGCCTTCATTGCTTATGCCCACGCTCTGCCTGCTCCTTATCCTGGATGAACCAAGCGAGTCGCTTTGCGACCCGCGCCGTCGCGAGGAACGGCGTGACGAAGCAATCTCGATTCAGTCTGACCTTTCGAATGAAAGCGTGGCTGCAGCCGATGCAGCGACGCTCGAATGCCACCGTATTCATAAAACGGGGTGCCATGTGAATTATACCAGCTTTAACCGCCTCAAAAACGGCCCGGACGGTGCCGATAACATAATATGGTCGGCGGCCCGAGGTAGTACGGAAGCCGTCATGTGATGCGGCTCTCAGCCCTGCAATATTGACAATGAGGGAAGCGCCGCGCAAGGGAAACTCTTGGGATCAGCGAAGTAATTATGGAAACGGCCTGAGTTTATATACTTGGAGGTGGCCTTAAATGGAATGTCCTTTCCACGCAGGGAATGAAGCTATCACGACCTGCACTCAATGCGAGACGCCTATTTGTCCCTTATGCGCCTCCGAGACCAACCAGATCCATCTATGCTTGAATTGTTACAGGGCCAGGGTCGAAGAACTTGCCGGCGGTCTAGGCAGCGCATCTACCCGATTGGCCAAAGAGCGGCAGAAGGCGGAGGCAAAGGTATCACGCAAGCATAAAAAAGCAAAAGGCGAAGCCAAGGCGGCGCCGGAAGCGAAGTCAGCGTTCGAACTCGGGTCGGAATCGCCGCTGTGGGAAAAGGAGCAAGCTCCCCCCGTGGCTCTCCAGACAGCGCCCGCGCCCGACATCTACCCTGTCCCCGCCCCTCCCATGAGGGACGAGCAGGCTGAAGATACTCTGCCTTCCCTTCCGCTGGAGCCTTCATTTGGGGCTCCCTCGGGCGCTCCCCAGGCACCTTTCGAGCAGCCGCTTTCCAAAAAAGAGCTGGCCCTCTTGAAAAAGGAAGAAGCCAAACGCGTAAAGGCCGAGGAGAAGGAAGCCAAGAAGTCAAAGAAGGCAAAGCCGATTCCGGAGCCGGAAGTTATTGAAATACCCGAAGGGCCGATAGATTTCGATTTCGAGGAACCGACCTCCAAGAAAGAACTGGCAAGGCTCAAGAAGGAAGAAGCCAAACGCGTAAAGGCCGAGGAGAAGGAAGCCAAGAAGTCAAAGAAGGAGGCTCCTGCGCCGGAACCCGATGTGCTCGCCATGCCTTTACCGATTGGGGAAGTCGGGCCCGAGGCGCCGGAAATCCCCTTCCAGGAACCACTTTCCAAGAAAGAACTGGCAAGGCTCAAGAAGGAAGAAGCCAAACGCGTAAAGGCCGAGGAGAAGGAAGTCAAGAAGTCAAAGGAGGAGGCTCCTGCGCCGGAACCCATTCCTACGCCGCAACAACCGATCGAGGGACTACCTTTCATAGAGGCTCCGCAGCCCTCGAGTCAGCCGGCCGAGCCGCCGGTAGCCGTTCCTGATTTCCTCGCGCCGCCTCCCGCTCCCGAAAGCGCACCGCAGCCGGCCCCGGAAGAGCCGCCGGTTAACTTACAGCCGGATATCGGGCTCGAGGAAAGGCTGGAGCCGATGCCGAATAGGGACCGCGGCGATGAGCGGGGTGACATGGGCGGGCCGCCGGAAGGTTTCTTCGACTAAGCTTATTTCCTAAGCCTGGCTTTCCACCTGTCTAATTGCGAAGCCCAGGGGCTATAGCGAGATCCGCCGAGTGAAGCTTCAACCAGGCGGCCGAGGAATTCAGAGGCATTATCGAAACTCCCCATTTCAGTATAGACAAGACCGATGTGCCCGGCTGTATGCGCGTCGCTCCCGGCCGTCATAGGCAGCTTCAATTCACGCGCGAAGATCACCGCTCGATTATTCGCCCCCCAATAGCGCGGCTTGCCGTTCAGACCCTCTATGGCATCTATGCGAGACCGCAACTCGTACAAGCGCCTGGCTGACAACCTTTGCAGCTTCACGTAATCGAAGGGATGGGGAATGACGACTACGCCCCCCTGTTCGTGGATGAGATCCATGGTCTTCTCGGGGGTCTGTTCCCTCTTTATCTCCTCCTCGAGGAAGAGGCCGATTATCTCACCCTCCGAGGACCTTACCTCCTCACCGGGAATGATCACAAGTTCGGGAAGTTCGGCGGCGAATGAGAGTCCTCCCGCCAGCGCGTTGTGGTCGGTTATGGCCACACCCGCCAACCCCCGTTCAGTACATGCGCGCCTTATTCCCTCCGCTTCCGTCCCGCTATCATGCGAGTAGCGCGTATGGACATGGAGATCCAGCCTTATCGACATGAAGATGACCCTTAGTCCCCGGCTTCAGCGGAATTCATCCGGAACGATGCTCGACGCCTGGATCGATTGTACCAGGCGTTGCAATCCCTGTTGATCGACGAGGATCACGCTCGCCGCCCCGGCTGTCCCCACTTTGCCGGGCGCCACACCTCCCTGCACATCCACAACGGGGAAAGAAGCGAATTCCCGGCAGAGACGAATAAGCTCGTCCAAGGTAAAATCGGTTTCGACCGAGCCCTTGGCGGTGGAGAGGAACCAGGCGGCGCCGGGGTAGGCAGCCAGTTCCTTACCCTTATAAAGAATCTGTGTCAGTATCCTCTGCTGCTGGCGCACTCTCGATAGGTCGGCATTAGGATAATTCCGCGAGCGTGCGAGGATCAGGGCCTGCTCCCCATTGAGAAATACGTTTCCGGCCGGAATCGCACCGACTTTGGGATCGAGCACAGGCTGGTCCAAAGTGATCTGAAAACCGCCAAAGAGGTCTACAAGCTTTTTGAACTCATCGAAATCGAGAGCGACATAGTTTCTTATCTCCATACCGGTAAGTTGGCTAACCGTGGCCAGGGCGAGAGTAGCGCCGCCCAACGAATAAGCCTCGTTTATCTTAGCCCTGCCGTGGCCCGGTATTTCAACATAACTGTCTCGGGGGATGGAAAGCAGGCAGGCCTTATATCGCTTCTCATCAACGTGTGCCACCATTATTACGTCGCTCCTGTTGTTACCCTCGGCGGGCCGCCCGAGCCCGTGATCGATACCGAGAATGAGGACATTGAAGGATCCGTCGCTCAGCGGTTGGGGAGAGGGGTACAGGGCAGGTACCTCGACACCGGGAAAAGCGTCCGTGCTTACTCCCACAGCCCCAGCAGTGTTAAACCAGCCCCAGGGATCGATAAAGAGCAACGCTGATACGGCTGCAGCCATAAGGCACAGCGTCAACACGAAGATTCTCGGCGATATCTTTTTGAACATTCTTGCTCCGCTACTCGCTTCCCTTCGAGCTTGCTTTCATTTCTTCTCAGCCGCTTCGGCATTTCCTTCCGTGCCTTCTACAGCATACCGTACGCCCTTGTAGATGCATCGCCTTACGCCTGCGTTTTTACTACCTGGTGTATAATTTTACGGCAGCCCTTGGTCCGGCCGGGAGAGCGTAAGCGGAGGGCAAAATGACATGGCTCCTTAATCTGGACTACACGATATTCACTTGGATAAACGGCCTGGCCGGGAAAAACGGCCTGGCCGATACCGCTATGAGGACGTTCTGCAACGATCACCTTGTTCCCTTCACCTTGGGATTCATGTTGATAATCCTGGCGCTTCACGGAAGAAACCGCCCGCAGGACAGGCAAAACATCGAGGCGGTCATCAAGGTCTTTATGTCCATTGTCGCGGCGACCGTCCTCATGCAGATCGTCCTGACTTTCGTTCACAGGCCCAGGCCCTTTGTCGACCATCCGGTGAATCTTCTCTTCTACTATCCGACCGACTGGTCCTTCCCCAGCAACCCGGCCACAGCCACCTTCACCTTTTTTTTCTCGGTCTGGTTCTCCGACCACAAATTCGGCTGGTGGTTCTTGCCCCCGGCCGTTCTCATGTCATTCGCCCGCGTCTTCTGCGGCGTCCACTACCCGGCGGACATCTTGGGTGGGATAATAATCGCAGCCGCCGGGGCCTATCTCGTACATCGCGCTTATTTCTTGAGCCGGCCCTTCGTGGCTCTTGCCCAAGGATTGGAGAGCCGCGCCCGATCGGCCCTTAGCCTGAGGGAATAGCTGATGGAGACATTCCAAGAAGATATCATTCAGACGTTCCTGTTCTGCTTTCTGGTGGCCATGGGAATCATCCAGATAATGGTGGCCCGGCGATCTTGGCACGGCCTTGCGATTTATGGAGGCAGAGTGAGGAAAAATGTAAATTACGCTATGGGGGTTGCGTTGATCATCTTCGGCTACGCCTGGTATTTCAGCAATCCCTTGCATCGCAATACGCGCAACATCGAAGGCATAATGAGCATTGTCTGCCTGGTTTTCGGCATTGCCGCCGCAGTGGCTTTGACCGCTGTGCTTGCCTCTCTCTCCGATGCGATACGAAGGCGCAGAGGTCGAGGGGCGGCCTCCTTTTCCGAAATGAGCTGTAAAAGAATCGCGCTCTCCGGCGGGGAGGCTTTCCTGCGAGGATGGGGGGATCGGGGCCAAAACCTGGTCGTACTCGCCGAACCGGGGAAGGGAAGCGAGCAACTGCTCGCCCGCACCCTTTCAGTTCTGCCGCCCAGACGCGGCTTATTGGCGATTATACCCTCGGCGATGGGTAAGTGCTCCTGGCCGGCTCTGCTCCGCGAACTCGAGCAACGGGAAGGCCTGGAGCTCTCGGGGGAAATTTTCGCCGGCATGGGCTGGTCTTCCAATGAATTGGCGCGCCTGCAGGAAGAGATGGAAGAAACATACAAGCCAAAAGGCTTTCTTGCGGTCGCACCGGTGATCCCCGACTATTCCCAGAAGACGGTCGGTGACGCCTTCGAATCCAACACCCCGATGGATATATGCACCGAAATCATGGAGCAGAGGCCCTGGAGGTCGCATCATTTCAAAAGGATTCTCAATCTGTGGGTGCCCGTCTTTTTGGCCTGCAGCCTGATCGCAACTGCCCTCACGGTTGCGTTCGATGTCCGCTGGAAATACGTCTTTGGGCCGGCTATGGGGCTCATCCTCTCACTATGGGTTGCTTATTACATTGCGGCCTGGCGCGGATTAGACCTCAAAGGCAGAACGGCGGAGGTCGATCGAATGCCTGAAATGGCCCTCTTTCCGGCCGCCGGTAGCGGTTATCCATCCAAAACGGTGCTCATATCCGATGATTGCCTGGCATTCAAGAAGCTTCCCGAAAGCGTGAAGTCGGGGTATCCTGACGGGCAAATCGAGTTTTGGAGTGGAGTCCTACGGGGTAAATTCCTATTGGAAGCGGGAACCTTGTCGCGGCTGGCCAATCTAATATGGGAAGAACCAGAGCAACCGGGCATGGGGAATTGAAAGAACAAGAGTCGCTATGAATATAACGGAAGATCGCATGCGAATATGGGTTTTAAAGATCCTGCTCTGCCTGCTCTTCACCCTGATCGTAGTATTCCTTATCGTCCAGGTTTCGTTGAGTTCCAGGAATGAGTATAAGGCCTCGGCGAGCGAAACTATCGAGGCCAAGGGAAGCGGGCAAATAGGGGAGGAGAATTCCTTTAAAGCCGCCTTATACAAACTGGCGGCGTTGGATATCAAGGAGTTGTCTCCCGCATGGGAGCTGTCCGTGAGCGGTGAAGTCTTTATGGCCGCCGAGGGAGATTTCCTTTATCTTACAAGCACCAGCGGTCGGGTCATGGCAGTGAAAGCATCGGAGGGGAGCACCCAATGGAGCCTCGACTTGGGTGTATGGGTATCGGCCCCGCCCACCGTTCAATCCGGTGTGGTCTATGTAGGAGCGACGAATCACGTGCTCTATGCCCTCGATGCGGCCAGCGGCGCCCTTCTTTGGCATTACACCTGCCAGGGCGAGATACTGGCGGAGCCGGTGGTAAGCGGCGGCTCTATCTTTGTATGCGCGGACAACAACTCGGTCTATAACCTCTCCCATCGCTTGTATGCGCTGGATGCGCGGAACGGGGCTTTGAAATGGACTTACGACACTGACAGCTGGACGCCTGCACCCCCGGCGGTGACCGAGCATGCGGTGTATCTGGGAGGATACCACCGCGAAGTCTATGCACTGGATAAGCTGACCGGACGCAAGCTGTGGTCCTTCACCGCCCCCAATATTGTTTTGTCCTCGCCCCAGGTCGTATCGGGACAGATCTTTTTCGCCTGCGTCGACGGTTGGGTTTACGCCCTCGATGCTGCAAGCGGAACCCAGCAATGGGCTATAAAGCTACCGGGCTTCGTCTCGCTCGCTCCCGGCGACGGCAGCGGCAACCTCTACGTCTGCTCCTCCAAGGACACCCTGATTGCGCTGTCTCCGGATAATGGGGACGAGCTCTGGACTTTCAAGGATAGGTCTTTCCTGTCCTGCTCGCCCATCAACGAGAGCGGCCATATCTTCGCGTTCGCTTCGGATGGCAAGGTCTTTAGCCTCTCGGTAAGCAGCGGCGAACCCGAGAGGTTGTTCATCGCGCCGCACGATTTCACCAATCCGCCCCTTGTTAAGAGCGGCTGTATCTACGGGAGTTCCTCGGACGGCTTTGTCCGCGCCTATCCCATCCCTTAGAATATCTACTCGAAAGCGGGGTATGACGTGTTGAAAGCCCAGTGGAACTGAATTGATCCCACAATCATCGAGAGTGAAATCCGGAAGAACCTGGAAGGACAGGCTCACTTCCGAACTCGCTTATACCCTTCTAATATCCCTGACCATCTTTCTCTACATTGTCCTGGCCCTCTTCGCCCTGGCCCCGAACGGGACAGTCGGGAAATTATCGCCTATCCAGGATTCGGTGCAGGGGAACTCCTACCTGGTGAAGCTGCTCGATTTCACAGGTATCAACCATATGACCAATCATCAGATGATACTGGCCTTCTGGGTGCTAGTGTTGCTAATCCTTCTCGCTTATGCCTGGGCGGTCCTTATTTTCCGCACCCGACAGGATAAGGGTTTGCTGTCGATACTCGCGCTTACGGTGCTCCTGTGCGCTCTGCTTACCATGATTCCGCCGTTGGTGAGCAAGGACACCTTCTCGAATATCTTCTACGGCAAGATAGCGGCCCACTATCACGACAACCCCTACCTGGTCACTCCCCAGCGTTTTGCGGGAGACGAATTGATGGCCTATACCAGCCTCAATTGGAAAAATACGGCAATCGTATACGGACCGCTGCACACCTATTTTTCCATGTTGCTCAACCTCATAGCCGGCCGCAGCATCACCTCGAATATCTTTGTTTTTAAGGGCGCCATGGCATTTTTCCATGTAATCAACGTTCTGTTGATCTGGTTCATTCTAGGCTCGATCGCGCCGAGGAGGCAGCGTTGGGGGACCATGATCTATGCCTGGAACCCGATATCGCTGATTATTGGGGTGGGCGGGGGCCATAACGATTTGATGATGATGGCCCTGGTCCTTGCCGGGCTCTTTTTTCTTTTAAAGGACAAGCGATGGCCGGGCTACATCTTGCTCGTGTTCTCGGTCTTCATCAAATACGTAAGCGTGATACTGGTGATCGCGCTTATTATCCACTTCCTGTATCAGAGGGACCGCTGGCGGGACAGATTGCACGACCTCATCCTTTACGCCGCCGTATTCCTGCTCATCGCCGTAATCCTGTTCTTGCCCTTCTGGGCCGGTTTTAAGACCTTTGATTCGACGCTTCAGAATCTTCAGCTGAAGAACCTGACGAGCGTCGGGGGCCTGCTGGGAACCGGTTTTTACGGGATTCTGAGATACGTCTTTCGCATTCCGGCTTCGTTCGCCAAGACGGCCGGCCAGATACTCGCGGTCGTGCTGCTGCTGCCTTTCTTTCTCTTTACGCTCTGGTACGCGCCTAAAAGGGCTCGGGAGCGAAGGGATATTCCCAACATGTTCTTCTTCGTCACCCTCGCTTATCTCCTGACCACCAGTTACTACATGCCCTGGTACATGATATGGCTGCTGCCTTTTATCGCCATGAGGCCTTGGGACAGGCTGACCAAGTACAGCCTGGGGATCGGCACTGCTACGATTTATTTGGGATGTGACGTGCATCCATACTAAATGCTCACCGGATAATATTTTAGGAGTCTACGTACGGTCGCGCTTCGAGTGGTCCCGCCGCCATCTTATGAAATCGAGGAGGTATTGCCTCTCCTCCTCTGAGATGTCGTACCAAAGGTCGATCATTTCGGCTACTACCTTCTCGAGCCGTTCGTCTTCTTGGTCGTTAACGGCTGCGGGCTCCTCCAGGAAATAGCTGAGAGGTTTGCCCAACGAATTCGCAATATCCTCGAGCTTACTCAAGCTGGGCCGTCTCTTCCCCAGCTCATAATTGGAGAGGGCCGCCTGCGTAAGTCCCATCTTGGCAGCCAGCTCCCCTTGCGAAATGCCTGCACTTTCTCTTGCTCTTTGGATTCTCTTTCCAATTTTTTCGTAGATCATAAGGACCTTCCGTCGTTTTGCATCATCACAATATGTTTTCAATTATACGCGATCATAACGTTATGTATTGATTATCACAACATTATGTTATATAAATAACATGGAAGGGGCGAATCATAAAAGGAAAGGGGTTGATATCAGATGGAGCCGGAATTGCAGGAAAAAGAGCTGGCCTTGAGGGCGATGACGCGAAACAAATTAGCCGAAATACCTCAATCCTCTTTGATGGAAATGCTGGCTAAGAGCCGATGGGCATGCGATTCACATTGGATGATGGCCTTCGTCATCAATACCGGGTGGGAGACGGCAAACCGGGCCAACCTGGAAGTGGTTAGAGCCGTTGGAAAGGCCGAAATGCACAGATTGATGGCATTGGCCGGCATACGAGAGCCCTCCACGGATGATCAATTCAGACTGCTGATAATGATGGCTATGGTAATCTTTACCACCAGCGACTATTGGGAATACGAAACCCGGGTATTACCATCCGGCGAAATGAAAGCTTACATTACCCAGTGCTACGCTTACACGAAGACCAAGAGCATCGGGGTCGAGAAGGATTATCAATGCGGCTGTTTCGGACTCCGCGCCGGATGGTATGAGGCGATGGGGATGAGTGTCGAGGAGACCCTGCTCAGTTGCCTGAAAGACGGGGACTCACGGTGCGAAATCCTGGTCGAGAGACGCGATAGCCTGATCTGCCGGCAGAGGGATGGGCGGGAAGGAAGATGAGGAAACTCGATCAGTCCGAGCTCAAGGAGCTATTACTCAAGTGTTGGATGACCCATGACGGCTCTTGGTTCTATCATTGCCTTCAGGAATTCGGAATCTACACCGCCAATCGGCTCAATAAGGCCGCCATCAAAACCCTGGCGGAAATTGAATTACCAAGGATTACCAAAGCCCTGGAGATCGAAATCGGCGGCACGCCTACGCCGGCAATTCTAAGGCAGGCACTGAAGGGGGCCTTCAGCGTCGTCAAAGGCGAATTCATGGACTTCGACTACTATTTTCCTTCTGAAAACGTAATGGAATGGAAGGTAAATAAATGTTTCGCCTATGAAGGCATGAAGCGGCTAGGGATAAGCGACGGTTACGAATGCGGGTTGCTTTATCGCGTAGGCGCATGGATCGACATCCTGGGCGTCGATTATGAAATAGCCACGCCGGTGCAGGGGTGCATGATGAATGAAAAAGGCTTCTGCTCCAACTCCATCATATTCAAGTTCTAACCCGAACTGCATCCAGGGATCATCATAATAGGTAATTCCGTTTATAGCCGCCAGCCTACCCCACTTTATCAAAGCCCTATCGGTTTAAAGATCACCAGGCATCAGAATTCGGAAGGAACCTCCGGGGCGGCTTCACCGCTTCCGGTAATATACATGACTACCCAGACTCCCACCGGTATCAACCACAGAAGTCCCCACCATCTCGGTTTGCCGCACTTCTCAGAGAGATCCATGATCACGATAAAGAACATGATTGCGGCAATGAGATTCGCGCAGGGGATAAAGGCGAGAATCGCTATGATCCAGAACCAATCCTTATCCCGGTTTGAAAGCTCGACCATCATGTATAGAAACAGAAACGGCAACCATGCATACCAAGGCCTTTCGTATCCAAGCTTTCTCCCTATGCGGTACATGAGCCAGCCCGTAAAAAGCCATGTAAAGAGCACTGAACCGATTATAATGGGAATAATCGGCAAATTAGCGACGGGAACACTTGGAGCCGCGGCTAGTAGAACAGACATCAATTGCCCCTCCTTTACCTAAACGATGGAACTCTTTCATCAAACTTCCTCAAGCTCATCCTCAACTCCTGGGTGTCCTGAATGTCTGCATGGGTTGGAGAATGCAGAGGTTGATGTCACCCATCTTGCTGGAATCGCAGATCTCGGTCCACCATGCATAAATCGTATCAGGCGTCAGGGCCTTCTCAATAAGGAAGCTGGTCTCATTGAGGCCGAGCCGTGGATCGGCAATTTTTCTCAGGAACATGTCATTAGGGAAAACCACATCTTGGATGAAGGTCCACCAGGCTTCGACGGCCGCAAGTCGAAAAATATAGAAAGCATCCACACCCGCCAGGTCCCTCAGCGCGCTCCATCTGCATTTGACCTTGCTCAGATCCGTTCCCGAATTGAGAGAAGCGGTGGGATAATACACCATTTTCTCCTTGTTCTTGAGGTAGGCCTCCAGCAGCTTGTCGCCCGGACCATTATTCTGAATGCGCGAGATCGTGCTGACCTCTCCACTCTTAAGGGCGACCTCAATAGTATATTCTCCAGGCTCTAGAAAGCCATTCCTCATATTTTTCATGTACCAATAATTGCCACCCAGAGTGTCATAGATATATCCATCTTCGAATTTCTGCGTGAAGAATTGATTTGTGATTTCGTTTTCGAGATTATTGGGCCCGTATACGATGATCTTCTTGACACATCTCGGGTGAAATTCATCTTTCGTGGCCGCTATGGCGAATAAATATTTGTGCTGGCGCTCGCCGCCGGGACAATTGCCGAAATCCCAATAAACATTGCAGGCCATGAAATCAGAGATCTCGAAGGAATGTTCGCTTATCGACCCCTCGCCGGGTGGCGGCTCCCAAGCATCGCCCGCCTTTATTGCGCTGGTATTGTTTGCCATGACCAGACACCTTTTCTTCATTGCCGATGCAACTGAAGCAGCCCTTTAAGACGGATTACCATGTCATTTAACGGAGTATTGTATCATTAAGCTGAACGGTATATCATTCGGGCGTTCCCGTCAATCGTATTGGATCGTTATACTTTCGTTGAATAGCCGGACAGGCGTATCTTAAGAGAGCGGACGAGGCCGGCGTTGACCCGTGGGAACCTTTAGGTGACATGATGGCCAGGATTAAGATATCGGATATAAGACGCCGCGAGATAGTTGAGACTGCCTTCAATGTGTTCGCCGAGAAGGGCTACCATAATACAAGCATGGCTGACATCGCGGCGGAACTCGAAGTGGGGCATGGTACCTTATATCGTTACTTCAATAACAAACTGGATATAGCTTCATCGGTAACGGATCTTGTGATCGAGAGGGTATCGCAAGTGGTTATTGAGGAGCTTCCCGGAGAACTGCAGACACTTGATGATTATCGTGGGCAACTGAAGAGGATCGGCAACAGGTTTTTTGAATTACAGGAAGAGAGCCCAAGGCTTCTCCGTATCTTATTCTACGAATCCTCGAATATTGACCCATCGATCACCGCAAAGATAGAAGCGGCCTACAACCTCTTCGCGTCATTTACCGAAGCATACCTGAAACTGGGTATACTCCGGGGTTTTCTCAAACCGGATATCCATACCCTCGAAGCGGCCCAGGCCATAAACGGGATGCTTTTCGCAACCAGTTGGGCTTTGTCACAGAGGCGAGAAATCACCGAGGAATCAAGGCAGGCGTGGCAGGATACCATTATTACCCTCATATTGGACGGCCTGGCCTTATAGGAGAATCAGCCGCGGCCTGCGATCATCACATTCTCTACCGCCACCGTCGGCGCTCCCAGGCTGCCGGCGAAGGGCATGAAGTTCAAATCGTCTCCAATGGCCACAACATCGCGCAGGAATTCCAGCGCCGTTCCGGCCAGGGTTATCTCCCGCAAGGGCTGTACGGGCCTGCCTCCCTCGATCTTCAATCCAAGCGCCCCAAGGGATATCTCGCCGTTAACCGGGTTGGCCCCCGCATGCGCTCCCACCACTTGAAGAATGAGCACGCCGTCGCCAACCCGGCGCAGTATGTCCTCCCGGCCGCCGCTTCCCGGTTTCAGGTACATGTTGCTCGGACCAACATGAGGCCTGTCCCGGAAGGAGCCGCGCTGGGCGTTTCCCGTACTCGAAGTACCGGACCTGGCCGCAGTGTAGCTATCATGCATATAGCCTTTGAGGATTCCACTCGATATGAGCTCCTTGCGCTGAGAAGGCACGCCCTCGTCATCAAAGGGAGCGGTCGAAGGCCCTCCCTTCAAGAGACCGTCATCGATCAGGGTCACCATTTCATTGGCGATCTTCTCTCCCACTTTTCCAGCCAGGAATGATCGCCCCTTGAGGACCGCCTCAGCCGAAAGCGCGGATGCCAGTATAGCGATGAATTCGGCTGCCACGAAGGTATCCAGTATCAGGGTCGAGCGGGCGGAAGGGGTGCTCGCCGCGCCGAGAAGGCAAACGGCGCGATCGGCCGCATCCTTCGCCACTTTCGAAAGATCGAGGTTCGATGGTTTTATTCCCTGGTCGAAAGAGAATCCGGACTGCGATTCATCGCCCTGCTTAGCTATGGGAGACACGTAACAATAGCAATCCGAGGAGCGGTAGGAGCCGGAAACACCGGCGCTGTTAGCGATGCCCACAGTCGAGATAGTGTCGGCATAGACGGCCGATTCAACCTGTGCGATGCGGCTGTCGGCGGCACAGGTTAGTCCCTCCAACTGCAGGGCCATCTCCACTTTGCGGTCCACGGGCATATCCCTCGCCTCCGCATCATAGATATCGAGGCCGGCTTGGGCGTAATCGCTGTAGCCGGGGAGTATGTTGTGTTCGTCCGGGGTGCTGTATCGCGCATTGGCCGACGCTTCCTCTATAGCCCTGGATACGTCGCTCCAGTCCAGGCTGGTGCAATATGCGTACCCCAGGCGTCCTTCGGATATCGCCCTTATGCCCACACCGCGATTGTGTGAATAGCGCAGACCTTCTATCTCTTCATTGTAAGCGGTGACGGTTAGGCCACGGTGTTCCTGAATGAAGATCTCCAATTGGGTGCCCGCGCCCGCCATTGACCGGCCTCGTTCCACCCAGTTCCGGGCCAGGTCCTGGAGGTTGTATTCCGCCGCCATCTACACCACCTCCGCGGTGCCGCCGACGACTAACTCTCGGACTCGCAGCGTCGGCTGGCCGGTGCAGACGGGCACGCTCTGCCCATCCTTGCCGCACATTCCGGTATCGAAGTCGATGTCGTCGGCTATGGCGTCGATGTCTTGCAGGACCCGCGGGCCGTTCCCGACCAGCGTGGCGCCCTTCACGGGCTCCGCCATCTTCCCCTGCCGTATCATGTAACCCTCGACGATTGAGAAAATGAAGTCCCCGGTTACGGGGTTCACCTCGCCTCCTCCGAGCTTCTTGGCATAAATTCCCAGTGGTGTGTCGGCGATTATTTCGTGCGGCTTGGCCTCCCCAGCCGCGATAAAAGTGTTGGTCATCCTCGGTATTGCGACATGGCGATACGATTGACGCCGCCCGTTTCCGCTCGGTGCCACCTGGTCTCGCTTGGAACGTTTGAGATCGTTTATAAAGTTGTGCAGCATGCCCTCCTCGATAAGGGGCGTCCTCTGCGCCCTGACTCCCTCGTCGTCATAATTGAAGGAGCCCCAGCGGTTCTCGAGCGTCGCGTCGTCATAGGCACTGACTATCGAGTTCGCGACTTTCCGGCCGATCTTTCCTTCGAAGACCGAAGCGTGTTTGTGAATGGCGTCCGCCTCCAGACTATGCCCGCAGGCTTCATGGAACAGAACACCGCCGGTGCCGTTTCCTATAACCACCGCCATGGGTCCCGATGGTGCCGGTCTCGCATCAAGCATGGTTATAGCCATCGCGGCCGCATCGTGCCCCAGTTTTTCGGGCGGGAACCTTTTAAACATTTCGTAACCGCCCAGCGCACCGGGCGCTTCGTACCCGATCTGTACCTCGCCCTCCCTGGCCGCAACCACCTGGACCACCATGCGGACCCTTACTCTGTTATCGAGAACGATCTCGTCCAAAGAATTCGCGAGGAAAATCTGTTGGCGGCTGTCGCCCAGGGCGGCTATCACCTGCACCACCTCGTTTCCGGCCGACCTGGCCGCCTCATCCGCCTTTTGCAGGAGTGCTATTTTATCCTCCCTGGCAAAGTCTTCCAGATTGATCTCGATGGGGTGCTCACCGAGAACTGGTAACATATTCCATTTCTGTTCCAGATTAATGGGGGCTTTTTCTCCGCCCCTGACAGCAGATGCCGCCACGCGGGCGGTCTCAAGAAGCGAATCCTCGCTCAAATCATTGGTGTAGGCATAAGCCACCGACTCGCCCATGATTACCCGTATGCCCGCCCCAATCTCGCTGCCGGTGGTGTTTTCTTCGATCTTCGCCTCTTCCAGGCGCAGGTTGTATCCCTCCCGATGCTCGGCAAAGATATCCGCGTAGTCTCCGCCCCTCGATAGGGCTGCTTGTATCACCCGGCGCGCTGTATCATCTTCTATCAACAAGGGTTTACCTCCTGATCCTTGTCCCAAGTCGCAACGCATGCGACCATTATTCCCGATTCTTTTCGCCTGTGCTACTCGGAGGTAATAATACTATCAGCGAGGCAAGGACGAATGATCGGAGGGTTGACGTGGCCGAGCTGCGAGTTGGAACATCGGGCTGGCACTACCCCCACTGGAAGGATATCTTCTATCCGACCGGCCTCAAGCAAGCCGACTGGCTGAGTTTCTTCGCCGGTCATTTCGACACGGTGGAAATCAACAATTCTTTCTACCGCCTGCCAAGCCGCGAGGTCTTCGCGGGGTGGGCGGAGGGGGTGCCGGACGGTTTTCTCTTCGCCGTGAAGGCCAGCCGTTACATAACCCACAACAAGAAGCTCACGGATCCGGCTGAGCCGCTTTCCAGGTTCATGAAAAGCTCCTCCGGGCTGGGGAAGAAGCTCGGTCCCATACTTTTCCAACTTCCCCCACACTGGAGGAGTAATCCGGCCAGGTTGCGAGATTTCATACACACCCTTCCCGCCGGCCGCCGTTATGCCTTTGAATTCCGCGATCCCTCCTGGCTCAATGAGGAGATTTATGAGATTCTCAGAACGTCGAAATGCGCTTTATGTGTTGCGAGTTCACCCGACGGGCCCAAAGCCCGCGCAGTCACGGCGGATTTCTCGTTCATGCGCTTCCATGGCGGTAAGCTGGCGGGCAAGTACTCGCGAGGTGAGCTGAAGGAGTGGGCGGCCTTCGCCCGGGGGGTCCTGCATGAAGGCAAGGATATCTATGCCTACTTCAACAACGACCCGCACGCGTATGCCATCCAAAATGCCAGCGACTTCAGGAGATTGCTTGAGAAGTAGGAAGAAGCAGGCCAGGGTGTTCGGCCCCGACCTGCTCGGACCCATTAAACTCAGGTGTTCAGTGAGCCGCCCTTATAGCCAACATATCTGGCTCGTGGTGATTATGTCGGTCCAGGGCCCGGCGGGGACGGAACCGGCATCAACAAATTGCCAGCTGACTTTATCTATGTCGGAAAGACCGAGATAGTCCCTTACGGC
>Ga0154635_116_pt5 | contig 37703 bp, 40 predicted proteins | sample Rifle2008BG13ft_FD_116064 | JGI IMG/M metagenome (GOLD analysis project Ga0154635, IMG submission 116064) | Solincola sediminis RBG_13_55_18
TCGGCTACATTGTCCGCCATCAGCACTCGATCCCCTTTCGTATCTCCCTAGTGATGGGAAAGCGAATAGAAATATGATAGTAAGCACTAACTAAGTTATTACATTCGCATCTTTTGTCAAGGCGCGTGCCTTAGAGACTGGTTCTTCCCGGGAAGAGCTGAGATGAAGATTTTCTCCTTTCCCAACAGAAGAACCAGCCGCCTTGGATTCGAATGCGGCCGGTCCTTGGTAATTTTTTCCTATTAAGCCTCTCTCGAAACCAGGCCCGGGACCGAACGGCGGAGTAGTCGCCGCCCGGCCGCCAGGATGTCATCTCTTATTCGGAGGACCTTCCCGTGCCCGATAAGATCGGATCGGCTCAAGGCAATATGGAGAGCACTCCGCATATCGAGAAGAAGAGGAGCACATAGAATCATTGTTGCTCTTCTGATCTTCTAAAGCCTTGTTATAAGATCCGCCCGCCCGGAGGTTCTCGGCGCCCCGCGGCGTCGCGCTTATGAAAGCCAAGCGCCAATCCTTTTGAATATCGGGATTTTGGTGAATCCGGGAACGATCTTTTCAGACTGCCGGTGAATATTGTTTCAGGATCGAAACGGCGGCAATAACCGCTCCGATAATATGTATGCCATGGAAACGACCATACCAATTAATCGCGATCCCCTTATTGGTCTTTCTTATCCAGTGCGCTGAGGATCACCTCATATGCGTCGAGGAGCCTTTCCTGTTCGATCTCCTCCTCGAATCCGAAAAGGCTCATGGAACCGGTACCGATCCCGAAGGAGAGAACGATCCAGCCGGCCATGACATCATCGATACCGGGATCCATAATACCGGCATCCTGGCCGCGACGTACGAACTCGCTTAAGAAATCGGCGAACGCCGCAAAGTGGCGCCGGAGGCTCGCCTGTATATCCGGGTCGTCCACCTCAGAGATGGCCTGGAAGAGTATCTTCTCCGCCGCCTTGTTTTCCTTGATGAACCGGTAATGGTAGGCGCCGAGAATGCGCAGCGCCGTTTTCGGGTTCTCAACCCCATCCGTGGCGCACGTCCAGCCTTCCAGGATGTCCGTTCGGATGCGCTCTAGCACCGCCAGGAACAGGTCCTTCTTGCTGTCGAAGTGCTGGTAGATGACGGGCTCGCTGACGCCGGCCTCCGAGGCGATTTTGGAGGTCGTGGCCGACCTGTAGTTGGAGCTGGCAAGCACCTCGATGGCCTTCTCTATCAGGACGTTCTCCCGCTCCCCTGCCGGCATTCGCTTTCGGACGGTCTCCATAATTTACCTCCGCTATTCTCGAGATTAGATAAAATCTTACAACATGTTCGGCTAAGAGTTGTTGTCCAAATATTTACTTGACAAAGTTTCAGAATCGAAATAAAAATAGTAAGCACTAACTAACTAAGTTATTCCATTCGCAGCATTTGTCAAGACACACGCCATAAAAACCGGCGTATACACAGCACAGCTTGCAGCACCACTTTTTCATGCAGGGCGGTTGCGGAAATATGCCGCGGCAGCCGATTTTCGGTCACCGGCGGCCGGAAATTCAGGGGTTTCGCAGGAGGGAGGGGGTGTGTTGGAATGTCCGAGGTCATTGTGGTGGGGGCCGGCCTCTCGGGATTGACGGCGGCTATCAACTGCGCACGTGCCGGCCACCAGGTGATGGTGCTCGAGCGGTTCAAAGAAGTAGGTGGATTACCCCGGGTTCATCCGGCGGTCGATGCCACGCCGATGGAACCCGAGGCACTGGGACGATTCATCGGCGTGGAACTCAAGGAGCCGCAGGTCCGGCCCACCGAGAGCGTGGGCATGCACATTTATGGCAAGTGTTGGGATTACCCCGGCTCGGCCATGTTCCTGCACAACATAGAGAGGGGCTCTCGCCCCACCGCCCTCGATTATCAGCTCTGGGAAATAGCGAAGGCCGAGGGCGTCAAGTTCGAATTCAATTCCGAATTCAAGACCAAGGATGCCGCCTGGCTGCCGCCCGATTCCATCATCGCCACCGGGCTGTTCTTCGAGGCCTTTTCGGACATGGACATCCCCTACGTGCAGCTCTACGGATGGGTGGCGCGGGGAAAGAAGGATGGGCCAACGCGCGTTGCCGGTTACATGGACACTTACACCCGCGACTATTGCTACTACGCCAACAACAACGGTGTAACCTTCGGGCTGGCCTTCGGCACCAAGCCCGTGGACAAGAGCCTCAAGGAACGCTGGATGGAACAATTGGCGACCGAAGAGGACGTGATCTTCAGTGCCTGGGAGGAACACGAGGGAGTCGCCCCCATCAAGCGCTTCAATAATCCGCGCCTCTTCTGGGGGGACAAAATACTAGCCGGCACCTTCGCCGGCATGCAGGATCCCTTCTTTCTCTTCGGGGTGCATGGCGCGCTGGTATCCGGGAAGATCGCGGCCATGGCAGTGGACGACAAGGCGCAAGCCTACGAGATGTTCACGCGTCTCACCAGGAGCTTCAAATACTCGCTCGCCGTCAAGAGACTGGTGCTCTACACGTTGCCTCACCCCTTGCGGAAATTAGCGCTCCGGACCTTAATCGGGCAATGGAGCCAGCACCTGGATTCGCTGGGATTCATCATGGACATCGCTCTGCTCTCAGTTCCGGGGATGAAGAAGATCTGATCGCCGAGTCGCGGCTTTTAAGACAATAGGAGAACAGCAGGGAGGACTAATATGCAGGACAAGATCATCGGAGCCCGGGAGGTCGAACACGATGACTTTTCCAACTACCGGCAGAAATACCCGGGACGCCGGAAGCGCAATCGCACCTGGAAGCATAAGGTAGAAAGTCTGGCGAAGCTTACTCCTCGCCGCCTGGCCGTGGCGCAGGGGGAGCGGCGCCTCAACTGGGACGAGTTCAACCGAGCCTGCAACCGCCTGGCACACGGCCTCGAGGGCATCGGGGTAAAAAAGGAAGACCGGGTGGCCATTTGCGGCTTCAATTCCATCGAGTGGATTACATGTTATTTCGCCATTTCCAAGCTGGGCGCTGTCCCCGTCAATGTCAATCCCCGCTTCATTCCCGAGGAGATCGCTTATGTGCTGGAGGACTCCGACGCGGTAGTTTGCCTGGTAGAGGGGGTTTACGCCTCGGCAGTGCTGGCGGCCCAGGCCGCCTTGCCCGGACTTAAGAAAGTCGTCGTCTATGAAGTGGGTAAGCAGCCGGCTGAGGTGCCGGCCGACGCCCTGGTCCTTGATGACATCCTCTCCACGGACGAGAGTAACCCGCCGGTTAAAGTGTACAACGACGACTTCAGTTTCCTCATGTATACAGGCGGCACCACCGGATACCCCAAGGGCACCGTCTGGGACGGGGAGCAGCGCGTCCACGGCCTGGACGTGGTCATCTTAAACGGCCTCATACCGGTCATCGACCGCCTGTTCGAGCTTCCTAAAGGCGCACTGCGCGGCTATCTCAGCGTAGTGACCGACTCTCAGAAAACGCTGGACGTCCTCACCTGGATATTCTCACGCAAGCTGGTACGGGCGGCGCTGCAGTCGCGCCTCTCCAAGGAGATGTTTTACGGGAGCTTTCGCATCATGCTGGGCCGGCCGCGCATGATCAAGCTGCTCAGCCTGATGCAGCGAGAAGGCGTGAAGACCATCCCGGTCAGCCCGCTCTTCCACGGGGCTGCTTACGAGCTCGCCTTCTGCTTTATCGGGGCCATGGGCGGCGCCACGGTGTTTCTGCCGACGCCGCATCCCTTCAGCCCCCGCGAGTTCTGGGAGACGGTGGAGCAGCAACGCGCCCAGCAGGCCCTCATCGTGGGCGACGCCTTCGCCATCCCCATGCTGGAAGAGTTGAAGCGGGCGGAGCGCGAGGAGCGCCCCTACCGCACCAGAAGCCTGTGGGCCATGATCTCCTCCGGTGTACGCTGGTCGCCGCATGTCAAGAAGGAGATGATGGAACATGTTCCTCATATGGTCGTGCAGGACGTGATGGGCGCGAGCGAGACGAGCGCCGGTTTCGCAGAGATGAACATCTCGACCGATGAAAAAATAAAGTTGGCCGGGACCAAGCTGGCGAAGGCCGCCGGCGGCATCTACAAACACGAGCTGTTTCCGAGCCGAGTGGTGAATCCCGAGACGGGCGAGGACGTGCGGCCGGGCTCGGGCGATATAGGCGAGTTCCTCTATGGCGGCTGGATGGCCCTGGGCTACTGGAAATGCCCGGCCAAGACCGCGAACGACTTCCGCGTGCTGGACGGCAAACGTTGGTTTTTCGTGGGGGACGCCGGCACGCTCGATGGCGACGGCAAGTTCAACCTCATCGGCCGCACCGGTAGCTACATGATCAACACCGGCGGCGAGAAGGTCTACTCGGAGGAGGTCGAGGGCATCCTCAAGGAACACCCCGCGGTACTTGACTGCGCCGTCATCGGCATGCCCGATCCACGATGGGGCCAGGTGGTGACAGCACTGGTAGAGCTGAAAGAGGAAGTCACGGCGGCCTCCGATGAGATCATCGATTACTGCCGGAGCCGCATGGCCGACTACAAGCGGCCGCGCAAACTCTTTTTTGTGGAGAAAATTCCGCGCGCGGCTGCGGGCAAGATAGACCGGGCCATAGCCATTGAACTGGTGAGCGAACAGGCCTCGGCGGAATGAGGGCCTGGCTGGAAACAAAAGGAAGGAGCGGCACAGGTGTCTGATTGCGCGGGTATTCTCGTAATCGCGGAGATGGCGGAATCTGGAGCGGCCCGGATAGGTCTGGAACTACTGGGGTTGGCCAAGGGGCTGGCGCAAGAGGCCGGGCAGACCATCGCTGCGGTGCTTTTAGGAAGCGGCCTGGAGGCGGCGGCGGCCGAGTTGGCGAAGTGCGGAGCGGCAACGGTTTATGCGGTCGACTCGCCGGAGCTCGCCGAGTACAATCCCGATTCCTACCTTGTCGCCATTCTCAACCTGTGCGAGGAACTGCATCCTGCCGCTATTCTGGCCGGACATACCCCGATGGGACAGGACCTCATGCCCCGTCTTGCTTTCGCCCTCGGAGCCGGCCTGGTTACGGATTGCACCTCGCTTTCCTGGGATGCGGCGCAAGGGCTCGTGGCGAGTAAACCCATTTACGGCGGCAATGCCATGGCCAGCCTCGCCTCGGAAACGCGGCCGCAGATGGTGACGGTACGTCCGAAAGCGGGAAACCCTCTCGAGCCGGTCGAGCCGGGCGGCTCTGTTGAAGCGGTGGAGGCAGTGCTTCCGGCGCCGGCCATCACCCTGCTAGGCCGGGTGCTGGAAGAGAACATCGGCGTGAAACTGGAGGAATCGTGCGTGGTGGTTTCGGGCGGCCGCGGCATAGGCGGCCCCGATGGTTTCGACCAACTGCGAGAACTGGCCGGCTTGCTGGGCGGCGCGGTAGGCGCCTCGCGCCCGCCCTGTGACTCGGAGTGGATAGCCTGCACCTCTCAGGTGGGCATCACCGGCAAGCTGGTCGCGCCGGACATCTATATCGCCGTGGCCATCTCCGGCTCGAGCCAGCATCTCTCCGGGATGTCGGACTCGCGCAACATCGTTGCCATTAACAAGGACCCGGATGCCTACATCTTCAAGGTGGCACATTATGGGGTGGTGGGGGACTGGCGGCGGATCCTCCCCTCCTTCACAGGCAAACTGGCAAGCTTGCTGGCGGAATAGGAGGGAGACATGGAAACTTTAAAGATCATCGTATGCGCCAAGCAAGTCCCCGACCCGGAGGGCCCGCCTTCAGCTTTTGAGGTGGATGCGGTCAACGCCAGGGTCACGCCCCGCGGTATCCCGCCCGTTCTCAGCCCTTTTGACGAGAACGCGCTGGAGGCCGCGCTCAAGCTCAAGGAAACGGCGGCCGCGCATATCACCCTGATGTCGGCGGGGAGCAATCTGTCCATGGCGGTGATGCTCAAGGCCCTGGCCACCGGGGCGGACGAATTGGTGCTTATCGACGATGCTCTCTTTGACCGAGAAAAGTTGGACAGCTTCGCCACCGCCTCGCTGCTGTCGGCCGCCATCCGCATGCACGGCGATTTCGACTTGGTGCTTACAGGCCGTCAGGCCTCGGATACCAACGCCGGGCAGGTGGGGCTGGGTATAGCGGCCTTGAGGGGCCTGCCGGCAGTGACCCTGGCCTGTTCCCTCAAGCTGGAAGGCGACGCGCTTCTGGTGGAGCGCGTTCTTCCCGAGGGCTACGAAACGGTGCGGGTGCCGCTGCCCGCCATAGTAACGGTCAGTCACGAGATCGGGGAGTTGCGTTATCCACGCATGGCGGACATCAAAGCGGCCAAGGGACTGCCGCAGATGAAGTGGGGCGCCTCGGATTTTAACGGAGAAGCCGCGACCGCTCGTCGCGTAAAGATGATAGGGGTGGAAAGCCCGGTAAGGGAGAGGAACTGTCAAATCGTTCAGGCGGATACCCCTGAGGAAGCGGGAGAGCGCCTGGCCCTCGCTTTGCGGGAAGCAAAGTTGTTATAGATTCTCACCGGCTTCACCCGGAAGGGTGCCGGAACATTTGGTGCAACTGAGGAGTTTTGCTTGGAGGTGAATCGAGTGGAATTGCAACCGGAACAGCTCTTCGACTTCATGGAGGTGGCCTGGCGGCACGGCGTAATAGACGAGCTGATGCCGCTGGTGGGAAAGTCCCTCAAGAGGCTGAAGGCGAACAGCGGACTGACCATGGACGATCTGTTAAACAAGCTGGATGGAGCTAAGGCTCCGACTATTGAGAAGTTTAACAAGGTCCTTGGCTGGTCACCGCCGCTGCTTCGCATTGCCAGCAACGACATCCTGATGTCCTTCCTCGCCAAGATGCTGCGCGTCCAAGCGGTACGGAGTCTCGCCGTGTGGGGCATAGAGAAGTACCTGGCGCGCGCACTGGCCAAGACGGAGGGAACACCGCCGAAGCTAGCCGGGAAGCTCAAGGGCTTAAGGGCGAAAGGCGGCGACAAAGAGGCGCTTACTTCTAGCCGGGCGGTTGTCTGAAACCGTCTGTGAAATAAGAGGAGGGAGGAAAATGGCTAAGTCAACTACTGGCGTCAAGACCGATACCATAGCCAGGCTTCAGGCCATAGTGGGCGACGATTGCGCGACGGATAAAAAGATCCTAGCCGACTACGCAGCCCCGGGCAGGGTGCCGGTTTGTGTGGTCCGTCCCGCCGATACGGCGGAGGTGCGCGAGATAATCAAGCTGGCCAACGAAACCGGCATCAACGTGGTGGCTGCTTCGTCCACGGGTCCACGCTTTCGGGGCGACACCGTTCCGGCGGAGGAGGGCGTCATCGTCGATCTCTCCGCAATGCGAAAGATCGTGCGAGTGGACCGTCGCAACAAGGTGGCCATCATCGAGCCCGGCGTCACCTTCGGCGAACTGCAGGCGGCCGCGGCCCGGCAGGGCCTCAAGGTGCTCATGCCGCTGCTGCCGCGAGCCGGAAAGTCGGTGCTCGCCAGCTACCTCGAGCGGGAGCCGATCCTGGCCGGCAAGTTCCATTGGGACATGACCGACCCATTGCTCTGCACCGAGCTTGTCTTCGGGACGGGCGACATGTTCCGCACCGGCTCCGCGTCGGGGCCCGGGTCGCTCGAGGAGCAATGGAGCCGCGGTATGGCCCAGAAGAACCCGACGGGGCCGGCGAGTGCCGACTTTGTCCGCATAGTCCAGGGCGCTCAGGGGACCATGGGGATCGTCACATGGGCTTCCGTCAAGCTCGAGCTGGAGCCCAAGTTGCGCCGGCTCTATTTCACCCAATCCGACAACCTGAAGAAACTGGTTGATTTCTCTTACCGCGTGAACCGGGCCAAGCTGGCGGACGAGTTACTGATCCTGAACGGGCCGGCGCTCGGCGCCATCCTTGGTGATGAGCGGGAGAGCGTCCGGACCCTTGCCGGCAAGCAGGCGCCCTACACATGCGTCTATTGCCTCGCCGGTTACGATCACCTGCCGGAGATGCGGGTGGATTACGAGGAGAAGGATGTGGCCGACATCGCACAGGCTTGCGGCCTTACCATCGGCCGGCAGATACCGGGGGCGAGCGCCAGACACATGATGGGGCTGCTGGATGCCCCGTCGGCAGAGCCCTACTGGAAGCAACGTCCGGCCGGCGCTTTCCGCGAGATATTTTTCCTTACCACCATGGACCGGACGCCGTCCTTCATCGGCCTCATGGATGATCTCGTGAAACGTCACGGCTTTGCCCCGGAGAATCTGGGTATCTACATCCAACCTATTCAACAGGGTCGTTCCTGCCATCTGGAATTCAACCTCTTCTACGACCCGTCCGACGCGGCGGAAGCGGAGAAGGTCGAACAGCTCTTCCTGGAGGCCAGCGCGGAGCTGGCGGAGGCCGGGGCTTTCTTCTCGCGCCCCTACGGTGCCTGGTCGAAAATAGCATACGCTCGCTGTCCGGAGACAGTGGAGGCACTGCGTAAGTTGAAGGAGATTTTGGACCCCAAAGGCGTCCTTAATCGTGGAAAACTGTGCTTCGGGGAGGGATGATCATGGGACTCGAAAAATATCAAAATGACATGGCGGGCTGCTCCCGTTGCTCTTCCTGCAAGTGGGTTCCCTTCAACCAGATGAAAAGCTGGAGGTTCGCAAAAGCCTGCCCCTCTATCAGCCGCTATAACTTCCATGCCTATTCGGGATCGGGAAAGATGAACATGGGGCTCTCGATGTTGGAGGGGCGCAGCCAGCTCACCGACACGGTCTCCGATATCATCTTCCATTGCAACCTGTGCGGCGCCTGCGAGGTCTCCTGCAAGATCTACCGAGACGACATCGACTTGGGCGAGGTGCTGGAAGAGCTGCGCACCTACTGCGTGGAACAGGGGCAACTGGTCCCCGAGCACATGGCCCTCATCGACGCCCTCAAGCGCGAGGATAATGTCTTCGGTGAGCCCAAGTCGGAACGCGGCGCCTGGGCCGACGGTCTGGGACTGAAGGACATGAATAGGGAGAAGGCGGACATCCTCTTTCACGCCGGCTGCCGTTATTCCTACGATTCGGAATTATCGCCCATCGTCAAGGGAGCCGTCGAGTTGATGCGCCGCGCCGGTGCCGATATTGCGGTGGGCGGGCGCGAGGAAGCGTGCTGCGGCGGGCGCGCCTTCGAGTTGGGCTATCGCGGCGAGATGCAGAACTTCGCCGACGATATGAACTCGCGGGTGAAGGCCTCGGGGGTTTCAACGCTGGTCACCGCCTGCTCGGACTGCTACTCGGCCTTCAAGTATCTCTACCCACGGATGGGCAAGGAACTGCCGGTGAAGGTTATGCACATCACCGAGTTCCTGAGCGAGGCGGTGGATGCCGGCAAGCTATGTTTCAACAGGCAAGTGCCTATGACTGTCACCTACCACGATCCCTGCCACTTGGGGCGGCGGTCGGAGCCTTACCTGGGCGAGTGGGAGGGCGACAAGCTGTTGCGGCCCATGGATCGAAAGCGCACCGGGCGTAAGGGTATCTACGGCCCGCCCCGGCACATCTTGGAATCCATTCCCTCACTCGAGCTGAAAGAGATGGAACGCATCAAGGAGTACGCCTGGTGCTGCGGGGCCGGGGGCGGGGTGCTCGAAGCATTTCCGGAGTTCTCGGCCTGGACCGCTATGGAGCGAATCCAGGAAGCGTTATCCACCGGGGCGGATGCCCTGGTGACGGCGTGCCCCTGGTGTACGCGGAGCTTCCGCGACGCCATGTCGACGAATGGGGTGCGACTTCCTATCTACGACATCACGGAAATCGCCATACAAGCATTGGGAAGTTAAGGAAGGAGGAGAGCAATGTTAGCACCGGAAGCATATAAGGAACTGGAAGAAGCCCTCGGCGCGGAAAACGTTTCGCAGGAGCCGGGGGTGATGGATAGTTATGCCTGGCAATCCTCCTTTAACTTCAACCCCACCTACTGGGTGCCGCGCCCGGAAGCGGTAGTTCTGCCCGGGAGCACCGAGGACGTCGTGGCCATCGTCAAGATCTGCAACAAGTACGGGGTGAAGTTCAAGGCCATCAGCTCGGGCTGGGGCGCCCACGCGGCGCCCGGTTCGGAGGGAGTCATCCAGGTGGACTTAAGGAGGATGGACCGCATCATCGAGATAGACGAAAAGAACATGTCCGCGGTAGTGGAGCCGTGCGCCATCGGCGGGCAGATACGCGCCGAGGCCATGAAACTCGGACTTAACGTGCACATGATCTCCGCCGGAGCCGTCTCCTCACCGCTGGCCAGTGCCACTTCGGCCTGGGGCTGCTGCTGGGACGGCGTGGTATCGGGCTGGAGCCCCCGCACGGTTCTCGGTGTGGAATGGGTACTTCCCACGGGCGAGGTGCTGAAGCTGGGGACGCTGGGATCGGATGACGGCTGGTTCTGCGGCGACGGCCCGGGGCCATCGCTACGAGGCCTGATGCGCGGCCGCTGCGGCACCTTTAGCGGCAACGGCATCTACACCAAGTGCGCCCTGAAGCTCTACAACTGGCCGGGGCCGGCCGTCCCCGACTGCGACGGCCTGCTGCTGGACGCCGAGATGCCCATGCCCGAGAACTTCAAAGTGTATTGGACCATCTTCAAGGACCGGGAACATTTCCGGGATGCCAGCTACGAGATAACCACCGAGGGCATCGGATACATTTCTCTCAAGCTCAACCTGGGGACGCTGCTCTGTGTGCTCCTGCCCCATGTGGTAAAAACTACCAATTGGCCTAACTTGACCTCCCTGCGCAATCTCTTCTATGGCGTGCAGCACGGCTACGTTTACATAGTGGGCGGCAATTCCAGGCGGGACCGCGCGTTCCAGGAGAACGTAATCCGCGACGTGGTCAAGCAGCACCGCGGGGTCATGCTCGACCTGGAGGACTTCGGCCTGGCCACGCCGTTGTTCTGGGGGCTTATCAGCGGCGCCTTCCCGCCCTCGTCCTATCGGATGGGCGGCCAGTTCTATACCGGCTGGGGGCAGGATGATGCCTGGGATGCCATGGTCACCTGGGACGAGCAGGGGCAGCAGGTGAAGCAGAACTGGATCGAGCGGGACGGCTGCGTGGACGACCTTGCCGACTGCGCCTTCGACTTCTTCTGCGAGGAGGGGAACATGGCACACAGCGAGGAAGTGTGGTTCTACGATCCCCGCAAGAAAGAGCACTCCGATGCGACGCTTCCCATCAACGTAGACTTTCTTTTGCAATCGCTGGAGAACTGCATGGAGCTGGGCGGAAACATGGAGCCCTCGATCCGCAAGCTGCTCAGTCCGATACTGGGCAACTACAACGTCTGGCAAAAGAAGATACAGGATGCGTTTGACCCGGGACATGCCGGTGACGACATGCTCTACACATACGAGCAGGACCTCGATCTGGCGAGCCTGGACCAGGCCAAGGTCAAGCGGGTGCTGGAACTGCTGGCCAAGTTCGCCTGGACGCCGGAGGGAGCCCCGCCGGCCTGACGGGACGTTGTTCCCGGCGGGCGAGTTCGCAGGGAAGGAAGGACTACATATGAGCAATGCCGCCAAGGCGGTTCGAACGCTGATAATCGGGGCGGGAGTGGCCGGGCTTTCCCTCGGCTGCTACCTGCGCGACGGCGATTTCCTCATTCTGGAAAAGGAGGAAGGTGCCGGAGGATATCTGAAGCAGATATGTAACGGCGATTTCTCCTTTGACATCGGGGTCAAGTGCATCCACGCCTCATCATCGGAGGTCGTCCACTTCGTGGAAGAGATCGTGGGCGAGGAAAACCTGGACCGTGGCTACGCGCGGTCCGCGTACCTGAACCACGGAAAACTGCACGCTTTACCGCGGCTCGAGCATCCGGTGCAGCCTCTTGGAAAGAGGGCCGACTTCCGCGCCTACGCCTTCGCCAATTATGGCGAACTGGCCGAGAGCTACATGATCCCCTATGCCGAGAAGACCTGGACGGCGACCGCGAGCGAGATAGATTATCGCGCAGCAGTGACTAAATCTAAGGCGCCGGGCGGATACCTGTATCCACGCGGCGGCATGCAGGAGCTGACGGACCGCATGGCCGAAAGGCTCGGCGACCACCTGCGGCTGCACTCCAAGGTCACGGAGGTCGACCCCAAGGCGAAGACGGTAAAGCTGGCAGGCGGCGAGATTATGTGCTACCAACGCCTCATTTCCACCGTGCCCTTGCCGCAGCTGATACGGATGATCGCCGGAGTGCCCGCGGAGGTCGGAAGCGCGGCGGATAAGCTCAACTTCAACAGTATGGCGACCGTGGCCGTGGCGCTGGAGGGGTGCATCGGCGTGGAGTATCATTACGTGCTCGTTCCCGAGCGGCGCTATTCATTCCGGCGTCTCTCCTTCCCGCGCAATTTCAGCCCCGGCTTGGTGCCACCCGGCCGGGACTCCATCCTGGCGGAGGTAAATCTGCCCAGGGGCGAACGCAACATGGCTTGCGACGCGGAGCACCGCGGCGATTTCATCCAGGCGGTACTGGGTCAGATAGCCGAGACCGGCCTCTTGCGCGCATGCCGGGTATTGGGCGCCAACCTTACTTGGGTGGGATTGGCCCATATCGTGCCCGATTTCTGTTGGCGGCCGAGCTTGGACGTGCTCGAGGGATTCCTCAAGTCCCGGGGCATCCGTACCCTGGGGAGATTCGCCGAGTGGAAATATATGAACATCGATGACACCATCCTGGAGGCTTCGGCCATCTCCAAGGATATCCTCGGCGGGCGGCGCATCCGGCCCGCTGCGATGGAAGCCCGCACTATTCAACATAAAACGGATATAGCAAGGGACAGTCTCTAATCTGATCTGGCAAGGTGACTACAAGAAAGGGGTGAGTCCATGAAATCTGGAGAAGGCCTGAAGAATGTCAAGCGCATGTCGGTACCTTTCGCGCCGGTTTTCAACTGGTCGGTCGGAAACTGGATGGAGCAATTCTTCGATGGCTTGAAGCAGAAAAAAATTCTGGCTTCTAAGTGCGCCGCCTGCGGGCGCGTGTACCTGCCGCCGCGCATGATATGCGAGCGCTGCTTTGACAAGACAGAGGAATGGGTTGAGCTGCCCGAGACCGGAACGGTCGAGACCTACACCATGGCCCACGTCGGGGTCGCGGATAATGGGGAGCTCGAGGACCTGCCCGAGCCGCAGATCATCGCCATGGTCAAGCACGACGGGGCGGACACCTGTATGGCGGTCCGCGTGGATGCGCAGGATTGCAACGTGGGCCTGCGCGTGAAGGCTGTATGGAACGCTGAGCCGGACGGAGTGCTCGACGCTCTATCCGCTTACAGGGCGCTGGACTGACAGGAGGTGCAGGCATGGAAAGAGAAGTAGCTATCATCGGATACGCACAGACGCCCTACGAAGAGGATGCCGACGCTTCCCGCGAAATCCTGGTGCTGCGGGCTGCGCGCGAGGCGCTCGCCTCGGCCGGCCTCTCCCGCGATGACATCGGCACCGTTATCACGGCCAACAACGATTACCTCGACGGACGGACCATCTCCAACATGCGCCTGGTCGAGCCCTCCGGAGCTTGCCTTAAGGACGAGTCCAAGGTGGAAATGGATGGAGCCTATGCCGCCCTCTATGCGCTCATGCGCTTGCTTAGCGGCTTTCACGATGTGGCTATGGTCATCGGCGAGAGCCAGGCATCGGTTTACCCTACATATGCACCCGGGGTCATGACCCTGGACCCGACCTGGGATCGTCAACGTGGTTTATTGAACGAGGTCTCGGCGGCGGCCTTGCAGGCCCGGTCCTATATGAATACTTATGGCATCAGCGAGGAACAGATAGCGGCGGTTGCGGCCAAGAACCTGGGCAACGCGGTTAAGAACCCACTGGCTCTGCGCGCGGTCCCGGGGGCGACGGTGGAGCAGGTGATGGGCTCGCGCATGCTCTGCTCTCCCATTCGCGAGATGTGCGCCTGGCCCGCCACGGACGGCGCCTGCGCTATCGTTCTGGCGGCGGGCGATGTGGCCAGGAAGGCGAATAGGGCGGCCTGGATCAGGGGAGTCGGTTTCTATCACGATTCCTACCTCACCGAGCGTCCGCTTGACAAGATGACATCGCTCAAAATGGCGGCCGACAAATGTTATGCCATGGCCGGCATCGAACACCCCGAAGTCGAGATCGACCTGGCGGAGATATCGGAGCTCTTCGCTCACGAGGAGCTCATGGCCTACGAGGCGCTCGGGTTCTGCGCCGAGGGCAAGGGCGGCGAATTCATCGACAGCGGCGCCACCCGTATGGATGGCATCCTGCCCGTCAATCCTTCGGGAGGAGTTCTCGCGGCCAACGCGGTATGTGCGGCGGGCCTGGCCCGCTTGGCGGAGGCGGCCATGCAGATCACGGGCGAGGCCGGAGATCACCAGGTGAAGGGCGTGAAGACGGCACTGGCGCACGGCCAGACCGGGCTCTGCGCGCAAGAGAACATCGTCTACGTCCTGGGGGGTGAGTAACATGCGCGATGTGGCGGTAGTCGGAGTCGGACTGTCCAAGCATGTATCCAAGCGCCGCGATGTCAACATACCGGAGCTGGTCTGGGAGGGTGTGAGCGCAGCCTACGAGGACGCGGGCATCACGCCGCGGGACCTTGATGGGATCATCACGGGCAACATGCCCGCTTTCGAAGGAGTGAACCTGCCCGAGCTGTGGGGCGCCGGTCATTGGGGCGCCTATAACAAGCCGGTCCTGCGCATCACCACAGGCGGGACCACGGGCGGCTCGGTCGGACACGGTGCTTTCTACGCGGTGGCTTCCGGTCTGATGGACACGGTCATCGCCATTGCTTTTGAAAAGCAGTCGGACGGGGATTCCACAGCGGGATTGAACACCGTGGCCGTGGCGGACATGGCGCCCTTCCTCAGCTACGGCATAGACCCCGCTTTCATGCTGGCTTTCGGAGGAGGCGCTGTGGGAGTCGCCGTGTACCAGGCCTCGAGCTACATGAAGCGCTCGGGTTGTACCCCGCACCATCTCGATAAAGTCTCGGTGCTTTGCCGCACCAATGCGGCAAAGAACCCGGCCGCGCACCTGAAGCAGCCCGGGCTGACACCCGAAGAAGTGGCCCGGACGGCGCTCATGCAATACCCGCTGCGCTTCGGTCACGTTTGCCCCGCCTCGGACGGAGCTTGCGCGATGATTCTTACGACGGCCGAGAAGGCCAAAAAGCTGACGGACAAGCCGGCCTTCATTCGCTCCGTGGCCTCCTGCTCGGAGGAAGGCGCATTGGTGGGAATCGCCGCGGCCGGAACGGCCAACACGGACCCATGCGCCCAGGAAGGGTGCAAGGTGGCGGCGGCCAACGCCTACAGGAAGGCCGGGATCAAGGAACCACGCCAGGAGATAGACCTGGCGGAGCCCTATGCGCCCTTCGCGCATCAACTCCTCATGTTCTACGAACGCCTGCTGCTTTGCGATGAGGGAGAAGCGCCCTCCATCCTGGACTCCGGCTCGATGGAGCTTGACGGGGCGCTTCCGGTATGTCCTTCCGGCGGCGTTATTTCGACCAACGCCATCGGTGCCTCGGCGTTGGAGCGCATTGCCGAGGCTGCGCTACAAATCATGGGCAAGGCCGGTGAACACCAGGTCGAGAAGGACGTGCATAAGGCGGTGGCGCACGGATGGGGCGGTGCTGTGAATCTCAACGTCGTAGCCGTCCTGGCGGATACTCCGACTCCAAGGGGGTAGATCATGGAATACAAGGATGAGACAACTTCTATCTCGGGAAGCTGGAATCTAGGACAGTGGCATTGGAAGCACGAGACGGCAGTGCTCATGCAGCATTTTCTGGCCTCGTTGAAAGACAAGAAAGTCCTCGGTTTGAAATGTCCGGAATGCGGGCTGGTCTATTGCCCGCCGAAACCGTACTGCTCTTGCCTCTCCATTCCCGAGGAGTGGGTCGAGATATCCGACGAAGGGGTGGTCACTACCTTTACTTTCTCCGGCTCCTGGTCCTATGGCGGGATGGAGGAAGGAGCAGGCACGCCGCGCATCATAGTCGGCGTGATGTTGGATGGGTCGAATACCGAGATGCTTTCCCAGCTCGAGGACGCCGACCGGGACCACGTGGACGTGGGCATGCGGGTAAAGGTGAAATGGGCGGATGAGCCGCAGGGAACTATCGAGGACGTGATGCACAGCTTGCCGGCCTGACGGGGCGAAGGCCGGCGATTGCCTGGCTTTCAACGATGTCATGAAAAGCGAGGCAGAAAATGTCTTTGCTTGGTACAGCAATTCATTAATACGGTGGCATTCGAGCGCCGCTGCATCCACGCCGGCTTCGTTGCGCTCCCTGCGGCGTACTCGCAGAGTACGCCTCAGTCGCGCGCCTTGCCGGCGCGTCGCCCCGACGCTCTCGGTACATCACCGTATTTATAAACTACTGTACTTAGTTTTACTGTGGCGAAGATGATCGAGCGCTCAGGACCCAGCAGAAGCAATCTCCGGGGCCTATTAGGGCGATGCCGATAATGGGGTAATTCCGGGAGGAGCGATAGTCATGTATTGCCGGGGTCCGGCAGCTTCACTGCTTATCAAAAACGAGCAAGAGAGTTAAGCCATCACCGATTTCAGCTGTTCTTGAAGCAAGTCAAGGAGGAGAGATGTTCGAGCTGACTGAACCTCTAAAGATGCTGGAGCAAGCCTTGCGCCCATATTGTGAGAAGGAACTAAGTGCCAAGGTCGAGCCTTTGGAGAAAGGGGAAGTAGCCGTCCTGGACATCATGCGCGATTTCGATCGCGCCTTCGGAATAAACGCGATGGTATCGGGCGCTCTCCATGAGATGATCGAGCGCAAGTGTCGCCGGGAGCGGGAAGGGATCGAAGAGAAGGGGTCACTACAGGAGGTGCTGGCGGGGGAAGTGGGAGAGGCGATGGACCCATTGCTGATCTTCATAGTCATGAAGGAGCTGTGCCGGGTAAGCCCTTCCTTCGCCCTTTCTCTCGGCGCTCACATCGGCCTTTGTGGCCAGACCATTCTAGCTAAAGGTACCTCCGATCAAATCGAAAACTATGCCCTTCCATTATTTTCCTTTGAGAAACTCGGCTGTTGGGCCTTGACCGAGCCAGAATCCGGTTCTGATGCTTTCGCTCTTTCGACCACCGCCGTTCCGGACGGCGATTTCTATGTCTTGAACGGATCCAAGACCTTCATAACCAACGCTCCCTGCGCAGATATTTTTGTAGTCTATGCCAAGATCGATCGCGAGGATTCGAAAGCGGACAAGCGTATGATCCATCCCTTTGTGCTCGAACGCGACAACGAAGGGCTTTCCGTTGGCAAGCCTATGCACAAGATGGGTATGCGCGGATCTCCCACCGGCCAAATTTTTCTCAGCGATGCGCGCGTTCACAGAGATCAACTCCTGGGCAAGAGAGAAAAGACAAGTCGTTCGCAGGCGCAGGAAACTCTTACCAGCGAGCGTGAGGAGAACGCAGCCATGGCGTGGGGTATCATCGAACGTTGCCTGGAGGAGAGTATCAAGTACGCCGTCGAGCGAAAGCAGTTTGGCATGCGCCTGATCGAATTTCAACTGATCCAGGAGAAGATCGCGCGAATGTACGTACACCTTGAAAATGTAAGGAACTTGGCATTCAAGCAGGCCTGGGCAATGCGCGAGGGACGAAGCAATATTCTTGATGCCTGCGCCGCCAAGTTCTATGCGGCTGCGGCGGCGGTCGAGGTGGGCATGGAAGCGATCCAGTTGATGGGCGGTTACGGATATATAGAGGAGCAACAGGTTGAAAGGCTGACTCGCGACGCCAAACTACTGATGATAGGAGGCGGCACATCGGAGATTCAATTGTTGAACATAGCGAAGGAACTGGTCCGCGACAAAGGCCTCAGCCTCTCGCTCACCGGCGGACTCCGGAATTAGGTGCAGGTATGGGCCGGGAGTTGTGGAAATCGAGGTAGTGGATGAAGGTGGGTATAGGGACAGCTTCGCCGAAAGGGGCGCGAATAATTTATTAAAGCCTCCAAGAGTCGGTCTTCGTTCAAGACGAGGAGGTCCTTCCCATGGATTACATTTTTTTCCAGCTTGAGAAAGAAGACGGCGTCGGTCGGGTGACCATAAACAGACCGCCGGCCAATGCCATGAGCCTGGATTTCTTGCAGGAACTGAGCCGGTTGCTGGATGAACTCAAAGAAGATGCGGGAGTTCGCTGCGTACTCTTCAGATCCGCCCTCCCCAAGTACTTCATGGCAGGGATGGATCTCAAGACCCTGCCGCCTGGTCTGGATGTCGGGGAATTGGACCCCTCGCTCAGTCCGAGAGCACTGATGAAAAAGGTTGTCTCGAGTCTGTCGGGCCGAGTCGGGGACATCTTCGGGGTTCTACAAGCCTCGATAAACAAAGTTGAAGCGCTTCCAAAACCTACCATTGCAGCGATCAACGGTCATGCTTTGGGAGGCGGGTTGGAATTCTCCTTAGGATGCGACTTCCGAATAATGGCGCGCGGAAAAGGTACGATCGGTCTTACCGAAGTAAGCCTTGGCTTCTTGCCCGCAGCCGGCGGCACACAGAGAATGACCCGAGTCCTGGGGCGTGCCAAGACAATAGAAATGATCCTTCTGAGCAAGCGTATCACTGCGGACGAGGCGGCCGAAATAGGCCTAATCCATAAAGCGGTCGAGCCCGACGACCTCGAGCCTGAAAGCGAGAGGCTGGCATGCGAATTGGCACACAAGGCAACCAAGGCCATAGGTAAGGTAAAACAATGTGTCTACGGCAGTGAGGATCTTCCGGTAATGGAGGGCCTGGCCCTGGAAAATGAATGCCTGGCAGAACTAATGCTTTCCGATGACATGGTGGAAGGGATCGCATCTTTCGTTATGGGGACGCAGGCCGAATTCAAAGGCTGTTGAAAACCGCGCTCATATTTCGCATCCAAAAGCCGGCCTCTTAGCTGCCGTAGCGTCTCCCGCAGCTCATCCATTTATTGGCAACTTGAGGCGGACGCTTCAGACTCAATCCGATACTCTTGCATCTTATTCGAAATTGCCAGACTGCATTGAAGAGAGAAGATGCAGCTGGATCGATTAATGAAACTTTGGCCTTTTTTAAAGGCTAACAAATAGCCTCGAAAACCGTGCGGCCTCGCGAGGGGTCACGAGGGTTCAAATCCTGCCCCCTCCGCCGGACCATACCTGTTTGGGCACGGTTTCCCCACCAAAACATCTTCCGCAATATGCTCGAGCGCTTTTCGCACCCAATAGGTATTCAGTTGAAGCCTGGACTTGCCGACTAGTTATCATATTGACATATTGTCAAAGTTTGATATTGTGTTTCAATAAGCAGGACTAAGAACGGAGGTCCATTGCCTTGACAAAACTCTTCACATTCCTTGCAGCTTCCGCCGAGAAGCGGCCGTGGTTGGTCGTGCTGTGCGTGGCGGTGCTCACCATATTCCTGTTAAGCGGGGTTGCCTTCCTCAAGACCGAGTTCAGCCAGGAAAGCATGCTGCCCAGCAACTATGAGTCCGTGAAAGCAATTAAAAAGATACAGGATCAGTTCGGGGGCTTGCTTTATGAGAACGTCCTGATCGTATCCAATGATGTCACTTCCCCCGAGCTAGCTTCGGCCCTCATGGGATTGTCCACGCAATCGCTCGAGGAGGCCGGCATCCCGGAGGGCCAGGTCATCAAGATCGAGACTTACCTCGACGGCCTGAAGAATATGGCGGCGATGCAGGGCGCCCCGCTGCCTACGCAACCCGTGCTGCTGCAAGGCGCAGTCGATCAGTTCCTGCAAACCCCCTACGCGCAGGAGCAGGTAGTGGGGCAGACTATCACCGAGGACAACAAAGCGGCCGTGATCAAACTGCAATTGAACCCGGGCATGAACCAGAAAGAGATGGTAGACGTCGCCAAGAAGCTGAATAAATACTTCACTACCGATTTCAAGCCAAGTGGCTCCGAGGTCTATGTGACGGGAATGGCGTCAATGCAATTGGACGCGCAGGATTCCATGGCGCAGCAGACCAGCATGTTGATGATCATAGCGCTGCTGTTCATCATGCTGATACTGTACGCCACCTTCAGGAGATTGTCCGATGTATTACTGCTGATGGGTGTCATCGTTGTCGGCATATTATGGGTGATCGGCCTGATGGGCTGGGTGGGCATCGCTTATACCACCATGTCGGTGGCGGTTATTCCGCTCATGCTGGGCATCAATATCGCCTATGTCATACATATCCTCTCCCGCTATTACGAGGAACGCGAGGCGGGCGAAGGTGTTTTCTTCTCGGCCACCAACTCGGTAAAAACAGTCGGGGTAGCGGTTTTCCTCACGGCGATAACCACGGTCTTCGGATTCAGCTCCTTTATGATAACCAGCATCCCTCCGATGCGGGACTTCGGGATAGTATGCATGATAGGCATAACCTTCAGCTTCCTCCTGGCGATCACCCTGCTGCCCGCCGTGGTCGTGATCAGGGACCGCCGCAAGAAGGCGGAGAAGCTGGACTCGCACCTGGAGACTATGCGCAAGAGGCGCCGGGAGTCTCGTTACGGCAAGATTGTCGACAGGACGCTGGTCAATGCTTCGATGACCGCTTACCGCTTACATTACGTTATTGCGGTCGTCGCGGTGGCCTTTATAGCCTTCGCCGGATTCGCGGTAGCAAATCTGCAGACCGGGGCGGACATCCGGTCGATGATAGGAAGCAACCTGCCGAGCGTGAAAGCCGGCGACAAGCTGAGCGAGTACTTCGGCGCGCAGGACGCCGATGTGATACTGATAAACGGTGATGTGCTCAAGCCCGAGAACCTCAAGGAGTACCTGAAGCTTGAGGACGAGGTGGCTGCCGACAGCCGAAACAATCCCGGGGAGAAGGGGGCTTTCACTCGTGAGGGTAACATCTCGATCGCCGACATAATCGCGAACTCCAACGGGGGAACAATACCCGACTCGGCCGAGGAGGTTACGGCTATAGTCGCCCGGCTGGGAGAAGTGATGGACACCAGCAGCTTCGTCTCCCAAGACGGGGACTACGCGATGATCATGATACGTTCGAGTACGTCCGAAACCCAGAGCGCGACGGACACTAAAACTAAAATACTGAGGGATGCCTCGTCGGGGTTGGAGACGAGCACCGGGCTCAAGACGGTGGCGACGGGTTATAGCGTCCTCATTGCCGACCTGATGGGCAAAATCGTGCCCACCCAGCTCGAGTCATCCGCGCTGGCGCTACTACTGTGCCTGCTCATACTGGTAATCGTCTTCAAGTCGTTCATGTACGGATTCGTGACCCTCATAGTAGTGGTCTGCGGCATAGCGGCGGAGATGGTGTTCCTCTACGCGATGGGCTGGGCGCTGGATATCATGACCGTCACCGTGGCGTCGCTGGTCATAGGCGCCGGCATCGATTTCGGCATCCACATAACCCACCGCTTCAGGGAGCAGCGGCATGACCGTGGGCTTTCTATCGAGGACTCGGTGAAGACCACGGTGCTCCACGTCGGCCGCGCTTTGATCGCGGGGGGTCTTACCACGGCGGGAGTCTTCGGCATCCTCGGCCTCTCGAGCATGGTCCCGATGCGCCATTTCGGCTGGACCACCGCCGTTGGGCTGCTGGCCGCGCTATTGGGTGCCCTCTTCGTATTGCCGAGCGCGCTTGTGATACTCACCAAGATGATAGAGAGGCGCAAGGTAGAGCCGGTAGAGACGGCACCTGAGGTCGTACGGGAGTCCTGAACGGAGCCGGCGCCATACGGTGCCCATTCCGGAAGAGAAATAGAAATGCGGCGTCACCGGGGAAGGACACGGGATTGTCGAAGTTCAAGAAGATGCCCGCCGAGCAGCGTCGAAAAGAACTCATCGAGGCGGCGAGCAAGGTCTTTATGGAAAAAGGTTACGTTGCTACCACCGTGTCTGATATCACCCGGGAGGCCGGCACCTCTCACGGCACCTTTTACGTTTACTTCGAGGGGATAGAGGAGATATTCGACGCGGTCGCGCAACAGTACGTGGCACAGGAATACGAAACCGTTGTTGAGATACTGGAGAACCCGGACAAGCTCGCCATCGAGAAAGTAAGTGACATACTCCTCGCGGGTACCGAGGGCAAAATGTCGGAGTGGTGGATCCAGGAAATCAGTAAGCCGCACCTGCTTCATCTGCGCGCCCGTTTTGCCCAGAAAACCAAGGAAAGGTTTATCCCTCTGCTGACCGGCATCATCCAGGATGCTGTAAGGGAAGGCTCGATCGACGTACCCTTCCCGGAGGCAACCGCGGCTTTTCTTATCTCCGCCGGAAGCGCTCAGATGGAAGGTTTGAAAGGTACGGATTCTCTCTCCAATGAGGATTGGGCACAAGCCTTTCAGGACCTGATTCGCCGAGTGTTCGGCTTGAAAGAGTAAGATTCGCTGCGGTTCGGAGCCGCTGCTCTTGAAGACCATTAACCTTTTGCTAGCTCGCGGGTTCAAATCCGCTCCTCCGCTACGCGGCAAATAGTGTATATTGTCTATATTGTCTATAGAGGGGGTGCACCATCTTGAACTGGATTATCATTTGGATCATTGCCTGGGTAGTGGTTATGTCGATTTTTTCGGCGAGCCTCGTATTATTGCTCAGACGAAGCGACCGCCGAAAAGAGAGGCGCCAGGGCAATAAGGAACGGCCGTCGATACCGTACGGCAAGGAAAAGGAAGGCGTATTTTCGCTCGACGGGACGCCTCTGCACGTCGATTACCTCGGTGAATCCGACCCCACTATCTTCTTCGTCCATGGCATCCTCGCCACCGGAGAGGTCTTTCGCTACCAGAAACCGTACTTCGCCCGCAAGTATCGAGTGGTGAGCCTCGATCTTCGCGGTCACGGAGAATCAAGCCTGCCGGCAAGCAAAAAAGACTTTAGCATCGAGCATATGGCAGGGGACGTCAAAGCAACCATCGACGCATTCGACCCCCAGCAGTTCGTCGTGGCCGGGCACAGTATGGGAGGGTTCGTCACATTCAAGTTCTTCGAGAAGTATGGGAAGGAGTATGAGGGAAGGCTGAAGGGACTGGCCATCCTTGACTCCTCAGGCACCGATACGACCGGCATGTCGTTGCGATGGAAGCTCGGGGGTTTATTCTTAAAATACCTTTGGGACAGTCCGATTATCAGATTCCTTCAGCCGCATTTCAGCAAGTCGGCGGCGATGTATATGTATGGTCGATGGATCGCCTACGGCGAGCAAGCGCCTGCGAGCGAAGTGGAGCTCTTCCAGGAAATAGCCTCTAAGCTTCCCATCAAGACCTTGAAAGGGACCGCCAAGGCCTGCATGAATCATAAAATCGAGTATTGCCTGCCAAACGTAAATGTTCCGGTTCTGATGCTCGTGGGAAATGAAGACTGCCTTATGGCCAAGGACCGTCTGAACAAGCGCACCTGTGCCCTTCTTCCGGACGTCAGGTCGAAGGTCATAGAGGGGGCCGGCCATAACGCGATGCTTGAACTCCCGGAGGAAGTCAACGCGGGCTTGGACGAATTCTTCACGGAGCGCTTTCTAAGAGGACGGGAATCCACTTCGGATCTAATGGAAAGCGTCGTGCCGGCGGATTTCATGTGACTGGAAGCTCATCGACTCTTTCCCTCGACGTTGCCTAGTCATGAGCCCGCGGCACCGCCTGCGTGACCCCACGCTTCTTATCGCCGCAGGTTCATTCCCCGCAAAGGGCCTTGGTCGCATTGGCACGAAATATATATATGCGGAGGCAGCTGCGATCATGAAGCGGGGAAAAATAGCCAACGAAAACAAGGATCTACCGTTCCAGGATGTTGCATGTGGCAATGGCGGCGACCCTAGCCTTCCTCTTCGCAATGTCGCTTCCGCAAAACGACGTGGCGATGGCAAAAGGAAGCCCGTGCCCCGATTTCTACTGGCAAAACCCGCTGCCTGCGTCAGTTCAATAAGCACCATCATCGTTGCAAGCTCGGAGTGATGTTCGGGAATACCTGCAGGCGCGAATACTCGGCGTCCTGCAACGTCACGGAGCCATGGTGCCGCTCGCCTTTCATGGCGGTACCGCGCTGCGGTTCCTTTTTGCTACCGCCCGCTATTCTGAAGACCTCGATTTCTGCCTGGAGGGGAAGGTGGGCGAGTACGACTTTCGCTCTTACCTTAAGGCGATTGAGCGGGAGTTTGCACTCGAAGGTTATGAGCCCAACATCAAAGTAAACGACAAAAAGAACGTCCATAATGCCTTCATTCGTTTCCCCGGGCTTGTTTATGAGTTGGGGCTGTCTCCGCATCGCAGAGAGACCCTGTCCGTCAAACAGAGGTGGATACAACACCTCCAGCAGGAGCAGTTCTTGAAACGGCGGTCGTTCGCCGACATGTCCTTCGGCAGCTTCAACATCACGACAAAGCATCCCTACTCGCGGGTAAACTGCATGCGATCCTCCAGCGCCCATATCTCAAGGGGCGTGACTTATATGATTTGATCTGGTACCTAAGCGACGCGGAATGGCCGGAGCCTAATATGGAACTCCTCAATAACGCGCTTCAGCAGACGGGATGGGCCGGGAAGCCCTTAAGTGAAGCAAGTTGGCGTGCAGCGGTCGGCAAGAGGCTGCGATCGGTGTCGTATGAGAACCTTGTTGAAGATGTGATGCCCTTTTTGGGGCCTGACGCGAATCCCGAAGGGCTGGCCAAAGAAAATATCATACGGCTTCTGAAAAATAAGCCATAGGTGTGGCATAGCGGCCTAGTGCGGTGGTCTTGAAAACCGTTAGCCTTCACGGGCTCGCGGGTTCAAATCCCGCCCCCTCCGCCACTAAAGATCAATTTGAAATGGCCTTTTACGTGAGAGGTTCGAGAATCATCGAAGAAAGGGAAATACGCCTTCCCCTATCGCCGCCCTCTTGTTTTTTGGCAGCGTACGAGGCGCTCTCCTTTTCGCCCATGGGATTGGCAAACTGGTTAACTATTCAGTTCTTTACAATGTGCAATCGAGCACGTTTTACGAGTCGAGCCTTAATGCCTTTTCCCAGCCTTGCGCCGCCTCTACACAATGCATGGCAGCTCTTGCTCCCTGCGGATAGGTTGAACCATGGTGGATGTCCAATTCATCGCAATGATCGCTCAGTATTATATAGAGTGCGTCCCTTTAGTGACTTGTCAAATTGTATGCTGACTGCTTAGGCATTGGGTTTGATTTCCACCTTGAGGTCTCCATCATCGGAAAGGTTCCATTCCACGTTGGATTCAATGTCAAAAGCCATCTCGAAAATGCCTTGCATCATGCCGATCATGATCACGCGCATGCACGGGTCCTCCAATCGCATGGTGAGCTCTTTTCTATTCATTTCGAACTCTCTTAGATTCCCGATCTGGACCACGTTTTGTCCTGCATAAGAATACCCGCCGCCGCATGGCCATTCTCGGATCTGAATGCCTCGACGTTCTCTTTAAAGCGTTGGAGGTGCAATTGGGTGAGCGGCTCCCCGCCACGGTTGTCGAGGTACAACGCCGCTTCGTCAAGAACGGATTGTACTCTTTTCGCTCTCCCTGCTGGTGCCGTGGGCCATAACCGCGCCGCGCAAGTTCGCGCGGATCATCGGGGAGGCACTGAGGTTCGTGGGATCCGAGAGGATAGTTTTGGGGTACCGACTACGCCGGTTTCGCAATGCAGATAGGCTCCGCCGTGAGAGGCATGCGGGAATTTCAGATTCCGGAGGACATGCGCGAGGGTTACGGCTATCCAGAGATTACCGTGAAGGACCGCAGGAAGATCTTCGGCCAGAACCTGGCCGGGCTCCTCGGCATGGATACAAAACGCGGGATGGATGCATGATGTCGGGCGCGTGGGATGCTTGAACTCGCAGATGAAGTCAACGAGGGCTTGGGCGAATTCCTCACAGAGTGTTTTGTCTGAGGAGGGGAATCCAACCCACTCAAGCAATGCAAGTATTGATGGGGATTTTTATATCGTAAATATTAATTGCTTGGCAAACCACCAAGGGATATCCAGCCGGCTATTCTAAATGTTACGAGGTATCAGTCGTTTCAGGTTCAACCGAGAGGGTTTGAGCAATAGGCCCTCAGCCCCGAAATTTCGTAATTCTTCGCCACTATGAATGACGCGCGCTCTAGCCGTGAATGAGGCTGGGCAGACAACGGGTGCACACCCACTTGCTCTGGCCTTGGTGCCGCACCGGCAGGAGGGGCATGGCCCGCTCATCGCTGCCGCATAAGAAGCAATCCTGGGCGATGAAATTAACCTCCCCCTGGCCGTGCGCGTGTTTCACCGCGGCTGCCTCGTCGAAATCGGGCGCCTCCCGCTCCTCGATGGAGAGGGCTCCTTCCGGGCAGATCCCCAGGCAGAAACCCGCGCCGTCGCAGAGTTCCTCCCGCACCACCTTCGCCTTACCGTCGACGATCTGGATGGCTCCTTCCGCGCAGGGCAGCACGCATTCACCGCAGCCCGTGCACAGCTCCTCGTCTATGCGCACTATCTGTCTTCTTGTCACGTTTCCCGCCTCCTATGTTAAGGAATTACAAATTTCGGGGCTGACCCCGAATTGGAGGGGCTGGCTAGTTGCCGGCCATCATGGCCGCGACGTCTTCCGCTACCTCACCGATGGGTGTGATGCCGAACTTCTCCACCAGCACCTTGGCCACCGCGGGAGACAGGAAGGCTGGCAGGGTGGGCCCCAGTCGCATGCCCTGCACGTTCAGGGAGAGCAGGGCCAGCAGCACCGCCACCGCCTTCTGCTCGTACCAGGCGATGTCAAAGGACAACGGCAGCTGGTTGAGGTCCTCCAGCTCGAAGACCTCCTTGAGCTTCAAGGCGATCATGGCCAGGGAATAGGAGTCATTGCACTGGCCCGCGTCCAGCACACGGGGAATACCGCCGATGTCACCCAGGTCCAGCTTGTTGTAACGGTATTTGGCGCACCCGGCCGTGAGGATCACCGTGTCCGCGGGCAGGCTCTCGGCCACCTCGGTGAAGTAGCTCCTGGCCTTCTGGCGCCCGTCGCAGCCGGCCATGACGATAAAGCGCTTGATGGCCCCGGACTTCACCGCTTCCACGACCTTGTCCGCCAGGGCCAGCACCTGGTTGCGGGCGAACCCACCGACGATGGTGCCGGTTTCGAGCTCAATGGGAGGCGCGCACTTCTTCGCCATCTCGATAACGGGAGAGAAGTCCTTGGAGCCTCCCTCCGGCCGGTCAGGAATGTGCCCGGCGCCGGGATAGCCCACGGTGCCGGTGGTGAAGAGCCGGTCCAGGTAGGCGCTTTCCTTCTTCAGGGGAACCAGGCAATTGGAGGTGAGTAGGATGGGCCCGTTGAAGGACTCGAACTCGCTTAGCTGATGCCACCAGGAGCCGCCGTAGTTGCCTACGAGATTATCGTATTTCTTGAAGGCCGGGTAGTAATGGGCCGGCAGCATCTCTCCGTGGGTATAGACATCCACCCCGGCGCCTTCGGTCTGCTTCAGCAGGTCCTCCATGTCCTTCAAATCATGGCCGCTGATGAGGATTCCGGGGTTGCCCCGAACGCCGATGTTGACCTCGCTTATCTCCGGATGGCCATAGGTGGTAGTGTTGGCCTCGTCCAGCAGAGCCATGGTCTTCACGGCCGTCTCGCCGGCCCTTAACACTAGGGCAACCATCTCGTCCACGGAGAGCGTTTTTGTTGTCGAAGCCAGGCCCTCCATGACGAAGTCGCTGACCTCGTCGCTGTGGAATCCCAGGACCGCCGCGTGCTCGGCGTAGGCCGAGATACCCTTCAGCCCGAAGATAAGCAGGTATTGCAGCGAACGGACATCCTCATTTTCCGTGGACAGAATGCCCACGGACTTGGCCTTCTCCGCGAAGACGCCTGCGTCTGCCGCGTGCCAAGTGGCGGCGTCGTGGAGCGGCTCGTCGAAGTCGCGTCCGTTCTTTTCCCGGTATGCTTCCATAAACCTGGCCTTGAGCTGATCGCGGCGCGCCAGGCCTTCCTTTATGGAAGCAACGAAGCGCTGGTCGTCCCAGTTAGTGTTGGTGAGGGTGGTGAAAAGCCCCTGGATGATGAACAGGTCGTTGCCGCGGTCCGGGGCGCCCAGCTCCTTGAGCTTCTCGCCGTAGATGGAGATCCCCTTGAGCACGTAGATCAACAGGTCCTGGAGGTTGGCGGTCTCCTCCGGCTTGCCGCAGACGCCCTTTACGGTGCAGCCGGTATTCTTGGCGGTCTCCTGGCATTGATAACAGAACATGGCCTCTCCTCTCTTCTCTGTCTGCAAAGATATGTTTCCCCCTTGACGAAGGAGCAAATTATATGTAAATTACACCTAGGTGTCTTTTAGCATATACGAAGGGAGGGTGTCAAGTGAGCGAATCACGGGAAAAGCCTGCCGCCTCCCCCCTGGACCATGAATGCTTCGTCAAGCAAGGCCCGCAGAAACGGTTCATCGAACCCCGCCTCCTCTTCCTCATTAAGCGGAAACCCTGCTGTGGATACGAGATGAACGAGCAGATGGTAGAACTGCCCTTCCCCGGACTCCCCCCCGACTCCGCCGCCGTCTACCGCATGCTGCGCGAGCTGGAGAGGCAGGGGCTGGTACGGTCGGAGTGGCAGCCGGGAGAGGCCGGGCCCTCCAAGCGCATTTACCATATCACCGGCCCGGGGGAAGCGCGCCTGGAAGCCTGGGTGATAGCCCTCAAGGAACGCGTACGCACGCTCAACCGTTTCATCACCATGTGCGAAAGGGGTGGCTGACGTGTCCTATACCGCCATTGGCATCGACGCCTTCGCGCTGGTCTGCCTGATCGCCTCCTTAATAAAGAGCCGGGAGAAGACCGGGTGGGCCTTGAAGATCGCTTTCAATGCCATCAAGCGCATCGGGCCGAGTGTCCTCACCATCATCGCGGTGATCGGTCTGATCGTGGGCTTCGTTCCTCCTCGCTGGATCGCCTCGGCCATCGGCGGGGACAAGGGGATACTGGGGGTGCTCATCGCGGCGCTGCTGGGGGCGGTGCTGTTCATCCCAGGCCTCATCGCCTTCCCCCTGGCCAGGTCGCTCTGGGACATGGGAGCGGGCGTCACCGCCATAGCGGCCTTTATCACCACCCTCACTATGATCGGCTTCGTCTTCCTTCCGCTGGAGATCAAGGAGCTGGGGAAGAAGTTCACGCTGATACGCAACGGCTTGAGTTTCATAACGGCCATCGCCATCGCCGTCTTGATCGGCCTGATATTGGAGTAGGTGGATCTTATGACCGAGGGGAAAACAGAGGGCAATGGCCGACAGGTGCCGCGGGTCCCGTGGCGCAAGTGGATAAAGTGGGACTTGACCTTTCTGGCGCTGGCGGCGGTGACCGCGGCCGTCCTCTTTCTGGTTTTCCCGGACAAGGGCCAAATAACCCGCCACGTCTGGTGGGAATATTTCAAGGAGATGGCCTTCATCCTGCCGGCGGTGCTGATAATCATGGGGCTGTTCATGGTATGGGTAGACCGCAGCGTGGTCATCAAGTACCTGGGACAGGGCTCCGGTCTCAAGGGTATCCTCATCTCCCTGTTTCTGGGGACCCTGCCCACCGGACCCCTCTATGTGGGCTTTCCCATGGCTGCCGCACTGCTCAAGAAGGGGGCGCGGGTGGCTAACGTGCTGGTCTTTTTATGTGCCTGGGCAGCCCTGAGCATCCCCGCGGAGTTGATGGAGCTTCGCTTCATGGGATGGAAGTTCACCGTAGCCCGCCTGGCACTGACGGTGGCGCTGATCATCCCCATGTGCCTGGCCGGTGAGTTCCTCTACCACCGCACCGGTGCGGGAAAATCTCTGAGAAGCGAGGATTGAAACGTATCGAATGACAGCTTGAAAGGAGGCAGGAGGGATGGAAGTAGTTAGGATGGACGAGGTTGAGGAGGCCCAGACCCCGCACAAGATCGAGGTGCGCAAGGTCTTGAAGAAGAAGGACGTGCAGGTGGTGTACCTGAAGTTCAAGCCGGGGGAGGAACTGCCCCTCCACACCACCAAGGTGGATGTCTTCTTCTACATAGTTGAAGGTAGAGGCAAGGTGACGGTGGGAGACGAGCAGGAGGTGGTCGGGGAGAAGGAGATCATCTTTAGCCCCGCCGATATTCCCCACGCGCTGGAGAACGCCGGGGACGGCCTCTTCAAGGTGCTGGTGGTGAAGACCCCCAACCCGGAGATGCGATGATCGAGGGTGCCGGACATCCGGAATCAGCCAAGAGCGTAAACCTCGATTCTAGTGTGCCAGCATCTCCACGCAATGATAGAATATCCGCATCGCGAGATGGGTATGAGAAATAGGGGGGTAAGCTTTTCCATGCTCTATGTCGCGCTGCGCGAATTCAAGATAGGCAGTGAGGGGCTGCGGATGCGTCTCGATAATGCCACCATGCACCTTTTGCTTACGGGCATGTTGCAGGGTGTCTTCGATGCAACCTACGACGTCGACTCCAATGTTGAATGGAAGCTCACAGAGGAGGAGAGCCTAGAGGCTGAGGTGCAACCTTGCGCCTAACGAAGAACCCGTTAGGAGATTTAAGGATCGCCTCGAATATCGGGGAGCAATAAGGGCTAGCCTGCTTTCTTCCTCAGCTTCCTCAGCTTATCCAGCTTAGGCGATATCACCAGCCGGCAATATGGAAGATTCTGGTTTCTCTCGAAGTAGCGCTGGTGGTATTCCTCGGCCGTATAGAAGCGCTCCAGCGGTTTGACCTCCGTTACTACCGGCTGATCGTAGTCCCCGCGCACCCTATTGATGAAGGTGTCCACCTGCTCCCTCTGTTGCTCGGAGGTATAAAGAATGATGGAGCGGTACTGCGTGCCGACATCGGCCCCCTGGCGATTCAGCGAAGTCGAGTCATGGGTCAGGAAGAAAACGTCGAGGATATCTTCAAGAGAAATCTTCTCCGGATCATACTCGAGGGAGATAGCCTCGGCGTGCCCGGTCGTGCCCGCGCAGACATCACTATAGCTGGGGTCTCTTGTAAAGCCGCCTGCGTAGCCGGCCGTTACGTTGATAATCCCTTCCAGCTCGTTGAAGATGGCCTCCATACACCAGAAGCAGCCCCCACCCAAGACGATGGTCTGGTTATTATTTCGCATATTCATCCGGTTCGAAGTCAATTGAAATGGAATTCACACAATGGCGAGTGTTCTTCGGAGTGAACCTTTCACCAGAGAAGACGTGTCCCAGATGACCACCGCACTTGGCGCAGGTTATCTCCGTCCTCATACCGTCGCTGTCCGTTTCCTTTTGTATGGCTCCCTCGATCTCTTCGTCGAAGCTCGGCCAACCGCAGCCGGAGTGAAACTTATCCCGGGAGCGGTAAAGCTTTTCTCCGCATTGTTTGCAGACGTAGGTGCCTTCCTCGAAGTGATCGCAGTATTTCCCACTGAAAGGCGATTCGGTGCCCTTATGGATGATCACCCTTTGTTCTTCCGGACTAAGCTTCTTCGTTTTCATGACGCTAGTATTATTCCCAAATCACATGACTTACCATCTTACATATCAACAAATCCGAACCTACGAGTCATATAATTGAGGAAAAATCACAACCGGGGTGTACGATGTATGTTTTTATAGCATTGCTCATAGGATTCATAGCCATCGGTCTCAGCAATATGTTCGGCATTGGGGGAGCAGTGGAAGCCACTGCTGCGCTCAGGCTGTTTCTCGGAGTATCCCCCGCCATTGCCCTCGGCACCACGCTTCCCGTCGCCATCCCGGCAGCCGTAGCCGGCGCCTTCACCTACCATCGGCAGGACCTCGTGGACCTTCGTACCGCCGCCTATTGCAGTTTGGGCGGCATCTTTGGATCAGTCGGCGGAGCCTTCCTCACCCGGGTCATCAATCTCAATTACCTGATGATACTTACCGGCTTGGTCCTCCTCTATGTTTCTATCGCTATAGCAAGGCGTGGGATCGGGCCCATTCGGGTTAATCCAGCTGCACAGGAACCGGAGCCAGCCGGGCACCCTATCCTGCTCATACTGGCGATCGGATTAACCAGTGGGCTTTTCTCGGGGCTTCTCGGCATTGGCGGTGGCATTGTCATGATCCCCTGCTTCCTCTACCTGCTCCGGATGCCCCTGAAGAAAGCCTTCGGCACCTCTCTCGCCGTGATTGCGGTGATAGCCATTCCGGGAACAATCGTCCACTCCTTTCTCCACCACATTTCCTGGTCCCTGGCGCTCTACCTGGTAGTTGCCTCCATCCCCGGCGCGTTCATCGGTGCTCATATCACGACAAAGGCTCGCGAACGGCTCCTCTATATCCTCTTCGGGTTGCTGCTCTTTGCATTCGGGGTCGTATTTATAGTGAGCGAGGTCCTGATCCTCACTGGTTGACAATTCCCGGCTCCGCAATAAATATTACTATTACGATAGATGTAGTGATAAAGGTTGTTGCCTCCTACCCGGGCACAATCATATTGTCGCGGAGGAACAGAAGCAGGAGGTGTGTTGGATGGGCAGGTTGTTCGAAGACATAACCCAGACGATCGGAAGAACGCCGCTTGTAAGGCTAAACCGGATAACTGAAAGCTGCAAGGCTGAAGTCTATGCCAAGTTGGAATATTTCAATCCGCTTTCCAGTGTGAAGGATCGCATCGGGGTGAGCATGATAGAGGCAGCCGAACGCAAGGGCGCAATCGGAAAAGACAGCGTGATCATCGAACCAACCAGCGGAAATACGGGGATCGCTTTAGCTTTTGTATGTGCGGCCAGGGGCTACAGATTAATCCTTGTTATGCCCGACACCATGAGCATGGAGCGCCGGAAACTACTTTCGGCAATGGGTGCCGAACTGGTCCTAACACCGGGTGCTGATGGCATGCGCGGGGCGATAGCCAAGGCGCATGAGGTACTCGGCGAGACGCCGAAAGGGTTTATGTGCCAGCAGTTCCAGAATCCGGCGAATGTGGCCGTACACAGGGAAACCACGGCAATGGAGATCTGGGAAGACACCGATGGCAGGGTGGACATCTTCGTGAGTGGCGTAGGCACCGGAGGGACGATTACCGGCGTAGCCGAAGTTATTAAGGAGAAGAAGCCTTCTCTCAATGTCGTCGCCGTCGAGCCTAAAACCTCAGCCGTTCTTTCGGGTAATCCCCCCGGTTCCCATAAGATACAGGGAATAGGAGCAGGATTTGTCCCCGAGATACTGCGAACCGATTTGATAGATGAGATCGTAACCGTGAGCGATGACGATGCCGGGCAAACAGCGCGCAGGTTGGCACGCGAAGAAGGAATACTTGCGGGGATCTCCTCGGGAGCCGCTGTCTCGGCAGCTCTCGAAGTTGCCAGGCGTGATGAAAACGAGGGGAAATTGATCGTAGTTGTAGTCCCGGATACCGCCGAGAGGTACCTGTCAACCTGGCTGTTCGATTCTTGAAGCGTAGTATAGAAGCCGAGTTAAGCGTGGGAGGAGGATCAGGACTTGCGGATTCCTACAAAGGCAAGATACGGCCTTCGCGCCCTGGTGGATTTGGCGGGACACGATGGTAGCGGCCGGCCCGTTCTGCTCAAGGATATAGCCGCCAGGCAAGATCTCTCCGAGCGCTACCTCGAACAGATCTTTTCCGGGTTGCGCCGCGCGGGCCTGGTTCGGAGTGTGCGGGGAGCGAAGGGCGGTTTTTTGCTGGCCCGGCCGCCGGCCGAAATCAGCCTATTGGAAGTAGTCGAAGGCTGTATCGGCAACCTCAAAATGGTGCAGTGCCTTGAAAATGACTCCTCTTGCAACAAGACGGCAAAATGCGCCACTTATGTAATATGGAAAGAACTTACGGCAGTGATGGAAGATTATCTCAGAGATAAGACCCTTGCAAGCTTGGCCGAGGTGCAGGAAGAATTAGATGCTGACAACCTGACCTATTACATTTGAATCGCATTAAAGGAGGAACGGACATTGAACCGATCCGAAAATAAACCGCGAGACGACTTCGAAGAGAAGTTGGTCGACGAGGCCGATCTGGTCGGAAGAATCGCTGCCCTGAAGAAAGAACGCAACGCAGTGATACTCGCCCATAACTATCAGCGGCCTGAAGTCCAGGACATAGGGGATTTCGTAGGCGATTCGCTCGGCTTGGCGCAGAAAGCCGCCGAGACGGAAGCCGAGATTATAGTTTTCTGCGGCGTTCATTTTATGGCGGAGACAGCCAGCATCTTGAATCCTCAGAAAATAATCCTACTGCCGGAAATCGAAGCCGGCTGTCCAATGGCGGATATGGTAACCCCGGCGGCTTTAATCGAAGAGCGCCGGCGTCATCCCCAGGCGGCGGTGGTGGCCTATGTAAACACCACGGCTGCGGTCAAGGCCGAGAGTGATTACTGCTGCACCTCGGCGAACGCAGTCGAAGTGGTGAAGGCCGTCCCGCAGGACGAGATTATTTTTATCCCGGATGGAAATCTTGCGCGCTATGTCGCCTCCAAAGTCGAGGACAAGAGGATAATTCCCTGGCACGGCTTCTGCCATGTCCATCAGGGGATAACCCCGGATGATATCAAGAAAGCCCGGGAAAGCCATCCCGAAGCCGAGGTCATAACACACCCGGAATGCACCCAAGAGGTGATAGCCCTTGCAGATCATGTGAGGAGCACTTCGGGGATGGTGCAAGCGGCCCTTTCGTCTCCGGCTGGCGAATTTATAGTGGCAACCGAAGCCGGAATGCTTCACCCCCTCTCCAAGGCGGTCCCCGGCAAGAACTTTTTCGTGCCTCCCGGGCAGCACTTGTGCCCGAATATGAAACTGACAACTTTATCCAAAGTCTTGAGATCGTTGGAGACGCTCGAGCCCCCGGTACAGGTGCCGGAAGAGATAAGAGTCAAGGCGCTGAAAGCGGTGGAGTGTATGCTCGAGCTGGGGCGCCCGTAAGGAGTGGTAATAAATGTCAACCATTAAAGGATTCCTGCAAAGGAATATCGAGCTATTACGGGAAGATGTCGAGGCCGTGAAGGAGAGGGACCCGGCCGCAAGGGGTACCCTGGAGATAATGCTCACCTATCCGGGCTTGCACGCCATATGGCTCCATCGCCTTGCCCACGCACTACTGCACTGGCATGTACCCCTGGTGCCGCGATTGCTTTCCATTTGGGCGCGCTTTCGAACCGGCGTGGAAATCCACGAGGGCGCTCACATCGGCCGAGGTCTTTTCATAGACCACGGCATGGGCGTGGTCATCGGTGAAACCGCTGAGGTTGGGGAGAATGTAACAATCTACCAGGAAGTGACCTTGGGTGGGACCGGTAAGAAGCGGGGCAAGCGGCATCCAACCATAGGAGACAACGTTGTCCTGGCGAGCGGCGCCAAAGTACTGGGCGACATATACATAGGCGATAACGCCAAGATCGGCGCCGGCTCGGTAGTTCTGCAGGATGTTCCGGCAAACTGCACGGTAGTCGGGGTGCCGGGCCGGATCAAGACCTGCAACGGTGAGAGGGTGCCGGATCTGCGACACGACCGGCTTCCCGACCCCGAACTGGACATACTCCTGGCCATGAACGAGAGACTATCGAAACTTGAAGAGGTGGTCCTGCACGGCGACAGGCCCTAAGGCTACACAAAGGTGTCAGGCACCTTTGTGTAGCCTTAGCTAGCTGTTTTCGAGGGCGAGTAATGCGGCGCCCAAAGAGCCTCCGTCTTTTCCCAATGTGCTGGTCAAAATGCGGGCGTGGCGGCGGCTTATAGGAATGGCATTCTCCTCGTAAGCGCGATACATCTCCTCTGCCATATAGGGGTAACAATCAAGCAAGCCGCCGCTTAGAGTCACCACATCGGGATTGAAGATATTTACCAGAGTCGCGATGCCGTAACCGAGGTGGCCTCCTGCTTCACGCAATATATCCAGCGCGAGAGTGTCCTTTTGTTCCGCGTGACGGCAGACGGTATGAGCCCCGAAGCTCTCAGGATTCTCGAGGAAGTCCGCTATCATATCCGACGCTACGCCCTCCGCGGCGAGATGCTCTACACGCCGATAAATCGCCGTGCCGGAAGACAGGGCTTCCAGACAGCCGCGGTGGCCGCTATTGCACTGGGGTCCCCCTTCCATAATGGTAATATGCCCGAATTCCCCGGCCGATCCTTTGGCTCCACGATAGAGCTGTCCATCTATAACGATACCTCCACCTATTCCAGTGCCAAGCGTCAGGTGAAGCAGGTAGCGCGAATCTTTTCCGGCGCCGAGACGAGCTTCGGCAAGAGCAGCGAGATTGGCGTCATTGTCGACATAGACCGGTTTGGCCAATTCACGAGCGAGCATGTCGCGAATCGGATAATCGTGTAACGGCTGGTTCGGAGCGTCACTGACCATTCCCTGCGCAAAGTCAATGTAGCCTGCCACTCCGATTCCTATACCCGACGCCTCAATCCCCCGCGATGAAGCTCTATCCATCAATGAGGAACATGCCTCGACCAAACCCGCAAGCACGGTTTCACTTGAAGTGGTATCAGTTCTCAGCCGGACGCTTTCCTCGATACGGCCTTCGCTCCAGAGGATTCCCGCCGTCTTCGATGCCCCTTCATCGATTCCGATTACCGCCAAACCGCTTCCCCTCCCAGTCTCTTTGCCAACTCACGTTTTTACCAATCTTATTAGATTACGAAGTGCGTTTGTAGATTGAGAGGGTATCAGTCGGGCCGGTGTTCATCATCGTTACCTTTTCCATAACCATGGAAAAGAAGAAACAGGCTGGCGCCAAGAACCAGAGCACAGCCGGCAAGAATTACATAATAAACCCAGACATCGGGCCTGGCTTCGTATTGTCTGACCAAAAATATTGTCTGGCCCAATCGCGGAGCGAGGAGGAAGATGGCTATTGCCAGCATAGCTACGCAAACGACCAGCAGGGCAAAAGGTTTCATCCTACCATGTCCGGTTTCTGCAAACTTCATATTTGTCACTCCTGACATTAGAATCGGCTCGTCAGGGGCTGCTTCTTTAGCCATATGCAACGTCTCTTAGCTGATAATCTTCGTACCTTTGGGGGATATGCGGACTAGCGCGTACGGCCGACAAAAGAGATAAGTTACAGGAGGTTTGAAGGCAGTGTTGCGACAGAGGAGCCACAAGAGAGACCGCAGTCTGACTGGTGCCGGCCTTCGCCCATTCCACGGTGTCTCGCTCATAGAATTCTTGGTCGTATTGAGTGTTATGGCGGCACTGGTCGGCATGGCACTGCCGGTCTGGTCCAACATAAGGAACAATGCTTATGATGCCAGGGCACGGCAAAATTACGAGCAAGGCGAAGAGGCAGTGAAGAGGTACTGGGCGTCGCAGGGGCGGAAAGAAGGAGACTACAAGCATTTGACTGCGGCATATATGCAGAGCCTCGAGTTCGGGACATACTGGGTGGAGCTAAACACTGCTTCCCTCGAAGAGATGGAATTCGATCAGGTACCGCGCGATTACTTTGCGGCTATCCTGATACTCCATGATGACAAAGCCGTCAGCGATGAGATCTTAATCGCCACTATTTCCGAAAATGGCAAGCTCTATTACACCCGCTTTAAAAAGGTGGATATCGTGGAAACCGGGGAACTTGCCTTCTCCCAATTGAAAGCCGGCGAGGGCGAACACCTGCAGGCCACCATGAAAACCGGATTCGGTACGGAATAAAGTAGCGCTTTGGCCTGGAAACCCTCAATTCCCACATCTATAATTGTTCTTGCGCCTTAGAGGCGCCATTGATTTGGAAGGGTGTCCGAGTACGGCTTAAGGAGCACGACTGGAAATCGTGTGGGCGTGCACAACACGCCTCGAGGGTTCGAATCCCTCCCCTTCCGCCAGACAACTATATATCGCCGACTGGGGAATAAGGGTAGGGCGTGCACAA
>Ga0154635_142_pt1 | contig 35813 bp, 31 predicted proteins | sample Rifle2008BG13ft_FD_116064 | JGI IMG/M metagenome (GOLD analysis project Ga0154635, IMG submission 116064) | Solincola sediminis RBG_13_55_18
CTCGATGAACTCGAACTCCGGCTGGGGCGCGGGCCGTTCTTGACATCGACCCGGCTGGAGGCGACGCTGCTTGCGCTCGAATCCGCCGGCCAAGTCATCATCACCGGCAGTGACGGCAATCGTGCCATCTATACTTTCGTCTAAAGGCAGGAGTGGATAGCGACGAATGAAAAATTATTATGCAGGATCATGCATGGAGAGGTTGCAGAGTATTATTTCCCTTGGCACGATCTTTAAATACGCCTATAATCGGCGGATAAATGCTAATAACGAAAGAAGATTGATTATTTGAATCTACACTTGATAGCGCCCAGCAAAAAGGGCGAAAGATATCTGTTCAATAAAGGACTCCTCGCTCCCCTCGGACTCATGTATCTAGCGGCATACACGCCCCCCGAAGTGGAAATCCACCTCATAGATGAGAACGTGGAGCGGCTTGATTTCTCGGAGGTCCCGGACCTGGTCGGTATAACCACCATGACTGCCACGGCGCCGCGGGCCTATGAGATCGCGGATCGCTACAGGTCCCTGGGCTCAAAGGTGGTCCTCGGCGGAATTCATGCCTCGATGCTGCCCGAGGAAGCGCTCCAACACGCAGATTCGGTGGTAATCGGAGAGGCTGAAGCAATATGGCCGCAGGTCCTCGCGGATGCTGAGGGAGGGCGGCTGGAGCCGATCTATCGCCAGGAGACGCATATCGATTACAAGTGGCCTATACTCCCGAGGAGGGACATAATCGATCCCAAGCGTTATTGGAGCGCCAACACCGTTCAAACCTCGCGAGGTTGCCCGCATAACTGCAACTTCTGTTCGGTAACCGCTTTCAATGGCAGGAAGCACCGGGCCCGTGATATCGATAATGTGCTGGCGGAAGTGGAATCGCTCAGCCGCACGAATCGGTTCCACCGTAAGGTGGTACCTTTTGTTGACGACAATATCGCTGCCAGCCCGCGCCGGGCCAAGGAACTCTTCAGGCAGCTCATCCCAATGAAGATACGCTGGGGTTCCCAGGCTTCGATTACAATCGCGAATGACGAAGAATTGGTGGCCTTGGCCGCTGAAAGTGGATGCCAGTTTCTCTTCATAGGCCTTGAGACCATGTCCCCCGAGGCGCTGGTCGAGATGGGAAAATCCCAGAACCACGTGGGGCAGTACGATCATGCAATGAAGTTGTTGAGGCAGTACAAGATCCACGTTATGGGAGCATTCGTTTTTGGATTCGATTGCGATGATGACCGCGTTTTCGCGGCGACTCTCGACTTCGCGATGAGAAACAAGATACACATTGCCCAATTCGCCTACCTGGTACCCTACCCCGGCACCCGCCTTTATGATGAGCTTCTTGGCGAAAATCGCGTCGAACCGGAGTTCTGGTTCGAGCCGTCCTGGGACTGCAGGGTGGTTTATGAGCCCAAGAACTTCAGTGCCAGGCAGCTCTCGGACATGACGCATAAGGTTCAACAAGATTTCTACTCATACCGCTCCATCCTAAAACGCCTATACTTGCATCGCCACTGGAGTTACTGGTTCGCTTTCAATCTTATCTACCGCCAATCGTTGAGCAACGGAAACGGTCACGAGGTAGGGGAGAACCAGGAAAACTGCCCCGCATTTGAATATCTGCCCCGATAATTGCAATTATGACGGAAGCGTTCGTATTATTATGAATAATGGCTTCGCATGCTGCATCTAATATGAAGGGGCGTGACATGAGAATCGCACTTGTGGGAACCGGGTCGCTCGGAACGATTATTGGAGCGCTGCTAACAAGAGCGGGCGAGGATATAGTCCTGGTGGACGCTGACCGGGACCACGTGACAGCCCTCAATGAAAAGGGAGCCACCGTCACCGGGCATATGGAATTGACAGTACCGGTGAAAGCCATTACGCCGGATGCTATGGATGGGTTCTATGATCTCGCGATTTACCTCGTAAAATCCATTTACGATGATGACGCGCTCCCCGGGCTTCTGCCCCATCTGTCCGATGACAGTGGCGTCCTCACTCTTCAAAACGGCATCCCGGAGGAAAAAGTGGCTTCAATTGTCGGCAGGGCAAGGACCATGGGAGGCGCGGTCGGTTGGGCGGGGATCTTGAGAGGACCGGGGGTTTCCGAATTAGCCAGCCAACCCGAAGTCATGACTTATGATATAGGCGAGCTCAACGGAGAACGAAGCGAACACATCGAAGCCGCGAAGGCCGTCCTGAATAACGCCGGGAAAGCGGAGATTACGGCGAATTTAACGGGAGTGCGCTGGAGTAAACTGCTTGTGAATGCCTCCTTGAGCGGCATGTCGACGGTTCTCGGCAGCAATGGCGGGCAGATCCTGGATGATGAGAGGGCGCTGCGGGCGGCGGTTTCCATAATGGTAGAGACCCTGAAAACGGCCGCGGCCCTGGGCGTAAAGATGGAGCCGATGCAGGGAGCGGACCCCAACCTCCTCATCGAAATCATCAGGCAGAGCGAGGAAGGCGCATTGGCGCTGATGAAGGTGATAGGGCAGCCGCATCGGGAAGGCAAGGCCAGCATGTTGCAGGACCTCGAGAAGGGAAGGCGCTGTGAAGTGGAGGCCATTAACGGCTATCTTTCTCGAAAGGCGAAAGAAACCGGTGTGCTGGTTCCCGTAAACGACAAAGTAACGGAAATGATCAGGGACATTCAAGACGGTAGATTGAAACCGAATTTCGCCAATCTCGAGGCGATTGAATTAAGGCCTTTACAGGACATTATTTAAGGATCCTTTGGCTTTATGACCTGCTGATTCACGTCATTTTCCTTGACACCGTCCCACTCTGCCTCTATCATTATTGTTTGTCGTGTTTCCATGGAGAATGATTTAGGGAAGCGAGAAATTGAAGACTTACAGCGTCAAAGAAGCGGACATAATCAGGAAATGGTATCTAGTGGATGCCGAGGATCTGGTGGTAGGAAGGCTGGCCGCGGAGCTTGCCAAAATACTCAAGGGCAAGAACAAGCCAATGTATTCCACCCACCTCGATGTGGGTGATAATGTCATAGTCATCAACGCGAAAAAGATGATTCTTACCGGCAATAAGATGCAGAATAAAGTACATTACACCCATTCCGGATATCCCGGCGGGCTCAAGGAAACTTCTTACGAAGTCCTTATGAAGGAGAAGCCGCAGATGGTGCTGGAGAAGGCGGTCGAGGGCATGCTGCCCAAGAACCGTCTCGGCCGGGCCATGATAAAAAAGCTGCATGTCTATGCCGGTCCCAATCATCCACATAAGGCTCAGGCGCCGGAGAAGCTAATCCCGAGTTTCAACGGCTATCGAGAGGGCAGGTGATATTTTGCCGCAGCAGTTAGGTTACGGAACAGGCAGGCGCAAGGAGGCCGTGGCCAAGGTATGGTTATATCCGGGCAGCGGAGAGGTGGAAGTAAATGGCAAGACGCTGGAAGAGTATTTTCCGCGTGAGACCTTGTGCATCCATGCGCTGCAACCTCTCGAAGTAACGGCCAGCTCGGGGCGTTATCGCATTACGGCCACCATAAGCGGGGGCGGAATATCCGGCCAGTCGGGTGCGATGAGTCTGGGTATAGCTCGTGCGTTGGTAGATTGCGATGAGACGCTTCGGGGAGACTTGAAAAAGGCGGGGCTCCTTCGCCGGGATCCACGAATGAAGGAACGCAAGAAGTACGGACTCAAGAAAGCGCGCAAGCGCCCTCAGTTCTCAAAGCGCTGATTCTTCTATCATCAAATCGGGTATAACAAAAGCCATACGGGCTCCTTTTGGTTTCCCGAGGGGGGACCGCATCCCGTTTCTTGAGGGTCTTAATCTTCAAGTGTTATAGTGCTATAGGGTGTAGAGTAGGAGTTGCTCTATGGGTGCAAAAGGCAAAAATAACCGGCTTTTCGGTACGGACGGCATAAGGGGGATTGCTAACCTCGAATTGACTCCCGATCTGGCCATGCGGGTGGGAAGCGCGGCGGTAAGAGTCTTGGCGCGGGAAGGTTCCCGGCCATTTTTTATTCTGGGAAGGGATACTCGGATATCCGGTAGCATGTTGGAATCGGCCCTCACCGCCGGGATCTGTTCGGCCGGTGGCAGCGTGGAAGTGCTGGGTGTAATTCCGACTCCCGCCGTCGCCTTCCTTACCAGGAAGAAAGCGGCCGATGCGGGTATTGTCATATCGGCTTCGCATAATCCTGCCGAAGATAATGGTATCAAGTTCTTTGGCTGCAATGGATTCAAGCTTCCGGATGAGGTGGAACTGCGAATGGAATCGATAATCATGGCAGGGGAGGCCGAAAACGGCCGGCCCGGCGGGGCGGAGGTAGGACATGCCAAGCCTTCCATCGACGCCGCCCGGGAGTATCTCGATTATCTACTTTCCGTCAGCCGTCCCGATCTAAGCGGCATGCGCATCGTAATCGATTGCGCCAATGGAGCCGTGTATAGCCTGGCCCCCATGCTCTTGGAGGCGTGCGGGGCTCGAGTAATCGCCATGAATAAAGATCCCGACGGACTTAATATTAACCTTGAATGTGGCTCAACCCATCCTGAGTCTCTTATGGAAACGGTTCTAAAGGAAGAAGCCGACCTCGGGCTGGCCTATGATGGGGACGCGGATCGCATGCTGGCGGTTGATGAGAAGGGGAACATGGTAGACGGGGATTTCGTCATGGCCATCTGCGCCACCCACCTCAAAGCCAGGGGGGGCTTGAAGGGGAATGCATTAGTCACGACGGTGATGACCAATTTGGGATTTCATAACGCCATGCGCAGGGAGGGAATAGAGGTCCATCAGACGCAAGTGGGCGATCGCTACGTACTGGAGAAGATGATTGAACTGGGGCTGAATCTCGGTGGGGAGCAATCCGGCCACGTCATTTTCCTCGACCACGCTACTACCGGTGACGGACTGGTGACCACCCTTTTGCTGCTGGAATCGCTCGTCGCCAGCGAAGAGAGTCTGTCCTCGTTGCGCCGGATAATGGAGAGGGTCCCGCAACTACTGATAAACGTCAGGGTAAAAGATAAAGAAAGCCTTAGCCAATCGGCGATCATTACCGAAGCGATGCGCAGATGGGAAGAAAAACTCGGAGGAGGGGGAAGAATACTTCTGCGACCTTCCGGAACGGAATCGGTTGTTAGGGTAATGGTCGAAGACCTTGACTCGGCCCGCGCCGAGAATGCGGCCAGGGAGCTGGCCGCTGTCATTCAAAAGGAGATGGGCTAAAGGTGTGCGGCATAATAGGATACACAGGAGATCGGCCGGTTTCTGACATAATATTCCGAGGACTTTGCAGGCTCGAATACAGGGGGTACGATTCCGCGGGCATTGCGGTAAGCAACGGAAAGACGGTGTCTGTTCTCAAACGGAAGGGAAACCTCGAGGCGCTTCGCCCGGAACTCGCCGGTTTTACCAGCAATGGTGGCTGTGGCCTGGGCCATACGCGTTGGGCCACCCACGGCAGGCCGACTTCCGAGAACGCCCATCCCCATCTCGATTGCAAGGGTGAAATAGCTGTTGTGCACAACGGCATAATAGAGAACTTTCATGAACTGAGGGACGAGCTCGAGGGCAGAGGTCATCAATTCCTTTCTCAGACCGATTCCGAAGTAATAGCCCACCTGGTCGAGGAGTATTACGACGGCAACCTGACCGAGGCTGTTCGCCAAGCCTTGCAGAGGGTGGAGGGAGGATATGCCCTTGTCTTCATGAGTGCCAGGGAACCCGGAGTCCTGGTCGGTGCCCGCAAGGACAGCCCTCTGGTGCTTGGTCTGGGGGATGGCGAGAACTTCATGGCTTCGGCGACGCCTGCCTTCCTCGACGCCACCCAGAAAGCGGTGGCTCTGGAAAACGGCGAACTGGCAAGACTTACCAAAGACGACTGGCAGGTAATGGATTCTCAGGGGCGCGCGGTCACACGTCAGGCTTATGAAATACCATTCGATATCTCTGCGGTCGAAAAGGGCGGCTACGAAGATTTTATGCTGAAGGAGATATACGAACAGCCGCAAGCCTGGACGGACACGCTTCGCGGCAGGATGGCTAAATCGGGGAGGCTGCATATAGGGGAACTGGAGGAAAGAAAGCTGGACCTCAAGAAGATAAAGCGGCTCATTTTCGTCTCCTGCGGAACTTCCTATCACGCGTCGCTTCTCGGCCGATATGTCATGGAATCCTGGATGGACATACCGGTGGAAGTGGACATCGCCTCCGAATTTTATTATCGCAGGCCGCGCCTCGATGACTCCTGCCTGGTGGTGGCGGTAAGTCAGTCCGGTGAGACCCTGGATACCATGAGCGCGGTGCGCTGGGCGACCCAGAACAAAGCCCCCACGCTATCGATAGTGAATGTGGTCGGCAGTATGATGGCTCGCGAATCGGATGGGGTGATTTATACACATGCCGGACCCGAGATAGGAGTGGCGGCCACCAAGACCTTCATCGCGCAAGTCGCGGCTGTTTACCTGCTGGGGCTTTACCTCGGCCAGGAGCGAGGGCTCCTGGGTGGAGATTTCATCAAGAAAACCTATGGCGAGTTGGAGAAGCTATCGGACAGCTTGAGTGAGCTCCTTGATGATGGAGATGCAATCGAGCGCTGCGCCGAGAAGTATTGCCGTTGCGAAGATTTTTTATTCCTGGGCCGCAACATCAACTACCCGATGGCAATGGAGGGCGCGCTCAAGCTCAAGGAGATATCCTACATTCATGCCGAAGGATACCCCGCCGGCGAGATGAAACACGGGCCGATCGCCTTGCTGCATCCCGGTTTTCCGGTGGTGGCTCTAATCCCGCAGGACGACATCTACGACAAGGTGCGCAACAATATCGAAGAAGTGCGGGCCAGGCAAGCTCCGGTCATTGCCGTAGCGACCGAAGGCGACAAAGAAGTAGCCGGATTCTGCGAAGAATGCATAACTGTCCCCGCCGTCAAACCTCGCTTCAATCCCGTGGTCCTGGCTCCCGCCCTGCAACTCCTCGCTTACCACATTGCCAAGCTACGCGGCTGCAACGTCGACCAACCCCGCAATCTGGCCAAGACGGTTACCGTGGAATAAGCCGGAAGGGAACCAACCGCGGGACGCTGAATACAAAGTATGAAAGAGCCGGTCGTTCGGTCTTCCTTTATAAGTGAATAATATGGATATAAAAGGCATAGGCATAGACCTGGTCGAAATTGCAAGGATCGAGAGAGCGATAACGCGGCACGACAATTTCGTGTCGCGGGTTTTTTCGTCCCGGGAAAGGGAGAGATGCGAAAGGTCTTCCCGGCCGGGTCGCCGTTATGCGGCATGCTTCGCCGCCAAGGAGGCGGCCTCCAAGGCGCTGGGCACCGGGGTGAGGGGCTTCGGGCTCAGGGAGGTCGAAATGCTGGAGGATGAACTGGGCCGTCCCATCCTCGTTCTTTCGGGCAAGGCGGGGGAGACGGCGGAGCGAAGGGGGATTACAGAAATAATGGTCAGTGTTTCCCACAGCGGCGAACTGGCGGTAGCGATAGCGCAGGCGGTGGGATAATGCGAATCGTCCATCCCCAGGAAATGGCGGCACTGGATAAAGCGGCAATTGCGGGCGGAATTCCATCCCTCGATCTCATGGAGAGCGCCGGACGCGCCTTAGCCGACAATGCCATGGATATGCTTAACATTTGCGCCGGAAAGAGAGTCTCGGTGGTTGCGGGAAAAGGCAACAACGGCGGGGACGGCTTCGTCGCCGCTCGTTACCTCCTGGGCTGGGGCGCCTCCGTAAGCGTCTTGCTTCTGGCGAACACGGATGACCTCTCGCCAGATTGTAATACGAATTATGAACGCTTCCGGAGCGAGGGCGGCGAGGTAACATCAGCCGGTATCGCTGAAGCGGATCTGATAATAGATGCGATATTCGGGACCGGTTTTAAGGGCCGGGCCGAAGGCGAGGTGGCTGCCGCCATTGCCGCCATGAACGATAGTGGAACCCGCGTCCTCGCGGCTGATATCCCCTCGGGTGTCGATGGAGAGACGGGAGCCGTCCTCGGTCCTGCCGTAAAGGCTGAACGAACGGTGACCTTCGCCTTCCCGAAGACCGGGCTATATCTCCGTCACGGCGCAGTCCATGTGGGCGAATTGCGCGTCGCCGATATAGGAATACCGGCTGAATTGCTGGACCAGGTTGTTGAGAGCGACATGCGGACCGTTGAGGAGGAAGAAGTCGCGGCCCTTATTCCCAGGCGTCCGGCGGACGCCCACAAGGGCGCTATGGGGCGGGTGCTGGTTGTCGCGGGTTCGCAGGGGCTGACCGGTGCCGCCTCCCTCGCCTCCCGCTCCGCTTTGCGAGCGGGGGCTGGAGTGGTGACGTTGGGAATAGCCGAGGGGCTTAGCGCGATCATGGAGGTCAAGCTGACCGAGGTGATGAAACTCGCACTTCCCGATTACGACGGCAAATGCTTGGGTGAGGGTGCCGCGCAGAGAGTATTGGAGGCACTTGCCGACTTTGATATCCTGGCCCTGGGTCCCGGCCTGGGAACCGCCCCGGCCACATGCCGTGTCGTGTGGGAATTGCTCGAGAGGGCGGAAACCACTATCGTGCTCGATGCAGACGGTATCAATTGCGCCGCGCAGCGGCCGGAGTGCCTAGAGAATCGAGGTTATGCCACAATCCTCACTCCCCATCCCGGCGAAATGGGCCGGCTGCTGGACAGGCCGGCGAGGGAAATACAGTCAAGCAGGCTGGAATCGGCCACGCGGGCAGCTATGAAATTCAATTGCGTCACCGTGCTCAAGGGCGCGAACACTATTATCTGCGACCCGAGTGGCAGGACTTATATTAATGGCCTGGCGCTTCCATCACTGGCGAGCGCCGGAACCGGCGATGTTCTCACCGGCTGTATCGCAGCCTTTGCCGCGCAAGCACTGCCGCCTCTGGAGGCCGCCCTTTGTGGTGTTTACGTTCACGGCAGCGCCGCGGTAATTTCATCGCATATAATAGGCCCGGTGGGTATGATCGCGGGAGATATCGTTTCCCACTTGCCTCTGGCACTGGCGGGACTTCTAAAGAAGAGCGAGGGAGGTTGGATGTTTTGACAACGGCCGCGGAAATCATGAGCGCCGATCCCATAACGGTGAGACCCGAAGCTAAGGTAAAGGATATGGCGCAGATAATGGTGGACAATCGCATAAGCTGCCTACCGGTAGTCAACGAGGACGGCGATCTGCTTGGCCTGGTGCATGAAGAAGACCTGGTGCACCCGGAAGCCAAGGTGCATTTCCCCACCCCTATCCATTTTCTGGAAAGTTACCTCATGCTGCCGTCATCGCTTCGTAAATTCGAAGACACGCTCCATCGAGCACTGGGCTCGACAGCCGAGGACGTGATGAACCGGGAACCGATTATCGTGAACGCGGAAACGGCAGTCGCGGACATTGCGGCCTTGATGGTCGATAGGGACCTCGAATATGCAATGGTCACGGAGGGGCGCAAATTGAAGGGAGTCATAACCGAGGCGGACATCTTGAAAACCCTTGCCGAGGGGTAGGGGTAGGCATGTCCACAAGCCCGTGGCGCCCGACGCGAGCAGAGGTCGACCTGGGCAATATCGCTCATAACGTCCGTCTCTATGCCGATCTCATCGGCCCTTCCTGCCGCATTATGGCGGTTGTCAAGGCGGATGGGTACGGGCATGGCGACATCGAAGTGTCCCGCGCCGCCTTGGTCGGAGGAGCCGGCCGTTTGGGGGTAGTGCTGGTGGAAGAGGCCGAGAGGTTGCGTGAAGCCGGCTTTGAAGTCCCCATCCATCTCCTCTTCGAACCTCCGGTGAGCGCCGCCGAGAGGGTTGTGGAACTCGATCTCACACCCAGCGTTTACAGTACCGCCTATATCAAGTCCCTATCTGATGCCTGCACGGAAACCGGAAAATCGATCAGGGTTCATCTCAAGCTGGATACCGGGATGCATAGGGTCGGGATCGAAGCCCGGGCGGCTACGGAATTCGCCGGGAAGATAGCCAGCCTGCCCGGCCTTGAGCTGGAGGGCGTTTATACCCACCTCGCGATGGGATCCGAACCGGAGCACCCTTTTAACCTTAAACAATGGCGGACCTTTCAACAGGCCGTGAAGGATATAGAACAACGGGGAATCTCCGTACCGCTGCGCCATGTAGCCGCTTCGGGCGCCGCCGTTTCCTTCCCGGAATCACGCCTGGGAATGATCAGGTTGGGTATCGCCATGTACGGCCTCCTGCCGGGCAAGGGTTTCGCCGGTATGCTCGATCTGCGCCCGGCGATGTCCCTGTACACCCGGATATCCCATGTCTTCAATGCGCAAGAAGGAGAGGCCGTAAGTTACGGGCTCACCCACACTTTCAAGGAGCCGACCTTGGTGGGCGTCCTTCCAATCGGTTATGCGGACGGGTTTGCCCGTGCTTTGTCCAACCGCTGGCAGGTCTTGATAGCCGGGAAGCTCTACCCCATGGTAGGCACGATATGCATGGATCTTTGCATGGTGGAACTGGGGCGGGACCGTTATCCGGTCGGCGAAGCGGTAACGGTTATCGGAGGATCCGGCCAGGAGGCGATTGGCGTGGAGGCAATGGCTGAGAGATTGGGCACGATCAATTACGAAGTGGTCTGCGGCATCGGCAAGCGTGTGCCGAGACTCTACTCGAACGGTTTATAAGAGGAGCGCAAGGGTAGGATATAGGGTGCCGGAGTGGATAGCGAATAAACCATGTCTAACAACTTTCTCATCTCGGGTAAACCCGGAAGCGGCAAGACGACACTCGTGACAAAGGTCGTCGCGGCGTTGGATACAGCAGGGTTCAAGGCGGGGGGTTTTGTGACCGAGGAGATAAAAGAGGGTTCTACAAGGGTTGGTTTCGCGGTCCGTGATTTAAAGGGAGACGAAGCAGTTCTTGCGCATATGAATTACAAGGGGAAACCGCGAGTGGGAAAGTATGGCGTCGATCTCAATGCTTTCGAGGAGATTGCTTTGGCGGCGTTGAGATTGGGCCGGGATGAAGCAGATTTTCTCGTAGCGGATGAAATAGGGCGTATGGAGATAAAATCGGACACCTTTCGCGCGACCGTCCTCGAAGTCATGAACAGTGTCCTGCCTTTACTTGCCACCATCCCCGAAGCCGGCGATGAATTCATTTCGGATTTGAAAAGACGCGACGATATTGAAGTTTATATTATCAATACCCGCAATCGCGATGAGCTCGAGGGGGTGATCTATGAAGCCATGAGAGAGAAGCTCTCCTGCTGAAGATTCCTGAAGTCGAAGGAGGAAATTATTATGAAGATCTGTCCTTCCTGTTATGCCGTCAACAATGGCCAGAAGTGGGATTTTGATGAGAAGGCCCGCGAGAAGCTGATGAAAGGGAATGGGTGGGAGAAGCACCTGTGTCCCGGATGCGAGAGGGTTGCCCGAGGTCAGGTCGACGGTGTAGTGCATCTCAGGGGGGACTTCCTGGATACGCACAAGGAAGAGGCCAAGAACCTGATACGCAGCGTAGCGAAGAAGAAGCTGCATAAGAATATAGCCGCACGTATTTACCACATTGAAGAGAAGAACGGCGAGATGGTGATCGAGACCACCGACCGCGTATTGGCGGAGCGGTTGGGAAAGGAATTCGAAAAAGCTTTTTCCGGGCACCTGGATATCAAGTGGCAACACGACTCGGACTTCGCCCGAGTCTATTGGACCCGGGACTAAGCTACACAAAGGTGTCAGGCACCTTTGTGTAGGTCCTTGCCTACACAAAGGTGCCTGACACCTTTGTGTAGCCCTTTATAGAGCCTAAGTTATAATATACGCGCAGGTTGGCCGGCTTACCGCTGTAGGAGGCGAATTGAGCTCCCTTCCAAAAGTCCTTGATCTCCATGAACTGAGCGCCCGGGATTCTTTCCTGGGCACGCTGCTGCCCTATCTTTCGCAACTTGGAATGGGCGAGATATATCTTGTTGGTGGTTACCTGAGGGACCATCTGCTGGGCCAGACATCGCGAGACATAGATTTTATAACCCGGGCTGACCCGGGGCTTGTGGCTTCCGATGTGGCTGGTAAATACAATGGTAAATATTACCTATTGCATGAGGAGGAGAATGCCTACCGGGCGATATTTTCCGATGACGGGCGGGCCCTTACCATAGATTTCAGCCCCATAAGGGGGCAGAGCGTCGAAGAAGACCTCTCGCTCAGGGATTTCAGCATCAACGCCATGGCAGTGGATGTCGAACAGCTGGTGGAAGAAGAACGCTTGCGGCTGCCCCGTGACCTGATAGATAAACACTACGGATGGCACGACCTTTCCCGCCGTATTCTGCGTGAATGCGATAACCACACCTTCCTCATGGACCCGGTTCGCTTGGTGAGGGCCTTGCGTTTTCGCCACACTCTGGGCATGGATTACGAGGAACGGACGCTCAACCACATGAAAAAATATGCCGCGCTCATATCTAAAGTGCCCGGGGAGCGGGCGGCAAAAGAGCTCATGGAAATATTCATGCTGTCTGGCAGCTCGAAAATGTTCGCGGAGCTCGAATTCAACCCGGTGCTGCAACACCTATTTCCCGAACTCTTACCCACGATCGGGCTGGAGCAGAACGCATACCACCACCTCGATGTATGGTCACACTCGCTGCTCACTCTCGATGAGCTCGATAATATTCTGGCCGATCCCGTGGGAATCTATCCTGATTTCGGAGCGGAAATTCTTGAACATACGCAGGAGACCCTTCAGGATATCTGGCCGCGCGATGCATTCCTGCGCCTGGCTGCTCTCTATCACGATACCGGCAAGGCCCAAACCTTCTCTAGGGATGATAGTGGCCGCATTCATTTTTACAGGCATGAAATCGAAAGCTCACAGGCGATAAGAGACCTGGCCGTGAGATTGCGCTTTTCTAAAAAAGCAAGCGATTTTCTGGCCGCGGTGCTTGAGAAACATATGACCATATTGCTGTCCATGAAGCAGATGCCTGCGCCGAGGAACTTTACCCGAATGCTTCATGGACTCGGGAATGAACTGGTTGATGTCGTCCTACTGTCATTAGCCGACCGAGAAGCGACAAGGGGTCCGATGACTAGCAGTGAAAATCTGCGAAAATATAAAGAGTTCTGCCACGGCCTGCTGGCCGAGTACTACCGGGCTAAGGAGACGCCTGCGCTCTTGGATGGTGGCGATCTCATATCTGAGCTGAGCATCCCCCAAGGGCCGATGGTAGGTGAGATATTGGATGAAGTGAGGGTAGCGCAACTGGCGGGTGAGGTTGAGAGCAAGGCTGAGGCTATGGAACTTGCTCGCAGCCTGATGCTCACCAAGAGGGGCGCTGAATAAGGCCACTGGAACGAGAGAGGGGGCGGGGATGGCTTTTGGGATTGACGGACTTCTCATAGGACACAGCGAAGACAGGGACGGCCTCACCGGCTGCACGGTCGTGCTCCTCCCGCCTGGCTCAAAAGGCGGCGGCGACGTGCGCGGTGGAGCGCCTGGAACCCGCGAGACCGACCTGCTCGAGTCGGCAAACCTGGTGGAGTCGGTGAATGCTTTCTTGCTGGCGGGGGGCACCGCCTTCGGCCTTGCCGCTGCTGACGGGGTGATGAGGTACCTGGAAGAACAAGGAATCGGCTTTCCCACCCTCGTTGCCAACGTTCCCATAGTGCCTTGCGGGGTCATATTCGACCTCGCAGCGGGAGATGCCGCCGCCCGGCCGGATGCAAGCATGGGATATGAGGCGTGCCTGAATGCTTCCGATGAGCCCGACCAGCAGGGAAACGTCGGAGCCGGAATGGGGGCTACCGTGGGTAAAGTTCTGGGAGCTTCCTCCTGGATGAAGAGTGGTCTGGGCATGGCATCATTACAGCGAGAGGACGGCTTGAAGATTCTTGCGCTCGCAATCGTAAATGCCGTGGGGGATGTTATCGATGAAAACGGAACGATAATTGCAGGCGCGCGCGATTCGAAGGGAAAATTTCTCAACACCGAGGCCTTCCTGTCCTCCGGCCGTGGTCTTGCGGATGGGCTTCTTCCGGGAACCAACACTACACTCGGAGTGATAATAACCAATGCGAATCTCACTAAGACGGATACTAACTGGGTGGCGCGACAAGGACACAATGGAATCGCGAGGGCGATTATCCCCAGTCACACCAAGCTCGATGGAGACCTGATATTTACGGCATCGACCGGTCAGGTGGAAGCGCAGGCTGATGTGGTGGGAATCATGGGTGCAAGGCTCATGGCGGAAGCCATACGAAATGCCGTGCGCCATGCAGAATCAATCGCCGGTATCCCCGCCTCCCAAGATTGGGGTCGTGCCTGAACATAAACATGGGGTCGTGCCTCAACATCAACAAATTCAAGAAGGCGATTCGTGTGTAAGTTATTCAGGCTTGAATTTGTTGATGTTGAGGCACGACCCCATGTTTAGAGGGTATCGGCTTCGAGGTTTTCGGGAGGCCCCGCATCGCCGTTCTTGCCGCTCAGCTTACTCATAATTTGTGCGGCCAGGCCATCCAGGACTCCGTTTCCGCCTCCTGTTACCAGGATCTGCGGAACGAATGCGGTGCCGCTTCTGGAAAGGGCATCTACCGAGTTGACCAACGCGGTCGGCCCCTGGCCCAGTGCAGACACTTGCGCCTTGTATGACTTGGCCCTGGCCATACCTACCGCTTCTACCTCGGCTCCCTTCGCTGCTCCGGTCTCGCTGATGTAGAAGGCCTCGCCGTTCGCTTCGGCCCTGCGGGCGTTGGAGTCATTAGTCTTGATATCCACGCCGACCTTTGATTTCGCCAGATCCGCCTGCATGTCGGCGGTCCCCTTGGCTTGCTCGGTATCTATCCTCTGGACCTGGGCATCCTTTTGCCTCTGGAAGGTCTCGATCTCCTGCCGTGCGATCTCTCGCTCGGTCAGGACGCGCACGAGGTCGGGTGGAAAGATAACATCCTGGATGTACACACCCCTGGTTTCCACCTGGTAATCTTCGAGCTTGTCTTTGATGTGGTTGAATGCCTCCATCTGGACCGCCTGGCGGGTCTCGATGAATTGCACGGCTTGCATGCTCTGCAACTTGTCCCTGAAATGATTGCCGACCGCCGCCTGCAGGACTTCGTTTACAAGATTCTGCATGGTTCCTACCATCGAGATAACCTTCGGAGCTTTTGTATCCGGGACATGTATCTGTACTTGCAGATCGATTGAGAAGATAAATCCCTCCCTCGATTTGGCTATGATCTGCTTCAATTGGCGGTCGAGATTATGTGCTGCGGAAGTAGCCTCCGCCCAGTTCAAGGTGAGGATGGCGGTCGGTACTATTTCGGCCTGGTATATTCGGGGGTTTATGGCGTACTTGCCCGTCCTCAACGGCTCCTGCCATATGCCGCGATGCCCCGGCCTTACCAGTGAACCGAATTTGAACTCGGTGCCGGAGGTATCTTCAGTTGATAGGCCGACATAGGCCTTTATCACGGCCACCTGGCCCTGCATCACGACAAGCATGGGCACCATCTCGACTCCCACCAGAAATGGATTGAGGGCATAGGCGCCGTAGAGCAAGGGGTCGTGCTGGAGGCCGATCTTGCCGCCGTTGTCCAGGAAAGACTGGAAGTCCTGGTAGTTGTTATGCAGATTATTTTTATTTCCAAGGAGCAGTTCGATGAGTTCAAGATCCCCTGCATCCCTCGCCTCCATCTCTTTGACGTCATCGAATTCGCCCAGCCTGCTGGCAATAGCGCCTGAGGGGAGAGGGTCCCCCTCATAAGTGGTTACGATGCCCACCATATCAATGAGTTCGCCACCTTCCTCCTTGGGCATCGGCGAAATCCAGACCAGGTTGAGATCGCTTTCAGAGAGGCCGAAGGATTGCGGGCTCAAGTTGCCCTCCGCATCCGTTAGCTCGTTGAGTTCCGGTGAAACCGGCAAGCCATATACCTGGTTCTTGGTGATGACCAGAAAAGCGACCGGATGGATGGGCATCATAGTGCCGGGTGGCAGGACAGGGCGCTGCACGCCCTTCTGGCCGTTGTTATCGATGAAGGTGGTTAAATCCGAATAATTCCCAAACTTCGGATTATAAACGGCGGATTTTGCGCCGATGGGAAGCGGGCTCCCCACCTGCGCGATGACCACCCCGATTTCGCTCGCCGGGACCTGCACCCAAGGGAACTTCGCGACTTTATATACGGGCCACAACTTGAAGCGCAGGCCGGGCATCAGCAAGTCGGCCTGATAGCCTGCTTCACCCTTGAAGGCAATGGGATTATCTTCGGAGAGCTTTTTAAACGAGTATCGCTTCGTCACCAAGCCGACCTGGGTAGGCCCGATGCGGTTGAGCGAGAGCAGAAAAACGATCAAAGCGACAGAAGCGACGCTGATCACTACTATTAGCAAACCCATAATTTACCTCCCGAAATCCAATGCCCGGATTAGTCTGTTAATCTTTCTCCGTTACCTTTCCACATGCCTTCTTGGGGGTATGATATTAGGGCTCCGCAAAGGGGTCTGGTACTTTTGTAGAACTTTTATTGGGGGTGAGGCGGTTTGGATGTCTTTGAAGCTATCGAGAAGAGGCACAGTGTGCGGGATTTCGATGCTGGGAGGGAGGTTCCCAGCGAGACCGTCGAGACGCTATTGCAGGCGGCCTGTAAGGCACCCACGGCAGGAAACATCCAGCCCTGGCGCTTTTGTGTGGTGAGGCGGCCCGACCTCAAGGGCGAGCTGGCCGAAGCCGCTCTCGGCCAATCCTTCGTGTCGCAGGCCCCCGTGGTGATAGTGGTCTGCGCCGATCTCGATGTCCATGCATCGGCCTATGGATCACGCGGTGCCGAGCTCTATGCGCTGCAAGATTGTGCGGCGGCGGCGGAAAACATTCTCCTTTGCGCAACGGCGTTAGGGTTGGGAAGCTGCTGGGTCGGCGCCTTCAAAGAGGACCGGGTGGTATCGGCCCTGGGCCTCTCTCGCAACGTACGGCCGCTTGCGCTGATACCCGTAGGCCATGCGGCGCGCGCGGGATCGCAGCCTGAGAAAATGGCTTATGAGAGGGTGACGAGCTACCTGTAGAAATCCCTGATCCCCTGGATAACCAGCTCCTGCTCCTCTTCCTTCAGTTCGGGGTATAAGGGAAGAGAGAGAACGCTTTTGGCCGCCCATTCCGCCTGCGGGCAAGACGCGACAGATGATTCGATGAAGGGCTCCTGCAGGTGCAGCGGGACTGGGTAGTGTATGCTTGTCTCTATACCATATTTTGCCAGGTGATGGATTAGTTCATCCCGTGCTTCGGATGCGATCACGAAGAGATGGAAACAGTGATCATCACCCCCGTCCCAGTCGGGGAAGTTCAGGGGGAGGCTGTGAAGCCCTTCGAAATAACGAGAGGCAAGCTGTTTCCTGAGCCTGTTCCAATCGTCGAGATAGCTTAATTTGACTCGAAGAACGGCTGCCTGCAATTCATCGAGGCGGCTGTTCCAACCGACTTCTTGCAGCCGATCTCGTTCGTTCTTACCGTAATTCCGCAGCATGCGCAAGCGCTCGCTCAGCCCTTCATCAGCGGTTACGACCATGCCTCCATCCCCACAGGCACCCAGATTCTTGGTCGGGTAGAAACTGTAAGCCCCGGCCCTGCCCCAGGTGCCTGCCATTTTTTCGCCGACAGCCGCTCCGTGTGCTTGGGCGCAGTCCTCGATAACCGTTAATCCATGGCGGTCGGCGGTGGCCATCAAAGCCGGCATATTTACGCAGTTGCCGTAGAGGTGGACCGCAACCAGAAATCGGGTGCGGGGGCCGATAGCGCCGTCTATGAGATCGCAGTCGATATTGAAGGTGATCGGATCTATATCTACGAAGACCGGATGGCCGCCGGCCAGGGCTACGGCTACCGCGGTAGGTGGTGCCGAGAAGGCGGGAACGAGGACGTCCTCACCGGGCTCGAGGCCCGAGGCCTTCAAAGCCAGAACCAGAGCATCCGTACCCGATGCGACCCCGATACCGTGCGAGGAGCCGCAGTAGGCCGCGAATTCTTTCTCGAAGGATTCGACCTCGCTTCCCAGAATGAAGTTGCCGGATTGCAATACACGATCTACCGCAGCACCGATTTCTTTGCCTATGTCGCTTTCTTGCCTTGATAGATCGAGAAAAGGGACTTTACCCCTGTTCACTCCGGCCCCTTCTTATTGAGTACTACTCTACTTACCTGATTCTGGAAGTAGCGCCGCCCGTACTGGCGATAAAAGGAGATGGTTTTTTCGAGACTCTCTTCGAAATTCGCCTTAGGCGTCCAACCGAGCAATTTTCGGAGGCGGGTGCCGTCCAGGCGGATGTTTCCCGGCTCCACAGAGCTGCGGTCAGGGGGGTAAGGAGTACATCGCCAACTCGCACCGGTGAGTTTGCTCACCGCCTCGGCCGCCTCCGAGACCGAAACCGGCACTTCCGAGACGAGGTTGAAAACCTCCCCCTCGCAACGTTCGTCCTGGCCCACCAGCATCATGGCGTCCACTACGTCATCGATATAGAGGAAATCCCTCTCCTGCTTGCCGTCCCCGAAAACGCAAATATCCTGTCCGGTAAGGCCCTGACGAATAAACCAGTTGAGGAAGCCCTGGCCATCGTAGTGCATTTGATGGCGGGGGCCGTAGATGTTGGTAAGGCGCAGCGAGGTGTAGCGAAATTTAAACAGCTCGTGGAACAGCCTGTGATATTCCTCGACCGTTGTTTTGTGCACCCCGTTTATGTCGACCGGCTTCAAAGGATGCGTCTCATCCACGGGTAGATACATCGGACAGCCGTACTGGCTCCGCGAGCCCGAGTAGATTATACGGGTCTGTGGACTCAATTCACGCAGCGCGTTAAGAAACCTCAGTTGGCTTACGCAATTGCGCTCAAGGTCCTGCATCGGGTTATGCAGAGAGCCGATATGGCTGGTACATGCAGCCAGGTTGAAAACTATATCCTGGTCGACTATATAGCTGGAAACCTCGTCGATATCCCCGATGTCGGCCACCACGAGCACCATATCATCGAGCAGATCCTTGACGTTGAAAAGGTTTGCACCCTGATCTTGGAAACAGGCGTCGATGACCGTGACATTGGCCTTCGTTTGCAGCAACCTCCGTACAAGATTGCTTCCGATGAATCCCAATCCGCCGGTTACCAGGACCTGCTTGCCCTTATAAAGAACATCGGCCCCATTTTCGTCAGGCAACGTAGGTCTCCCTTCGTACGACTACCTTCCACCATAATGACAAAAGTTCTCCCATCATTACAACCAGATTTCTAGGTTTGAAGAATTGCGATTTGCCCGATTCCCGTTCGTGATGCTCGACCGGTACTTCGATAAAAGTCGCTCCGGCCGCCTGCAGCCCTTTGATCATCTCCACGCATATTGCGCCCCCGTTAGACCGTAAAGCGAGGCTTCTCGCCAGATTTCCGCGCATTAAGCGGAAATCGCAATCAACATCTCTGATCGGTATCGCGAACATGCGATGGATAAAGAAATTATACATGGAGCCTAGGATGACCCTGTACCAGGGATCGTTCCTTCCCGCCTTGTATCCATTGATCACGTCGCCCTGTCCCGTGAGCGGCTGCAGCTTCAACAGATCCTCTACATCGTATTGCCCGTCGCTATCCGTATAGAACACCCAATCCTTGCTGGACGATTTAATGCCGGTCTTCAGCGCGCCGCCGTAACCCCGGTTTTGTTCATGATGCACGACCCGCACCTCAGGGTGTCGCGCCGCCAGTTCATTAGCTATGGCCCTGCTGCCGTCCCGGCTGCCATCATCGACCACAATCACTTCGAAATCGTCACTTATGCGGGAGAGGACCGATAAGGCTTTTTCAACCACCTTTTCAAGTGTGGCTGCGTCATTGTAGCAGGGAAAAAAGGCGCTTATGCCGCCTGTATCCGGGTTTGGTTCTATCGCTTCGGCGGAGTCGCGTTCGGCTTGCGCGACCACGGACTCGCGCTTTAGAAAGAGGACGAGCAACGCGGCAAAGAGGATTATCCCCAGGGATGAAATAGCGCCTCCGATGCCCAGGCCCGGCTGGTAATAGGTCAACTCCACTTCATGTTCCCCCGCGGTCAGGAAGATAGCCGAGTAGAAGCCGTCTGCCGAGAATACCTCGGTTTCCTCACTATCGACACTGGCCTTCCAACCCGGCATGTAATCAATCGAGAGGACCAGGACAGAATCGCGATCGTTGGAAGAGTGGAGGGAGATCCTATCCTGTCCCTTGACCACCCCGTCTATATGAGCATCCTCGGGCGTTTTCTCCAAGCCATCGATCCGCTGGCGCGTGTCGCTGTCGATCTCGCTGGTTAAAAGTATCACCTTTCCCTCTTCCATTCCCGACCGCATCGCAATATCAACCGCCTCCCTCCATGTATCGGCATAAGCCGGCGTCCAGGTGTAGAAGGCGGTAGGCTTGGGATCAGGCGTCTCGTACACCACATAATCTCGGTCGAGGTAGGCGATGGGGAGGCTGGTCAGGGGCAAGCCGTTTCCGCGCCGGTCGACCGCGCCCAAGGCCAGGAACCGGCTTTCATCGAGACCGTCACAGATGCTGGTAAGGATGATTTGATCGGCGCCATAGATGCGATCCACGGGAACCCTTATCTCCAGGGCGTGTCGCGCGTTTCCGTATCCCGCCGAGCGAAAGGATACGGGGTGAATGAATGCCGCGGAGTCACCGTTGATTACCTCGAGATCGTAATCCTCGCCGCTTTCCTTGGTGATTTTCAGGGTGGCCAGGGGGACAATGGCCGATTCGCCCTTACTGTTGAGATCGACATACAGGGTTCCTTCCTGGTCCCTGTCCATGAGCTTTCCATCCATGATGATGCGAAGCTGCTCGCCGATAATATCCGGATACACATAGCTCTTGACCTGTATCCCGGACGCCGTGGTGAGGGGTGAGCTGAGATCGTAAGGGAGACCCCCTATGCGCGCCAGGTTAGAGAAAAGCAAGGTGGCGCCCAGCAAACGGAACCCGTCAAGCAAGGGCAATAGATCCTGACGAGCCAGAAAGCGGTCCAGCCGGGAGGGGGGGATAGTGGAGAAACCGAAGGGGTCATCCAGCGAATATGGCAGCAATTGGTTGGGGCACAGCGGGTATTCACCCCGGCTGACGCCCGGCTCTTTAAGCATCGCTACCCGTCCGTCCTCGGATCGATCCTGTAATACCTCGACAACCGGCGGCTGGTAGTCGACCTTGGCTCTCGGAACGAAGCCGAAAATAAAACTGGAGAATATCAGGACATCAGCCACGACTATGATCAAGGCCAGCAATATCTTGCCCCGGCCCGGTATGTTCCCCCCGCCATTCCTCATCAGCATGAAGAGAAAGATGATGAGTGCGATCAGGGGAAAGAGGAACTCCATGCGAGGCGTTATGAAATAGTTATCCAGCGCCTGCAATACCTGTTGTGAAGAGGCCTTCATCCCGGTCATAAAGGGGTGTGCGACGACAGCAAGAAAATCCCTGAAGTTCAGGGGGTTGAAATGATAGAGGAGGGTGAGCATGAGTATGCCGCCGCCGAGGACGGCCATAAATATCACCCAAAATCGGCTGACCCGCTTCCTTAGCTTCTCGGTTACCCCTCCCGTCCGCCAGCGATCGAAACCGATACCGGCGAGCACCGCGACGCCCAGGTTCATAGTGAGCAGAAACCGGCTGGATCCTTTCAGCACGTTGAAACCCGGGATGATGCGGAGAACGGGCCAGATAAGGCCCTGATTTCCGAGACTGAGGAGCAGTGAGACAACAACCAGTACCGCGAAGAAAACTGCATGCCGGCGCCGGGGGCGGAAAAGAGCGAGGGATCCGAAGAGGAAGGGCAAGACCCCGATATAGCCGTAAGTTTCCTCGAATGTCCAGGCCCCGACATAACTGCCCATCGCCACTCCACGTCCGAAAGCGCGTGGGAAGACGAGGCCGGCAAGCTGGATAGCCGGAAGATTCCCCATATTCGAGACCTGCTCATTTAGGCCACCGGCGCGATAGGAGTTTTGGACAAGATAATAGCTGGGGAGGTTCTGAACCATTCCTATGGCCCCCGCGATGACGACGCTCAAGGCAAGGCTGCCTAACCCCCATGTGAGGAATTGGGTTCTGCTCTCATCCGTTTCCCTCTCGTAGAAGAGCACGTAGAAGAAGGCTATGACCGTTTCCATCAGGGGGATCATCAGGAATCCGGACAGGAATTGAAGACCCATCACGCCTCCGGCCGCCATGAAGAAAGATCGTCGCCGTTCGGAAAGAGCCCGTTCGAGGCAATAGAGAAAGAGCGGCATCCAGGCCGCGGTGGCCACGACGTTGGGGTGGACCATGTGAGAGATGAAGAAGCCACCCATGACGAAAGGTATCGCCGCGAAGAGGGAGGCGGAACGGCTGAGGCGGAGGCGGCGGCAGAAGGCATAGGTGAACCAGCCGCCCAGCAGGTAATGGATGACCAGAGAATAGTTGAAGCCGGCCGTTACGGGCAGGCGAAAGAGCAACAGGTTCAAGGGGTAGAAAAGCGCCATTTCGCTGTCGGCTAATAGCGGAAAGCCGCAATAGATGCCGGGGCACCACAGCGGGATCGAACCGCTCTTGACCGCTATGGAGAAGTAATTCCACGCGGGATAGTAATAGGATTTAATATCCGATAGAAGGGGTACTCTCTTGAGGAAGATCAAGGAGTTGAAGTATATGGCCACCACGAGGGCGATGATCAGGAGCGGCCAAATCCTCCTCGGTCTGTCACTATTGTTAACGGCAGTGTAATCAGTCGCTGTCATGCGGCTTCTTTCTTCGTCTGCCCCCGATAGACACTACAGATGCAAGATTTACATACTCCAACATCATATTCAAGGACGGCTTGTAGTGCTATTTTGGTTTCAGAATGCAATCTTATTCTCGGTCATCCGGTTGATGTGGTCCATTGCCGTTCCCGAGGGCTGAGGCTAAAATAAAAAAAGGAAAAGGAAAGGAAATGACAAATGCCTTTTTATGAATATAAATGCCAGGATTGTGGCGAGAAGTTCGAGTTTTTTGCCCGGAGTACCTCTGATAAGGCCGAAAGCTGCACTGCGTGTGGCGGAAAATGCATCCAGAAACTCTTTTCGACCTTCGGGTTCAAGAGCGGTTCGGCTTCTTCTGGTGACTTCCGCTCCTCGGCCGGATCTTCCGGTTGCGGCTCCTGCTCATCCACCAGCTGCTCCAGCTGCTCTAATTAGGGGAACGGCATGAACGAGAATTGGGAGCAGGCAAAAACCATGGCGGAGTTCTTGGAGGACATTTCCGATTGCCCGAAATGCAATTTGTGCAAATCCCGGAGCCGCGTGGTTCTGGGCGCGGGAAACGAGCACGCCGAGATTATATTCGTGGGAGAAGCACCGGGCGTACAAGAGGACAAGCAGGGGATTCCCTTTGTCGGACCGGCGGGCCAATTCCTCGATCAACTGCTGAAGTCCATCGAGCTCGACAGGGCGGACGTTTATATCACCAACACGGTAAAATGTCGCCCGCCCGATAACCGCGATCCCGAGGCCGACGAGATAGCAGCCTGTAATCCATATTTGAAAAAGCAGCTGCGGATGATAGAACCGCGCATTATATGTACTTTGGGGAATTATGCGACCAAGACGATTCTCAAGACCAGCAGTGGGATATCTCAACTGCACGGTAAATTGATACGCCAGGGCGAGCTCGCTTATGTGCCCCTTTTTCACCCTGCGGCCGCGCTGCATAAGCCACCTTTGAGGAACGTATTGATTGAGGACTTCGAGCGGTTACAGCAGCATCTTGATGCGGAGAAGGTACGCTGGAAGACGATTCTTGACGAACCCCCGGAGAGTCTCTCCGCCCTCGAGCCGGAAGGGCAGGCGGAACAGATGGGCCTCTTTTAATCAGTGCCATGCGGGAAATGGCCACTTCAAGCGAGCATGAGACTCGCGCCCTGGGCGAAAAAATAGCATCGCTCGTGCGCCCCGGCGATGTCATCCTTTTGATCGGTGAGTTGGGGACGGGAAAGACCGTGCTCGCCAAAGGGATAGCACAGGGACTGGGGATAAAGGAAAAGGTCTTAAGCCCCACCTTCACTATCCTGAAAGAATACGCCGGCAAAATCCCGCTGTATCATCTCGACGCCTATAGGCTGGATGGCCCCCGCGATCTCCAAGATCTGGGATTGGAGGAGTACCTCGAGGGAGGCGTCTTGCTGGTGGAATGGGGCGACCGGGTATGCAGGTACTTCACGGCCGATTATCTGGAGATCAGGATAGATTGGGGCGGCCCTGAATCTGCAAGGAGAATCGCGCTGGTTTCCGAAAGCGAGACCTGGCGGCGGAGGCTGGATACATTGGACCTGGGGGGCGATCTGATTGACTGACTGGGTCCTGTCCCTCGATCTTTCAAGCCCGCAGGGAATTCTGGCCCTGGAAGGTCATGGCAAATTATTCCATCGCGAGGTAGCGGCCGGCTCGAGGGTATCACAACTTTTTGTCGAGGCGGACGAGCTTCTATCCCTGGCCGGGATCGATTTCAAAGATATCGGGGCCATCGGCGTCGCCAAGGGCCCGGGCTCGTTTACAGGAATAAGGGTAGCCGTCATGGCGGCCAAGACACTGGCGATGGTGGCCCACCTGCCCCTGGTTGCGCCGGCGAGCCTGGAGGTCATCGCCGAGGGATGCCGGGGACCTGTCGAAGCGGTCATGGTCGCTTTGGATGCCAGGAGAGGCGAAGTCTATTACGGCCTGTACCGGCTTGATTCCCCCATCCCTGCGACACTGGAAAAGCCACATGTCGCAAGGCCGGATCTGGCTGCTGCCAGCCTTATACAGTGGCAGGACCGGTTACCGGGAACGATCGGCCTGACGGGGAGCGGACTGAAAGCATACGAAGATGCCTGGCCCGCCGGAATGCTGATCATCGAAAAGGCTGGGCCGGATGCGCAAGGACTCAGCCGGCTATGCCGCAATTACTACCGGAGCGGCCGGGTGGAGGAAGCTCTCCAGCTGATGCCGCTCTACCTCAGGCGCCCCGATTTGGGAGGAGGCGCCACATGCGCTTGAGTATAAAGCCCATGAAGAGGGCTGACCTGGATGACGTCATGGGGATCGAGGAGGGGGCTTTTACCAGCCCTTGGAATCGTGCCATGTACCTGCACGAGTTGGAACGGCTTGACGCCTGCTATCTCGCGGCGAGGAGCGGCCGTTTGCTGATTGGCTATGGCGGCGTTCTGGTTATCCTCGATGAGGCTCACATTATGACCCTCGCCGTGCGGGATGATTATAGGAGACAGGGGATCGCGATGCGCATTCTCCTCGGACTGATAGATCGCGCCGAAGAGATGGGCGCCCGATTCCTCACCCTCGAGGTGAGGAAGTCCAACCACGCCGCGATCAGCTTGTATGAGAAACTCGGCTTCCAGATTATGGGAGAGCGCAAGCATTACTATATAGACAACTTGGAGAACGCGCTTATCATGTGGACCGACCGCATTACCTTACCCGAGAACATAAAGCTTCTGCGAAACCTGCGGAAGAAGTATTCGGATGAATGACCTTATACTTGGAATCGAAACATCGTGCGATGAAACATCGGCGGCGGTTGTTCGCGGTCCTGATGAGATCCTTTCTCTGGTCATATCTTCCCAGACCGACCTCCATGCGCGTTACGGAGGTGTGGTACCCGAACTGGCGAGCCGAGCCCACCTGGAAATACTTCTGCCGGCCATCGATGAATCGTTGCAGCGGGCTCGCGTGGGTTTTCAGGATCTCGATGGCGTGGCTGTTACCCGGGGTCCGGGTCTGATCGGTGCCTTACTGGTGGGGCTTACTTCCGCCAAAGGCATCGCCTTTGCGCTTGATATCCCCTTGCTTGCGGTCAATCACTTGGAGGCCCACATTTATGCCAATTTCCTTAATTTCAAGGAGCTGGAGCCACCCCTGGTGGCCTTCGTTGTCTCCGGCGGACACACTCTTCTTGCCCACATGCCGGAACACCGCAAATATCGTCTGCTCGGAGAGACCCTGGATGATGCGGCGGGCGAAGCCTACGACAAGATTGCCCGATACCTTGGGCTCGGATACCCGGGGGGTGCGGCAATCGACCGCTTGGCACGAGCGGGCGACCCCGGCGCCATCTCATTTCCTAGAGCGATCATGCGCGATGGCAGCTACAATTTCTCACTGTCCGGTTTGAAGACAGCGGTCATCAATTATGTTCGCAAGCTAAAGGAAGGCGGGCAACCGATTCCGACCCGGGATATAGCGGCCGGGTTCCAGGCGGCTGTGGTGGAGGTGCAAGTTTTCAAGATAACGCGGGCGGCGAGGGAAACCGGTGTTAAAAGTGTGTTGCTCGCGGGAGGCGTGGCCGCGAACAGCTATCTTCGCGAGAAGCTGCAGGAGTCATTGGATGCCATCGGCGTGGCGCTTTATTACCCGCCCATCGAGCTCTGCATGGATAATGCGGCGATGGTGGCGGCTCTCGGAGCACGGATGCTGGACGAGGGGGACATATCCCCATTGAATGTCGATGCCGCGGCTATATTACCCCTATAAATGGGATATTTTCCCCTTGATTTTTCCGGAACCGTATACTATCCTCTCATTAGCACTCGTAAGCGAGGAGTGCTAACAATCAGGCAGAGCGAGTGATAACATTCTAGGCGCCAAAGTGGAGGGTGTTGTTATCTGCCGGTTGTACGCAGGAAGTAAAGGTACGGATAGGAGGGATGTGTAAATGAAACTGAGGCCTTTGGGAGATCGGGTGATCGTCAAGCCCAGCGAGGGAGAAGAAAAAACGCCCTCAGGGCTGGTTATACCCGATACAGCCAAGGAAAAGCCCCAGGAGGGGAAGGTAGTTGCCGTAGGTCCGGGACGATACGAGGACGGCAAAAAGGTACCCATGGACGTCAAGGAAGGGGATACCATTATTTATTCGAAGTACGGCGGAACTGAAGTCAAGATAAAGGGAGAGGAACACCTCATCCTGAGCGAACGCGATATTCTCGCCGTCGTTGTTAAGTAGGAATTGAAGTTTTAGCAAGAAACTCTGCTAAGAGGAGGAGAATGAGGAAATGGCCAAGGAAATAATGTACGACGAGGAGGCACGACGCTTACTCGAACAAGGCGTTAACAAGCTGGCCAATACGGTCAAAGTGACCTTGGGTCCCAAGGGCCGCAATGTGGTGTTGGAGAAGAAGTTCGGAGCCCCCGTCATCACCAACGACGGTGTAACCATCGCCCGCGAGATCGAGGTCGAAGACGTCTGGGAAAACTGCGGCGCGCAGCTGGCCAAAGAAGTGGCCACCAAGACCAACGACGTGGCTGGTGACGGAACCACCACGGCGACCGTACTGGCGCAGGCCATGGTGAAGGAAGGCCTCCGTAACGTGGCCGCCGGCGCCAACCCGATGTCGCTTAAGAGGGGCATCGATAAGACCGTCGCCATGGTTGTCGACGAAATCAAGAGTATGGCCAGAGAGATCGAGACCAAGGAGGAGATCTCCCGGGTGGCCGCGATCTCGGCCGATTCGGATGAGGTCGGCAACATCATCGCCGATGCAATGGACAAGGTCGGCAAGGACGGGGTTATCACCGTCGAGGAAGCGCAGACCTTCGGCATGAGCTACGAAGTGGTCGAGGGCATGCAGTTCGATAAGGGCTACCTCTCGGCTTACATGGTTACCGATCCTGAGCGCATGGAAGCGGTTCTCGAAGAGCCCTATATTCTTATCGTCAACCAGAAGATCAGCGCCATTGCCGACCTGTTGCCGATATTGGAGAAGGTAATGCAGGCTGCGCGTCCACTCTTGATAATCGCCGAGGACGTCGAGGGCGAAGCCCTTGCCACCCTGGTGGTCAACAAGATCCGTGGCACCTTCCAGTCGGTGGCCGTGAAAGCGCCCGGATTCGGCGATCGCCGTAAGGCAATGCTTCAGGACATCGCCATAGTCACCGGGGGCCAGGCGATCAGCGAAGAGCTGGGCATCAAACTGGAGAACGTGACCCTGGACATGATGGGTAAGGCGCGCCAGGTAAAGATCACCAAGGAAGACACCATAATAGTCGAGGGCTCGGGCACGGCCGAGGACATCAAGGGCCGTATAAACCAGATAAAATCCGAGATCGATCGCTCCGATTCGGAGTTTGACAAAGAGAAGTTGCAGGAGCGCCTGGCTAAGCTTTCCGGCGGCGTGGCCGTAATCAAGGTTGGAGCGGCGACCGAGGTCGAGCTCAAGGAGAAGAAGCATCGCGTGGAGGACGCCCTGTCAGCCACCAAGGCAGCGGTCGAGGAAGGCATCGTAGCCGGAGGCGGAGTCGTCCTGGTAAACGCCATCAATGCTATTAGCGACGATCTGGAAGGCGACGAGAAGACAGGTTCCGGAATCGTTAAGCGCGCTCTCGAGGAGCCCCTGCGGCAGATAGCCAATAACTCAGGCGTCGAGGGCTCCGTGGTGGTAGAGAAGGTCAAGACCCTGAAAAAGGGCATGGGCTTCAACGCTGTAACCGGGCAGTACGTGGATATGGCCAAGGAGGGGATCATCGATCCCGCCAAGGTTACCCGTTCGGCCCTGCAGAATGCCGCCAGCATCGCCGGATTGCTGCTGACCACCGAGGCTGTAGTAGCCGAGAAGCCCGAAGAGGGCGGCTCCGGCGGAATGCCCGGTGGAATGGGCGGAATGCCACCCGGAATGATGTAAGCGCAAACAACTAAAGCCAAACGAGGAGGGCCATCCCGGCCCTCCTCTCTTTTACCTACACAAAGGTGTCAGGCACCTTTGTGTAGGTATGGCACGTTGTATGAGCTTGACATTGCACAAAAGGAAGATGAGTATTGGTGTCTAATATATAAAGAAAGCCTCTTTTTAGGGACCCTTGTTTCATCATATCTGGAGGTGGAGATGGAGATCGAGATCGGATTGGGAAAATTAGGAAGAAGGGGATATGGCCTCGATGACATATCCGTCATCCCCTCCCGTCGTACGAGAGATGCCGACGATGTGGATATCACATGGGAAATGGCGGACTATCACTTCGAATTACCACTCCTTGCCTCGGCAATGGACGCCGTAGTGGATGTCGAAATGGCGATAAGGATAGGAAGGCTGGGCGGACTTGCGGTGCTTAACCTGGAAGGGCTACAAACGCGTTACGAAAACCCGGTGCCAATATATGAAGAAATAGCTTCCTTTTCGAAAGAAGAAGCGACCGAAGGGTTGCAGAGGCTTTATCGCGAGCCGGTAAAGGAAGAGCTGATAGCAAGACGCATAGGTGAGATAAAAGAGGGGGGAGTCATAGCTGCGGCATCCCTTACTCCTCAGCGGGTAGAAGATTACTACAGGATCGCACTCGAAGCGGGCCTAGATATAATGGTCATCCAGGGCACGGTGATAAGCGCGGAGCACGTATCTTCCAGAACCGAACCATTGAACCTCAAGAAATTCATCGCCGAACTTCCGATTCCCACTATTGTCGGTGGGTGCGCCTCTTATTCCACGGCCTTGCACTTGATGAGAACGGGGGCGGTGGGCGTGCTGGTGGGCGTAGGTCCGGGCGCCGCATGCACGACAAGGGGGGTGCTGGGCATTGGTGTGCCGCAGGCGACGGCCCTCGCCGATGCGGGAGCTGCACGCGTACGGCATCTAACTGAAACGGGCATCTATTGCAATGTGATCGCGGACGGGGGCATGCGCACCGGTGGTGATATCGCAAAGGCTATCGCTTGCGGGGCGGATGCCGTTATGTTGGGATCGCCGGTCGCCGCGGCGAAAGAAGCGCCGGGCCTGGGGTACCATTGGGGAATGGCCACTTTCCACCCCGATCTTCCCAGGGGCACCAGGGTGGAGACCGGCAGGCGTTGGAGTATCGACGAGATCCTGATCGGGCCGGCGCATGAGAACGATGGTACGCTGAACCTCTTCGGAGCCCTTCGCACATCACTCGCAACATGCGGATACGAAAACATTCGCGCTTTTCAGAGGGCGGAGGTAATGATCGCGCCGGCGATTCGCACCGAGGGGAAGAGCATGCAGCATGAGCAGGGCGTTGGGATGATCAAATAGGGAAGGAACACCAATTGACGCGGCCTGAAGAAACGATCCTGGTAGTAGATTTCGGCGCTCAATATGCACAGCTAATAGCCCGCCGCGTGCGTGAATGCAAGGTGTATTCCGAGATAGTGCCCTATAACGTGACGCCGGAGGAAATCGAGCGCAGGGGCGCAAAAGCCCTTATATTTTCGGGTGGGCCTTCGAGTGTTTACGAAACGGGTGCACCCAAACCGAACCCGGATATTATGAAAATGGGCCTTCCAATACTCGGAATCTGCTACGGCCACCAGTTGCTCGCGAGGGAATTAGGCGGGAAGGTGGAGCCCACCGGCACCAGGGAATACGGCAAAACGGAACTCAAACTTGCCGGCAACGGCATTCTCTTTGAAGGGCAGCCGGTAAGCCAGGCGGTATGGATGAGCCATGGCGACGCCGTCATTGGAGCCCCCAAAGGATTCCGGACGACCGGCCGGACGGATTCATCTCCCGTTGCCGCCATGGAAGATGCCAAACGCAAGTTGTATGGTGTGCAGTTTCATCCCGAAGTCATCCACACTCCGCTCGGCAAGGACATACTGAAGAACTTTCTTTACAATGCCGCCGATTGCCTGCCCTCCTGGACCATGGTCTCGATTATCGAGCAGGCGGCCGAGGAGATACAGAGGGTGGTGGGTAAGAACAAAATCATCTGTGGCCTTTCCGGCGGTGTCGATTCAGCGACCGCGGCCGTCCTCGTGCATAAAGCCGTTGGGGATCAGCTCACCTGTGTCTTCGTGGACCACGGCTTGCTTCGTAAGGGTGAGGCCGAACAGGTGGAGGATACCTTTCGCCGCCACTTCCACATGAACCTCATTCATGTCAAAGCGCAGGAGCGCTTCTTGAAGCGTCTGGAGGGAGTCACGGATCCGGAGGTCAAGCGAAAGACTATCGGTGAGGAATTCATCCGGGTTTTCGAGGAGGTTGCGGCCGATCTCAAGGACACCGACTTCCTGGTGCAGGGTACGCTATATCCGGACATCATCGAGAGCGGGACAAGGGACGCGGCGCGCATAAAATCACATCACAACGTGGGTGGCCTGCCGGAGGATATGAATTTTACGCTGGTGGAGCCGTTGCGCAGTCTCTTCAAGGACGAGGTGCGCTGTGCGGGCGAGGAGTTGGGGCTGCCGGAAGAAATCGTCTGGAGACAGCCCTTCCCGGGGCCCGGCCTCGCCATCCGTATAATCGGCGCCGTGACCGCGGAAAAACTCGATATGTTGAGGGACGCCGACGCTATCGTAATCGAGGAGATCAAGCGGGCGGGCCTGTATAGAGAAATATGGCAGTCCTTTGCCATCTTGCCCGACATCAAGACGGTCGGAGTGATGGGGGACGAGAGGACTTATGCCTACCCGGTAGCCATAAGGGCCGTCACGAGCGAGGACGCTATGACCGCCGACTGGGCCAGGCTTCCCTACGAGGTGATGGAGCGCATATCGTCTCGGGTGATAAACGAAGTAAAGGGTATCAATCGCGTAGTCCTGGATATAAGTTCGAAACCCCCCGCTACCATCGAATGGGAGTAACCTACACAAAGGTGTCAGGCACCTTTGTGTAGGTTACTCGATTGCCGGCACACGGACTTGTACTGTTGTCCCCTCCGGCTCGCCGATGATTTCCAATTGGCCACCAAGTGCCGAGGCACGTTCTTTCATGCCCAGTATGCCTATCGAGAAAGGACCTGAGACGTCCTTTTCCGAAACCCCTCTACCGTCGTCCCTTATCGAAAGCAAGACATCACCGTCAACCCGGCTGAGCTCAATGTCTACGCGTGCGGCGCCGGCATGACGGACGATATTGGTGAGGGCTTCCTGCGAAATGCGAAAGAGGCCCACACGCGCCTCCGGATCGAGGCATGATTCGTCGAGAGTGGCCGAGAGGGAGGTCTTTACCGCCGCTTGTTCGGCGAGGGCATTGAGCTGCCATTCGAGGGCGGCGGCAAGCCCGAGATCATCGAGCACCGGCGGCCGCAATTCGGTCGAGATCTTGCGTATCGATTTTATGGTCTCGTCAACGGAGGCGGAAATTTCATCGATCTTTCCCCTGACCTTTTCATCATCCGTCACGATCTTCAGCAGGGCACCCAGACGCAACTTCATGACCGTGAGTTCCTGCCCCAATTTGTCATGGACTTCAAGTGCGATTCGGCGCTTTTCCTCCTCACGCACGGATTCCTGCTGAGCCGATAGCGCCCTGAGCCTGGCAGCGGTTTCTTCCAGTTCCTTCGTGCGCTCGGCTACCTCATCCTCGAGTTGGTCGCGATGCCTGGCCAGGACCTGTTCCGCCAGCTTTCGCGCCGTGACATCTTCCCAGACGGCAACCACTTCGGAAGTGGGCAACCGGTAGATAAAGAAATCTTTCCAGCATTCATCCGGGTGCCGGCTACAGGAGACTTCCGGAAAATATCCCGAATGGCCATCCTTCCATACCTCGCGTACCATATGTATGAGTCCGCATTGGTAAGAACATGGAAATACCGGGGTCAAGTCCTTTCCCAAGACCGCTTCCCGCGCCAGACCCTCCATCCTCACCGCGGCGTCATTGAACTCGACTATCTCGAAGTCCTGGCCGCCATCCTTCGCTTTGTATACGCTTACCCCGCTCTTCATGTTATTCAGAAGCTCCATATAGCGGTTCTCACTCGCCGCCAGGGCTCCCTCCCGCTGTTTCAATTTCCTGAAGAGGATTTCATACGGCCTCTCGAATCCCGTTTCGATTATGGCCAGGTAAACCAGGTAAAAAGCGACTATCTTGAGGAAATGGCCCAGCATATTAAAAAAGCCGTAGACGTCAATGTAGAGGGTAAAGGACAACTCCGAAGCAATGGTCACGGCGATTGCCGCTGTCATCAACTTGAAAACCCTCGCATCCAACTCCTTGCGTTTTCTATAAAGCAGGTATGTGGCTGAGACCAGGATGAGACAAATGACGTACTCGCTTATTTTCTTGAAGGCGGTTAATCCGGTGCCTTCTATGAAAGCAGTAGGAAATATGCGCCATTGGAACACGGACAAAATGATGAGGATAAAAATGCCTGCGTATACTGCAAATGCGAGGCGGACTCTCAGCCTTCGCACCAGGAATATCGGGGCTATGAGCAGCGAGAAGGCCTGCATGTAGCGGGCCGCGATCCAGAGCTGAGTGGGAAGGTTGCTGCCATATCCCTTGAACACCGTCATGCCCGAATAAGAGAGCATGTGCACCAGATCGAGCGCCGCTATGAAGAGATAAGCAATGCCCAGAAATAATAAGAAATCGTTCTCGAGGTTGCGTCTCGTATGCCAGGCGATGACGAAAATGGTAAATCCGACGACGGAGCTGAATATCTCCGCCCCGGCATGGAAGACCAGATAATCCTGGCGTCCGGCGACTACCAGGCCGGCGAAAAGCAGTATTCCCGCCGCTGCAATCAAGTAGGCGCGAGATCTTTTTGCTTCCCGAACTCCATCCGTTTCCAAAATCTTCCCCTCAACCGAATGATAACGCCCCTTTTCCAGGCAGGGCGTATACTATATTCTCTGGTAAGCCCTCATTATACGTATCTATAAATTGACTGGGAATAAGAGGAATCATTAGTGGCAGCCATAGGCGAAAAAGAACTCTTACGCGATCTCAACCCCGAGCAGCAGGAGGCTGCGCTTCACCTTGACGGCCCCCTGCTCATACTCGCAGGTGCCGGCAGCGGTAAGACCCGGGTCCTCACCTACAGGATAGCCCTGCTGGTCGGGCCGAGGCAGGTGCACCCCGGCCGCATTCTGGCCATCACTTTTACCAATAAGGCGGCCGAGGAGATGCGAGGAAGAACCGCGCGCTTGGTTGGTCCCGACGCGGCCAGCATCTGGGTTTCGACCTTTCATTCCTCCTGTTCGCGCATCCTGCGTATGGAGGCGGAGCGGCTCGGTTACCGGCGCGGATTCGTGATTTATGACGACGACGACCAGTTACGGATGATTTCCAGCTTGATCAAGGAAATGGGGATAGATAATAAGAAGTATGCCCCCCGCCTGGTGCGTGCTTTGATAGAGGATGCCAAGAACGAGATGGTGGACGTGGACGGCTACCGGGACAAAGTGCATGATGATCTTACCGAAATCGCCTACGACGTCTATGGCGCCTATCAAAAGCAGCTTATGCGCAACAACGCTATGGATTTCAGCGATCTTCTCAACAACACCATAGCCGTCTTGGAACTCTTTCCCCATGTGCTCGAGCACTACCAGAACCACTTTTCATATATCAATGTAGATGAATATCAGGATACCAATCCGGCCCAATACCGCTTGGTGAAGCTACTTTCTGCCGGCCACCGCAACCTCTGTGTTGTAGGCGACGACGACCAGGGTATCTATTCTTGGAGGGGCGCAGATCTACGTAATATCCTGGAGTTCGAGCACGACTACCCGGACTCGAAGGTGGTCAGGCTCGAGCGCAACTACCGCTCCACCCCGGTTATCCTCGGGGCCGCCAACCATATCGTCTCCTTGATAAACGGGCGCAAGGAGAAAAAGCTGTGGACCGAGCGCGAAGGGGGAGAGGCCATCAAGTACCTGTATGCCGGGACGGGAAACGATGAAGCCTCCTACGTGGCGCTGGAAATCAACCGCTTGCTGGAGGATGGCACCTGCGGCCAACGCGATGTGGCCGTCTTCTACCGTACAAACGCTCAGTCCCGTTCCTTCGAGGAGATCCTCCTGCGCTTCGGCATCCCTTATAAAATAGTGGGCGGCTTCAAGTTCTACGAGCGCAGGGAGGTAAAGGACGTCCTCGCTTACCTGAAATGCATCCTCAACCCGGACGATTCGGTAAGCCTGCGGCGCATTATTAACGAGCCGAAGCGCGGCATAGGCCTGACCACCGTTTCGCACCTCGACGCCTTTGCCCGCCTGCAAGGGATAACCTTATGGGAAGCGATAGGGAGAGCGGAGGAGGTGGGCAATCTCTCATCGGGCGCCGCCAAGAAGCTGGAGCAGTTCCGGGAGATGATAGAAAGCTTGGCGAACGAGAGGGAAACTGCTTCATTGCCCGCATTTCTCCACATGATACTCGAGAGGACGGGATATGCCGAAGCCATTCGCAAGGAAGGTACCTTCGAGTCGGAGGGCAGGCTGGAGAACCTGCAGGAATTGCAGAATGCAGCCGCGGAGTTCGTAAGCACCCATCCGGATGAGGGTATGGAGGCCTTCCTGGAACGGGTATCCCTGGTGGCGGAGATAGACCTATACGACGAGGACGAAGGAGCCGTCACCCTGATGACGCTGCACAATGCCAAGGGCCTCGAGTTTCCGGTGGTTTTCATCGTCGGGCTCGAGGACGGGGTCTTCCCGCACCAGCGCAGCATGGACAGCCGGGAAAATATCGAGGAGGAGCGGCGGCTCTTCTATGTAGGTATGACCCGGGCCAAGGACTTGCTCTACTTAACCGGCGCCGCCTACCGTTCAAAATTCGGCGAGATGAAGCTGGGGCCCGAATCGCGCTTTATGAAAGACATTCCCAGGGAGTACCTGGAAGTAATTTCGTGCGGAGGTCCGGCGGCGCGCGATTCCATAAGCAGCGAGCTCAGATCGCGCGAACTGGAGATGCTGGGATATTCGTTTCACGTAGGCGACCGCGTCTTGCACAACAAGTGGGGCGAGGGCATAGTGACCGCCATGTCGAGGAGCAGCAGCGGGCCGGAGGTTACGGTTAATTTCCCAGGAGAAGGGGAGAGGTTGCTCCTCTTAGAGTACGCCCCCCTCCGAAAAGTAGACTAAATTGGTGCCGTGTCTTGAATCTACACTCAAACAGATACCCTTCT
>Ga0154635_125_pt1 | contig 33615 bp, 32 predicted proteins | sample Rifle2008BG13ft_FD_116064 | JGI IMG/M metagenome (GOLD analysis project Ga0154635, IMG submission 116064) | Solincola sediminis RBG_13_55_18
GCCAGCGCCGGGGTGGGAGGCACCATTACTCCTTCCGGGGCGATTACGGTTAATGCGGGGGGGAGCCAGGCCTTCAGCATCGTCTCCGGCAGCGGGTACCAGATAGCCGATGTCTTAGTGGACGGAAGCTCTGCCGGTGCCGTCGCTTCCTACACTTTCTCGAATGTCACGGCCAATCACAGCATAGCGGCTTCATTCAGTGCTGTAGCTCCAGGCGGACAGAGGGCGCTTGTAAGCGTGACCATGGATGATTCCTGGTTATCACAATACACGGAAGCTCTTCCTATAATGACTCGCTACAACATCAAAGGGACGTTTTTCACGGTGACCAGGTATGTCTCCGACCAATATGAGGGCTTTATGACCCTTGAACAACTCAGGTGGTTGAAGGCCGCCGGGCATGAAATCGGCTCTCATACCGTTACCCACCCGGACCTGACAACCCTTGGTTCCACCAAACTCAATGCGGAGTTGGCCAACTCGAAGGCCTGGTTGGTAAATAACGGGCTCGGCCCGATATACAATTTCGCTTGTCCTTACGGGGAATACAATAATACGACTATTACGGCCATCAAGAAATATTATGCTTCCCAACGATCGGGCTACGATGAAGGCTATAACGAAGCGGCCAGCTTGGATCCTTATAAGATAAAAGTGCAAATAGTCCTGAGGACGACGACTCTCGCGGAATTTTCAGGTTGGTTGGCGCAGGCCAAGGCGTCCAAGACGTGGCTGGTACTCGAGTATCATCAGGTGGATAACAGCGGTGACGAGTACAGCCTTACGCCCGCTAGCTTCGAAAAACAGGCACAAGCGATACAGGCTTCGGGAATCCCTGCCGTGACGGTAAAACAAGCGCTCGATGAACTAGCATCGGCAGGAAACTAGAAGCGGTCTACAAAGGGATCTGGTCCGTTTGTGTAGGGATTCACAAATGGACCAGATCCTCCGTATATATCAGACTGTTTCCTTGAACAGCTCGGCGGCCTTTATTGAGAACTTGCCGATCTTATTGCCGGCGCTTATCGCCACGGCGACGGCTATTGCTTCCTTGGCCTCATCGACGGTGACTCCGTTCTGCGCTGCCATCTTGTAATGGTGCTCCAGGCATGGCAGACAATCGGCCATGATCGAACAGGCAATTGCAATCAATTCCTTGGTCTTCACATCCAGGTGTCCCGATGCCACGGCCGCATTTTCAAAACTGAAGAACATCTCAATCATTTCTCGTTTCATCAGCATTTTTTCTCCTCCCTTAAGCATTCAGTTAGAGATCGCCGAAATAAGCTGCGAAGCCTCCCTCCGGCACCAGTATTTGATCTCGGTGCAACTGCCCGATGTTCCTATATGAGCCGCTAATTCGTTTCCGCTCGAAAAGCTTAGCTTGGTAAGATCGCGACATTCGAATGAGCCGAAGACTCGCTTGAACTCGGCCATGAACCTATTTAAATGGCTCTTGTTCCCCAAGAGCAGCGTCCGCCCCAAGATCGAACGGCTGATATCATCAGCCAAGGAAAGCGGCAGGATGGCGCCGGCCAGTGCCCCGCACAAGCCTCCCGATAACCCGATCCCACCATCCAATGCCACCGAGAGTTGCTCGAGGTATAGACTCCCCAGGCCCGTTTCACCCCTGATGCCCGACAACACTTCCGCCGCACAATATCCGCCGCTTTCTGCGAGCCTCCTATCCAGAGACGACGCCCTGTTTTTCTTCTCAAGCGGCCGGTCGAGAAACTCAACTGCTTTCGCATTGGCGATACCGACATGACGGCAACACCGTCTTATTGCCTTTCCTTTGTACAGCCAGGCGAGGACGCCGCCGGCGCTATTCATTGCCTCTCCGCAGAGCTCGCTGCAGAGCGTGCTACTGAATGTCTCCTCGAACCAGGTGGTGAATTCAAGTATCCTGCGATAGAGATCCTCGCCTTTTCCTCTGTCACCCACAATGTCCGCGAGATGCGCTGCTGCAATTGCGAGGCATCCGCCCGATACCACTCCACAGGTCGATCCCCGGCCCAGGCCACCACCAGCCAGCCCTTTGATCGCTTTCACGGGATCCTGATCCGGAAGCCTAAGATATCCCGAGAGCGTGATGAAATTCGCATAGGTTGCACTGGTGTAACGTATCGTGCGCCATCTGGAGAAGATGGAGAAGAGCGCCCTAACCATATCATCCATGCGTCAAATCACCGCCGCCATGGCCGCTATCGAACCGGCCATCAATACGGCGCCTTGATCCCTCGGATTATGCGGTACCCGAATTCCGGATGAGGTACGTGTATTACTTCCAGTTTCTGGAATCCGCCCTGCTGCAGGTGCCCCAGCCATTCATCGACAGTCGTCATGTACTCGCCTTCCAATCGGATGTGTCTGGGTATCTGCTCCAGAAGAAAGAGCATTTTTTCATAAGCTCCGAGATCGAGGTTGTGTAGCGCATAGGCAACCATCTTTTCGACAACGTCCCGGCAGCGTCCGGGATCACGCGCCCCTCCAGATGCCTCGGTAAACATGTCCGAATAAACCAGAACACCTCCCGGCTTGAGCACCCGGGCTATCTCGCCGGCACACCTCGCCCTCAACTCGGGCAGGACGTGATGCAGTGCGATATTCGAGACCGCATAATCAAAATGTTCGGAGAGGAATCCCACTCTGGTGCCGTCTCCCTGAGATAACTCGGCCCTCGGATTGCCGGCGAACCGGCTGGCGCATATCTCGATCATATTAGGGGATGGATCCACTCCACTGACATGAGAATCCGGACATGTTTCGAGGAGGTGGGCCATGAGGTTTCCGGTTCCGCAGCCTAAATCGAGAATTATCTGGCCCTCCTCTGCCCGGACTTCAGACCCTATTCTTGAAATAATATCCAAGTAGTAGGTGTCTTTTTCGAATATTTCGTTATAGCTCTCCGCCACTTCGTCCCACTTGGATGTCGCCATTTTCTTTCCTTTCCGGCGCTAATACACATATTACATTCCAGAAATATAGCAGGTTCCCGGCAGCGAGACGAGTTGGGCTGGTTAAATGCTTGAGGAATAGCTAGCCGGCTTTTTTCGTGGGAGAGCCCGGCTTTAAATCATCGATAACATCGAAGATCACTTCATCCGGCGGGAAGTCGGTCTGCATGCTGCCTATATAGATAAACTTGATGGTCCCGTTGGCATCGAGGATGAACTCACCAGGCCGGGCGATATTAAAGGATTCGAAATTCACAGCCACATAAACGCCGTATTCCTTAACCACCTGCCGCCTTTCGTCTGACAGCAACGGGAAAGGATATTTGTGATGACGCAAGAATTCCTGCATGCCCTCGCGTTTTTGCGCCATGATCACTACTACCCGCACGCCCCTTCTATCTAGATCCTGATAAATTCTACGTATATGACCCATATACCGGCGGCAGAAGGGTCACCAGGTCCCTCGCCCGAAGACGATCATGAGAGGTTGACCGAGCAAATCGCTCAGGCTGATCATCTTGCCGGTCGTTGCCTCCGGGAGCGTGAAAGCCGGTGCTTTATCGCCTACTTGCAGTACTCTACTTTTTCTCGGCATGCATGCATCACCTCGGTTCATCATGTCCGCCAGGCTCGGTGGTTAAAATAAAGGGCGCGGTCTCCTGCGCCCTATAATTAACATTGGAGCTTGTCAGGCTGACGAGTATGCGTGGGGGGTCAGGCCTGCAACATAAACATTTTCCTGTTGTCGTTACTTCAAACCCTTCGCAGCTCGAAAAATGCTGATGTTGAGGCACTGACCCCGCTCGAATCCGACGCGGTTGGTACCTCTTAAACTATTCTCGGTCAGCCTGTTATCAGTCGACGCCGAAAATGGCGATGCTGGCAACGTTGCCGTTCGGTATGCCGCCCAGGTTGTGGGTCAGCCCGAACTTGGGATTCTTCACCGCCCTGTCTTCCGGCCAGCGGCCTAGGAACTGGTTGTACATCTCGAAAATCATTCTTAAGCCAGACGCCCCTATGGGATGGCCAAAACATTTAAGCCCGCCGTCAGGCTGGCACGGCAGCTGGCCGTCCAGATCGAAGAAACCATTCAAGATGTCGTCCGGCGCTCCTCCCGGCGGTGATATTCCCAAGTCCTCCATGGTCACCAGCTCAGTAATGGAGAAGCAATCGTGCACCTCCATCATGCTGATCTCTTTACGGGGGTCCTTGATTCCCGCTTCCTCATAGGCCTTGCGAGCCGCCGTTTGTGTGGTAAGGACTCCGGCGCCGTCCCACTTGTCGTACATGGCCTCCTCACCCGATGAAACCGATATCTGCAGGGCCTTCACCTTGACCAGTGGGTTATTGGGCTTGAGCTTCTTGGCTATCTCGGGGGTTGTCACAATAGCGGCGGCGGAGCCGTCGCTTACGCCGCAGCAATCGAAGAGGCCCAGCGGGTAGGCGACCATGGGACTCCCCATGATCTGTTCCTTGCTTACCGCTTTTCTCAAGTGCGCGCGAGGATTCTTGGCTCCGTTTTGATGGCTCTTCCAGGAGACATGCGTGATAGCCTCCTTCACCCTTTCCATTGGAATGTTGAATTTGGCGGCATAGGCCGTCGCCAGCTGCGCGAAAAGACCCGGAGCCGTCGCGTTCGGCCCGAGAAAGATCATCTGCTGGCCGAAAGCCGGTGAATCGGGAAGCCCGCCGTATCCGGTGTCTTTGAGCTTCTCGACTCCGATTGCCAGTGCTATGTCGTAGGCACCCGAGGCGACGCCATAAGCCGCACCCCGAAATGCTTCGGTTCCCGAGGCGCAGAAGTTCTCTACCCTGGTAACCGGTATCAGCGGCAAGTGCAGATTCATTCCCGCGTAGGTGCCGCCCTTGCCGATGTTTATCTCGTCGATGTGCACTCCCAGCCAGGCCGCCTGCAGATCCTTCTTTTCCAGACCGGCGTCTTCCAGCGCATCCCTTAAGGCATCCACCATGAGGTCGCCGGCGCTCATGTCCCAGCGCTCGCCAAACTTGGTACAGCCCATGCCGAGAATACAAACCTTGTCCCTTATTCCGGTAGCCATCTCACTTCACCTCCTCGACCGCTGGAATCGCTTTCCAGAAGTAGTTGGGGATATCTCTCTTGGGATCGTAAAACTTCAGACGGAAGCTGAAGTCGAGCGGGTCGCCGACCGCGATATCATCGACCGCGCAATCGGCGAAGTCCATAACCGTTCTTCCGCCGCCATTGAAGGAGACCGTTCCATAGACCGCGGGGGGGCTTAGCGACGCAGCCAGCATATCTGCGGTGTAGGTAAAGATCTTTCCTCCCTTGTCCGCCAGGTAGACCGGCTCCATCTCGTCCATCACACCACATTCCGGATTGGCGCAAACACGTCCGGGTGGGAACTGCTGCGCTCCGCAAGCTTTGCACTTCTCTCCAACCAGTCCGAGGATGGCTTTGTGGTCCCTCCATATGAGCGACCAGCGGGTTTCCTTATCGGTCTCTCCCCTGATGCCGAGTTCCGGGGGCGCCATTCCCCTCCAGACCAGGTACTTTTGGTAATTGTCGAGGTCGGCCCTCCTGGCCAGCCAGCGCGATACGCCCCGGCCGTCCTGAGCCTTGGAGATGGCGTCCGTAACCTCGAACCACATGGCGTCGCAGCCGCTTCCATAACTTACCAGTAGGAGCTTCTGGCCTGGCTGAGCGGTTTCCAGGGCTGCCGACAGCATCAATAGTGGATGTGCGGCCCCGCTGTCACCGACTGTCGCCTGCATGTCATCCTGCACCTTATCGCCCTCGCCGAACATGCCGTTTATCTTCTTGCGTGCCCCCCCGTAATAGCAGGGGTAGACAACTTTGTCGAAATCGGCGGCATTGAGCGCGTATTTATCGCACAGGCCCTGAATCGCCTGCGGAATGAAGGATGCGTAGCCTACGTCTCTTATCCAGCGCTCCTCCCACATGCGGTCGTACTTGGTATTGGCGCCCCTTAAATGATCGACGAAATCATGTGACACCGAGAAGGACCCCTTGTACTCCGCAATAACGTCGTCGTCGCCGCCGACCAGGAGCGCCGCGCCGGCGTCGCCGAAGACCATTTCCTGCGTCGATGCCATCTTCCCCAGCCGGCAATCTCCGGCGCAGACCACGGCCTTTGCGCCATTATTGGCGGCTGCGAATTCCAGAGCGGAGAGCAGCGCGCTGGTTCCTGACTTGAGCGAGCCCGTGAAGTCCGCGCTGCGGATTTCGTCCCGCGCCCCCAAGGCTCCAGCCACCAGATTGGCACTCTGGCGCTCCTTGAACGGAGCCGTGGTGGTGGCGAAGTAGACGGCTTCAATCGAGTCTCGATCGACCCCTTTCAGGCAGTCCATCCCCGCTGCCACGCTCATGGTAATGGAATCCTCGTCGAAATTGGCGACTGCCTTTTCGCCCCTGGCGTTGGTGATGATTACCGGATTCAACCAACCCATGGAACCGAAGACCATCATTCGGTTGAGGCGATACCTCGGCACATAGCCGCCGTACGAGCTGATACCGACCATGTCCTTCCTCCCTTCCCTTTTAGTACCTCGCTTTCAAGAATACGGTAGGTCTTATCTTCAGGCATGTTTCAGGTAAAATTTACCTGTTGAAATCCCGGATTACCCGCCTTGATCAATGCGGTTATTTCCCTGCGCTCTTCCTCATCCTTTATGGGGTCAACATCGGAAAGCCACAAGCCTTCTTCATTCTGGCAGGTCCTGAGGGCGTTGATATATCCCGGCACCATGATGAATCCCAACCCGGCTCCGCCGCAACAGGATGTGTCAGCCGCCGCCGCTTCTATCAGGTGAAGCACCGTCCGGCCCTTGTATTCTAACACCCTCTCCTCGAGCACCATGTAATAACCGGCCATGCTTCTGATTTCTTCACCGATCTGCTGGTGGACGTACTCAGCCATCTACTGCGCCTTTTCCCCCTCGGCAGCCGCTACAACCGCAACAGGTTCCTGTTCTTCAAGCGACGGTTCCTTGCCGTCGAAAGTGTAGCAGGCCTCGATCAGTTCTCTATATTCATCGTCTACGCGTCTTAGAAAATATTTTCTAATCAACCAGCGATGCATCTTGATCATCCTGCGATTTGAATAGACCTTGGCCATTGCAACCAGCCAGATCAACTCCTTCCAAGGCCGTTTGCCACGATAAATCAGCCAGGGGAACCAGGCACGCCGCCTCTCCTGCTGCCTCTTGGTAAAACCTGGCAATTCGAGAATGGGCTTTCGCCTCTCCAGGTCGGTATCCAGCCCCTGGTCGAGCAGCCCCGTCTCGCTGCAGGTATCGTGCAGTTTAGTACCGGGATAGGGAAAGAAAACGGCGGTTAGAAACCAGTCGGGCTGGCAGATGCGGTTGACCTTAACGGTTTCCTTAAAATCGGCCTTGGTCTCGCCCGGAAGGCCTATGAGATTATAAAAACCGACCTGGAGCCCGTGCTTGCGAGCCGTCTCCACCGCGTTTTCGATGTCGCGGTTAGAGTAGCGCCGGTTGAGGATCTCCCTCCTCACCCGCTCGCTTCCGGACTCGAGCCCGATGTTCACAAAGCGGAAGTTGCTCGAGGCGAGCGCCGCGAAGAGCTTGTTGTAGTCCCGGTTCGGGGTAACCCGCAGGTTGGTGCCGAACACGACGGGGATCTCCTTCGTAGCGTTGAAGTCTCGTAGGAGGTCACATAATTCAAGCGCCCATTCCATTTTGACTCCGAGCGTCTCTACCTCCAGGTAGACCTCCCCCAGATAGGGATTCGCCCCCTTCATGTTTTCCAATTCGGCCACGATATTGGCGGGACTCCTGAGGCGAACATATTTGCCTTCGGCCACATGCCGGAGTGCGTGATTGCAGCAGTAAGTGCATTGGAAGGGACAGCCCCGTCCGACGAGCAGGGATGGCCGCGAGAAAGGATTGGATACCCAGGGCAACCACATGTCGCGGTCGGGAAAGGGAAGGCTGTCCAGGTCTTCGATGAAAGGCCTGGGCTTGTTCCTCTCGACACTGCCGTCCGCTTTTTTGATGTAGAGGTTAGGGATTCCATGCGGCCGCTTTCCCGCCTCCGACTGCTTGGCCAACTCCAGCGTCGCAAACTCGCCTTCGCCCACGCATACCGCGTCCACCGGCTCTTTCAGGCATTCTTCGGGGTTCAAGGTAGCGTGCGGTCCGCCGAGAACGGCAAATACCCCGGGAAAGGCTTTCCTCGACCTGGCCATGGCCTGTTGGATTATATGGAATTCCGTGAAAACAGATGTAAAGCAGATGAGGCCGGGATCGAATTCCGCGATTCTTTTCTCTACCCTCTCAACGCTATCCGGACTGACAACGAGCAATGCGGTGCGATGGCCTTCCTCTTTCAATACTGAAGAAATGTACGAGATGCCGAATTGCAGCCGCTCCAGTGTTTCGAGGGGTTTGCTTGGTGTGTAGGGGTCCTGCTCGGAATGGATAAATAGTACTTTCAACTTGTCTCCTATGACCGCCGGCGGCACATATACCAGTATATTTATAACAGGCTGGGGGTTAGCAGGGCCAGCAGGGGAGCGGCCGGCCGGGGTATCTCAAACAATAAAAATAGGGGCCAGATCCTCCTAGGCCAGTGTTTTCCGAACACCATGGGGGGGATAATTGTTAAAGACCCGGCCCCGCCATTCCTATTCTGCCGCAGTGGCGGGCGGAATAAACACCCTTTGGGCCAATTCCCGATCCATCATCATGACGGCGCTACCCGCTTCACCCACCATCTCCAACTGATCCACCAGCTTTTGTGGCGAGGCAACCTCTTCCACCTGCTCCTTTACGAACCAGTCGAGGAAATTGGCAAAGAAATCCCCGAATAGAATTCCCATTTCATTTGATCGTTGAGCGCATCTTGCATTCGGTCCCCTAACATTGCTCCTCCCTTCCTTCCCAATGCTTTCATATACACATTCTTATGTGTTCAAGATAGGATTAACCTCAGGAAAGCGGAAAGGGGGGTAGTGCTTCGGTTCATAAATACGGTCATGCACCGAGAGCGTCGTGGATATGGATAATGTGATTCGTATTTCGAGCATGGTCAACGCTTATCTGGTAAAAGGGGATCACACCTACCTGGTGGATACCATGGTGCCAATGAGCCGAAAAAAGCTATACGCAGCAATGCATGATAATGGAGTCTCTGCGAGTGATCTCTCGCACATCCTGCTCACTCATTACCATGCCGACCATATCGGCAATCTGTGCGACATACAGGCGAAAGGCAATCCCAAGGTAGTAGCCGGGGCGGGCGACGTACCTTACATTGAAGGCGAGATAAAACCGCCCGCGCCTAGTGAACTCAGCCGGGCGGGGAAGGTCCTTCGCAAGATGCCGGGCCTGGTTGAGAAGTATCAGAAATGCAAACCCGGCCGAGTAGATGAGACGGTAGAGGATGGAATGAAGCTCGAAGAGCTTGGACTTGAAATCGTCGCTTTGCCCGGGCACACGCCGGGGGGCACGAGCTATGTCGACCGTGCCAACAATCGCGCCTTCATTGGAGACCTTGTCTCCAACTACTTCGGGCGCCTGGGACTTCCCGTCCTCTCTTCCAGCTATAGTCTGGAAGAAATAGAAGCGTCGTTAAGGAAGCTGGCAGGTCTTGACCTGGATTACATGTACCCGGGTCATGGAAGGATAATCGGACCGGGTGCATCCAAACTGGTCGACAGGTTGATTGGAAAGAAATTCTAGCTGATTATTGCAGCTCTGATCCGGATCATTATTGCTTTGCTTGTTTTGGGAATAATATCTTCCGTACGGGTAAGTATTGAAGTCGATCAGGAATTATAAGGAGGTAGCAAATGAGTACAATGGATAATCTGAAAGAAGCCTTCGCCGGAGAATCGCAGGCCAACCGCAAGTACCTGGGCTTCGCAATGAAGGCGGATGAAGAAGGATATCCTCAGGTGGCGAAGCTTTTTCGAGCAGCCGCCGACGCCGAGACAGTACATGCTCTCAATCACCTCAAGGTGATGAAGGGCATTGGGGACACCGAGCAGAACCTGGTCCAGGCTATCGAGGGCGAGACGGCTGAATTTATGTCTATGTATCCGGGTATGATCGAGGAGGCCAAGGGCGAGGGCGAAAAGGAAGCTCTGCAATCGTTCACCTGGGCAAACGCAGTCGAGAAGATCCACGCCGGCCTGTATGAAAAGGCAAAAGAAAACCTCGGCAAGAATCCCGATGTGGTCTACTACGTCTGTCAAAGGTGTGGGAACACCGTCGAGAACGAAGCCCCGGAAACCTGTCCCATCTGTGGAGCCCCGAAGACGATGTTCAAGAAGATCGACTGATTCGATTAGGTTATCAGGGTAGGACTTGAGCCGGAAAGGTAGCGGAAAATATCCAGTAGTGCTGGCTGTCTTACTGGGCCAGCTTATCACTCCGCTGGATGTCGGCCTGAACAATACAAGCCTGCCGACGATTGGTCAATCTCTTAATCTCGGCGTGGCCGCTTCCGGTTGGATCATGGGAGTCTTCTGGCTTTTTGCTACCGTTTTTATGATTATTGCCGGTCGGACGGGCGACGTCCTGGGACGGCGGAAGATCTTCAGCTACGGCATATTCGTATTCATCGTCGGCTCCCTTGCATCCGGTTTTTCACCCAACTACCCCGTGCTATTGGCAGCGCGCGCCGTGCAGGGCTTGGGAGCCGCACTCACATCCTCCAATGCTCTGGCTCTTATTTGCTGTTCTTTTTCAGAAGAGCAGAGAGGAAAAGCCTTAGGGCTTCTGGCTGCCTGCATATCACTCGGCTTCACTATCGGCCCGCTCCTGGGTGGCTTCATCTGCTCAAGCCTGGGATGGAGATATATTTTCTTCGTGAATATCCCTCTGGGCCTGGTCGCCCTGATTCTTTGCCTCCGCTTCGTTGAGGAAAGCGAGACGGAGCCGGACCAGTCGATCGACTTGTTGGGTGCTCTGATCCTCCTCACCATACTCGCTCCGGCTTCGTTATCCTTGATCCAGGTAAGTTCGTGGGGTTGGTTGTCACCATATACCATAAGCTTGTTTCTTCTGGCCCTTGTTGCCGGCTGGGTCTTTGTCATGCACGAGAGGGCGGCCGCTCAGCCCGTGATCGATCTCGGTCTCCTGCGCATTCCGGCCTTTTCCTTGAGCAACATGGCAACGTATGCTCTGTTTATCTCTTCCCGGCTTGCACTCTTCATAGCCCCTTTTTATCTACAATACTATCGAGACATGCCTGTGTACTTGATCGGCCTGGTCATCAGCCTCACAAATGTTATTCCTCTCGTGCTTCTCATCCCGAGCGGCATTATTTCAGATCGTGTCGGGACGACGGGATTGGAATTATTTGGCATGTCCTCCATCGCCCTTTCACTGGGCCTCCCGCTTGTGGCCGGCTCTCAACTGACCATGCCCTTGCTGATCATCTCACTGCTCTTGATAGGGCTCGGGTATGGGGTCTTCTACAGCCCCAACCTGAGAGCCGTCATGGGAAGCGTGCCGCAATCGGGGCTGGGATTCGCTGGAGGAGTTACGGCGACTATGAGGAATTTCGGTTTCTTGACTTCAATCGGATTGGCCAGTTCGGTTTTGGGGGTCTGGGCGGTACAGCGGCCGGACTCACCCGGGACCGCATTTTCCGATCCGGGTTTTCAAACCGCCGTCAAGCACGCCTATTTCGCGGCTTTCCTTGTCGCCCTCGCCGGCCTGGCCTTCTTGCTCCTCAGGGGGTACCTTTCAGCTCGCTCGGCCAAGAAAATCGATATTCTTTACTAATCACTAGAAATCACTAGAACTGGCCGTGCTTGCCGCTGCCTTTTGTGAATCGCGAAGCACCGGAGAGCGTTTCCCCGCTCTCGAGCACCCTCATTCCGAGCCGGTACTCGAGTTCCAGGGCTTTGCCCATTTCCAGGTCGAAACCGCCGTAGAGAGCTTCCCGATCACTCCTCATGCATACCTGGGGAAATTCACATAGCTGCTCCGCCAAGTCCTCGGCTGCCTCACGCACCTTGCCTTTTGCGACTACCCGATTCACGAGCCCCATGCTCGAGGCTTCCCGCGCTCCTACCGGGCGGCCGGTGAGTATCATATCAAGAGCGTGACTCATCCCGATCAATCTGGGCAAGCGCTGCGTCCCGCCATCGATCAGCGGTACGCCGAAACGGCGCTCGAAAATTCCCAGAACGGCGTCCTCTTCCGCCACCCGCAGGTCGCACCACACGGCTAATTCCAGCCCCCCCGCCACGCAATAGCCGCTGATAGCAGCGATCACCGGTTTCGATAATGTCATCCTCGTCGGACCCAGCGGGGCATCAGCCGATATGTCCTCGTTCAGGCGCTTCGCCTCCTGCATGGGATCCTCCGCCAGCGCCTTGAGATCGGCGCCCGCACAGAATGTTCCCCCCGCTCCCCATAGTACCGCGGCACACAATCCGTCATCGGCATCAAAATCTCGGAAGGCTTCGGCCAGCAGCACCGAGGTACGGTAATCAATCGCATTCTTTACCTCAGGCCGGTTTATTATTACCGTATAGACCTTACCCTTCTTTTCCACCTCGACGTCCATGGCCAATCCTCCTTATGCGTTTACATGGGCTCTCATAAATAGTAGCCCAATAAGTGGGGTAGGTCTCTAATAAATGTGAGGTTTCAACGTTTGGAGATGAGGACCGATAAAACAGATGGGGGTAGAAGCATCCCCGCCCCTCCCGCCAGCACACATAGAGTTATCGCTTTCATCAACATCGAGGAGATGGTATCGGGTTTTCTCTCGTAGTGGCCCCCTATAACCGTAGTGTTGCTTGATTCATAAATTACGTCGGGTGAGACGCCGAAGACACCGGGTTTCCGCGAGAGATCGATGCGGCCCTTGCTGGCGTTAAAATAGGCGGCCCAGACAAGCTCGCTGCAATACCAGCGGGCCCCTTCCGCATGTTTGGAAAACCAATTTATATCATAGGGATCGCCGTCTTTTGAGAGCGCAAACTCCACGGCCTTCTTGAGCGTCTCATCGTCCGCTGTTACCACCCTGAGATAAGCGACCCAGGTCATTTCGGGGTACATCCAGGAAGAAACCGATCCCACGCTTACCCCATCCTTGGGATTACCGGCAACCACTACCTTGTTCTTCCCTACATAAATACAAGTATGGGTCCAGGCATCCATAGGATTGAGGGCGGGAACCGGACTTAGGGCGCATCTCCCGACGAGGATATCCCCGGGGATAAGATTTGCAACAGCCTCGGGGTTGTCCGTCTTCCCGGTTTCGGGTTCTATTCGATCCAAGCCGGTCGGGAACCAGGTATTAATGACGGCGAGCCCCGAACCGGCCGCCTGTGTATCTCTCGCGCGGGAGACGTGATTCCCAGCCGCGCCGTCCCTGGAAAAAACTCCTGTAAAAAGTATCAGGAAGACCACGGAAAACAGTTAAAAGAAGCCTATCCTCCCCCAGCCAAGCCAATCAGGCTTCAGACTCGCAAACCTGGTCTTCATGCAAAATAATCCAATTATATTCGCTCTGATTATTCCAATATTTAACGTTCCCTGCACCCGCGGGTCATAAACGGGCAAGCGGGGATTCAAATGGAAATATATGCCTGCGGAAGAGATCTACAGATGGCAGTCGAGGAATTCCGCCTCAATCTCGGCGACCTCTTCGAGAAGAGGTGCGGAATAGACGTCGAAGTGGCCGCAATTGAAATGGAGAAGGGTCGCTTCTCTCATCTTGGAGGCTGTCCTTTCGACTGCTTGCGGATCAATCAACGAGTCCCTATTTCCGGCGATTACGAGCGCCGGACACATGACTTTCGAGGCTCTCGTCACAGGACGGTAGAAAAGTAGTTGGAGCACCGATCTGGCGGGAGTCCGATTCTCCCAACTCGTTCCCTGGGGGAGAATTGACATGTAGCCGGGGCCCGACTCGGGCGTATTCAAAACAGCGAACTTGTCGGGATTGCTCGTAATCGGAATATAGTGCGGAGCCTTAAGGGTGATTATGTTTAATATATCCTTTGCGGCTGCGGCACTCCCCTGAAGGGCATGCCATAATCCCGTCCTCAAGGTCGAAGTAATCCCATCGACAAACGGTACCTGGGCGACCAGCGCTTTAATATTGGGGTCGCGAGAAGCAACCATAATGGTGTGTCCGGCGCCATAGGAGGAGCCCCAGATCGCGAGTTTGTCGGCATTGATTCCGGGGAGCGATCGAACATGGGAGAGCGCAGCCCGCCAGTCCCGCACCTGCCGCCAGGGATTGATGAGATAGCGAGGTTCGCCCTCGCTCCGCCCGAAGCAACGATAATCGAAAACGAAGACCGCCATTCCCCTGCCCACGAATCTCTCGGCAAAAGGTACCAGGCCGAAATCCCGCTCGGCCCCGAAGCCATGGGCCATAACCACCACCGGCGGCCTTGTTATCCCCGCCGGACGGTACAACCAGGCGGCGCACCGGCAGTCGCCACTCTCGAAAACGCAGTCCTCTCTGGTGAAGGCCACCTCGACTCTGTGCCCTTCTACCATTTCAATCCTCCCTCTTATCAGGCTTCGATCTTTTTATTATATGCCAGGCGGAAATCAGGTTGGCCTTCTTAATCCGTCCGGCTGGCCTTATTATAGTCTGAGGGAATATCAGAAAAGGGCCACCGGCGCTTCAGGTCCTAAGGAGGGAACATGAGGAGTTTACCGCGCGGGCAAATGCGGTGGTTGATGGAAGCATACATCGCTCAGCCGCGGGATCTACCCTCCATCGATGTCGATTCTCAATCCGATTTCATCGAAGAATATTTGAAGGCTGGAGCACCGGAGTTCAGACTGGCTTTTATCTCCTGCTGCCTGGGCCTCAACTTGCTGTCAGTCCTGATGAAGGGCAAGACATTTTCAAGGCTTGGAGCGGAGGGGCAACAGGAACTCCTGAACAAGTGCTTCAACAGCCGCAATCCTCTCTTGAGGGGAATGACCGTGCTCCCAGGGCTTGCCTTCCTCATGTCGTATTACCGCCGCCCGGAAGTAGCCGCCCTCCTTGGCTTTGACGCCGCCGCCTTGAAGGCGGAGGCGGAGCTACGCAAGGTCTCGCGCGATCGGACCTTACCCAGCCGAGGGGACGCCTCGTGATATTCAAACTCGCGGATATCAAGGGTGATGTAGTTCGTTCGGCGGATGTCGCCATAATCGGATGCGGCGCCGGCGGAGGCCCCATCGCGCGCGAGCTGGCGAGTGAGGGGCACTCGGTGGTGGTAATTGAGGAGGGTGCCCATTTCACCCGCGATGATTTCAGTTTGAATCCGGCCGAAGCCTATATGAACCTGTATCGGGACGCGGGCCAGGTGATTACTTTCGGCTTGCCCTTCATCCTCATGCCGCTGGGAAAAACGGTCGGAGGTACGACGACCATAAATTCAGGTACAGCCCTCAGAATCCTCCACCCAATCCTCAAGAAATGGCATCTGAACCATGGGCTCAGCGATATCACGGAGGATGAGCTCAACCTGATCTACGCTTACCTCGAGGAGTATTTGTTCGTGAAAAGGGCGGACCCGGAAGTCGCCGGAAAAGTGGCTACGACTTTTCTAGCCGGCGCTGAAAAGCTCGGGCTCTCTTGCGGTTGGCTGCCCCGCAACGCGAAGGAGTGTGAGGGCTTCGGCTCCTGTGCTTTCGGCTGTCCCTCCGGCTCGAAGCAGAGCGTAGATGTCTCTTTCGTTCCCGATGCCGTTAGCCTAGGCGCGGACATATACTCCTGCTGCCGGGCCGATGAGATCAAGGTCAGCGGCGGCAAGGCTTCCGGAATCAAAGGCCATTTCCTCGATCCGCGAACGGAGAAGCCGACCGGCCACAAACTCGATATCGATACCCAAGTAGTCGTCCTTTCTGCGGGAGCCGTTTATTCCCCTTATTTCCTGTTAAAGCAGGGCATCGCCAATTCGAGCGGGCAAGTCGGCAAGAATCTCCAGATTCACCCGGCCAGTTCGGCTATAGCCGTAATGGACGAACGTATGGACGCGCCGAAAGGCATACCCCAGAGTTCTTACGTCGACGAGTTCCAGGGAGAAGGCATCATGCTCGAAGGGGGCACGGTACCGCCCGAAATACACGCCCTGGCGCTGCCGCTTCTCGGCAGACGCAGTGCGGAAGCCATGACCTCATACCCCAATATGGGGATATTCGGCGGCATGGTATGTGAGAGCGATTCCTGGGGCCGGATCGTGAAGTTACCAAGGCGCGGCTACCGGCCGGCCATTCTCTACAGCCTGAGGGGTAGGGACGTTGAGAAGGCCAAGATTGCTACCTCGCTCATGGCCGAAATCTGGTTTGCGGCGGGGGCGAAGAAGGTCTTTACCCCTATATCCGGGCATTACGAGCTGACCGGCCCAAAAGACCTGGCAAGGTTGGAGCGGTCCAGTCTAAGGGCGGGAGATATGTTCGCCATGAGCGCTTACCATCCCCTGGGCACCTGCCGGATGGGCGGTGACCCGGAATGGTCGGTGGTAAGGCACACCTGCGAGACCTGGGATCTTGCAAACTTTTACATCTGCGACGGCAGCGTTCTGCCATCCTCGCCCGGCGTCAATCCCCAGCTGACCATCATGGCCATTGCTATGCGCTGCGCGGGCTTCATAGACGAAAGGCTCTCCAGTTGGGGTCGAGCCTAAACACAAACAACTTCAAGAAAGCATCTCGTGCGCAACTGCTCTTGCCTTGAAGTTGTTTATGTTTAGGCGCCGACCCCTTATGACCCCCACGCATTCTCAGCCTGTTTAGGCCCGACCCAACTTGAAAGTTCTTTTTCGCGGTTATAATAGAATCCGGCAGTGGCAATCCTGGAAGGAGTAATCGTGGTTGTCGAAGCAGATGTCCGGAAAGCATTTGATAAGTTGACCGGACAAGCATCGCATTACACCATCCATGAATTGAACCAACTACCGAATGAAACCAAGGCCCAGCTGTATAGCCTGCTCATACCTGACAAAGTTTTCCAGCTCTTCGAAATCGATCGGCGCGACTTCAAAAATAAAGACGGTGAGCATGTTCTGCGGTTGGTTGCGGATTGCACTTGTACATTTGTAATTATAGAAATCAGCGAGCATCCGGGCGATGGCGACCCTATCTTCTCACTCGAGATCGAGGACACCGCTTTCTGCAAGATCGATATCAATTTTTTGATCATCAATGATGTTCGGGGGCCGCGCTTCGACACCGATATCGATCAGGCGGGAAGAAGAACCAAATTCGCCACTGTTGGGCGCAACATACCCGAGGAAATAAGAGCCATGAACTCGGGGCTCACCCCAGGCCAGGTCAGGCCCGGCTTGCGCCTTTTTAAGGATTTCGTGCCTCTTGCCAATGCCTTCGTTGAAGCTATGGGCCAGGACATGGTGATTGTGGAACCGCTCGGCTATAACAACGCGATTATTTTTGAGAGCTACGGTTTCGGGTATATCAGAGGTCTGCGCAAGATGGAAGAGATCAATGAGGGCTTCCAACCCGGGGGTGAGCTCTTCGAGAAATTGGATGGGGGCACTCCCTTCCGCCGGCCCGGCATGGAGAAGACCGTTCGTGGCCGAAGCTGGGCGATACATGACGGTATTCTGGGAGAGCCATGGCGGGGTATCGAAATGTACCGCCCCAGTAAGGGCTGCACTGTGGGTACCTTCCCGGGGTGGATTTATTAAGTATGTGGGGTCTGCAATCGATGAATATTAAGATGCGTCGAGACGAGAACGGCCCGGAAGGGAGTAAGGGAAATGGAACAAGGCACGCCTCCACCTAGCCCTCCTGAGGAAGAAGCTCTTCGGCTACAGGCGGAGAGCCGAGTTAAGCAGAAAATAGCCCTGGTCAGCCACCTCGGCGTCTACCTGGCAATCAACTTATTCCTTGTGGTCGTCTGGTCCTTAACCGGTGCCGGCTATCCTTGGTTCCTCTGGGTAATGGCGGGCTGGGGCCTAGCGGTGGCGATTCAGACCTTCAGTTACTTCACCGGCTCAAAAGGCGAGGCGGCCAGGGAACGCATGATTCGCAAGGAGATGAATAGGATCAAGAAGGAAAAGGGAAGCTAGGCGCGGGGCACTCCGAATTCATCCTGCTATCAGAATCTTCAAATCGCCGTCCTCGGCGAGACTCCACTCGTATGTCGACCTTTCCTTTTGCAGGGCGAGTTCGAAAAGGGCTTGGCCCATGCCTACCATCATCGGCTGCAGGCAGGAATTCTCTATCGACAGGCTGAGGTGACGTTCATCGACTTCGAAATTGGTTAATATTCCCAGGCCGCGCAATGCCACCAATTGCCCGAAAGTTTCGCCTCCTTGCCGCCAGTTCACTCCGCCGACCCTCGACTTCACATATTGCCTCTGAGCTTCAACCACCAAGTCGGGTATCGATTCTCCCAACTCCGCCTCGAGATCGAGAAGCACGGCTTCCAGAGTAGCGGGCGGGTACAATGCCATTCGCCAACCGTTATCCGGATCTTCGATTGTTCCCTCCTCGAGATCCCAATTATAGTGAGAAACAGCAGCGGGAATTCCGCATATTTCACATCTCTCAAAGGCAAGATCGCCCGGCTTAAACTCGTAGCGCCTCCTTTTCAATCTGCCCTTGAGCCCAGGCGGTCGCTCCTTGGGACGGCAAGTCACCTTATAGCACTCCTCTCCCACCTCCTCGAACTCGGCCGCCATGTCCCGGCCTTCAAGGGCTTCGTTTGCACCAAGAATCTCGCCGATTCTGAAGGGGAGAGAGTATGGTTTTATTATCGTGTTCACTCGCCACGGGAATTCACCCGCGGTGTCCCATCCTTCACCCAATGCAGATTTCCCATAACCGAAACTGCCGCCGATATCGAGAACGGTCAGGATCATTTCCCTGGCGATGGCCCATTCCTCCGCGCCAGCCGGGCCGCCTTCCCGCCGGAAGATCCTCCCGATTTCACCCTGCGCCCTTTCGATATAGCGCCTTACCTCCCTGCGTCTGCTCTCTATCGCAATGTGTTGGATAGGCAGGCCGATCAGCTTCTCGATGCCCGCCAAGAGATTGTCGATCACCCTTGATTCATAGAGCACATTGCGATCATACGATGCACCTGCAACGCCTATAACGCCGTTGCTTTCCCATTTGAATTCGGCGCTTATGCTTAATGGAACGCCACACTTATGACATACCTCGACACTGCTCATAAGGACCCTTTCCAGACTTTATATGACAACCCTCTGTATGTTTATTCGCCCAATAGCAGCGCTGCCTTAACAGCTTAAACTGGCATGATGTCTCCGGAGGCTAAGACCAGGGTCCGGCCTTCGACTTGCAGCAGGAGTCTACCTGATTCATCCACGCCCTTGATGATGCCCTGAAAAGTATCCGCCTCTCCGGCAAGCGAGTGGTTGCCGACACGGACGTTTTCTCCGACATAGGCGAGGTTATGCCTATAGTCCGCCAGTGAGTCCTGCCAATCACGCAGTAACGCTCTATCCATTTCATCGAGAAAGCCGGTGAGGAGTTGCTCAAGCTCCCATTCCTTCTTCTCTTCTATCAACAAAGAAGTCGGAGGTAATTTTGCGGGAAGCGAAAGTTCTTCCGCCGCGTATCCGACATTCAGACCAATCCCGGTTATAATGCCTGCCCTTCGCTCGCCCCTGAAGGTTTCAGACAAGATGCCCCCTACTTTTCCGTCCCCGTAGACCATATCGTTAGGCCATTTGAACCGGGGACCGGTTCCACCCGAGCTTACGATGGCTGTCCTTATTGAGACTGCAACCAGCACCCCCGCCTGAAAGCCTTCTATGCCGGGGAGGAAGATACTTACCAGGAGGCTCTTGCCGGGCAGATCGTACCAATCCCTTCCCAACCTGCCCATTCCCTGCGTCTGATGAAGCGCCCAGACGACCAGCCCGTCTCCACCCTTTCCAGCATCAAGGATCCTACGTCCTTCGAGGTTGGTCGAATCAAGCGACTCGTACTTCCTTATATTCCAGTCCAAGGAGCGTCCCTTTCTCTCCACCAAATATGATCCCGCTGAACGCTTGACGGTATCGCGTTTTTTGTACACAATGAACAAAACTTCGAGAGGACCGGCGTCATGAATATCCATCGATTCAATGAGATTACGTTAGAGGCTACCCCGAAGGAAGCAGAGCTGGCTGTATTGGCCTTGCTCTTCGCTACCCTGACGGGGATCGGTGCCCTGCTCAAGGTGCCTCTTTCACCGGTACCCATGACCATGCAGGTCTTCTTCGTTCTCCTCTCAGGCTTGTGTCTCGGTCCGGTATGGGGACCGGCCAGCCAACTCGCCTATCTTTGTATGGGACTTTGCGGCGCTCCGTTTTTTGCCGCGGCTCCCTACGCAGGTCCCGCCGTTCTATTCGGCCCCACGGGAGGTTACCTCTGGGGCTTTGTAGTCGCCTCGGGAATGGTGGGTTTCATCTCTTTTTCCTATCGATCCAAAAAGCCTGCGCAGCGGAAGTTATTCCTTCTCGTTATTCTATCCAACCTTGCAGGAATAGCAGTCATATATTTTCTGGGAACGAGTTGGCTTGCCGTTTGGCTCGGCTCAAGCGGGAAAAGCACTTCCATGGCTTTCAACCTGGGTGTAAAACCCTTCATCCTGATCGATATTTTGAAGGCCATAGCGGCCGCCGGGGCCGGCGCATATCTTATTCGGCAAAGGATTTCTTATGGAAGGTAAGCAGCATCGCTTCAGCATTACTGACACGACCCTAAGGGATGCACCGCAGTCCCTTTGGGCGACGCGCATGCACCTGACCGACATTCTTCCCATCGCGGAGCGTATTGATGAAGTCGGCTACCACTCGGTCGAGGTATGGGGAGGGGCGGTTTTCGACGTCTGCATGCGCTTTTTGAATGAAGACCCTTGGGACCGACTGTATCGCATAAGGGAGAAATTCAAGCACACGAAATTACAGATGCTTCTTCGCGGCCAGAACCTGGTTGCTTACAGGAACTTCGCCGACGACCTGGTCGAGGAGTTCATAAAGCGCGCGGTGGCCGGCGGAATAGACATTATCCGTATTTTCGATGCATTGAATGATACCCGCAATATCGAGAAAGCCATAGAGGTCACCCGCAGGGAGGGTGCCCATGCACAGGGGACGATCTGCTATACCATAAGCCCGGTACATGACATGGAACACTTCGTTGAGACGGCCAAGGTCCTGGTGGACATGGGATCGCAATCGATATGCGTGAAGGATATGTCCGGTATCCTGGCGCCTTATGTGTCATACGAATTGGTGAAGCGCCTCAAGGAAGCGGTCGAAGTCCCTATACAACTTCACGCCCATGCCTCGACTGGAATGGCCTCCAATTCTTATATAAAGGGGATCGAAGCGGGCGCGGACATAATCGATTGTGCCGTAGCCCCGCTTTCGCTATACACCAGCCAGCCTGCTGTAGAGAGCATGATCGCCTCTTTCCGCGGTACCGACTATGAGCTCGATCTCAATTTCGATGCGGTGAGGGATGTATCCGAATACTTCGAAGTGGTGTCCAGGAGGCGCAAGCTGATGGGAGTGGAGCAGCCACTGATAGATGTGACCGTCATCTCCCATCAGATCCCGGGCGGTATGGCCACTAATCTTATCGCCCAGTTGGAGCAGCAGAACGCGATCGACCGCATGGAAGAAGTCCTGGAAGAAATTCCGAATGTGAGGAAAGACATGGGATATCCTCCTCTGGTCACTCCGACCAGCCAGCTGGTAGGAACCCAGGCCGTCCTCAACGTCGTACTGGGAGAACGCTATAAAATTATCCCCAGAGAGATCGAAAACTATGTAAGGGGCTACTACGGCCGCCCGCCGGCGCCGATAGACGAGGAACTTAAGGATAGGGTCCTCAAGGGAGAAGAGCCTATAACGTGCAGACCGGCGGATGTGCTCGAGCCGGAACTCCCTAAAGCCAAACGCGAACTCGACCCCTCTCTGGTCGAAAAAGAGGAGGACTATCTCTCATACGCAATCTTCCCCGATGTGGCCCTCGACTTCTTCAAGTGGAGAAAAAATCCTGCCCTCAAGGATGAGGAAGCGCCCAGAAAATCGATGCAACGCCGCGAACAGATGTTTATTGAAGATACATCGCTGGAAAGCTTGACCGATGACATCGTGAATAAAGTCAGTGAAGGAGTCGCCAAGGCCTTCCAGAATCTGACCATAACGCTTAGTGTCGGGCAGACCGGCGCAGTCGAGGCGGGAGCGCACCGCCCCACCACGCAACAGCGGCCGGGAAGCGAAGCCACGGAGGAGCCGGCCGATTTCAACCTGATCCACGTGAGGGCGCCTATGGTAGGTACTTTCTATCGAACGCCGTCTCCCGGATCACCCCCATTCGTCGAGGAAGGCGACCTGGTTGAAAAAGGTCAGGTGCTTTGCATGTTAGAGGTTATGAAACTTTTCAACGAAATACCCGCGCCGGCGGCGGGCCGCGTCAAGTATATCAGGGCCGAGCATGGCAAGGGCGTCGAGTACGATCAGGTGCTGCTGGAGATTGAACCCGAACAGCCCGCCAAAGGAGACTGAGTCTTGTTCAAGCGGGTCCTTATCGCCAACCGCGGAGAGATAGCACTTCGCATTTTGAGGGCCTGCAAGATGCTTGGTTTGGAAACGGTCGGTGTATATTCAAAAGCGGACAGTGACGCTTTTCATCTCAAACACGTGGATGAAAAAGTCTGTGTGGGTCCGGCTTCAGGAAGCGATTCCTATCTCAATATAGAGAATATCATCGAAGCCGGCCGCATTACGGGTGCCGATGCCGTTCACCCCGGATACGGTTTCCTGGCCGAAAATCAGGACTTTGCATCAGCTTGCCTCGAGAACGACCTGGCTTTCATAGGACCGTCACCTGAAACGCTGAAACTCATGGGAAACAAGGCAGAAGCGAGGGAAGCCATGCAGCGGCAGGGAGTCCCCATCCTGCCCGGCCTCACCTCCAGCGATCTGAATGAGTCGTCCGCGCTCAAATTGGCCGATGAGCTGGGCTTTCCCATCCTCATCAAAGCGTCCCTGGGAGGCGGCGGCAAGGGGATGCGCGTCGTCAAGGACCGCCATGAATTAGTGAGAGCGCTGCCGTTGGTCAAGGCGGAGGCCAGACACTCCTTCGGCTCCGAAGAGATCTACCTCGAGAAATTCCTCGAACAGGCTCGACACATAGAATTCCAGATATTGGCAGACAAGCATGGTAATATTATCCATCTCGGTGAGAGGGAGTGCTCGATCCAGAGGAGGAATCAGAAACTGCTGGAGGAAGCGCCTTCCCCTGCAGTCGATGACCACCTGCGGAAAAGGATGGGAGAAACGGCAGTCAAGGGCGCCTCTTCCACCGGTTATGAGACGGTGGGAACCATGGAATTCCTGCTCGACGGCGAGGATAACTTCTACTTTATGGAATTCAATGCGCGCATTCAGGTCGAACATCCGGTAACGGAAATGGTAACAGGCATCGATCTCGTAGTGGAACAGATTAAAACGGCCATGGGACTTCCGCTCGAACTGAACCAGAATGACATCAGGATAGAAGGGCATGCCATTGAATGCCGCATCAATGCGGAGGCTCACTCGCGGGATTTTATGCCCTCTCCCGGGGATATCGTCAGGTGGGTTCCGCCGGCCGGACCGCATGTGCGCATCGACAGCCATTGTTACCACGGCTATCACATTTCACCCAATTACGATTCGCTTCTCGCCAAACTCATCGTTCACGGCAGGAATCGCACCGAGGCGCTAAGGATTATGGAGCAGGCACTGCGCGAGTTCGAGATCGAGGGTGTGGTGAATCTGATCCCCTTCCACCTGCGCCTGCTAGCGAACCCTGATTTTATAGCGGGTGATTACAATACCGGCTGGCTGGAACAGCACCTGGCCGCACTAACTTAGCCCGACCTTGATATTCAAGTCACCGTCTTCGGACATGTTCCACTGGTACTCTGAATTCTCCATTCGCATGACCAGTTCGAACAGTCCTTGAACCGTGCCGACCATCAACAATGGCAGGCAGGCATTTTCAATCGTCATGTTGAGTGACTCCCTATCCGCATCGAACAGGACCAGGTTGCCGAGGCCGCGCAGGGCGATCAGCCGATTGAAGGCAAGGCCGTCATGGCTCCAGTATTCGCCGCTCATGAAATCCTTCAGGCGCAGGCGCATTACCTCGATTACCGCTCCGGGTAGCGACTCGCCCAACTCCTGCTTCAGATCTTCAAGAACACTGTCAATAACACCGGGCTCGAAGATTGCCATCCGCCTGCCCGCTGCCGTATCTTCTATCGTCCCCTGCTCGGGTTTCCAGCGGCAGGCCGCTACTTCCAGCGGAATCCCGCACTGCGGGCAGACCTCACTCTCGATCTCACCCGGCTTGAATTGATAGTGCATCTTCTTGAGCCGCCCCTTTAAGGCAACCGGGTGCTTCCCCGGGTAGACGGAAAAGGCATATAGGTTCTCCTCTATCCTCCTATAATCAATTCGCAGATCCTGCTGGTCAAATGCCTCAATCGTGCCCAGGATATCTCCCGCATTCAGATATAGCGAATAAGGGTTGGCAATAGTCTGATGGCGCCAGGGATAATCTTCGCCCTCCTCCCACTTAGCACTAAGGCTCGGCTTTCCATGCCCATAGGCAAGCGACATCTCGATGGCCATCAGGTTGACGGCTTTTATCATATCCAAGACCTGGTGGCTCTTACGAAGGCTCCGGGTCTGCCGCATCTTGTTGATGTGGTCCGGAAAAGATGCCTCGATGAATTTCCTGGTGTCGCGGCGCCTGCTTTCAACAACCAGATGGCGAATGCTGATTCCTATTATCTCCTCGATGCCATGAAAGAGATTGTCAATCAGGTCCGACTCATAGAAGACCATACGAGCCAGGGGACTTGTGGAAAGGCTGATTACACCGCTGCTCTCCCATTTCAGTCCGGAGCTGATACCGAGCGGAACGCCGCAAGTCTGACAAACATCTGCCATACCGAATGCCTCCTAAACCATCGACAGCCACTTTTACTTCTTTCTCGGAAAATAGCCTTCTTCCTTGTAGCGCATGACTTGCAGTAAGGGGCCGTAAGAGAAAGAATTGTTTTGACCTGTTTCAAATGACCTCGCGGAGGAATTGTGGATTTGGATTTATTGGGAGACGGGAAACGGCTCGGGCAAACCGCTTGTCTTATATAACGAGAAGATCTGCTGAGGATCTGAAGGAAGGAACCAGGTTCCTTTATAATCTGATCCTCGCCCTTTGCGCTTGATGAATCGCGGCACTTCGGAGGTGATGGTTTTGAAAGTAATCCCGGCCGAGGAATCACACATACCACAGGTTATCGAACTCTGGAAAGAATTGATGGATTTCCACAGGGGTCTTGATGGTTTTTATTCGCGAAAAAAGGATGGGGAGATTAGTTTTCGCAATTACATGGAAAAGTGCATTATGGCTAGTGATTGTCTCGCCCTTGTGGCTATCGAAAGTGACGAAGTAGCCGGGTATTCCATTTCAACAATGTCCAAGCATCCTCCCGTTCTCGAGATTGAAAGTTACGGTCTAATCAGCGACATGGCCGTTAAAGCAGAGCACAGGAGGCAAGGCATAGGAAGCGCGATGCTTATGGAAACCCTCGACTGGTTCGCCTCGTCAGGAGTCGACAGGATCGAGTTGCATGCAGCGGCCACAAATCCGATCGGGAATTCCTTCTGGATTAAACACGGTTTCAAAGATTACGAGCACATCCTCTACCTTACCCACCAACCCAAATACTAAAGCGTTTACAAGGGGGTCTGGTACGTTTGTATAGGGGCTGGTTTGAAAAGGAGAAGCTGCGTTGGATTCAAGTGGGGGTCGATGCCTAAACATCAACATTTTGCGCACTTACAAGCCCCCTAAGTAACGGTGCTCAGAAAATGTTGATGTTTCAGGCTCGACCCCCACGCCTGCCCCTATACAAAGGGACTCGACCCCTTTGCGGGCCCTTGGTTTAAACCACATGGCTCCATGGCAATATTAGTGTTGAGTCCAATTTTCAAGCAGGTGAGATATGCGGAAAAGTTGCCTTGTATCGTTGATCATTCCTATGGTCCTTATAGCCGCGTCTTGCTCTACAGGCGGGAGTGCACCCTCGCAAGCGGAACCGGTATCCCCACAACCCGGCACGAACAGCACGGGATTGCCGCTCACCATCCCCGACGGATTCTCGATCTCCATCTTCGCCGACAACCTCGGATCACCGCGCGTTATAGCCTGGGATCCCGACGGCGTCATGCTGGTATCCGTCCCTTCAGCCGGAAGGATCGTTGCGCTTCCTGACGGAAACGCTGATGGCGTCGCCGACCGGCAGGTAACCGTTGTCTCCGGATTGAATAGTCCCCATGGATTGGCATTCCATGCGGATAACACACTTTATATCGCCGAAACCAACCAGGTGGCGGTCTACAATTACGCCAGGGGTACCTTTCAGGCGACGAATAAGCGAAAGATTATCGACCTGCCCGGCGGCGGGCAGCATTTCACCAGGACCATAATGTTCAGGGCGCCTCCCAATGACAACGAATTGCTTATATCGGTAGGCTCTGACTGCAACGTCTGCTATGAATCGGATTGGAGGAGGGCGGCGGTACTGGTGGCCAATTCGGACGGCAGTGCGCCAAGGCTTTTTGCCTCCGGTTTGAGGAACTCGGTTTTCATGGCCGTCCACCCGAAAACCGGAGATGTCTGGGCGACGGAAAACGGCCGGGACAACCTCGGGGATGATATTCCGCCGGATGAGATAAACATCATCGAGGATGGAAACGATTACGGCTGGCCCACGTGTTACGGCAAAAACATCCACGACAGCAATTTCGATAGGAACAGCTACGGCGGTGATCCCTGCGCGGGAAAGACGCCTTCCCATGTGGATCTCCAGGCTCATTCGGCGGCTCTCGGCCTGGCTTTTTTCCCGGAGCAAGGATGGTCCTCCGACTATGCCCTCAACCTGCTGGTCTGCTACCACGGCTCCTGGAACCGAAGCATTCCGACCGGCTACAAGGTAGCCATGGTCCGTCTGGATAATGATGGTAATTATCGGAGCACCGACGATTTCATAACCGGCTGGTTGCAGCCAAACGGAGGAGTGTTGGGCCGACCGGTGGATGTTTCGATCAGAACCGACGGCAGCATTTACATAACAGATGATCGAGCGGGCCTGGTCTATCTTGTTAAAGGACCTTCTTAGTAGAGAAAGGAGCATGGACATGGCGAATGAGAACGCGGTAGGGTGGTTCGAGATCCCGGTCACGGATATGGAAAGGGCCATGAGATTTTACCAGGATGTCTTCGAGGTCGCGCTTGAAAGAAATCAGATGGGCCCTTTGGATATGGCGTGGTTTCCCTGGGTTGAAGGCGGAACCGGGAGCGGAGGATCGCTGGTCAAGAACGAAATGTACAAGCCTTCCATGGATGGGGTCCTCATCTATTTCACCGCCCACTCGGGTGATCTCGCCGATGAGCTGGCGAGGGTGGAGGGCGCGGGCGGAAAGGTGCTCATGCAAAAGATGTTGATCTCGGACGACATAGGGTTTATGGGGCTCTGCCTAGACACGGAGGGTAACCGTTTCGCGATTCATTCGAGGCAATGATATCGCCGCTCTTCGCATCTATCCGCATAGATAGAGGTTGCCGAGGTTATCTATTCAAATATGGTAAAATCTGCTTAAAAGCTTGTATTGTTTCTGCAGCTTGAAAGGCATTTGCGATGGATAATCTTCCCAGGCCTCCCGACCAGTGGCGATTACCACGCCGACAACCTTCATTCAGCTTGCCGGCATCCTGGGCTCAGAGCCGCAAAATAAAAATAGTACTCACAGTCATCGCAGTGATTTATCTTCTTGCCCAACTGGGCGGAATGGCTATCGGCATTATCGCCATTTCAACCGGTTTTGGAGAAGTCAGGCATCCCCCTGTACCCTGGCCGGTTTACCTCTTCTGGCTTCCCGGCTTTCTCTTTCAACTCGGCATAATCACGGTAGCCCTCTGGCTCCTCTGGAAGCCTCCCCAAAAAGGCCGCCTGCAATATCCACCCGATAACATCTCGGGGCCGGCCTGATCATTGATCCAGCTATGATGACAATGAGAAAAGGGTGCCGTGGGCGCACCCTAAGACTGTCTGATTGCTATAGCCCATACGGGCTAGGATAAGCAACCCTCGGAACAATGAGCTATGCGCGGAACCATGTAGCGCTTCATCTCGGCACCTCCTTTAATCAGGACATTCTTTTCCTGTTTACTTCCATGCCCTCAAGGCTCCGTCGATCTCCTAGACCGGCTTTACCGCCTTTATTTTTGCACTCTCAACCGCCATGAAGAGACCGTCTATCTCGGTTTGCGATAGACCCAATTTGTCTATCGCGACAATCACCGTCTCATCACTATTGATGCAATCTATGGGGAAGACCTCCGATTCCAGCACCTCGACCTCAGAAAACCCCGCATTTTCTATCAAAGAAAGATAATCCTTCTTCAACACTGCGCCGGAGATGCAGCCCACGTATGCGGCCGCCGATTCTCTGACCACGTCCGGCAGCTCCCCTTCTAGGACTATGTCCGATACCATCAACCGGCCTCCTGGCTTGAGCACCCGGAAAGCCTCATTGAATACGGTAGCCTTGTCGGGGGAGAGATTGATCACACAGTTGGATATGATTACATCCACGGAATTGTCCGCCACCGGAAGGTGCTCGATTTCACCCAACCTGAACTCCACGTTGCTATAACCGCTATTGCGGGCATTGTTACGTGCCTTCTCCAGCATCTCGGCGGTCATATCTACCCCAATGACTTTTCCGGTCTCACCAACCTTATTCGCAGCAAGGAAACAATCGAAGCCTGCTCCCGAACCAAGGTCGAGTATCGTCTCACCCTCCTCGAGGGAAGCCAGGGCTACTGGATTTCCGCAACCCAGGCCTAGGTTTGCCCCCTCGGGAACACCTTCGATCTCCTCGTCGTTGTAACCTATCTTTCTGCTTACCTCCTCGGCCAGACTTGGTCCCGAGCAGCAACTCTTGGACGAGCCGCAGCACGAACTCTCGCTTTTCGCTATGGCGCCATAACCCTCTCTAACCCGCTTCCTGATCGCTTCATCCTGCATGATATTTCCTCCTTGGGTTCTCAGAACATCTCTTTCAGTAACGGGCCCAACCGGTCCTTCACGATTTCCGTCAAACCCTCTACTTTTATCAAGGTAATGCAGTAAACCTCGCCTTCCTTTTGCCAACTGATTAGCGCGAGTTTGTCGCCGGCCTTGATGCCCGCCTTTTCGCGAATATCCTTGGGAAGGACCATCTGCCCTCTTTCGTCGACGCTGATCAGAGCATCTACCTTGCAGCAGCAGGTATCCTGCCCGATTTCGCAGCCGGCAGAACAATTCCCCTTCGCGTTGGCTGCCATATGGTCACTCCCTTTCCTCTGCTGATGCTTCTGTATATGCTGATACGGCTGATTATACTGATTGAATGCGCGTACTGTCAAGGCGCGAGAAGGCTTTAAGCGCTTAAGTCTATCCATGAACATAAGGCGGCCGAGGACTAAATTATTCCCCGGTAGCGCTTTCGAGATTCATATGCAGAAAGTCATCGCTTGACGGCAGTTGCACCTCTAAATCATTGGTTTCATCCAAGCTCACGGTGACCGCCCCCAGCTTCATGTCCAGGACATGGCCCCCGGCCTCGCGATCATCGGTAATGAAATGAAGATGATAGGCGGGGATGCAGACGCTTCCGGTGTAGGAAGGACACCAGAAACCGACCATGATCCCCTGCACGCTGTTGTATTCGAAAACGGTCTGGTTCTTTAAAGCATCGGTCAAAATTGGGTAGGGTTCATTCTGGGCGGGGACGCTCCGTGCCTTGACGTAAGAAAAACTGCCTTCGATCTTAATAGCAAAGAAAGTATTTTTACTCGGAAGAATGCCATTTATATAGGATTGGAGCCCCGAATAGTCGAGTCCCTCGGGAGGATTCGCCTGGGTATCGCTATCAAAAAAAGTAACGTCGGCGAACGGAGATAAACTGGAGTCCGCTATCGCATAGGCCTTACCATCAGTCTTTATCTGGTAATATTCCCCATCCAAGACCACCATCTCGCCATCCAGCCCGTTCAGGGTGCCCAGGCCAAAGTCGCCCTTTTCTTTCAATATGGCGATCTCGACTACACCGTCATAAAATCCCTTAGAAAGCGCTCCATAGGTCGAGACCTGATAGAGTGATTCGTTATCAATTTCAACATAGTTGGTTTCTGATTGGCCGCACCCCGGGATGGCGACAAGAATAATCAAGCAAGCGAGTGCGACCAGGAACGTATAGTATCTGACTTTCATCAATAATGCCCCGTATTCTCAAACAGCTACCAGAGAGGGCCGCCCTCGATCCACTCTTCCAGCCCTATATCCTTGATCTTCTCCAGGTTCTTTATATGCGCATCTCCATGCACATGGGCCAGGAACTCCATCTTGGAACAAGCCGAAAACTCGGCGCATCCCCAGCATCCCTCGATTTCCTTTTCACGCGCACAATTTGCGACATCGCAGAATTTCGAGCGCATATCTTCCCTGCAGCCGGTACAGCGCAAGGGCACAATCGATTCCAGAAATTCGTGCGTCTGCTTATATTTCTCTTCGTCGATGAAAGGAATTACTTCCACTATCTTATCGAGCCTGGCATTCGTGAACTCATCCAGGAGTTGCTGAGCGAGATCGTTGATGGTCCCATGTTTGAATACACAATCCCCACAATAGAGCCCGCAGTACCCGGTCATCTTCAATTGATCTTCTCCCATGACAATCCCTCCTGACATCCAACCGATAAACTGGATTAGAATGATTTCATAATACGCGAAAGCTTATGAGAACGGGGCCCGTTGATGGAGAATCGCAAGCTCATCGACCTCAGCCATACCGTGGAAGACGGCATGATCACTTATAAAGGATTGCCGCCGCCTGTCATCTCCGAGTACTTGAGCCGGGAGGAATCGCGCGCGCGCTATGCCGAGGGGACGGCGTTCCAGATCGGGAAGATCGAGATGGTCGCCAATACCGGCACCTATCTGGATTCACCCTTTCATCGCTATTCAGAAGGGCAAGACCTGTCCCAATTGGGGCTGCCATCCATGGCGAATCTGGAAGGGCTAGTAGTGCGGGCGGAGGGAGAACGGAAGATCGGAATCGAACTACTTGAGAACCGGGATTTACAGGGCAAGGCGATTCTGATCAATACCGGCTGGGATCGTTACTGGGGAAGCGACCGCTACTTCGACGGTTATCCATTCCTATCAATGGAAGCGGCACAGTTGCTCGAGGATGCGGGAGCGGTTCTAGTGGGAATCGATTCCTTGAACATAGATGACACTACTGATGGCACGCGGCCCGCCCATTCCGTACTCCTCGGTTCCGACATCCCGATCGTGGAGCACCTGTGCAATCTCGATCGCCTGCCCGATGAGGGTTTCCATTTCTTCGCGGTACCCGTCAAGATCAAAGGATTCGGTACATTCCCCGTCAGGGCGTTCGCGATTATCGATTAGAAATAGGGGCCGGGCATGATCGCCCGGCCCCTTATGCTATCCGTTACTTACTTGTTCTTGTTTTTCCTTAACCGCCTCCGGAAGAAACCGCTTCCCGAAATCGAGAGCAAGCCCATCATCAGGCCGAAGCCCAACAGTGCGGTGCCGGAACCTGTTCCACAGGCGTCGGCTACCGTGAAGGCATTCTCCAAAGTCGCCTGACCGCTGTCGGGATTGGTCACAGTCACGTTGTACTGTCCGGGCTGCGACATGAAAAGGCCGAAGGTTGCCGTCATCTCGGTGCTCGATACCCGGACGATATTACTAGCTTCAATCGTGGCCGTCCCGTTATCGAGCTTGATGGTGGCACCCTCCAGGAATCCTTCTCCCTGCACGTTCACGCTCAATGAGAAATCAAGCGTCGTGCCCTGGTTAGGCGTTATCGAAGTGACCTCCAGCTGTCCGGGTGGAGGTGTGGTCATCGTGAAGGGCGCAGTGTTTGAAATGCCGCCTGCTGTCGTAACCCCAACCTGGACTACGCCGGCTGGCTGCCAGGGAGCCTTGCACTTGATCTCCGTATTGGACCAGGAAGTGTAAGTCACTACGTCAACTGAGCCGAAGCTTACCTTCGATGTTCCTTGGGTTGCGCCGAAATCAGTACCGGTTATGGTGACATCCGCTCCGGGATTGCCCGTAGTCGGGGACATTGAAGCGATGTGAGGCACTGGCGGTACTTCGACAATCACCTCAAACGGAACGGAATTCGACTGCTGTCCACCGGCCGTTACCATGACGGAGTATGAACCTGCACCCATTCCATCCGGGAGATTGAATTTGATCTGCGATGAGGACCAGGAAGTGTAATCAGCAATGTCGGTCCCCATCCACAAGAACCACACGAAGGTTACTTTCGAATCTCCGCGCTCGTTCCCGAAATTGGTCCCGTCGATGGTTACGGCCGTCCCCGCAGATCCTTGCGCTGGAGTTATGGAAGTGATAGTCGGCAGGACCACGGGTTCGGTTACCGTGAAGTCCATGCTGTCCGTACCCAGACTCGTGGTCACGCTGACCTGCACGGTACCCGCGGCCATGCTCGGTACGTTGCAGGTTATCTGATTGTTAGACCAGGAAGTCGGGGTAACGTCGGTCGATCCGAATTTGAGGGTTGAAGTCCCCTGCGATGAACCGAATCCGCTTCCACCGATGGTGACCGCCGTACCCGGTGTTCCCGAACCGGGCGATATGTAGTCGATACCGGGAGGTAAAGGCACCTCTACTATATCGAAGGCCATCGCATTCGATTGCTGCCCGCCGGCGGTTACCGCGACGCTGTACTCGCCTGGACTCATTTGAGGAACCTTGAACTTGATCTCAGTATCGGACCAGGAGACGTAGTCGCCCGCGGCTAGATCGGTTGGCAGGAACCACCAGATGATGCTTACTTTCGAATCCCCACGCTCGTTCCCGAAACGAGAGCCCGCGAGCGTGATTTCCGTTCCTACGGCGGCGGAATCCGGCGTTATGGAAGTGATAGCCGGTCCGGGCGGGATTTCAGTCACGGTAAAGGGCAATGCATTAGAAATCCCACTGAGCGTCTCGACCCTGACGCTGGCCGTGCCGGAAGCATCGGCGGGAACGGTGAACATGACTTGATTCTCGTTCCAGGTCGTGAGAATGATTTCGGTCGAGTTGAATAGAACGCAGCAGCCTTCCTGCCAGGTCGCCCCGAAGTTGCTGCCATTTATGGCGACCCAAGACCCCGCCGGCCCGTTGTCGGGACTCAAGGACGTGATAACCGGGGCGGGAAGGGCCTCGGTTACCGTGAAGGTTGCCGTTGTCGAGCCCAGCACGGTCGAAACCTTGACCTCCTTGTCCCCGGGGGCCAGGCTGGGGACCGTGAATCTGATCAGGACATCCGACCAGACATCGACATCGGCGGTAACGCCACTGACTTTTACGGTTGAAAGCAAGGGTATTTGAATGAGCCCGAATCCCGTGCCCACCAGGTTGACTATTGTGCCCGGCGGTCCTTCCGTCGGATACATCGAGACTATCATGGGATCTTCGCCCGCTTCCGTCACCGTGAACGAGGTGTTCGCAGCGCCACCGGGCGCCGTAACCGTGACAGTCTGGGAGCCGGTCGACAAACCGGCCGGCACCCAGAATTGAATCTGGT